>Ga0302322_100002462_pt1 | contig 15607 bp, 15 predicted proteins | sample Fen_T0_2_FD_203757 | JGI IMG/M metagenome (GOLD analysis project Ga0302322, IMG submission 203757) | Peat permafrost microbial communities from Stordalen Mire near Abisko, Sweden - Fen_T0_2 | ecosystem: Environmental > Terrestrial > Soil > Wetlands > Permafrost | place: Sweden: Abisko... | reverse complement strand
CGCATCAGCACTTTGTGATTATGGTGGTCATAGGCCGGATGCATGTTCGTGCCGTCGCAAAGCGTGATCCGGACCCCGGCGTTGCTGACCAGCACACTCCCCATGGTGCATGCGCGCCCGCCAAAGTGCACCCGCCTAGACCCACTCGCGCGGCACCAGGAAGTCGCTGCCCAGGCGTGCCTCCGCACTACCTGGCTCGGGCCGGTAGTCGTAGCGCCACTTGACCAGCGGCGGCAGGCTCATCAGGATGGACTCGGCGCGCCCGCCCGATTGCAGTCCGAAGTGGGTGCCGCGGTCGAACACCAGGTTGAATTCGACATAGCGGCCACGCCGGTAGCATTGCCAGTCACGTTCGCGCTCGCCGTATTCCATGGCACGGCGGCGCTCGATGATCTCGGTATAGGCCGGCAGGAAGGCGTCGCCCACCGCGCGCATCAGGGCGAAGCTCCGGTCAAACCCGAGTTCGGCAAAGTCGTCGAAAAACACCCCGCCTATGCCGCGCGGCTCGTTGCGATGTTTCAGATAGAAATACTCGTCGCACCACTTCTTGAAGCGCGGGTAGTGGCCTGCACCGAAAGGATCGAGCGCGTCCTTGCAGGCGCCATGAAAGCGTGCCGCGTCCTTCTCGAAGCCGTAGTAGGGGGTCAGGTCCATGCCGCCGCCGAACCACCATACGTCCTCGGCGCCGTCCTTGCGCGCCACCAGCAGGCGCACGTTCATGTGCACCGTCGGGCAATAGGGATTGAGGGGGTGCAGCACCAGCGAGACCCCCATCGCCTCGAATCCGCGCCCCGCCAGTTCCGGCCGGGCGGCGGTGGCCGAAGGCGGCAGGCGCGGCCCGGTGACGTGCGAAAAATTGACCCCGCCGCGCTCGAATACCCGGCCGCCCTCGATTACCCGGCCGATGCCGCCGCCGCCCAGGGAGGAGGAACCGTCGTCGGGCTTGCGCCATTCGTCGCGCATGAATGGCGAGCCGTCGATCGTCTCCAGGCCGGCGACGATGCGCGCCTGCAGATCGAGCAGGTAGCTTTTGACTGCGAGGGAATCGATGTTCACGGCGCGATTATAAAGGCCGCGGCCCCAACTGGACGGCAAACCCGGGGGCAGTATGGGCGACGATGCGCGGATCGCCCAGGTCCCACCAGTCCTGCGCGCCGGCGATACGCGGCAGGTTCAGAGCCGCCAGGTTCATTTCACGCGGAATGCCCAGGACCATCGCCGATGTCACGGTGTTCGGCGCCCAGTGGTTAACCGGGTTGCCGAAGAAGTTCTGCGGCGAAAATATCGGCGGCGCGTGCCAGTACAAATCATAGCCCTGGCCGAGCACGAACTCGAGCAGGCTGGCCGAGACCGCCTGCAGGTCGTTCTCGAAATACAGCACCGGGCGGCAGCGCGCCAGCAGGCCGACGCCGCTCTGCAGCACTTCCAGTTCCTTGCCGTCGACGTCGATCTTGAGCAGGCGGCAGCTTCCCAGCCCCAAGCTGTCAAGGGACACGAAGGGCGGGGTCCACAACTCGCTGACGTTGGCGTGCTCGCCCCAGTACCAAGAGGACGTATCGGCGCCCTCGCCGCCCTTGGCGATGAACACGTTGAGCGGGCGCACGTTGCGTACATCATTGAGCGCAAGGTTGGTGCATAGCACGTTGTAGGTGTCGGCATGCGACTCGATCGCGTAGACCCTCCCCGATTCACCGACCATCTGCGCCAGCGGCAGGGTGAGGTCGCCGATATTGGCGCCCACGTCGAGCACGGTGTCCCCGGGGCGGATGAACTGGCGCATCAGGGCCACTTCGGCTTCGCTGTATTCGCCATACAGTTCGAAGCACTTGCCGATGTATGGGCCTTGGAACAGCATCCAGCCATAACGGCAACGGCGCAGCAGGCGGTTACCGAACTGCCCGGCGCCGGGCGCCGCAGCCGGGGTAGGAGCAGCGCCAGGTGCCACGACCGGCGCCGCAGCAGCGCTGGATGCCACGACCGGCGCCGCAGCAGCGCCGGATGCCACGACCGGCGCCGCAGCAGCGCCGGATGCCACGACCGGCGCCGCAGCAGCGCCGGATGCCACGACCGGCGCCGCAGCAGCGCCGGGTGGCGAAACGACGCCGGACACCGACGCGGCGGCCGACAGGGCCACTGCCGGCTGTGCCGGAGCGATCACAGTCGTAGCGGCTTTGGCGCGCGGTTTGCCACCCAGCAATTGCCTGGCGAGTGCGGTGAGGAGAGAAGCCATGCGTGGGACCCTGGAGCGGCAGCGCGGCCGATGAAGACCCGATAGTAGCAAGACTGGGCGAATCTACCGCCGCACCGCCACGTAGTAGGCCAGCTTGAGGTATTCGGTGATCACGAATGCGCCGGAGCGCTCCTCGCGCCACCAGGTCTGCGGGTGCCAATCCTGCATGGGCGAGGCGACCAGTACGAATTCCTTGCCACTGCCCGCGAAAGTCCGCCCCCAGGTCCATTGCAGGCGCCGCAAATGCGGCGGGTCGCTCACGACCAGGACGCGCTGCCAGCCGCGCTCACCCATCATCTTGAGCACATGCGCGGCCTCTTCCCGGGAATTGGTGGCGGAGGAATCGAACAGCATGGCCTTTTCGGGCACGCCCTGTTCGATCAGGTAGCTCTTGCGCCAGTGCGCGATCTGCTGCCTGGCGCCCGGCGGCGCCTCGGGCATACCGGTTACCAGCACCACGCCGGCCAGACCGGCGCGATACATTTCGGCGGTCTTCTCCGAGCGCTCGCCCAGTTCACCGCCCAGGTTGACGATCAGGTCCGCCTTCACAGGCATTTGGCTCGGCGCCTCCAGGAAGGTGCCGGCATGGCGCACCGCCAGCACAGCTGCAATGGCCAGCAGCAGCACTGCTGTCAACCTGCGCAGCCGGCGCCGGCTCCCCGGGGCAAGAGTCATTTGCGCGCCACGTCGGCCACAAATGGATTGCTGCGCCGCTCCTGCCCGAAGGTGGACATTGGCCCGTGACCGGGCACGAAGCGCACCTCGTTGCCCAGCGGCCAGAGCTTGTCGCGGATCGAGGCGAGCAGTTGCGCATGGTTGCCGCGCGGAAAGTCGGTGCGGCCGATCGACCCGGCGAACAGCACGTCGCCGACGATCGCCAGATGGTCCGCCGGCGAGTAGAAGATCACGTGACCCGGCGTGTGGCCCGGGCAATGGCGCACCTGCAGTTGCGTCGCGCCCACCGTGACGGTGTCGCCGTCCTCCAGCCACTGATCCGGCTCGAAAGCGACGGCCGGCGGAAAGCCGAACATGCGCGCCTGCTGGGCCAGTTGATCGATCCAGAACTTCTCCTCGCGCTGCGGCCCGACAATCGGCACCTGGTGGCGCGCCGCCAACTCGGACGCGCCGCCGCAGTGGTCGAGGTGGCCATGGGTAAGGAGAATCTTCTCCAGGGCGGCGCCGCTTTGCGCCAGCGCCGCTTCGATACGTTCCAGGTCCCCGCCCGGGTCGGTAACGGCGGCACGATGGGTCTGCTCACACACCAGCAGGGTGCAGTTCTGCGCGAAGGGTGTAACCGGGATGACGGTAAATTTCACTGTGTACGACTGAAAAATTGGCTAGGCGGATCTGCCGGAAGTTGGAGTATGCATCAGTGTCAACTCCTACAGGCTGTCGGGCACCACCACCACCGGGCGCAATGAGGAGGCGATGGCCATAAAGCCGGCCGCCAGGATCAGCGCAATCCCGATCCAGGCCCAGAAATTGGGTAACTGCCCCCACACCACGTAGCCAATCAGCGCCGCCCAGGCCAGGATCAGGTAGCGCAGCGGCGCCGACAGGCTGGCCGGCACCAGCTGGAAGGAGACGATCACAAAAAAGTTCGCAATGAACCCGGAACTGGCGGCCAGCAGCAGGATCGCCCATTCGCGCCCCGTAGGCAGGCCGAAGCGGCTCCAGTCGGCGGTGACCAGCCCCCAGAAAAGGGCGGCCAGCATCCCGTACATCATCAGGGTGAGCGGCGCGGCCTGGCCCTTGAGCTTGCGCGACATCACGTCGTGCAGGGCGCCGGAGAACGCCGCCAGCAGCGGGATCAGGTAGGCCCACTTGATGCCCGCCATGGTCGGCTGGATCACCAGCAGCACGCCGGCAAAGCCGAGCGCCGCCGCCGGCACCGCCCAGCGCCCGGCCGGTTCGCGCAGCAGGAAGGCCGCCAGCGGCACCGCCAGCACCGGGTTGAGGAAGTAGATCGCCATGGTCTCGGCCAGGCTCAGGTATTTGAAGGACACCACGATCAGCAGGCTGGTCAGGCCGAAAGCCACCGAGCGCAGCACGGTGCCACCCACCGCGCGGGTGGCGAACAGGTCGCGGCGCCGCATCACCAACACCCAGGCCAGGGTGCCGCCCAGCAGCAGCAGCGTGCGCAGTACCAGGGCGACCGACGGATGGATGCCGTCGAGCAGCGCCTTGGTCGCCGCATCCATGGTGGCGAAGCCGAACGAGGACAATACGGAGGCGCTGACGCCCTGGGCGGTCTTGGATCTCACATCGACAGGCCGGCCGTGCCGCCCGGACGCGCCGCTTCAGCCGGCACGCCGGTGGGCGATCGCGCGGTAGCCGATGTCGCGGCGGTATTGCATGCCGTCGAAACGGATGGCGTCCAGCACCTCGTAGGCGCGCTTTTGCGCCAGCTTGACCGAATCGCCCAGCGCGGTGACGCACAGCACCCGGCCACCATTGGTGCGGATCGCATCGCCCTGCTTCTCGGTACCGGCGTGGAACACGAAGGCATCCTCGCAAGCGCCCGGCTTGGGCAGGCCGCTGATCACGTCGCCCTTGCGCGGCGTGTCCGGATAATTGTGCGCCGCCATCACCACGCCGAGCGCGGCGCGCCGGTCCCACTCGATCTCGGCCTGGTCCAGGGTGCCGGCAACGGCGTGCTCGAACACTTCGACCAGGTCGCTCTTGACCCGCGCCATGATGGGCTGGGTCTCGGGGTCGCCCATTCGGCAGTTGAATTCCAGGGTGCGGGCGTGGCCGTCCTTGTCTATCATCAGGCCGGCGTACAAAAAGCCGCTGAACGGGATACCGTCGGCCGCCATGCCTTGCACGGTGGGCATGATGATGTGGCGCATCACCTCGGCATGGATTTTCGGCGTCACCACCGGCGCCGGCGAATAGGCGCCCATGCCGCCGGTGTTCGGCCCCTGGTCGCCGTCTTTGAGGCGCTTGTGGTCCTGGCTGGTGGCCAGCGGCAACACGTTGTGGCCATCGACCATGACGATGAAACTGGCCTCCTCGCCGTCGAGGAATTCCTCGACCACGACACGCGCTCCTGCATCGCCCATCTTGTTGCCGACCAGCATCATGTCGATCGCATCGTGCGCCTCGGCCAGGCTCATCGCCACCACCACGCCCTTGCCGGCGGCCAGGCCGTCGGCCTTGACGACAATCGGCGCGCCCTTCGCATTGACGTAATCGTGCGCCGCCTTGGGATCCGAAAACGTGCGGTGCTCGGCAGTCGGAATGCCATGCCGCACCATGAAGCTCTTGGCGAAATCTTTCGAGCTTTCGAGCTGGGCCGCCGCCTTGGTGGGGCCGAAGATCTTCAGGCCGCGGGCGCGGAACACATCGACGATGCCGGCGGCCAGCGGCCCTTCCGGACCGACCACGGTCAAATGGATGTGCTCCTTCTGCGCGAAGTCGGCGAGTTCCTCGATGCCCGTGATCGGCAGGTTCTCGAGGTTAGGTTCGAGCGCGGTGCCGCCGTTGCCCGGCGCCACATAGACCACCTGCACCCGCTCGCATTGCGCCAGCTTCCAGGCCAGCGCATGTTCGCGCCCACCGCCCCCCACGACCAGTAATTTCATCTCGTGCTACTCCGACAGCACGGCGGTGGTGAACACGTCCTGCACGTCGTCCAGGTCTTCGAGGGCATCGAGGAGCTTTTGCATTTTCACCGAATCGTCGGGCGACAGCTCGGTGACGTTGAGCGGCTTCATCGTCACCTCGGCCACCGCGGCCTTCAGGCCGGCGGCCTCCAGGCCCTTCTTGACCTGGGTGTAGTCATGCGGGGTGCACAGCACCTCGATCGAGCCGTCCTCGTCGGTGACCACGTCCTCGGCGCCGGCCTCGATAGCCGCTTCCATGATCTTGTCCTCGCTGGAGCCCGGCTCGAAAATGAACTGCCCGCAATGTTTGAACATGAAAGCCACCGAACCCTCGGTGCCCATGTTGCCGCCGTGCTTGGCGAAGGCATGGCGCACCTCGGCCACGGTGCGGATCTTGTTGTCGGTCATGGTGTCGACGATCACCGCCGCCCCGCCGATGCCGTAGCCCTCGTAGCGGATTTCCTCGTAATGCGCGCCTTCGAGTTCGCCGGCGCCGCGCTTGACCGCGCGGTCCACCGTGTCCTTGGGCATGTTGTTCTCGGAGGCCTTTTCGATCGCCAGGCGCAGCCGCGGATTCATGCCGGTGTCGCTGCCGCCCATCCGGGCCGCCACCGTGATTTCCTTGATCAGGCGCGTGAAGATTTTCCCGCGCTTCGCATCCTGGCGCCCCTTGCGGTGCTGGATGTTTGCCCATTTCGAATGACCGGCCATGTTGCTCTCTTTATTCAGCGTGCTGAATCGAAGAGAGGGATTTTATCATCCATGCGCCGTCCTGCGCCCGATCGAGGGGCGGTCGGCCCGCCGGGCCCGCCAGCCCGGTCCGACGGATCACGAGAACCGAGGTGGTCAGTGCTGGCCCGGCCCCGGCCGAATTGACTGCAATACCCGGGCGCCGCCGGGCAGGCGCTAATCAGGCAACAGTTCGAGCACCCTCTCGCGAACCAGGGCCGCGCGGTCCTCGCCGCTCATCTCGCGCACCACCTCGAGGCTCTGTTCCAGTATCTGCAGCACTTCGCTACGGCTCTGCGCGGTTCGTATCGCGGCGCGGACCGTCTCGCTGTCCGCGCCGAGAAAGCGCTCCATTTGCACAAGCAGATGCATACGCGCCAATGCCACGGACCGCTTGGTCGGGCGCCGCTGGACCTCGACGCTTCCCTCTGAAGCGGCAACGATCGCGGACGACACGGAGATTTCGCACATTCCCGAATCGAGCAAGCTCACCAGGTGCTCCTGCGACAGGCCCAGCTGCTGGCATTTGGCCAGCAATCGTGCGACATCCAGCTTCCCGTCGACCAGGATGAGCAAGGGTCGCAGGCGCCCCGCGACCCTGCCCTTGCGCGTCGCGATCTCGTCGGCGCCCAGGGTTGTTTTCTGCAGAATGGTGCTGGGAGTCAGGGCTTTGGAGGACATCGATGGCAGCGACGACGGGCTGGCGGAATGAGGAAGGGCAAAGGGCGGATCACATGGAGGTGCTCCCATACTTTAATCGACCATGATTAGAATTTGATGACATCGAAGGTGAATCGGCGTTCCAGCGCCAATTCCGACAAGGGGCACGGACCGATGGCGCGCAAGGGGATACGGGCGCCCCGCCCGCGACTACCCTCGCGTAATCTGTGCGCTGGCTGTCCCCGCCATGAATTCATCGACGTGCAATGTTTCCTGGATAGCATGGTCCTTATAGGCTGCTCGGACACAGAGACAAGGATTGCGTGACCATGCAACTGCCGGTGCGATCGCTGCGCCGATAGTCGCTACGTTCGCACTCTTGCGCTTTTTCGCACTGGATTGGGGCAGCCCGACCCGGACGCAATGGCTTGCGTTCCGCGCCGCACTTTGTCGGAGGAACTACCGTCGCCCCGAGATCGCTTTTCCGGCTGACGGCGTCGTCTTCGAAGGCGCGTGGCAACTTGCGCGGATCGGGCGTCCGCAATCATCACCGCTTCACCGCAGTTCTCATCGCAGTTTCCACATGTAGCCGCCGGGTGAACGCGCGTCCAGCATGCATGGTCGTGCTGCGTCCCGGCTTGATCGAGAGACCCATGGGCACGAGCGCAACAGCAAGGTTTGATGACGAGCAGCTGGTCTACGAGGAAGAAGGCTGCGAACCGGCAGCGCCCCAACCCGTATATCCGCCCTGGAAAGTCCTGGTGATTGACGACGACACGGGCGTGCATGACATCACCCGCATGGCGCTGCGCCATTTCCGGTTTGAAGGCGCCGGCCTGGAGTTTCTTGGCGCGCACTCGGCGCGCGAGGGCATACAGTTGATCGCCGATCATCCGGACGCCGCCGTGGTCCTGCTCGATGTGGTGATGGAGTCCGAGCATGCCGGCCTGGACCTGGTCAGGCATATCCGCGAGGTCGCCAGGAATCTTTCGATCCGGATCGTGCTGCGCACCGGGCAACCGGGTTCAGCGCCGGAAGAGGCGGTGATCGAGCGCTACGACATCAACGATTACAAGGAAAAGACCGAACTGACGGCGCGCAAGATGGCGACCCTGATGTTCGCGTGTCTGCGCGGCTTCCGCGACATCCGGCGCCTGGAGGACAACAAGCGCGGCCTCGAGCAGATCATACATTCGTCCTCCGATCTGTATCGCTATGCGTCGCTTGATCTCCTGAGCAGCGGCGTGCTTGAACAACTGAGTGCCCTGCTCAATCTGCGCGGCACCTTGCTGGCGGGCTCGCAAAGCGGCAGCATCGCTGCGATCCAGGACGCGAACAAGAACCTGAGCGTGATCGCGGGCAACGGATGCTTCCTTGATGCGGTGGGACGGCATATGAATGCGGTTCTGCCGGACGACGCCAAAGCACTGCTTGCCGAATGCCTGGCCAGTCCCAGGCAACGCCATGTGAGCGCCTGGGACGACAAGCTGCTCGGCCTGTTTCGCGGCGCCTCCGGCGACGAGCGGGTGGTGTTCATCTCCGGCTTCATGCCGCAGACGGACTTCGACACCTACCTGATCAACCTGTATCTTGGCAACGTCGGGGATTCGATTGAGAACCTGATGCTGCGCGAGGAAATCGACGAGACCCAGCGCGAGCTGATCTATCGGCTCGGCGGCGCGGTCGAAACACGCTCGCGCGAAACCGGCAACCACGTCAAGCGGGTGGCGGAGATGTCCCACCACCTGGGCTTGCTGTCGGGCATGTCGCAGCGGGAGGCCACGCTGATCAAATGCGCCTCGCCGATGCACGACGTCGGCAAGATCGGCATACCGGATTCGATTCTGGGCAAGCCGGACAAGCTCGATCCGGAAGAATGGGAAGTCATGAAGCGCCATCCGGTGCTCGGCTACGAACTCTTGCGGGGGTCGCAGCGCGACCTGCTGGCGATGAGCGCGGCAATCGCGCTTGAACACCACGAGAAGTGGGATGGCACCGGTTACCCCTACGGCAAGGCCGGCGAAGGAATTCGCCTTGAAGCGCGCATTACGACCCTGGTGGATGTGTTCGACGCGCTGGGAAGCCGGCGCTGCTACAAGGACGAATGGGAACTGGACACCATCGTCGCCGAAGTCCAGGCGCAAAGCGGCCGCCAGTTCGACCCACGCCTGGTTCAGCTTTTCCTCGACCATATCGATGAATTCGTTGCCATCAGAGAACGCCATCCCGATCCCGACCCCGAGTAAGCCCGCGGCCCGGGACTCGGCGGCAGGCCTGGCGCATTGATGGAGCCCGGTCTTGCTTCCCGGACCGGCTCGCGGCTGCTGTTGAGCGCGCTGCCCAGCCACAACGCCCTGCTCTCGGAGCGGGCGCAGGGCCGGGACATGCAAGCCTGCTTTGCCGCGGCACCCGGATTGCCCGGCGTGGTGATCGTTTCGCCTACCGGCATACTGCGCGGCTTCGTATCGCGCCGCCAGTTCATGGAACTGTTCAGCAAACCGTACCGCGTGGAGCTCTATAGCGACCGCCGGGTTGCGTCCCTGCTGCGCGAGGTCCATGTGGCGCCGCTGGTATTTCCCGCCGACGCGCCGATAGACCAGGCCGCCAGCGCGATGGTGCGGCGTCCGCCCGCCGAGTTCTCCGAACCGGTCGTGCTGCGGCTGGGCAAGGGCGAGTTCCGGATCGTCGACAGCCAGGCGCTGCTCTCGGCCCTGGTACAGAACTTTGCCGAGCAGTATCGCCAATTGCAGACCGCCAAAGATGCCATGGTCGAAAGCGAAAAGCTGGCCTCGCTGGGCAGCCTGGTGGCGGGGGTGGCGCATGAAGTCAATACACCCCTCGGAATCGGCATCATGGCCATGTCCACCCTGAACGACCAGGCCCAGGCGCTGCAAAAACGCGTCGATTCGGGCGCCATCAAGCGCTCGGAGATGACCCTGGCCTTGAGCGAGTTGCAGGATCTGAGCGCCACCGCCCTGCGCAGCCTGAACAAGGCCGCCGAGCTGGTACGCAGCTTCAAGCAGGTTTCCGCCGACCAGGTGTCGGAGGCCCGCCGCGAGTTCGCACTGGACGAGGAACTTCGACATATCGTCGTCAGCCTGCGTCACTTGACCAAACGTCCCGGAGTCACGCTGACCCTCGCGGAGTGCGGCGGCATCCGGATGAATTCGTTTCCCGGCGCATTGTCGCAGGTGGTGACCATCTTCGTCGTCAATGCATACAACCATGCGTTCGAGGGGCGCGAGAGCGGCGCCGTCACCATCTGTTGCGACGAGGAAGGCGAAGTTGGCGTGACCATCCGGGTTTGTGACGACGGGAGCGGCATTCCAGCCGACCATCTGGAACGAATATTCGATCCGTTTTTCACCACCAAGCGCGGCTCCGGCGGCACGGGTCTGGGCCTTTCCATCGCTTATAACCTGGCGCGCACGAGCTTGGGAGGCCTGGTGACCGTGCGATCCGCGCCGGGCGGCGGCGCCTGCTTTTCCCTCGCCATTCCCCGGGTTGCGCCGGTGCATCCCGCCAGCCCAGGTTGAGCACGGGCGGGCACGGAATCGTCCCCGGACTGGTACGCCGGGCCGGGCTCCACCGGGAGCGAACACCGGGGGAGGCCGAGCGGCGAGCCGGCGCGATCCGCGCGATTGCGCATGGCGCAGACCCAAGTTTGTTATATTCGACGTCTGCCCGCTGCAAAAACATCCCCTTGTAATGTCCGCCGAATCCCCCTGGTTTCGTCCGCTCGGCCTGTTTTTGGCCGCGGCGGGGTCCATCTTGTTCTCCACCCGGTCCATCCTGATCAAGCTGGCGTATGAGTACCATGTCGACCCGGTGACTTTTCTCACCCTGCGCATGGTGTTCTCGCTGCCGTTTTTTCTAGCCGCCGCCTTTTGGGCACAAAAAAACCGCCGCGTCGCCGCCGCCGATGCCAGCCAGGCCGGAGCACCCGGGTCTGCCATCGGCGTGCGCGATGTCTGGTCCATCATCGGCCTGGGCCTGCTGGGCTATTACTTCGCCAGCTATGTCGACTTTGTCGCCCTGCAGTACATCTCGGCGGCGCTGGCCCGGCTGATCCTGTTCCTCAACCCCACCATCACCCTGATCGTGATGGCGCTGTTTTTTTCGCGCCGCATCGTCGGCCGCGAGGTGGCAGCCATGCTGGCCTGCTATGCCGGCATCGCCCTGTGCCTGCTGCATGACGTGCAGCTCAGCCACAGCGCCGCCGATACCGCGCTGGGCAGCTTCTTGTCCTTCACCAGCGCCTTTTGCTATGCCCTGTACCTGATTTTTTCCAACAAGCTGATCGCCCGCATCGGTTCGATGGCCTTTACCGCCTACGCGATGACGGTCTCCTCGGTCGCGGTAATCGTCCACTTTCTGCTCACTCACTCGCTCTCGGCCCTGCGGCTGCCCTGGCAGGTCTATGCCTACGGCGCCTGCATGGCGCTGCTGTGCACGGTGCTGCCGGTGTTCATGGTCTCCGAGGCGAACCGCCGCATCGGCCCGGCGCACGTGGGCATACTCTCCTCCACCGGGCCGGTCGCCACCCTGGTGATGGGGATGCTGATCCTGAACGAAACGATTTCGGTCGCGCAGGTCGCCGGCATGCTGCTGGTGCTGATTGGTGTATGGTTCATTTCTCAAAAACCCAGGAGCGCCTGAAGGCGCATCAATATTCACTAGGAGTCAAGCAACATGGACATGGGCATCAAGGGCAAGACCGCGCTGGTATGCGCCGCAAGCAAGGGACTGGGCAAGGGCTGCGCGATGGCGCTGGCGGCCGAAGGCGTCAACCTGGTGATCACCGCGCGCGGCAAGGAAGCCCTGGAAGCGACCGCCGAGGAAATCCGCAAGGCCACCGGCGTCAAGGTCACGGCCGTGGCCGGCGACATCACCACCCCGGAAGGCCGCGCTGCCGCCCTGGCCGCCCACCCCTCGCCGGACATCCTGATCAACAACGCCGGCGGCCCGCCGCCCGGTGACTTCCGCAACTGGGACCGCGACATCTGGATCAAGGCGCTGGACGCCAACATGCTCACTCCGATCGAACTGATCAAGGCGACGGTGGACGGCATGATCGCGCGCAAGTTCGGGCGCATCATCAACATCACTTCCGGTGCGGTGAAGGCGCCGATCGACATCCTGGGCCTGTCGAACGGAGCGCGCTCGGGGCTGACCGGTTTCGTCGCCGGCCTGTCGCGCAAGACCGTGGCGCACAACGTCACCATCAACAGCCTTCTGCCCGGTCCTTTCGACACCGACCGCCTGAAAGTGACCGCCGCCAACTGGGCCAAAGCCGACGGCATCAGCCTGGAAGAAGCCCTGGCCAAGCGCCGCAAGGAAAACCCGGCCGGCCGCTTCGGCCAGCCGGAGGAATTCGGCGCCGCCGCGGCCTTCCTGTGCAGCACCCATGCGGGCTTTATCACCGGCCAGAACTGGCTGCTCGACGGCGGGGCGTATCCGGGTACGTTCTAAGCTCCGGCAAAGTGGCGCCTTCTCTTTCGCTCTAGAGAGTGCGCTACTTTTTTTCGGGCCATGATTGGCGTGAAATCGCCGGCCGGTTTTTCGTCACGGTTGGTCGATTTCACGGGTTAAATGCAATTTAAATACAACGAAAAGGCAAGCGACCCAAAGTGTGCCTGACGCTGGAGACATAACAATGAAACTAACCATTCGCGCTGCGCGCGTGATTTCGACCCTGGCAGTCGCTGGCGTCTCCATGCTCGGCGGGATCGCGCACGCGCAAAGCTTTCCCGACAAACCCATCCATATCATCGTGCCGCTGGCGGCGGGCGGGGCGGTGGATGCGATCGCGCGCACCCTGGGGCAGAAGTTGTCGCAGCAACTGGGTCAGCCGGTGATCGTCGACAACAAGCCCGGGGCGAACGGCAACATCGGCGCCGAGGCAGTGGCCAAGTCGCCCGCCGACGGCTATACCATCCTCATGGCTATTCCGGCAATGACCACCAACCAGGCGCTGTATGCCAAGCTGCCCTACGACACCTTCCGCGATTTCGCGCCGGTGGCGCGTCTGGGCTTTGCGCCGCTGATCCTGGTGGTCGGCGCCGATTCGCCGTTCAAGACCTTCGCCGAACTGCTGGCGGCTCTGCGCGCCAATCCGGCCAAGTACAGTTATGGCTCTTCCGGCAATGGCTCCTCCCAGCACCTGGCCGGCGAACTGTTCAAGGCAACGGCGAAGATCGACGCCCTGCACGTGCCCTACAAGGGCGGCGCGCCGGCGGTGACCGACCTGATCGGCGGCCAGCTCACCTTCATGTTCACCAATCCGCTGGAAGTGCAGGCGCAGATCAAGTCGGGCCGCCTGAAGGCCCTGGCGGTGGGCGGCAACAAACGGGTCGACTGGCTGCCCGGCGTGCCCACAGTGGCCGAGTCCGGTCTGCCCGGCTTTGAAGCGGCCACCTGGTGGGGCACCCTGGTGCCGGCGGCGACACCGAAAGATATCGTCGCGCGCCTGAGCCAGGAAATCGTCACTGCGATGAATGCGCCCGAAGTCCGGGAACGGCTCAATGCGCAAGGCGCCGAAGTCGCGACCCAGAAACCCGAAGAACTCGCCGCGTACCTGCGCAGCGAAACCGACAAATGGGCGCGCATCATCAAGGCGGCCAACATCAAGGTGGAATGAACCATGCATAGCCCGCGCGAAGTCGCCGACCTGCTGGTCAAGTACGGGGTGATCCCGGTCATCCGCTACGACAACGCCGACGATGGCGCGCTGGCGATCGACTGCGCGCTCAAGGCCGGCTTTCCCACGGTGGAGGTGACGCTCACCATGCCGGACGCGGTCGAACTGATCCGCGCCTTCACGCGCAAGCTGGAAAAGCACCAGTTGATCGGTGCCGGCACGGTGTGGGACGAGTTCGAGTGCGAGGAGGTGCTCAACGCCGGCGTCGCCTATATCGTCTCGCCCGGCATCTCTCCCGGCCTGGGCGCGGTGGCGCACGGCGGCCACGCCGCCTACCTGCCCGGCGCACTCACCCCCACCGAGGTGAACGCGGCGATCCGCGATGGCGCCGACATCGTGAAAATCTTCCCCGCTTCCACCGCCGGCCCCGGCCACCTGAAGGCGCTCACGGCGGTGTTTGCGGACACCCGCTTCTGCCCCACCGGCGGCGTATCGGCCGACAACATGGAAAAATGGTTCGAGGCCGGCGCCAAATGCGTGGGGATGGGCAGCAGCCTGTTCTCCGGCGCCGCGATGCGCGCCCGCGAGCAGAAAAAGCTGGTCGACGAAGCGCGCCTGGTGCTCGACCAACTGAGCCTGATCCGGCGCGGATGAACTCCGGCACGACAAACGCGGCCAGTCCGGCCATCCTGGCGCTGGGCGAGCCGATGATAGAGTTCAACCAGACCCGCCCCGGCGAGCCCAACTACCTGCAGGGCTACGGCGGCGACACCTCCAACGCGATCATCGCCTGCGCGCGCCAGGGCGCGCCCTGCGGCTACATCACGCGCTTGGGCGACGACGAGTTCGGGCGCATGCTCGCCGACCTGTGGCAGCGCGAAGGGGTGGACGCGAGCGGCGTAGCAGTGGACCCGGCAGCCAACACTGCGGTCTATTTCGTCACCCACGGTCCCCAGGGCCATGTGTTCTCGTATTTGCGCAAAGGCTCGGCGGCCAGCCGCATGGGTCCGGACGACATTCCGGAATCGCTGATCCGCGGCGCGCGCTATCTGCATGTTTCCGGGATCAGCCAGGCGATCTCCGAGTCCGCTTGCGCCGCCGCCTTTCACGCCATGCGCATGGCGCGTGCCGCCGGGGTGCAAGTGGCCTACGACACCAACCTGCGCCTGAAACTCTGGAGCCTGGAGCGGGCCCGCGAGGTGATGATCCCGGCCATTGCCCTGTCGGACTATCTGCTGCCCAGCCTGGAAGACATGCAGTTGCTCTCCGGCCTGACGGCGCCGGATGCGATCCTCGACTGGTGCTTCGCCCAAGGCGCACGCAACATCGTGCTCAAGCTCGGCAAACTGGGTTGCATCGCGGCCACCGCGGACCAGCGCACTGCGATCGCCGGGCGCATGGTTGATGCAGTGGATGCCACCGGCGCAGGCGACTGCTTCGACGGCGCCTTTCTCGCGCGCTTGTATTTCGGCGATGATCTGGTCAGTGCCGCCGGCTACGCCAACTGCGCCGCTGCCCTGGCCACGACCGGATTCGGCGCCGTGGCGCCGCTGCCGCGTCGGGCGGCGGTCGAAGCCATGCTGGCCGCCACGCGTTCCGCCGGATGAGTGCAGGATGAGCGCACCCCGCCTGATCGGCCTGGACTGGGGCACCAGCAGCCTGCGTGCCTACCTGCTGGGCGGGAACGGCACGATCCTGGAAGCACGCAGCGCCGACAGCGGCATCATGCGCGTCGAAAGC
>Ga0302322_100002461_pt1 | contig 15608 bp, 14 predicted proteins | sample Fen_T0_2_FD_203757 | JGI IMG/M metagenome (GOLD analysis project Ga0302322, IMG submission 203757) | Peat permafrost microbial communities from Stordalen Mire near Abisko, Sweden - Fen_T0_2 | ecosystem: Environmental > Terrestrial > Soil > Wetlands > Permafrost | place: Sweden: Abisko... | reverse complement strand
AGATCCGCGAAGTGATCGGCACCGGCGGCAAGGTGATCCGCGAGATCGTCGAAAAGACCGGCGCCAAGGTCAACATCGAGGACGACGGCACCGTGAAGGTCGCCTCCAACGATGGCGAAGCGATGAAGGCTGCGATCAAGTGGATCAAGTCGATCGCCTCCGATCCGGAGCTCGGCCAGATCTATGACGGCACCGTGGTCAAGGTAATGGAATTCGGCGCCTTCGTGAACTTCTTCGGTTCGCGCGATGGCCTCGTCCACATCAGCCAGCTCGCTGACAAGCGGGTGCAGAAGACCTCCGACGTCGTCAAGGAAGGCGACAAGGTCAAGGTCAAGCTGCTCGGCTTCGACGACCGCGGCAAGACCCGACTGTCGATGAAGGCGGTCGACCAGACCACCGGCGAGGACCTCGAGGCCAAGCAGAAGGCCGACGGGACCGCGGACGCGCCGCGCGAAGCCGCCGGCGAGTAAACGGCAGCCCGTCTTTCGGAGACAATATCAAGGGCGGTCCTCGTGACCGCCCTTTTTTGTTTGATGATTTGACCGTCGCAGCGATGAAAGTACGACAGACAGAGCACGCTTTGGCCACGCCGTCATTGCGAGCGCAAGCGAAGCAATCCAGGAGGCAAACGAAGATTCTGGATTGCTTCGTCGCTACGCTCCTCGCAATGACGAAATCCATGTCGCGGGGTGGACAACAAAGAGTTTGCCCGCCATCCGAGGCTCGGTAAATTGCATCGATATCGCAGACCTCCGCGGTCGCAACGGATCGACCCGTTTGCATCAGGATGCATGCCATGACCCTCACCATCCGCCCTGCACGTCTCAATGAATATGACGAGGTCGCAAAAGTCTGGATGGAAAGCTGGTGCTCCACCGGCCTGGAATCGCCAAGCGACACGCTGCTCGCAAACTTGAAGCTGCGCGTGCCGCGCGAGGTCGCTGACGGCTGGAGCCTCTACGTCGCTGACGGTCAAGGCGAACTCGCCGCGATGCTCGCCGTCAACGGGCCGAGGCTCTATCTCGATCAGCTTTTCGTCGCTCCCCGCTGGCAGGGCCAATCGCTCGGGCGGCGGCTGCTTGGCTTCACGCGCGAGTTGCTGCCGTACGAAATCTGGCTGCGTTGCGTGCGGGAGAACGAAAAAGCCTGGCGCTGGTACGAGCGCGAGAATTTTCTGTTCGAGCGCGAAGCGGTCGATCCGCTGCATGGGCGGACGATGAAATATTATCGCTGGAAGCGACCCGCCCTCGGCGGCGTCGAACAGCGCCTCCCTGCGGGAGCGGATCCGGAAAGTCATCGCGGCAAAGCTCGATCATGACCTGCCGAACTATCTGAGGGAGCAATGAGCTGCATCTGACACCTTCCCGCGAGGCGTCTCTCAGGCCATAGTTCGACCTTGCAATCATCGCGAATGCGAAAAGCGACGGACAATCGGAGGACGCCCAATGATGCAGCTGTATTGGTGCCCGCGCACCCGTTCGTTCACGACGCTCTGGCTGATGGAAGAAGTCGGTCAGCCCTATGAACGCGTGCTGACCGACATCTCGGCCGGCGCGCAGAAGCAGCCGGACTACCTTGCCATCAATCCGATGGGCAAGGTGCCGGCGTTGCGGGATGGTGAGGCAACCCTGGCGGAAGCCGCTGCCATCTGCGCCTATGTCGCCGAACGCTATCCCGAGGCGCATCTGGCGCCGCCGCTCGGTGATCCCCTGCGCGCGAAATACCTGTATTGGCTGTTCTTCGCGCCGAGCTGCATCGAGCCCGCGATCGTGCAGCTCGCGACCAAGATCGAGATGAACCCGGTCGCGGCCGGCTGGGGTGAAGCCACACGGGTGTTTGACGTGCTCGACGCCGCGCTGGCCAAGGGACCCTGGCTGCTCGGCGACCATTTCTCCGCCGCCGACGTCGCGATCGGCTCCGGGCTGAACTACGCCGTCAGGCTGTTCAAGATGGTGCCGTCGCGGCCCTCGTTCGACGCCTATCTCGCGCGCTGCATGGCAAGACCGGCATTTCAGCGGGCCGAGACGATCGCGTCGGGGAGTTGAGGATCATTCCGGCGGCAGGTTTTCGGGGCGCGGCTGTAGCACGACATTGAAGCCGGAATCGACATAGTGGATTTCGCCGGTGACGCCGCCGGCGAGATCCGACAGCAGATACAGCGCCGAACCGCCGAGTTCGTCCAGGGTGACGCCGCGCCCGAGCGGCGAGTGCTTCTGCTGGAAGGCGAACATCGCGCGCGCATCGCCGATCACCGATCCGGCCAGCGTGCGCACCGGGCCGGCGGAGATCGCATTGACGCGGATGCCCTGAGGGCCGAAATCGGCCGCGAGATAGCGCACCGAGGCCTCCAGCGCCGCTTTCGCCACGCCCATCACGTTGTAGTTCGGCATCGCCCGCATCGCCGCGCCATAGGTCAGCGTGATCATGGCGCCGCCGGCAGACATCAGCGACGCCGCCCGCTTGGCCACCTCCGTGAACGAGAAGCACGAGATCACCATCGTGCGCGAGAAATTCTCGCGCGTGGTGTCGGCATAGCGCCCCTTCAACTCGTTCTTGTCGGTGAAGCCTACGGCATGAACCAGAAAATCGAGCCGTCCCCAGGTCGCGCGCAGCCGCTCGAACACCGCATCGACGCTGATGATATCCTCGACATCGCAAGGCAGCACGATGTCGGACCCGAGCAACTGCGCCAGCGGCCGCAGCCGCTTGGCCTGCGCGTCACCCTGATAGGTGAAGGCCATCTCCGCGCCCTGTGCGCCGACCGCCTTGGCGATGCCCCAGGCAATCGAATGATCATTGGCGATGCCCATGATCAGCCCGCGCTTGCCCTTCATCAGGTCCTGCATCATCCCTCTCTTCCGTCATGCCCGGCTTGACCCCGGGGCCGAAGCCCCTTCGGCGCGGCGAAGGTCCGGGCTTCCACGGCCTGATCTGTCGTGCCTCAAGACATGGGTGGCCGGGATGCCTACGCGAAGACGCGCTTCGCGCTTCTGCCCGGCCGTGACGATATCCTGTTTGGAAGACTAAGCGTCCAGCTGCTTGAACACCAGCGTGGCATTGGTACCGCCGAACCCGAACGAGTTCGAGAGCACGGTGCCGAGCCTGGCATTGTCGATGCGCTTGCGCACGATCGGCATGTCGGCGAAGGCGGGATCGAGTTCGGTGATGTTGGCGCTTTCGCAGATGAAGCCGTTCTTCATCATCAGCAGCGAATAGATCGCCTCCTGCACACCGGTGGCGCCGAGCGAGTGGCCGGTGAGCGCCTTGGTCGCCGCGATCGGCGGGCACTCCGCGCCGGTGCCGAACACTTTGCGGATCGCGTCCATTTCCGGCGGATCGCCGGCCGGTGTCGAGGTCGCATGCGGATTGATGTAGTCGATTCTGGTCTTGACGGTCGACAGCGCCAGCTTCATGCAGCGCTCGGCGCCCTCGCCCGACGGCGCCACCATGTCGTAGCCGTCGGAGGTCGCGCCATAGCCCACGATCTCGCCATAGATCTTGGCGCCGCGCGCCTTGGCATGCTCGAGCTCTTCCAGCACCACCACACCGGCGCCACCCGCGATGACGAAGCCATCGCGGGTCACGTCATAGGGGCGCGAGGCCGTGGCCGGCGTCTCGTTGTGCTTGGACGACATCGCGCCCATCGCGTCGAACAGCACCGACAAGGTCCAGTCGAGCTCCTCGCAGCCGCCGGCGAACATCACGTCCTGCTTGCCGTACTGGATCATCTCATAGGAATTGCCGATGCAGTGGTTCGAGGTCGCGCAGGCCGAGGAGATCGAGTAGTTCACGCCCTTGATCTTGAACCAGGTGGCAAGCGTCGCCGACGCGGTCGACGACATCGCCTTCGGCACCGCAAACGGGCCGACGCGCTTCGGTCCCTTGCTGCGGGTGATGTCGGCCGCCTCCACGATGGCGCGGGCGGACGGACCGCCGGAGCCCATGATGATACCGGTGCGGATGTTGGAGACCTCGGACGACTCCAGGCCGGAATCCTGGATCGCCTGTTCCATCGCGACGTGATTCCAGGCCGCGCCCTCGCCCAGGAAGCGCATCGCGCGGCGGTCGACGATATCGGCCGGATTGAGCGTCGGCGCGCCCTGGACCTGCGAACGGAACCCCAGCTCCGCGTATTTGTCGGCGCGGGTAATGCCCGACTTCGCCTCGTGGAGGCTCGCGAGCACTTCCTGGGTGTTGTTTCCGATCGATGAGACGATGCCCATCCCGGTGATGACAACCCGCCTCATGTCTGCCTCGCCTTACTCTCGTGGTCTCGCGCAATCATAGTTGCTGCATTGTGCTTGCTGCGTTGTGCCCGTCAGGTTGCCGCGGCTTCAAACCGGCTCCGTGCCCTGCCTGAACAGGCCGACCTTCAGATCCTTGGCGCGATAGATAATCTCGCCATCCGTGGAAAGCCACCCGTCGGCAATGCCGAGCACCAGCTTTGAGCGCATTACACGCTTGATGTCGACGTTGTACACAACCTTGCGGACACTCGGCAGCACCTGTCCGGAGAACTTCAATTCGCCCAGGCCGAGCGCCCGGCCGCGACCCTCGCCACCGGTCCAGCCGAGATAGAAACCGATCATCTGCCACAGCGCGTCCAGCCCAAGGCATCCCGGCATCACCGGATCATTCTTGAAATGGCAGCCGAAGAACCAGAGGTCGGACTTGACGTCGAGTTCGGCCCGAACGACGCCCTTGCCGAACTCGCCACCGGTCTCGCTGATCTCGGTGATGCGGTCGAACATCAGCATCGGGGGCAGCGGCAATTGTGCGTTGCCGGGGCCGAACATCTCGCCGCGCCCGCAGGCCAGCAACTCCTCGTATTCGTAGCCGCTGCGCCGCTCCAGCATACCCGGTAGCCTCTCTCAACAAATCCCTATGGACCTTTCGCGAAACGGACCCGCTTCGCTCGGCAACTGTCTGGCAACACGCACGCAGCCGCCCGGAAAATCACCTTGAAACCACCGTCGACGACAGCATACCGCTTCGTATCGGAGGCACGTGATGGCAATCGACCACCGGCCGCGCCGCACTGGTAAATCGGATCCGCGCGCTCTCTATCATAGGGGACATCGTCGGCAAAGCGCGGCGATAGGGTCAATCGCCGCATATCGCCTTCGCCTGCGTCGTTTGCGAAGTTCGGATCATGCACACGGCCGCTTCTGCACAAATCCGGAAGCAATGGATGACCCGCAAACCTATGATTTACATGTCATTCCGGCAGTCGGAGGTCTGTGCAGCGGGTGCAGCAGCCCATTTGAGGAGAACGGCGGATTCGACGCTCAGACGCTATCGCAGTTTAGGAGCATTCTAGGCACCCTAGTTGCGAGACGCTTGCATCTACCGTAATTTCTTCCTATACCCAAGCAGGTTAGTTGAATTGCGGTGCATCAAGTGGACGCGAGCGATAACGCATTGACAGGCGGCCAAGATCGGACCGTCACCGAGCCGCACAATCTGGCGGGCCGGCAGCCGGCGCTGACCGGATGTCCGTGGCATGATGTCAACGAAATGCTGCAGGCCGCTGGCCTGCGTCCGACCCGGCAACGCATGGCTCTGGGTTGGCTGCTGTTCGGCAAGGGCGCACGCCATCTGACCGCGGAAATGCTCTACGAGGAAGCGACGCTGGCCAAGGTTCCGGTCTCGCTCGCCACAGTCTATAACACGCTCAACCAACTCACCGACGCGGGTCTGCTGCGTCAGGTCAGCGTCGACGGCACCAAGACCTATTTCGACACCAACGTCACCGCGCATCATCACTTCTATCTCGAGAACAACCACGAACTGGTCGACATTCCGGACCCAAATCTGGCGCTGACCAAGCTGCCGGAGGTCCCGGCTGGCTATGAGATCGCCCGGATCGACATGGTCGTCCGGCTGCGCAAGACGCGCTGAACTCTGTGCCTGCGTGAATGCCGATGGCCGGCTTCGCCGGCCATTTTCGTTCTGCATGGCAGCATGCGTTACAGGGCGGTCAGTTCACCTGTTCGTCGGAATACACACCCCACAGCCGCTGCTGCTCGATCCAGCCATCGAAGCCGCTGCCGGCCACGTGACACCAGTTTGCATTGCAGGTCTTGACCTGGGTGATGACGCCTGCCTGCAGCCTGGCCGCGATCGCGCTGGTGCTGTCGGCGCTCTCATAGAGCGACACCAGATCGTCCTTCTTCTTCAAGGTGACCACGGCGGTGCGACGGCCGGACAGCAGCGAGTGATAAACCCAGCCTTCGGCGCCCTCGGAATCGCGCACCCTGCGCCAGTTCTCGTATTCAGCGGTGATCTCGACCGGCAGACCGGACCGGGTATAGACCCAGGCCACATCATTATCCTTAGTTGGACCGGCCCGGACGTTGACGTGATCGGATTTCAGGCTGACGTAGCGCGGCACCGGGAGTCCAGACGTCGTCAGCGTCGAATCTTTTGCCGACGCCGCGGGGCCGATCAAGCCGCCGAGCAGACAACCCACGAGCACTACGAACGAAACACAACGCCCCAACGCCATCGCACTCAAACTCAACTCTCCCTCACAAGAATTCACGCCTCGGTCACCTCGAAGGCGTGCAACCCCCCTCTTGCCAGTCCCATCGGGCCGCACCGGTCTCCAGCGATTGGCCCGACACGGCGGCGGCCTGCCCAGGTTCCGGCCGTCATGTTGCGTCCCTGGCTTCTTGTCTTGGCCCTGCCTTCTGCTACAGAGGACGGAACGCAAGCAGCCAAGACGCGCCAGACCGTCCGTGACGACCTCCTGCCGGGGTCGCATCGGGCTCCCAAGGGAACGTCTGGAACCGTCAAGGTGCCGGGATCAGGCTGCGACCTTAGTTTCGGCTAATCCGGTTAATGAGGTCTCAACGATCTCATGAGAGCAGCACATGTCGGTTAGGAAAAAACCCCTCGTCGTGGTGACCCGCAAGCTGCCGGACTCGATCGAGACCCGGATGCGCGAGCTGTTCGATGCAAGGCTCAATCTCGACGATGCGCCGATGAGCCCGGAACAGCTGGCCGAGGCGGTCCGAACCGCCGAAGTGCTGGTTCCGACGGTCACCGACCACATCACCTCCGACATTCTCAATACGCCCGACGCCAAGCTGAGACTGATCGCCAATTTCGGCAATGGCGTCGACAATATCGACGTCACCGCGGCCCAGGCGCGCGGCATCACCGTGACCAATACGCCGAAGGTGCTGACCGAGGACACCGCCGACATGACCATGGCGCTGATCCTGGCGGTGCCGCGCCGGCTGATCGAGGGCGCCTCGATCTTGACCGACGGCAAGAGCTGGGCGGGCTGGTCGCCGACCTGGATGCTCGGCCACCGCATCGGCGGCCGGCGGCTCGGCATCATCGGCATGGGCCGCATCGGACAGGCGGTCGCGCGGCGCGCCCGCGCCTTCGGGCTGCAGATCCATTACCACAACCGCCGGCCGGTGGCGCCTGTGATCGCTGAGGAGTTGGGGGCGACCTATTGGGAAAGCCTCGACCAGATGCTGGCGCGGATGGACATCATCTCGGTCAACTGCCCGCACACCCCCGCCACCTTCCATTTGCTGTCGGCACGCCATTTGAAGCTGATCCGCAAGGACGCCTATATCGTCAACACCGCGCGAGGCGAGGTCATCGACGAGGAGACCATGACCCGGCTGATCGAATCCGGCGACATCGCCGGCGCCGGTCTCGACGTGTTCGAGCACGAGCCCGCGATCAATCCGCGGCTGATGCGGCTCGCCAAGGCCGGCAAGGTGGTGCTGTTGCCGCACATGGGCTCGGCCACGATCGAGGGCCGCGTCGAGATGGGCGAGAAGGTCATCATCAACATCAAGACCTTCCTCGACAGCCACAAGCCGCCGGATCGCGTGCTGCCAAGCATGCTTTGAGCCACATCGTCGGCGTCGTCCTCGCGGTGACGCTGAAGCCTGACCGTGCGACCACACCCAAGGTGTCGTCCCGGCCTTGAGAGCCGGGACCCATAGCCACCGGCGGATTTGGTTACGGCAAACCAGCCGTTCCAACCTTCGCAAAACGACGCCCTGTGGTTATGGGTCCCGGCTTGCACTCGCTGCGCTCGTTTGCCGGGACGACAGCGGTTTTCATTCGTGCCACTGGTGCCACCGCGTCCTCACGACCGCGAGGACCACCTACACCCGATGCCCGCTGAGATCCGCGATCACGGGGCCGTCGCCATTCAACGGGTTGCCCGGATCGCGACCATAGCGCAGGGTCTCAAAGCGCATGGTGCGCGCATCCAGCATCAACAGACGCCCGACCAGGCCTTCACCGAAGCCTACGATCTCGCGGATCGCCTCCAACGCCATCATCGAGCCAAGGACGCCCGCGAGCGCGCCCAGCACGCCGGCCTCCGCGCAAGCCGGCACGGTGCCGGGCGGCGGCGGTTCGGGAAATAAACAACGATAAGTCGGGTTGAACTCACCTTCCGGATTTTTCTCATGAGCACGAATGGTGGTCAGCGTCGCGTCGAAGGTGCCGAGCGCACCCGTCACCAGCGGCTTGCCGGCGAGAAAGCAGGCATCCGACAGCAGATAACGGGTCTGAAAATTATCGGAGCCGTCGAGCACGAGATCATAGCCGCCGATCAAATCGAGCGCATTGTCGGCATCGAGCCAGGTGGCGTGGGCGACCACGTTGACGTGTGGATTGAGCGCGTTGATCCGCTCCGCGGCGCTGTCCACCTTCGGTCGGCCGATATCGGGGGTCGCGTGGATGATCTGCCGCTGCAGGTTGGACAGCGACACCACATCGTCATCGACCACGCCGAGCGCGCCGATGCCGGCGGCGGCGAGATACATCAAGGCTGGCGCGCCGAGACCGCCGGCGCCGATCACCAGAACGGACGCCCGCTTCAGTGCCGCCTGTCCGGGACCGCCGACGTCGCGCAACACGATGTGACGGGCATAGCGTTCGACTTCATCCTCGCTCAGCATCGTCACGTCCATCCTTTTCGACAATTCGCCCATTCGAAGGCCGCTAGGGCGACCCGCGGTCTCAAGTCAGCGGAGCCTGGAGAACGAAGACACTGAAGCCCAGGCTTGGCGAACTGAACCCTCGCCTGATTATGACCGACCAAGCAGATGTGCTTATTTGTCGGCCCTGCAAGAGTTCCGGGATTTGTCATGACAGCGTTGCCCTCGGCAAGATTGATGTGCGCAGCCCTGCTGCTCACCGGTTCGGTGGCGCAGGCGCAGATCACATCGCCGCCATTGCCCGGCGCCCGGCCCAAGACGGCGGCTACCGTGCCGGTCCGTCCCGCGCTGCAGGCGCCCGCAGAGACCGCGAACGCGATGGCGCAGCCCGAGCGACTCGCGCTGCAATCCGATCTCGCTTGGGTCGGGCAATACAATGGCGCCATCACCGGCGATGTCAGCGAGCGCATGGTCAATGCGATCAAGGACTATCAGAAGCTGAAAGGCGGCAAGCCGACCGGCGTGCTCAATCCGCAGGAGCGCGTCGTGCTCGCGGAGACCGCGCGGCGCAAGCAGGACAGTGTCGGCTGGAAGATCGCCACCGAACCCGTCACCGGCGCACGCGTCGGCATCCCGACCCGACTGGTGCCGCAGCAATCCACCGACGCCAACGGCTCCAAATGGAGCTCACCCAACGGCACCGTGCAGGTGCTGCTGGCGCGACACAAGGAGGCCAACCCGACCACGGCGGCGCTGGCCGATCGCGAGAAGAAGGAGCCGCAGGGGCGCACCATCGACTATACCGTGTTGAAGCCGGACTTCTTCGTGCTGTCAGGCGTGCAAGGCCTGAAGAAGTTCTACATCCGCGGCACCTTCAAGGGCGACGAGGTCCGCATCCTCACCATTCTGTACGACCAGGCCACCGAAAACACCGTCGAGCCGGTGGTGATCGCGATGTCGAGCGCTTTCACCGCCTTTCCGGCGCAAGCCGCAAGCCCGCCACCGCGGCGCAACGTCGATTACGGTACCGCTCTCGTGGTCAGCGAGGACGGCGCGGTCGTCACCGATCGCGACGTCACCGATGGCTGCCTTGCGATCACGATTCCGGGCCTCGGCCATGCCGACCGGATCGCCGAGGACAACGACCACGGGCTGGCGCTGCTGCGCGTCTATGGCGCGCGCGGATTGCGGCCGCTCAAGCTCGGCGACGGCGCCACGGCCTCCACTCTCGACATCGTCGGCATCGCCGATCCGCAAAATCAGGGCGGCGGCGCCGCGGTCAGCAGCGTCAAGGCACAGACAGCGGCTGATGGCAGCGATCGCGCGCTCAGTCCTCCGCCGGCGCCAGGCTTCTCCGGCGCGCCCGCGCTCGGTCCTGACGGCAAGTTCGTTGGCGTCGCGCTGTTGAAGCAGGTCATGGTCGCCGGTACCGCAGCAGTGCCCGGCGCCCAGGCCGTGCTGGTGCCGGCTGCGACGGTGCGCGCGTTTCTCACCGGTAACGGCGTCAGCATCGACGGAAAATCATCGGATGCCAAGGCCGCCGCACTGCGCGTGATCTGCGTGCGAAAATAGCTGCAGGCGTGGCCTGGCACCGGGTGCGTGCACGCAGCCTTTACGCAAAATTAAGCAAGTCATTTTACACAAAATTAAGAGGCGCTTGCGCCGCGAAAAGCCTGTAATTCCCGGGATATCTGACTCTCGCGGTACGACAGTCTGTAGCGGCTCGCACGCCTGGATCGGTGTAATCGCGTTTGATACCCACGCACCTTGCTCCCGCACAGAACGAACCCCGCCGTAGTCGAACGGTATGTTCAAAGCAGCTTCCGACGTGACATATTCTGATCAGTCTGTCGGCGTGCTGATTCGGACCCACCGCGATCACCCTTGGATCGGACAGGGAACGTCCTGAGCGAGAATAGCTCCCGCATTGCAACCGCGATGCAAAACTCAGCTTTGGCGTTCGCTTCGTTCCGTCAACAATCCGAAGGGCTTTTTTGCAATGTATACGATCGTTCTGGCCACTCAGAAGGGCGGTAGCGGCAAGAGCACGCTCGCCATCGGGCTGGCGTTGGCCGCTCAGCAGGCTGGGCATCATGTGCGTGTGATCGAGACTGACCGGCAGGGCACGCTGTCCAACTGGCAGACTCGACGCAAGGGCACCGAACTCATCGTCGAAGCCGTGTACGACGCCAGGATGATCGAAAAGCGCCTGGACACACTGGCGCGCGACGGCGTCACTGTGACGATCATCGACACCGCAAGCGGCATCAACGCCGCGACCACGGCCGCGATCCGTCACTGCGATTTCTGCCTGATCCCGGCACGCCCGAGCGTGGCCGATATCGAGGCGACGGCGCCCACACTCAGCGTCGTTCGCGCCTGGCGCAGGCCTTTCGCTTTCGTGCTCAACCAGACCCCGATCCGCGGCGGCCACCGCGTTGATGACGCCACCACGGCGCTCGACAACGACGCACCACGCGATATCGCCGAAGTGCTCGCGCAGCCCTTCATCATGATGCGCAACGATCACCAGGACGCACTGGCGGCCGGACTCGGTGTCGTCGAATTCGCACCAGGCGGCAAGTCCACGCAGGAGATTCGCAGCCTGTGGCGCTGGACCGCCGGCCGGCTTGCCGGCGATCTTATCGTGCAGGAAACCAACGACCTGAAGGACGCGAGCGAATCGATCGAAGCGTGCGAAGTGCCGGACGTCGAATTTCCGATCATGCTCACTGGCGCCCCCGAGGAGCCGCAGGCGACAGGTGAACCGATCGAAACCGGCGACCATGAGGAAGTCGAGTTTCCGATCATGCTCGCGCCGCAGGCCGAACCAGCCGAACAGGCCGAGTTGGCGCCCGCGCCGCGCGCCTATCCGATCTGGGCGGACGACAATTTGAACTGGGATTCCGGCCTTTAAATCCCGGCTTGACGACTTCTCTCGCCATCATCGGCGAGACACGGGCCAGCCCCGGCCCGGAGCGGGCGCCCATCTGGTGGTCCTGACACCGATAGATGGGCGTCCGTTCCGGGTTGATTTTCGTGGCCACCGCGCGGCCATAACGGCTTGTTTGGCCGAACGGCTCGATGCAGCGCCGTCAAGCCGCCCCGATCGCCAGCAATTGCGATCGGAGCGCTGACCGTTACGCGCTCAGCTCGTCAACTGCGTGAGATCCGCAAGGGAAAACGTATTCGCACGATGGTTCCGGTTCCGTCAGCACTGGTCACCGCGATCGTGCCGCCAATCTGGCGCACGAAGATTGCCACGTAGTCGGACCCGTGTTTCGCCGTCATGCGCGCCGAGTATTTCGGCTGCATTCCCACGCCGTCGTCGGTAACCCTCAGTTCGATCTGGTCGCCATCCCGTTCGGCGCTCAACACAATCTTCCCGGTGCCGTGTGGAAAACCATGCTTGATGGCGTTGGTGGCCAATTCATTGACCAGCAGGCCGAGCGGGATGGCACGAACCGCATCGATCTCCAGCGCTCCGGCCTTGACCTCGATCCTGATGCCCGACGTGCCTTCGAGCAGGCTCTCCGACATGGTCCTCGCTATTTCCAGCAGATAGGTGTCCAGCGCGATCGCCTGACCGTCGCCGGTTTGCGATATCAGATCGTAGAGTTCGGCGATCGCTCCGATGCGCGCCTGCATGGCCCTGTAGCCTTCGACGCACGGAGCCGCCGCCGATTTGGCTTCGTGGGCGATCAAGGCGACGATGATCTGCAGGTTGTTCTTGATCCGGTGCGCAAGCTCATTCGTCAACATCAGGGCATCGTGCTCGCGCTGCTCCCGCTCGGCGATTTCCGCATGCAATCGGATGTTCAAGGAGGTGACGTCGGCCGTGACCTCATGCAGGCGAAGCGAGCCGAGCAGCAGCGCCTCGTTCATCGCCAGCGTCCTTTCGTGAGGAGACGCGGTCTCGACCACTTGAATCGCTATTCCGGCGACGCCTCCGTTCGCCATGACCGGCCACATCGCGTAACAAGAGAGCGCGGGGTCGGGATCGGATGCGTTCAGCTTGGCGTAGCTCTCCGGTTGTCCGGTATGATAGATCCGGTCCAGCAACGCGAGGCATTCGTCCGTGTTCGGCAACATGGCGCAGACCGGTTGTCCCAGCAGGGCCTCGGCCGCTCGAGCTGTCAGCCGGCAAAATGCCGGATTGACGTAGCGCACGATATGCGCCGCTCCTTCGACCATCACCATCGGAAACGGCGAGCGATCGAAATAGCCGGTCGACACATCAGACAGCATGGCCTCCGGTGAGAGCTTTATAGACATGCTATTTGTCTGCTTTCGGCTCTGGCGCCGCTTCGTTTTCCTGCGCCTTGCGTGGACCGGTCCGGTGCGGGATTCCGGTGCTCAGCTCCGCGTAGTCGGTGCGCCGCGGGTGGATCACCACCACGCCCTTGGCGGTGATGACATATTCGCGGATGTCCTTGCTGTGATTGCCGCCGCGCATCTTGATGACGACCATCGTCTTGCGAAGCTGGCCATCGATTTCCACGTAGCGCAGCCGGACGATGTCATCGGTGAGAAACGAAATCGCATAATGGCTGAACTGGAGCGAGGTGAAATTGTCCTCGACTTCGACCGTGCTGAGGATCGTGATCCCGGCTCCGGTCAGTCCGCCGATCATGCGATAGAGTGATTCGCGGAAGTCGGTGCGAAATCCCGGCGCCAGCGCCATCTCGAAGCCGACCAGCGAATCGATGACCAGCCGTTTTGCGCCCACTCTCTTGATGGCGTCCAGGATCGCCTGCATGGTTTCATCGACCGACAGATCGAGCGGACGCATATAGAGAAGCTCGAGTGCTCCGGTTTTTTCCGCCGATTTCAGGTCGAGGCCGAAACTATCGGCGCGCTGCGCGTAGCCTTCCGGACGCTCCTCGAAAATCGCCATGATGCCACGTTCCCCTTGGCGAAGTCCTTCCGCGATGAATTGCGTCGCCAGGGCCGATTTGCCGGTGCCTGACGGGCCAGCCACCAGCACACTGTCGCCTTCGAGAATGCCCCCGCCCAGCATCTTGTCCAGTTCGGGAATGCCGATGGACAGGCGCTGCCGCGTCGCCGGTTTCGGCTTGTCGCCCATCAGGCCCAGCGTGCGCGAGAACGCCTGCAGCCCGTGTTCGGTGATCCGGACGGTGTGCAATCCGGGCACCGTCGCCTGGCCGCGCAGCTTCATGATCTGCAGTTTGCGCACCACCGAATTGCGCTCCGTGATCTGCGACAGCCAGATGATGCCATCCACCATGGTGAACAGCGCATTGTCGCGGATTTCATCTTCGACATATTCGCCGATCAGGAACGTCGTGGCTTGCCAACTGGTCAGGAACTGGGCGAGGCGGTGAAGGAACGACTGCACCTCCACATCGCCGACATCGCTGATCGCCTTGCGGGCGAGAGTACGAAACGAATCCAGCACCACGATGCCGGCGTTGGCGGCCGTGACCTGTGCGATGATCTCTTCCAGCACCGCGGCCAGATCCTTCTCCAGCGCCACATCGGACAGGTTGATGAAACGGACGATGTTGCCGATTTTGGACTCGTCGAAGAAGGAGAACTGCTGCTGATAACGCATCATCTTGAGCACCGGCTCACCGAGCACGGTGAAATAGAGCGCCGGTTTCTCCGGCGTCGCGTTGGCGAATGCGATCTGGTGCACCAGCGTGGTCTTGCCGCAACCTGGCGCGCCCGCCACCACGTTGAGAGAAAATTCCGGCACGCCTCCGCCGAGGATGTCGTCGAGTCCCGGAACCCCGGTCGAGAGCTGGCGAATCCTGACTTTTGCCGGATCGACCGCGCGCTTAGTTGTCAGGGCGGTTTTTGGCGGGCTGGGTTTCGGTGGAGAGTGCTTGACCGTTTTCGTCGGCTTTTTCATTTCTTGTCTCCGTCGGCGAGATCCACACGATCGGCAGCAAGTTGCGGCCAGATCTCGCTCATCAGTCGCATCGTCAAAGCCGGGCCGATGAAGGCCACCAGCAGTCCCAGCAAGTGGGCCAGCAGAACCACCCGACCTTCGCGAAATTCTGCCGGCTTGAGACTGGCATGAAGTGTCGCCAATCCTTCCAGGGTGCCGTCCGCCCCGACCCGAACTTCGCGTAACCAGGACACCTCGGCGCTGGCCATCGCGAGCGCGCGGGCAAGCAGGGCGCGAAAGCCGCCACGTCCCATCAGCGTCGCCAGTAGCGGGCGCAGCCGGTCTGTGACCTCGAAGGTCGCACTGCCTGTCGTCTCGGAGACAGCCTTCCCCTGGGCCTCATACTCTATGAGGCGCTGGGCGATATTTCGTATCTGGGGGGAAGCACCGTTCACCTTGAAATCGCTTCCATCAGCGCTCGGCAGACCGGTGCCGCGATTGCACTGACATCGGGGGACGACGGTGCCTGACTGGGCGGGCGGCGCATCCGGCCCGAGCCTTTGAGACAGGTCCAATTTCGACCGCCGTCACCTCAGTGGCGCTGCGCGGCCGTAGCTCCGGGAATCGACGGCTGGGTCAGAAAACGATACGCACAATTGTTACACGCCATGCGTGCAAAATTGCTCAATATGGTCATGATTTTACGCCGCGCCGGATTCTCTACCAATGTCCTCTACGACGACCCCAGTATCCGCCGCCGCCAAAAAGCAGCACCAACACGACGACAATAAGGATCAATTCCATAGGAAGTCTCCTCTGATGGTGATGACTTC
>Ga0302322_100002460_pt1 | contig 15618 bp, 12 predicted proteins | sample Fen_T0_2_FD_203757 | JGI IMG/M metagenome (GOLD analysis project Ga0302322, IMG submission 203757) | Peat permafrost microbial communities from Stordalen Mire near Abisko, Sweden - Fen_T0_2 | ecosystem: Environmental > Terrestrial > Soil > Wetlands > Permafrost | place: Sweden: Abisko... | reverse complement strand
GCTCGACGTCGACGTAGAGCGAGACGCAGGGCACGGTGCGGCCCTCGGCCAGGGTGAAGGCATCGACCACGTCGTCCGGCAGCATGGTGATCTTGTCGCCCGGCATGTAGACGGTGGACATGCGGTCGCGCGCCAGGGTGTCGAGCTCGCTCTCGGGAGCGAAGCCCAGCGAGGGCGCGGCGATGTGGATGCCGATGCGGTAGCGCCCGTTGATCAGTTTTTCTACCGTGAAGGCATCGTCGATCTCGGTGGTGCTGATGTCGTCGATGGAAAACGCCGCCATCTTGGCCAGCGGCAACTCGCCCGGCGCCAGCACCGGCGCCGGGTGGGCCGGGAAGGCGGTGCCTTTGGGGAAATACTCCAGCAGGAAGCGCTTGTAGTAATGCTCGTAGGGCCCGCTGAGCACGCCGGCCTTGTGCATCAGCAGCGGCGCCGACAGGCCGGTGGCGGCGCAGGCCGCCTCCAGCGCCTTGTAGGCAATCGACTGCTTGTCCGGCTTGTAGAGCAGGTGCAGGGCGCCCGCCTTGAGGGCCTCGGGCATTTCGAAGCGGCTCAGGCTTTCCGCATACGTGGCTTGCAGTTCGGCTTCGCGCTTCTTGCGCTCTATCGAGGCCAGCGCGGCCTTCAGCGCTTCTTCGGGCGCGGCCTTGTAGCGACCCTTGCCCTTCTTGTAGAAGTACATGGGGGCGCCGTGCAGGCGCATCAGCAGGGCGGCCGCCTCCACGCCCGAGGGCGCATGGCCGAAGTATTCGGCGCCCAGCTCGGCATAGCCGAATTCGTCGCTCGGGGCGACTTCCCAGAGGAAATCGAGGTCGATGTCCTGGGCGCCGCCTTCGGCGCTGGCGATGAAGGCGGTCAGGCCCGGCGTCTCGAACTTGAGCAGCACATTGGCCGCCTTGATCTTGGAACGCTTGCCGTGGGCCGCCTCGACCTGGTAGGAGGCTTCACTCTCGGAGAGCACGGCACCGACCTTGAAGCCGCCGTCTTCCTCATAAAATACGTTCACGGATGCGTTTTCTCGCGGGGCTGGCGGCGCTCCCGGCTGGCATTTGCACCCCCGGTAATTGCCGCTTCATCCGCAGGCTGTAGAATCCCGCGATTATAGCTTTACCCCACCCTTCAAACGGCCTGAAAAGACGGAGAATTTGCAATGGCAATGGATGTGATCGACTACAAGGTCTACGGCGCGGAAATGCAGTTCGTCGAGATCGAGCTGGACCCGGGCGAGGCCGCCATCGGCGAGGCGGGCAGCATGTTCTACATGGAGTCCGACATCGACATGGACACCATTTTTGGGGACGGCTCGGCCGGTCAATCCGGCTTCTTCGGCAAGCTGATGGGTGCCGGAAAGCGCCTGCTCACCGGCGAGTCCCTGTTCACCACGGTGTTCACCAACCAGGGCCAGCAAAAACGGAAGGTCGCTTTCGGCGCACCCTACCCCGGCAAGATCATCCCGATCGACCTGTCGAAGATGAGCGAGAACACCATCATCGCCCAAAAGGACGCCTTCTTGTGCGCCGCCAAGGGGGTCTCGCTGGGCATCGCCTTCCAGAAAAAGATCGGCGTCGGCTTTTTCGGCGGCGAGGGCTTCATCATGGAAAAGCTCGAAGGCGACGGCATGGCCTTTTTGCATGCCGGCGGCACCATGCACAAGCGCGTCCTCGCGCCCGGCGAAGTGCTGCGCGTGGATACCGGCTGCCTGGTCGCGCTGGAGGTCTCGGTGGACTACGACATCCAGTACGTGGGCAAGATCAAGACCGCGCTGTTCGGCGGCGAAGGCCTGTTCTTCGCGGTGCTGCGCGGCCCGGGCACGGTGATGTTGCAATCCCTGCCGTTCTCGCGCCTGGCCTCGCGCATCTTCGCGGCGGCGCCGGCCTCCAAGGGCGGCGGCGGGCACGGCGGTGAGGAAGGCGGGATCCTCGGCGGGGCGCTGGGCGGCCTGGGTAGCCTGATCGGCGGGGACGATGACTGAACCGCGCGGCCCATCCGGCTGCCGTGAGTAGGGCTGGCTGATGCCCGCGCGCTTCCCGGGCACCGCCTACGGGCCGGGGTTTTCCACCAAGGGGACGGCGGTCGAGTTCGACGTGACCGACTACGGCCTGTCGCTGGTCACGGTGGAGGAGCACGACGGCGCGCCGCCCTGGACCGAGGTCGACGTCAAGCGCCAGGGTTTCAACGACGCCCAGTTGCTGCTGCAATGGCCGGGCAAGGCCGGGCGCTATGCGCTGGGCGTGGCAGGCGATGCGGCGATCGCGGCGGTGACGGCGGCCTGTGCCAAGAACGCGCCCGTGCAGGCCAGGCGGCCGGATCGCGCCACCCGGGCCTGGGTCCAGGGCATGCTCTGGGTCACGGTGCTGCTGCCCCTGCTGCTGCTTGCCGGGCTGCTGTGGCAGCACGAGCGGATCGCGCAGTGGGCGGTGGACCGGGTGCCGGTGGCGCAGGAGCGCGAGGTCGGCAAGCTGCTGTTCGATCAGACCAGATCGCGGCTCAGGATTGTCGAAGGACAGTCGGCGGACATGGTGCGCGAGATCGGCGCCAGGCTCACGCGCGGCTCGGCCTACCAGTATGAGTTCTACGTCGCCGAGGACAAATCGGTGAACGCCTTTGCGATGCCGGGCGGCTACGTGGTGGTGCACACCGGCCTGCTGGCGCTGGCAGCCACTCCCGAGGAAGTGGCAGGCGTGCTGGCCCACGAGGTGCGCCACGTCGAGGCCCGCCACAGCCTGCGCGCGCTGGTGAAAAACGCCGGATTGAGCGTCACCTTGACCCTGATTTTCGGCGACACCCGCGGCCTGGCGGGCATGGCGAACCAGTTGCTGGACCTGAAGTTCTCGCGCGACAACGAGGCCGAGGCGGACCGCGACGGTTTGCAGAGCCTGGTGGCCGCCGGCATCCGCCCGCAAGGCATGCGCGATTTTTTCAGGAAAATGGCGGCGCAGGATAGCGCCGCGCCCGCCTGGCTTTCCAGCCACCCCGCCAGTGACGACCGATACGCAAGCCTGGACGCGGCGATCGCGCAACTGCCGGCCGCCGCGCTGCAGGCGCCGCCCCTGGCCTACGATTACACTGCGATCAAGGCCGCGCTGCCCAAGGCCAAGGCCGTGCCGCCAGCCGTGCCCAGACAACGATGAGATGCATCAGGGGAGACCAAGCATGAGTTCAACCACCCACGCTGCGGACGCCGGCCGCGAGCCCGCCACCGATAACGGCCCGGTGCGGCGCTTCCGCGACCCGGCCTATCGCCCACTCGCCGCCAACCTCGCCGAAGTGCGCGCCAATATCGACCGCATCGACGACGCCGTCGTCGCCCTGCTGGCCGAGCGCGCGATGTACGTGAAGGACGCGGCGCGCTTCAAGCGCGACCCCTATCAAGTGGCCGCGCCGGCGCGCCAGGCCGAGGTGTTTGCCAAGGTGCGTGCCCTGGCCGGGAAGCATGATCGCGGCTTCGCCCATCTGCCCGAGGTGGTGGAAGCGGCGTATCGCGCCCTGGTGGCCGGCTTCATCGCCAACGAACAAGAGTATTTCAACCAGACCGACCTGATCGACAAGCGGCCATGAAAAAAATCCCGACCACCGCGACATCGCGCATCAAGCCTGCGGCATCGCATGTGACCACCACGGCATCGCCAGGGCGCATTGTCGCGCTGTTCCTGAACGCAGCCGCCCTGCTGCTCTGCGCTAGCCCGGCCCCGGCGCAGGACTACCCCAACCACCCGATCCGCTTGATCGTCCCCTTCGCACCCGGCTCCACGCCCGACGTGTTCGCCCGCATCGTCGGCGACAAGGTAAGCCAGCAGATCAAGCAGCCGCTGGTGATAGAGAACCGCGCCGGCGCCGGCGGCAACGTCGGCACCGAGATGATCGCCAAGGCGACGCCGGACGGCTACACCATCGGCGCCTCGATCACCGGCCCGCTGGTCAACAACACGGTGCTCTACAAGAAGTTGCCCTACGACCCGTTCCGCGACCTCGCGCCCATCACGCTGGGCGTGCACCAGCCCAATGTGCTGGCGGTCTCGCCCGCACTCGGCGTGAACAACATGCAGGAGCTGTTCGCCCTGCTGAAAAAAAACCCCGGCAAGTACAACTACGCCTCGATAGGCGCGGGCAGCCTGTCGCACCTCTCCGTCGAACTGATCAAGGACAAGACCGGCACCTACATCGTCCACATCCCCTACAACTCCTCGCCGGCCGCGGTCACCAGCCTGATCGCCGGCGACACCCAGATCGCCTCGCTCGCGCCGCTGGCGATCATGCCGCAGGTGGCGGCGGGCCGGCTCAAGGCCCTGGCCATTTCCACCCCGCAGCGCTCGCCGCTGCTGCCGAACATCCCTACCTTCCGCGAGGCCGGCATCCTCAACGTCGAAGCCACCGCGTGGATCGGCGTGGTGGCGCCGGCCAAGACCCCGCCGGCCATCATCGAACGCCTGAACCGCGAGTTCGTCGCGGCATTGAAAGACCCGGCGACGGCGGAAAAACTGCGCGCCCAGTACATGGACCCCGCGCCCGGCACCCCGGCCGAGTTCGCCGCCTTCATGCAGGCCGAACTGGCGCGCTGGACCCCGGTGATCAAGCGCAGCGGGGCGTCGGCGGAGTAGGGCAGCAAGCCCTGGGGCAGCGCGGCCCTGGTCGGGGTTGCATGGTTGTAAGCAGGCTGCCGGCCCCCGGCCGCCGAACATTTGCTTACAAAGTACGCTGCCTTTGACGCAATTCCTTTACACATGCCCGGGCTGATCTGCCCTATGGTGCGTGCAAGCAGGCCCCGCTGGTCATTGCAGTCGGACCTGGAAATGAAAAACGCGCGCCATCGGGCGCAGGTCGATTTACGCAGCGGACGCGGTGCGGGTGCTTGCTCGAACTGCTGCCGGGCGGCTCGATCATTCCTTGCCATCCATGTCGAAAGTACCTGCACCATGAAAATGCATTCATTGATCCTGCCGCTGGCCATCGTCGCCTGCGGCGCTCTGCTCGCCAACGACGCGCTTGCGCAGATGGGTGGGATGGGTGGCATGGGTGGCATGGGCAGCGGCCGGCGCGGCAACCGCGACAGCAGCAACGGTAGCGATGGCGGCAGCCGCGGCACGGATGGCCGGGTCGAGCGCCCGGCGACGATGCCCGATGCCAACAGCTACGTGCAAATCGATTTCCGGCTCTCGCAGCTGCAGGAAGCCCTCAAACCGACGCCCGAGCAAGGCGCCCTGTGGCAGTCATTCGCCGCCAAGGTGCGGGCCTACGCGGAAGACCTGTCGCGCGAGAGCGGGCGCAGCATCGATCTGCGGCCCGGCGCCGATACCGGGCCGGCCCAGGGGCTGGCACATATCGCCAAGGCGGTGGATGCGGCACGTAACCGCCTGGCCGCGCTCGAGGAGACCGAGTTCGCCGCCAAGGCGCTCTACAAGACTCTTTCCGCCGAGCAAAAATCCATCGCCGATGTGCGCCTGCCGGCCATCGTCGCGCCGCGCACACTGGCAGCGCCCGGCACTGCGCCGGGAAGCAACCTGATGGAGCCCGGGTCGGGCCCGGCACCGGCGCGGTAACGGGCGCAATGCGATTCCTGTCCTGTGGCAAGCACGCTGCCGGACAGGAATCAGCGCAGCAGGTAGGTCGGGCTGGACCAGATCAGGTGCCCGTCTTCCAGGGTGATGCAGACCATCAGGGCGTCTTCGCCTATCGCGTTGCGCTTGATGCGCCGGGTGATCTTGGCGCTGCGCACCTCGTTGTGCTCGGGCAGGCGGAACACCCGCATCTGCCGCTTGATCCCGCCGCCGGTCGGCAGCACCACGTCTTCCAGGCCGAGATCGGCGAGCTTGAGTTCGGCCTTGACCAGGGCCGTGTCCAGGCGCAGGGTGCCAGCGCGGGCCTGCTCGAGCAGCACGTCGGCGCCGCCGAAGCCGCCGGTGGTCAGAGCTTGCCAGCTGAGCTTGCCGGGCGCCTCGTGCTGCAAGGTCTTGTCGATGTTCCACAGGTTGATCGGCGCGACGGCGGCAAATGCGTTCCCCGCCAGCGTGGCGCTGCCATCCCAGACGCTTTGCCGCCCGCGGCCGCGGTATTCGGAGCCTTCCCAGATGATGCGCAGGCGCCGGCCGGCCTGTCCTTCAAGCTGTTCGGCCGTGTACGGCCGCCAGGTTTCCAGCACCGTCGTGCGGTTGCGGATCTCGATGCGCTCTATCGGCACGCCGGCCGACACCTCGATCTCGAAAGTCACGGTGTCGTCATCGCTTTGCAGGATGTCGCCCATCATCGCCTCGCCCACCCGCCCAGTAACCTGGCCGCCCATGTTGGGATCGTCGCCGTATAGCGCCGCGGGATGGTCGAAGCGCACCCGCGTATCCAGATAGACGCGGGTGCCGGTAGTGGCGTAGTGATGGCGGTGGCGCAGCGCATCGAACAGCGCGTCGCGCGTGAGCTCCTTGGCGAGCAGGCAGGACAGTCCGCCGTAGGCGCCGAACAGCGAGGCGCCCGGATGGCTGGCGCCGTGCCGGCCCTTGTGACCGTCGGAATTGGCCAGCACGCCGACCCGGTAACCCTGGTTGAAGGCGTCTTCCAGCAGCCACTCGAAAGTGCCCCAGTCGGAATGCACTTCCACCGAGCGCTCGATGCGCCCGTCGTGGGCGATCGCGATGTCGGCGTAACGCCCGCCGATGTGGGCGAACACCACGCAGTCTTCCTGCGCCAGTGCCTTGAACAGGTCGCCCGCGCTGTTGGCGTCGGTCGCCGCGTCGCCCAGGTCTTCGACCAGGGCGTGATGCGAGCGATGGATCTGCCGGCCCTCGTGCCGGAACATGACGTTGCGGTCGCCGCCCAGACCGGTGTTGCCCGACCATTCGTAGCCGGGGAAGATGATGAACTGGCCGTCCTGGTTGTATTCGGCGGTCAGGCGGTTGAGTTCCTCCCAGAACGGCGTGGTGATCTGAAAGTCGTTGCCCTGGTGGCTCATCACGTCCAGGAAGGCGCGGTCGCGGGCGAATTCGATCAGCTCGCGCGCCGAATTGGTGCCTATGGTCTCCTCCGACTGGCCGTGCAGGTCGGCCCAGTAGGGCGAAAGCTGCAGAGCATCGGCGATCCGCAGGGGGTTGGATGAACAGATTATCCGGCCCGCCGCATCTTTTACGGTGACGATCAGTTCGCCCGGCCGGCTGACCTTCAGGTCGCGCAGGATAGTCGCGCTGACGCCGGGCCGGATCTCGATGGCCGCCGGCAGGCCTTCGACCGGGATCGAGGATTCGAGCGTGAACGCACCCTCGACCAGGTGGCTGGGGTTGCCCCATTTATCCTCGCCCTTGAAGCCGAGGATGAAAGGCTCGCCCGCACGCCGCTGCGTCGGCAGGATCGCCTTGTAGAGCACCGGCGGGCCGGCGACGATTTGTATCGCCGGCTGGTTCGGCGGTTCGACGAAGTTGTAGGTGGCGAAGGCATCGACCAGGAACTTGAATTCAAAGGTCGGCTCGACGAAGGTCTGGACGCGGATGCCGGGCGAGCCTTGCCGGATGTCGCCGATGCGCACCACGATGCTGTCGCCTTCACGCAGGAAACCGCGTTGCACCCGCACCGAAAGCGTCTTGTCCCACGGCCGGATATTGCTCTTCGGGTCATAGCGCAGTTCGAGCACCGCGCCATTGCTGGCCTCGGCGCTCACGTAGTTCAGGCCCCTGGGATCGGTGAACTGCAACTTGCCCATGTCGCTGGCGAAGCGGTGGACGATCTTCAAGCCGCCGGTGTCGTCGATGCCGAAATAGCCCGCGGTATAGGTGTAGGTGTAGGAGGCGAAGCTGCCGGCCTCGCAGGGCGGGTTCGGCACCAGGGCGACTTGGCCCATCCGGTCGTTCAGATAGGTGGAGTGAAAGGCGTTGTTGTGCATGGTGGCTGATCCTTGAAATCCGAAGACATAGGGGGAAACGGAAGCGAGGGCTGGATTCACGCCCTGCTTGGGCACGTTGCCCCGGGCACCGTCTCTAGCGCTTTCCAGCCGGGACCGGAAAGGTTTGCGCGGGCGCGTCGTCCGCGCCGGCGCCCGGCGGGTTGAAGTCCAGCTTCAGTGCATAGCGGGTGGGCGGCACCAGCATGCGCTGAAAGCTGATCGGCGCCGGGCCGAAGCTGCGGCTGACAATATTCACCTGCAAAGCGGTGGTGTTGGCGGGCAGGCCCAGGGTGGCGGCCTCCTCGGCATCCAGGGCGACCACGCTGGCCAGGCCCTCGGAGCGCAGGGTGGGCGCGGCGAACTCGTTCTCCAGCACGGCCTTCAGGTTGATGTCGGCCAGGCGCCGCTCGGCCATGCGCAGCAGGCGGCCGAAGCGGCTTGCGGGCAGGTAGAGCCGGCTCGAGCAGGTCAGCTTGCCGCCGATGTCCAGACTGCGCTGCACCATCACGTAACCCTTGGGGTCGGGTCCCAGGGCGTTGGTCCAGACGCCCTGCTCCATCACCAGGCGGCGCTCGGTGATGGTGGCGTACACCGGCAACTCGGGCCCACCCTCGGGCGCGACGAAGCGGAAATGCCAGGTGCCGGTGATCGCCCGGCGCTCGCTGCCGACAAACGTCCCGTGCCCCTGCTTGCGCACCAGGAAGCCTTCGGTCATCAGGCGTCCCAGGGCCTTTTGGGTGGTGCCCAGACTCAGGCCCAGCGCCGCGCTCAGTTCGCGCTCGCCGCTGATCTTGGTGCCGGCGGGCAATTCGCCGGCCTCGACCGCGCCGACGATGGCCGCGCGCAGACGCTCGTGCTTGGTCAGATGGGCCGAAGCGGCATGAAAGCGCACGACGATGGGTGAGGGTCGTAGAGACACGGATGCAGTATAGGGGCCCGCCAAACGCAACGTCAATGGCTTTAGAGCTATATAGCATTAAACCAGCAAAAAGGCGGCATAATGGTTGCAATGGGGCCTGCCATCCTCTGTCATTTTTCCGAAAGGCCCATCATGAAGCGGCAACCCTCCCGAATCTGCATGGCCATGCTGTTCTCGCTCGCGCTGCTCGGGGCTGACGCGGCGATGGCGCAAGCCTATCCCGTCAGGCCGATCCGCATCCTGGTGCCGCTTGCCGCCGGCAGCACCGCCGACATCCTGTCGCGCGCCATCGGCGAAGAACTCGCCCGCGAGCTGGGGCAGGCCTTCGTGGTCGACAACAAGACCGGGGCAGGCGGCTCGATCGCGATGGCCGAGCTGGCGCACGCCGCGCCCGACGGCTACACCATAGGCTTCGCCTCGCAGGGCACGCTGATTTTCAATCTCTCGCTGTACTCGAAGCCAGGCTACGACTCCTCGAAGGACTTCGCCCCCATCCTGCTGCTGGGCGGGGTGTCGAACGTGATGGTGGTGCCGCCCGCCGGCAAGGCCAGGAGCGTGCCCGAGGTGATCGCCGCGGCCCGGGCCAAACCCGGCGGCCTGACCTTCTCCTCCGGGGGCAGCGGCACCAGCCATCACCTGTCGGGCGTGCTGTTCGGCAAGATGACCGGCAGCGAGTTGCTGCATGTTCCCTACAAGGGGGCGCCGCAAGGGATCCTCGCCGTGATGGCGGGCGAGGTGGATATGGGCTTCTACAACACGCCTACCGTGCTCAGCCAGATCAGGAGCGGCAAGCTCAGGGCGCTGGCGGTGACCAGCCTGACCCGCTCGGCCCTGCTACCGGAGGTGCCCACGGTCGATGCGAGCGGCGTCAAAGGCTACGAGATCAATACCTGGTTCGGCTTCGTGGCGCCGGCCGGCACCCCGCCCGGGGTGATTGCCCGGCTGACCCAGGCCGGCAACAAGGCCCTTGCGAGCCCGGCGATACGCGACAAGCTCGCCGCCCAGGGCGTGGAGATCGCCGCGGACCAGTCGCCGGCGGCTTTCTCGGCACTCATCGCCGACGACCTGGCGAAGTGGCCGGCGCTGATCAAGGCCTCGGGCGCGAAGGTGGATTGAAGCCGGCGGCGTTTCCGCTCGCGCCCGGACCGCGGCCGGCCAAAGCGCAAACAGAGGCCGATTCGCCCCGCAATCCGGGGCTTGGCGCGATCGTCTTTCCGGGCAAGATTGCAGCTAGAAAAATTTTATCCGGATTGCCCATCATGGAAGTGATCACCTACGAACCGCAAACCACGCCCGAGGCGCTGATGCTGACCACCCAGCATCTGGCCGTCATCGGCCGCCAGGCGATCGTCGACGCCAAGCGCAATGTGATGGGTTACGAACTCCTGCAGCGCGGCAGCGCGTCGGCCGAGAGCTCGGATATTTCCCACAACTCCGACTCCGACGCGGCCATGCTGTTCTCGGCGCTCTCGAATATCGGCGCCGAGGCGCTGTTCGGCACCAAGCTGGCGTTTGTCAACGTCACCCTGGAGAGCATCTACGGCGAGCACCTGGAACTGGTGCACCCGCCGCGCATCGTGCTCGAAGTACCGGCCGTGCCGGGCAACGACGCGGCCAAGATCTCCGAACTGTCGGACCACATCTCCCGCCTGAAGGCGCGCGGCTTTCGCCTCGCCTTCGGCCATTTCGCCCTGACCCGGCCCTATGTGTCGTGGCTGGCGCTGGCCAGCTTTGTCAAGATCGACGTGCGCTCCCTGAAGCCCGAAGTGCTGCCGACGGTGGTCAAGCTGGCCGCCGCCCACCCCAACCTCAAGGTGGTCGCCGAGAAGGTCGAGACCCTGGAGGAATTTGCAGCGCTGGAAAAACTCGGCGTCACCTTTTTCCAGGGCTTCCTGTTCGCCCGGCCCACCTCGGTTACCGCGCGCGTCGCCAGCCCGGCCTACGCCAACGTGCTGCAGCTGATCAGCCTGGTCGGCCAGCAGGCCGACGCCAGCGAGATCGAGAAAGTATTGAAACGCGACCCTACGCTCTCGTTCAAGCTGCTGCGCTACATCAATTCGGCCGGCTTCGGCCTGGGCTGCGAGGTCACCTCGTTCCGCCATGCGGTGATGATCCTGGGCCTGAACAAGCTGTTCCGCTGGTCCACCCTGCTGCTTACCTCGGTGAAAAGCGGCTCCGCGCCGCCGGCGGTGGCCAACCTGGCCATCACCCGCGGCCGCTTCATGGAACTGCTGGCCGCCGAGTTCCTGGCGCGCGAGGATTGCGACAACGCCTTTGTCACCGGCATATTCTCCCTGCTCGACGTGATGCTGGGCATCCCGATGGAACAGGCGCTGGAAAACCTGGTGCTGCCGCAGGACGTCTCCGAAGCCCTGCTCGACCGTGCCGGCATGCTGGCCCCCTTCCTGGAAATCGTCGAAGCCTGCGAGCGCAGCGACGGCGGCGAGATCGAGGCCCTGGCGCGCGCCCTGCAACTGACCAACGACCAGATCAATCGCGCCCACCTGCAGGCGCTGGCCTGGGCCGAGCAACTGTTCGAATAAGCCGCGCCGTCCGGTTTACGGGACGCACCCGGGGCGGCTTGGCGCCCGGGGCGCCACGACACCACGCGCCGACGCGCACCGCCCGGTCCGCGGTGCCCGCGCTTGCGGGCCGGCCTGCCTCGCGGCCCCTACTCGATGAACTCCGGCAGGCTGGCCAGGAACTCCTTGCCGCAGCCGCGCACCCGCACGTATTCCTTGTCGATGCGCGCCGCGCGCAACTGCGGTGACAGGATGATGGCGATGAAGGCCCAGGGCAGAATCGCGAGCATGCCGCCGGCCCCGAGAAACCCGATGTCGTAGGCGATGCCCAGCCAGATCGAGGCGATGATCGCCGCCAGCCCGCCCCAGCCGACCCAGCGCGACAGAACACGCCGGCGCTGGTGTTTTGCGCACAGGCCGACATGCAACTCGGCGCGCTTGCGCACAATCAGCGCGACCACGAAATAGATCAGGACGTAAACCAGGATCAGCAAGTACCACCACTGCGAGTGCCAGGTCAGCTTGTAGCGCACCGGCGGCGGCTCGGCCGGGGCGTTGCACTTGACGCAGCGATCCGGAAACGCGGCATCGTGCCGGCACACCAGGAGCTTGCCGGCGCGCCACAGTTCCAGGCCCTCGTCGGGCGGCGCCTCCAGGCTGGCCTTGGGGGGTGCGTAGGGATTGTGGTCCAGGCTCACGGATGGCCCATCTGGTTGGTTTTCATCACTGCTACGGCTCGCGCCGCCTCCGCTTCTTCTGCCGGTACTTGCCGCCTTCCGGGCCTGCCCGGGATTGCCGGAATCAATTCGGCGCCAGCAGCTGCCAGGTCGAACTGGCCACCGCCAGCAGGCTGCGCTGGGCATCGTACAGGCGGGTCTCGACGTAATTGATCGACTTGCCCTTTTTCAAAAAGCGCCCCTCGGCGCGCACCCGGCCGCTCTTCGCGGGACGCAGGTACTGGGTTTTCATTTCCAGGGTCATGCCGGGGCCGACGGTGTTCTTGAGCAGGTGACCCATCGAAATGTCCAGCATGGTGGCGATCACCCCGCCGTGCAGGGTGCCCTGCGGGTTGAACATGAAGTCCTTGATTTCCATCTCGACCGCGCAGGTGTCGGCATCCGGATAGCTGATCTCCAGTCCCAGCAGGCGGGCCAGGAAAAAGGTGCCGAAGGCCTGGTCGTAATCGGCCAACGCGCCTTCAAACGCCGCGCGCGCGGCGGCTTCGTCGATTTTCTTGGGCATGGGGTCTCGCAAATGATTGGGAGTGAAATGCAAAAATAAAGTGGCCGGGCAATCTGCCCGGCCACGTGAATCAGAGTGATTACATCCTACATTAGGCGCAGGACGATCGCCAACTTCGGCCGCATTTTGGCCGCCCTTACCCTATGAAATCGTCTGCCGCGCCACGAAGACCCGGCCAGCGATTTCATGCAAGCCAAGCCCGACAAAAGAAGCCGGCGACTTTTACCAAAAAGTCACCGGCGACTTTGTCGGAACTAGCGGAGTGAGGCGTTGATTTTATCCAAAGCCGCCGCTCCCGGGCAAAGCGCGGGGCGATTCAGGGTGTTGAGCGGCACCTCTGCGGTGTTCAGATGCGAGTGCAGGTCGTCTGGCTCCGGATCGACGAACAGCAGACCGGTGACCACCTCGCCCTTGGCGTGGTGCTCCTGCAGGTAGTTCATCGCGCCGATCCGGTCGTGCGCATCGTAGTCGTCGTGCAGCTTGCGCAGACGTAGGACAGACCCGTCATGCTGCACCACCTCCTGCACCGAGCCGGGGGCATAGTCGGTGGTGATCTCTTCGCGATGATGGAAGAAGTCGATCCGGTTGACCGCCTCGTTGTGCTCGCGCACGTAGTCGTAGCTCTTGGTCGAGCCGGGGTGGTTGTTGAAGGCGACGCAGGGCGAGATCACGTCGATGAAGGCGGCGCCCTGGTGGGCGATCGCGCCTTCGATCAGCGGCACCAGCTGGGCCTTGTCGCCGGAGAAGCTGCGCGCCACGTAGGTCGCGCCCAGTTGCAGGGCCAGGGCCACCATGTCGACCGGCGAGTCGGTGTTGATCACCCCGCGCTTGGACTTGGAGCCCTTGTCGGCGGTGGCCGAGAACTGGCCCTTGGTCAGGCCATACACACCGTTGTTCATCACGATGTAGACCATGTTGACGCCGCGCCGCATGCTGTGGGCGAACTGGCCCAGGCCGATCGAGGCGGAGTCGCCGTCGCCGGAGACACCCAGATAGATCAGGTCGCGATTGGCCAGGTTGGCGCCGGTCAGCACCGAGGGCATGCGCCCGTGCACGGTGTTGAAACCGTGCGAGCCGCCCAGGAAATAGGTCGGCGCTTTCGAGGAGCAGCCGATCCCCGAGAGCTTGGCGACGCGGTGCGGCTGCAGGTCGATATTGAAACAGGCCTGGATGATGGCGGCGGAAATCGAGTCGTGCCCGCAGCCGGCACACAGGGTCGAGATCGCGCCTTCGTAGTCGCGCCGGGTGTAGCCCAGCTTGTTGGTGACCAGCGAAGGATGGTGCAGCTTGGGTTTGGTCAGGTAAGTCATTGCGCGACCTTTTTCAGCGGAGTGACATTGAACAGGGCCATCTGGTCATTGATCGCCGAAACGATGAAGCGCGCGGTGATCGGCGTGCCGTCGTAGTGCAGCACCGGGATCACCTTGGCGGCATTCAGGTTGCCCTCGGTGAGCAGCATGCTGCGCAGCTGGGCGTCGCGGTTCTGCTCGACCACGAACACGTGATCGTGGGCGGCGATGAAGTCCATGATGCTCTGATGGAAGGGGAAGGCGCGGATCCGCATCGCGTCGACATGGATGCCTTCTTCGTCGAACACGTCGAGCGCCTCGTTCATCGCCGGGCTGGTCGAGCCGAAATACAGCACGCCGAATTTCGAGGCGCGCTGCGCCTTGCGGGTCAGCGGCAGCGGCACCAGATTCTTGGCGGTCTCGAACTTCTTGACCAGGCGCTCCATGTTGTCCACGTACACCGGGCCTTCTTCGCTGTAGCGGGCGTAGCGGTCCTTGGTGGTGCCGCGGGTGAAGTAGGCGCCGCGCTTGGCGTGGGTGCCGGGGTAGGTGCGATAGGGAATGCCGTCGCCGTCCACGTCCAGGTAGCGGCCGAAGTCCTTGCCGGCTTCCAGTTCCTCGGCGGTCATCACCTTGCCGCGGTCGTACTCGCGGCCTTCCTTCCACTCGAGCGGCTCGCACAGGCGGGTGTTCATGCCGATGTCCAGATCGGTCATGACGAAAATCGGGGTCTGCAGCCGGTCCGCCAGGTCGAGCGCCTCGGCGGCGAAGTCGAAGCACTCCTTGGGGTCTTCCGGGAACAGCAGCACGTGCTTGGTGTCGCCGTTCGAGGCATAGGCGCAGGACAGGATGTCGGCCTGCTGGGTGCGGGTCGGCATGCCGGTCGACGGGCCGCCGCGCTGCACGTTGATGATGGTGGCCGGGATCTCGGCGAAGTAGGCCAGTCCGATGAACTCGGTCATCAGCGAAATGCCGGGGCCGGAAGTGGCGGTAAACGACCGCGCGCCGTTCCAGCCGGCGCCGATCACGATGCCGATCGATGCCAGCTCATCCTCGGCCTGGATAATGGCGAAATTGTTCTTGCCGGTGACGGCATCGACGCGGTACTTGCTGCAGTGTTTTTGAAAGGCCTCAGCCAGGGACGAGGACGGAGTGATCGGATACCACGCGCACACCGTGGCACCGCCATACACGCAGCCCAGCGCCGCGGCATTGTTGCCCTCGATGAAGATCTTCTTGCCGACATTGTTGGCGGGCTTGACCTTCAGGCCCATCTCGCCGCAATTGAGGTTGGCGAAGGCGTAGTCGCGGCCCATGTGCAGGGCCTTGAGGTTGGAATCGATCAGCTTTTCCTTGCCCTTGTACTGCTCGCCGAACAACTGCTCGACCGCCTTCGGGTCCATGTCCAGCAGGGCCGAGAGCGCGCCTACGTAGATGATGTTCTTGAACAGCTGGCGCTGCCGCACATCGGTGTAGGCCTCGTTGGTGATCTGGGTGAGCGGCATGCCGATCACCGTGATGTCGTCGCGGAACTTGGACTTGGGCAGAACCCGGGTGCTGTCGTAGAACAGGTAGCCGCCGGGCTCGATTTCCTTCACGTCCGCGTCCCAGGTCTGCGGGTTCATCGCCACCATCAGGTCGCAGCCGCCGCGCCGTCCTAAATAACCCGCCTCATTTACCCTTACCTCGTACCAGGTAGGCAGGCCCTGTATGTTGGAGGGAAAGATGTTGCGCGGGCTGACCGGCACGCCCATGCGCAAGATCGCGCGCGCGAACAATTCGTTGGCG
>Ga0302322_100002459_pt1 | contig 15625 bp, 13 predicted proteins | sample Fen_T0_2_FD_203757 | JGI IMG/M metagenome (GOLD analysis project Ga0302322, IMG submission 203757) | Peat permafrost microbial communities from Stordalen Mire near Abisko, Sweden - Fen_T0_2 | ecosystem: Environmental > Terrestrial > Soil > Wetlands > Permafrost | place: Sweden: Abisko... | reverse complement strand
TCGCGGGGTGCTCGGCTGCACGTTGACGAAGGAGTCGAAGGACGTCGACTACATCCGGTTTCACCAGAATTTCTTCGTCGCCGTGCTTTACCAGGAGGAGGTGCCCAGCCCGGAAGCGCTCCGACAGTCCATCTGGCTCGAGCTGAGCACCGACGAGCCGGCCCAGCTGTGCCAACAAATCGTCGAATTTGGCGTGACCAAGATCGAGATCCCCGGGGCTGAGCACCTGTACTTCCAGGCGCCGGGCGGCCAAGTGTTTCGCGTGGTGATAAAAGGCGAGGACCTCTCGCGGTTCGAACAATGACGTTCACCATGGACAGCGTCAACCAACCCGTCGCAATCCCCAAGGAGAAGCCTCATGACCGCTGAAGACCAAGTTGGGATCCGCCGCCCGGTCGCGGCCCAGCTGAAAGCCGCGCCGGATGCGCGTGCGATTACGGACGGAGAGATCGTGCTGGCCACGCTCGACATCGCTGCCGCGCCGGAGCGGGTTTTCCGCGCGCTGACCACGGACGAAGCCGAGCGCTGGTGGGGAGCGCCTGACGTTTACGCCATCGAGAGCTGGAAGGCCGACCTGCGCGTCGGCGGCACGTGGAGCTTGATCATCCGTCTACCGGATGGAACCGCGCTCCCCGCGAGCGGCGAATTCCTGCAGGTTGAGGCACCGAAAAGGCTCGTTCAAACGCGGCGCTACGATTGGGACCATCCGACCCTGGGCCGCCGCGTGACGAAGGTGACGTACCTGCTAGAACCGTGCGAGCTTGGCACACGCCTCACCGTGCGACACGAGGACTTCGGCTCTAGCGAGCCCGCCTATGAGCACGCCGGGGGATGGGAACGCTTTCTGGATTTCCTCGGAGTGTATTTGGCCCGCGAGCAAGGGAGCGGAACATGAGCCAATTCGTGTATCTGTATCGCGAGTCGCGCACGCCGACACCGAAAGAGCTGGAATCGCGGATGGCTTCGACCTTGGCGTGGTTTCGCGAGCTCGAGCAAAACGGCCACCTTGCCGTGTATGGGCATCCACTGAATCGGACCGACGGGCGCGTCGTCAAGAAAGGCGACGTGCTCGACGGTCCGTATGCAGAGACGAAGGACATCGTGATCGGCTTCTCGGTCATCGAGGCGAAGGATCTCGACGAGGCGGCGCGGCTTGCAGATAGCTGCCCGCTCGTCGCCGCCGGCTGCCTAATCGAGGTCCGGCCGGTGCTCGTGCTCTAAGGCGAGATCCCGTCGTGGAGGCAAACGTCTCATTTTATCGCAGCGAGAGCGCGCGCTTGGTCGCGGCGCTCACGCGCATCTTCGGCGTCGAGAATCTCTCGCTCGCCGAAGATGTCGCGCAGGACACACTCGCGAAGGCATTCGAAGTGTGGAGTTACGGCGGCGTGCCGGAGCACTATTCGGCGCTCCTGATGGTCGCCGCGAAGAACCGCGTGTTGGACGCGTTTCGCCGCGAGCGCACCGCAAGCAAGTGGGCGCCCGAGTTGCAACACATGATCGAGAGCGAGTGGACGCTGCGCCCCGCCGTCGAAGAGCTCTTCCTGCCAGCCGCGCTGAAGGACGACGAGCTCAGGATGATGTTCTCGTGCTGTCACCCGCAGCTGGCGGAAGAGGTGCAGGTCGCGCTCATTCTGAACCTGCTCTGTGGCTTCGGGGCCGAAGAGATCGCGCGCATTAATTTGGCGAGCACGCCGGCAATGCAAAAGCGCATTTCTCGCGGCAAAAGGAGCCTTGGCGAGTCTCGGCGGCTATTCGAGCTCACCGCCGACGACTTTGCGGCGCGCCTCGGGGCGGTGCACCGCGCGCTGTACCTCCTGTTCAGCGAGGGGTACCACAGCGCGTGCGAAGAGTCTGTAATCCGCGTGGAGCTGTGTCGCGAAGCGCTGCGCCTGATCCGGCAGCTGGTCGACCACGCGCCCGCGGCGACCTCCGCCACGTACGCGCTCGCCGCTCTCATCTGCTTCGGCACCGCACGCCTACCAGGGCGGATGAACGAGCTTGGCGAGCTCTTGGTGCTAGCAGATCAAGATCGCTCGCGCTGGGATGCCCAGCTCATCTCAGAAGGTCTCGCGCTGCTCGACCGCTCAGCCAGCGGCAGCGAGCTCTCCGAGTACCATCTCGAAGCCACCATCGCCGGCCTGCACACCTCGGCGCGCCGAGCCGAAGACACGCACTGGGCCGAAATCGTCGAGCTCTACGACTTGTACCTAAGGCTCCGCCCGTCGCCGGTCGTGGCGCTAAACCGAGCCATGGCCCTCGCAGAGCTCGAAGGTCCAGTAAAAGGCCTCGAAGCGATCGCCGCCATCTCCGAAGTCGAACGCCTCCGCGATTATCCCTTCTACGCGGCTGCGCGCGGCGAGCTCGAGCTCAGGTGTGGTCAGCGCGCTGTGGCGCGCGACCATTTGCAAGCCGCATTGGGTTTGGCACGCAATTCGGCCGAACGCAGATTTTTGCGGCGTCGGATCAGCGAGTGTGGTGATTAGTTCAGAGACTGCGTCCGAACCAGGAACCGAGCCGAGGTGGTCTTGCCACGCTGTCGTGGCCCCAGCAGCGCCCACCGCGCGGCTGCGTCGCAGCGCCGTTTCACTAGCAATTCGCAGGGCCGATTATTGGGTTGGGGGTGGGGCCACCCAGGGACGGGCGCGTCGCCCGTGATGCTCGACCGTCAGCAACGCGGGCAGGCGCGCTCCTTCCTTGCGACCGCGCCTGCCCAGCAGTGGCTACGTGCCCCGGTTTTGGCTTCGACTTTGGCTTCGGATGCTCGTCAAGTCGAGGTCGTGCCCGGCGTCCCAATCCCCGCGTCGAAGCGGCTGCATCGCTGTGTGCTCACTCCAGTGCCACCGAAGGTGATCGGGCAGGTGTAAGGTGCAACGGCGTCGCTGCCGAGTGCGCTTGCTCGAATCTCAGAGGAACCAACACCTGGCGCCCGTCAGGGGCGGTACGTCAGAATCACTTTGCCGGACTTGGTCGGCTCGGCCTGGACCAACTGGAGCGAGCGGCGCTGACGCACGTCCGCGAAGAGGGCTTTGCCGCCTCCCAGCAGCAGCGGATGAACAATCAACTTGAGCTCGTCGAGCAGATTCTCGTTCAAGAGGCCCGTAACGAGAGTCGGGCCGCCGACGACGTAGATGTTCTTTCCTGTCTGGCTCTTTACGGCTCGCAGCTCTGCGATGTTCCGGAGGATCCGTGCGGTTGGGGGCCACGCGACCGCCTCGAGCTTCGTGGAAACGATGTAGTGGGGGCTCTTGGCCGCGAGCTTTGCATACTCAATCTCGCGTGCGGTGGGGACGCGCTCTTGAAACGGCGCGACACGCTGCGGGTCCGTGTAAATGGACTCCCAATAGAGTCCGTAGCCTGGGTACATGCCAGCGCCCTGTACGAACGTGTCGACGTCGGGGATGAGCTCGATTGCATCCGCCCACGAGTCGACCCATTCGGCGTCACCTTGGTCCGAGCCTTGGGTGAAGCCATCGAGCGAAATCTGCAGTGCCGCGATCATCTGTCTTGCCATGGTCGTGCTCTTTTCTAGCGTTACGGCTCAGAAGCTCGCCAACGCCCGCTCGAAGTCTTTGGGGTTTTGGCGCCAGAGCGCGCCCAGCTGCAGCGCCATGGGGTCGGGGAAGATCTCTTCGTCGCCGTGCGCGATGCCGACAATGAGCTGCTGCGCAGCGTCGGCGGCGCTGGTCTTGGGCAGATCGAGGTCCTTGATCATGTCCGTGTCGATGGGGCCGGGTAGCGCCGCGAGCACGTGGATGGCCTTTTTCTTGAGCTCTGGGCGCAGCGCCTGGGTAATCGAGTAAGCTGCGGCCTTCGACGCCGAGTACCCGCCTGTGAGCGGGACGCTCGCGAGGGATGAGAGCGATAGGACGTTGACTATCGTCGCGCCTTCCGGAGCACGCTCCAACACTGGCACGAACGCTTTGATGAGGTTGAGCATGCCATGAACGTGGACGCGGAAGTCGGTCTCGATGTTCGCCTGGCTCGCAGTGAGCACGTTGAACGAGTTCAGCGTGCCTGCGTTGTTGATGAGCAGCGTGACGTCCGCGGCTTCGCGCGCGGTAGCCGCGATCTGCTCGGGGTTGGTGATATCGAGCCGGAGCCGCACGACGCGCGAGCTCGTGCTCTCGAGCTGCTTTTCGTCCCTGGCAGTGGCATAGACCTTGCGCGCGCCGGCGTGGAGGAGCGCGGCGACGAGCGCCTTGCCGAGCCCGCGATTGGCCCCGGTGACCAGAGCAATACATCCTTCGACTTTCATGGCTCATGTTCCTTTCAGAAGCGGGTCGCCGAGCGGTTGCTCCGCGGCGCGGGTTTCTCGGCGTTGGGCCGGTTCCGCGGTGTGGCCACCGCGCTGTGCAAGCTGCCGCGGACGTACGAGCCCCAGGCGCCCGAGTAGTCGCTGACGAGACGGAGCTGCGCTTTTTCCTGCTCGAAAGTCCGATCGACGGAGCTGGTGATTGCGAGGACTCGCTGCTCATTTTTGGAACTGTCGTTCATGGGTGACCTGCCTTTTCACCCAGACGACGATCGGAGAAGCAGAGAAGCTACATCGCCCTCAGTGAGCTTCGTCGATTTTGCGTTTCAAGAAGCGGCGCTCGCTTTCGTTGCTCGTGAGCTGCAGTGCACGCCGGTAGTCGTCGCGTGCGTCTCGGCCCAACCGAGCGCGGAAGTCGGCGCGCAGCGCGTAAAACAGGTGGTAGCCTGAAAGCGGCGCCTCGAGCGCCTCGAGCGCCTCGAGGCCTTCCGCAGGGCCGACGTGCATGCAAACCGCGACCGCTCGGTTGAGCGCAACGACGGGCGAAGGCGTGAGCGCCAGTAGCTCTTCGTAAAAGCCCAAGATCCGGCTCCATTCCGTTTCCACCCAGGTCGGCGCCGTGGCGTGGCAGGCGCTGATCTCCGCCTGCAAAACGTAACTCCCGCCGCCGAGCCGTCGCGCGCGCTGCAGCGCCAGCAGACCCTCTTTGATCGTCGCGCGATCCCAGAGCGCGCGATCCTGCTCTGAGAGCAAAAGCAAATCTCCGCGCGCGTCCGCGCGCGTCCCGGCGCGGGCGACGGAGAACGCAATCAATCCGAACAGGCCGAACACCTCGGGTTCGTTGGGCAGCAGATTGCACAGCAGGCGGCACAGGCGCAGCGCCTCGGCCTGCAGGGCAGGGCGCATCAGCGGTCCCTCCCGCGTCGTGTGCCCTTCGTTGAAGATGAGGTACACGACCGCGAGCACTGCGGCCAGCCGCTCCGGTAGCTCTGCGCGCTCCGGGACCTCGTACGGGAGTCGTTGTTCCTCGATCGTCTTCTTGGCGCGAGTAATGCGCTGGCTGATCGTCTTCTCAGGGGCCAGGAATGCGCGCGCGATCTCGGTACTGCTCAACCCCGCCACGATCTTGAGCGTGAGCGCCACCTGGCTATCCAACGTGAGCGCCGGGTGGCAGCAGGTGAAGATCAACCGCAGCTCGTCGTCGTTGATCGAGTCGAACGTCTGTGTAGCAACCATGTCTTTCTCGACCAAGAGCGGTGCTTTGGCGTCGACGATGCGGCGGTGTCGCGCAGCGTCGCGAGCGTAATTCTTCGCCGCCGTCATCAGCCACGCTGCGGGGTTGGCCGGGACATCCCTGCGCCAGCTCGGCAGCGCGGCGAGGACCGCTTCCTGGAATGCCTCTTCGGCCGCGTCGATGCTGCCCAGCGTGCGTACCAACGCGCCGACGACGCGACTCTTCTCGCGCCTCAAAACATCCTCCAGCGTGCGGTTCAGCTCCTCCACAACTCCCGGATCTCCAGGGCGCCGTACTTCACGAATTCACTCTCGGACGCCCACTGCACGGCCTCGTCCAAGGTTGCCATGCGCATGAAGAATAGCCCACCGATGACCTCTTTGCTCTCGAGGAACGGTCCATCGAAGACAGCTCGACGACCGCCGGTCGAGCTGACGCAACGTCCGCGGCCGGGCGCCTCGAGCCGCGCGCCGCCGCGAAATCGATCGGCAGGGAAGTGGTCTTGCGTGCGCTCGTCGATCCGGTCCATGACGTCGATCCAGGCTTGTTCGTTCGTCGCGCGGCCGAGTACGCCGAACGCGAAGACGCGCCCTCGTTGGCCCGTTTTGTCGGGTTCGAGACGCCCCTTCATCAGCGGCCTTACCTCGAGCTCGGCACCCGGAGTCGCGGGGTACTGCTTGGCAAGCTCGACCGCCGCGTCGAGGCTGGCTGCCTGAAGCACGTAGTAGCCAGCCAGAGTGGGCTCGGCAAACGGCCCCACTTCGATGCGGGGCTCCCCCGCGCGCATGCTGACGCGCCGGCCTTCGGCGGACGGGCGCAAGCGCTCGCCGTCGCGGTACGCGGCCGCTGCGCGCAGCTTCTGCACGTAAGCCGCCTGGCCCTCGAGCAGCGCGCGCGTCGCCAACGGTGCGAGAGCGGCGCCCGAGGCCTCGCTCTCGAGGATCAGGACCATGAAATCGGGCATGGCTGTTTTTCTTCCTAACCAGCGACGATCGAGTCGGCATTAAATCTACATCGATCGGCGCCTCGATTTCCGAGTCTCCCCGGGCGTTGGCCAGCCCGGGGGCCGAACGCGCGCGGGCCGGCTTCAATCCACGACGGCGCCACCGCTCAGATTGACGACGGTTCCGGTCATCGCGCTCGCCCAATCGGATGCCAGGAACGTGGCGGTATTGGCCAGTTCCGCCAGCGTGGTCAGGCGTTTGAGGTGCGTCATGCTCGCGACCTGGGCTTGAAATTGGGCGCCGGTGATGTTCAAGGCCTTGGCGTAGCGCTCGAAGTTCTCGCGAATCGTCGCCGTTTCCGGGATGGCGTTTGGCATCAGGCACACCGCGCGGACGCCTTGCGGCCCGAGCTCCGCGGAAAGCGAGCGGGTCAGGGCAACGAGAGCCGCATACGCCGGTCCGCTGCCGCCGACGTTCGCGAATCCCGCCCGACCCGGTGTGCCCGTGATCATCAGAATGACGCCGGACCGCTTGGCGACCATGCGCCGTGCGGCGCTGCGCGCGGTTAGGAAATTCGCGCGCGTGTACGTGGAGATGGGCAGTGAGAAGTGCGCCTCTGAGAGTTCCGTGAGCGGAACTTTGTGGGTCAGTTCTTTGGCGACCGAGATGGCGTTGAAGGAGATGTCGATGCGCCCGGCTTTCTCCGCGACGGCGTCCACGTATTTCTCGACCGCCTGCTCGTCGAGTGCATCCACCTGTGCGACCTCGGCGGTCCCGCCGCTGCTGGCGATGTCGACAGCGAGCGCTTCCACCGAGCGAAGGTTACGCCCGCTCAAAAAGAGCTTAGCCCCCTCGCGAGCGAAGGCGCGCGCTACCGCCCCGCCAATGTCACCGCCTGCTCCGTGTACGATTGCAATCTTGTTCTCGAGTATCATCTTGGTCCTCGCGGAAAGTGGTCGTTGGTTTCACGGCTCACACAGCTACGACGACGCGAGGCTCGAAAGATCATCGGCCACCTAGAAGAAAAAATCGTGGCATCCTGCGACCATGACCGCTGACCGCAGCGACGAGTCCTTTCGAGCACATTTCGAACCGCATCGGCGACCGATCACGCGCCACTGCTACCGCATGCTGGGCTCGCTCCAGGATGCCGAAGAGCTGACCCAGGAAGTCCTGCTGCGAGCCTGGGAGCGGCAGGACGACGTTCGCGAGCTGAGCGCGAACCGAGCCTGGCTGTATCAAATCGCGACGAACGCCTGCCTCGACCAGCTGAAGGTTCGCCGTCGTCGAACGCTGCCGCACTTATTGGCCCCCGCCAGCACGGCAATGCAGCTCAGTCCTCCCACCGAGGAATGCGCTTGGCTCGAGCCCGCACCTGACACGCTGTTCGAGTTGGAAGACAGCGCGGGGCAACGTCCGGACGAGCGAATCTCGTCGCGTGAGAGCGTCGGCCTGGCATTCATCGCGGCATTGCAGTCCTTATCACCGAAGCAGCGGGCCGCGCTGCTGCTCGTGGACGTCCTCGCTTGGAAGCCACGAGAGGTTGCCACGGTGCTCGAGACGAGCGTGGTGTCGGTCAACTCGCTGCTGCAGCGCGCGCGAAGCAGCGTCGACGCACGCAGACGAGATCTGGCGCCGCCCAAGGTCTCGAGCACCGACGAGGCGCTGCTGCGGCGCTTCATCGCTGCCTGGGAAGGAGGCGATGTCGATGCATTCGCCGCGCTGCTCAGTGACGACGCGCGCTTCTCGATGCCCCCGCAGAACGAGTGGTTCGTAGGGCGCGAGGCCATTCATCGCTTCTTCGCTTTCGCGTGGTCCACTTTGCCCGGCGAACGCCGTTTACTTCCGCTTCGCGCCAACGGCGGGCCCGCCGTCGCCGTCTACAATCGGCCCTACGCACCGAACGCGGTATTCCGAGCAAGCGCGCTTACATTGCTCACGTTCCGCGAAGAGCGCGTCGCCGAAATGACTCGCTTCGGCAACCCCAGGCTCTTCGCAAGCTTCGGGTTGCCGTCCGAGCTTCCCAGCAGCAGGCCCAACCTCGAACGTGAGGGGCATTGAGCTGGACGCGGTCCAGAGTGCGGCGGAGCGCGTGCGGCGGCGAGCCCGCAGACAGACCGGAGCGCCATAGCGGGACGCGCGCTCTCGGACCCTCGGGGCGGCACGCGCCGCCGAAGGCTGCGACGTCACGCGCCGGAACGCGTGACCATCAATAACCAATACGCGCCTCTGACGAGTCTGACGAGTCTGACGAGCTACTGCGCAGCTTCTTCGTCGGCTTCGGCGAGGGCGCCGAGCGTGACTTGCACGGTGTGTTGCTTGCGGTCGTCGAAAGCGGGGATGACGTTGCCTTCGATCGGCACGCCGTCGACCACCAGCTTTTGCACGCCCTTCGAGACGTGTTCGGGGTTTTTGACCTCGATCAGATAGTCTGCACCTCGGAACTGACGACGAACGCTGAAGCCGTCCCAGGCTTTGGGAATACAGGGGTTGATCTCGAGCCCCGCGTAGCCCGGCATGATGCCCAAGATGTGCTTGGTGCCGACTTGGTAGACCCAGGATGCGGTTCCCGAGAGCCAGCTGTTCCGCGCCAGGCCGAACAGCGAGTGCTCGTCGCCCAGAATGTTTTGCGCGTAAACGTACGGCTCGCACTCGTAGGTGTCGATGACGTCGTTCTTCGCCGCAGGGTTGATCTGGTTGTAATACTCGAAGGCGCGGTCGCCGTTGCCAACCAGCGTTTCGGCGATCATGACCCAGGGGTTGGCATGCAGAAAGATGCCGCCGTTTTCCTTGGCTCCTGGCGGATAGGTGGTGACGCCGCCCTTTTCCGGGTCGAAGCCGTCATAACCCGGGCCGCTCAGCTTGATGCCGTTTGGGGTGTTGAGCAGCCGATTCACTGATTCGAGCGCGCGCTCGGCCCGTTCACGCGGGGCGAAGCCGGAGATCACCGGCCAGCTCTGGCCGTTGGTCCAGATTTGCCCTTGCGCGTTCTTCTTGGAGCCGATCGGCGAGCCGTCGTGATCGAAGTAGCGCACGTACCACTCGCCGTCCCAGGCATACTCATTCACGAGGTCGCGCATGTGCTCGTAGTCCGCCCGGTAGCGGTCCGCCTGCGCTTGATCCCCGCGGAATTCGCAGAGCTCGATCAAATCCAGCAATGCTTTGCCATACTGGTTGGCGACGAACAGGGACTCTGCGCCCGTCTTCAAGTTGACCGTGTCGTTCCAATCCGCAAAGCCGAGCAGCGGCAGACCGTGGCGGCCCACGTTGGTCTTCGTGAACTCGAGCGCGCGCTCGAGGTGGTTCAGCACCGTGCCTTGTTCGCGCGGCGCGCCGTGCTTGTCCTTCTCGTAGAAGGGCAGCACGCGGTCGAGGAAACGCAGGTCGCCGGTTTCTTTCAAATAGGCACAAACCGCGAACACGATCCACAAGTGGTCGTCGCCGTAGAACTTCGGGCGATCTTCGCGCTCACGCGCGTCACCCTCGTTGGCGACCATGGTCGAAGCGTAGAATTGGTGCATGGCCGAGCCGTTGCTCTTCATTACGGAAAGCAACTTCTCGATCAGCTCCCGCGCCTCTTCCGGCATCGCACTCATGACGCCCATTACGTCTTGCGAGCTGTCGCGGAAGCCCATGCCGCGGCCGCCGAAGCCGAGTTGGTACAAGGACAGGTCCCGCGACCAGTTCTTGGTCATGTAACACTGCCGAGGGTTGTGCACGTTCAGCATGCTGTTCATGCTGGCGTCCGGCGTGTTCACCTGCACGCGGCCGAGGTAAGCGTCCCATTCTGCGCTCATGGCCGCCCGGGCCGAGACCACGGCCTCGTGGCGGCGATACTTTTCGAACAGCGCGCGCGCTCGAGCCAAGCTCTCCGTGCGCGTGCCCTCTTGCTGCGTGAGCAGGGTGATGAAGCGTTTGGTCTCGCCGGGGGCGAGCGTACCGAGCGGCAGCATGAGCGCGGCGATGTTGTCGCCCCGGACGGCCAAGCTGTTCGATAGCTCTTTGGCCTCTAGACTCTTGGGCCGCTGGAACGTGCCGTATTCGTTGTCGCCCAGGAACACGCGGCGATCGGTCTCGAAAGAACTGACGGGGACGTTGGCGGTGAAGTACGTCTGGCGTTGGTCGCGATTCATGAACGCGAATTGAGCCAGGATCTTGCGCCCGCCGCCGTCATCATGGGCTTCGCTCTGCATCGTTTGCGGGACCCAGTCGGCATTCGTGAATTGCTTGAGCGCGTCGAAGTGCGTGTACTCGAGCAACGGGATCGCGTCGATCTCGACGGGCTCGGCCCCCAGATTCGTGACGCTGACCTCTTCGATCAAGATCGCTTCGCCCTTGGGCACGAACACGCTGATCTCGCTCCGGATGCCGTGGAACTCGGTATCGAAGTGACTGTAGCCGAGGCCGACTCGGCACTCGTAACGATCGTAAGCATCCAGCGTGGGCACGAACAGCGGCGAGAAGGTCTGGCTGCCACGGCTCGACCGCGTACGCAGGTAGAGGGTGTGCCCCTTGAATTGCGACCCGGGCAACTGCGGGATGTACTTGGTGATTCGGTTCAGCGCAGGATCGCCCTTACACAGCAGAAGGCCGCCCGTGTGGTCGACGAAACCACCGAAGCCGAGCGTGCCGACGTAGTTGATCCACTTCACCGGCGTGCGCGGGTTGGTAATCACGTACTCGCGGGTCTGGTCGTCGAAGTAGCCGTACTTCATGTGTAGCCGGGATCCTTGCAGCAGCAGCGGAGCGAGGTATGGAACTAGTTCCGCATTCTGACATCCGTTCTTACTTTTGTAAAACCCGATGTCAATGGGAACCGGTTCCAATAGCGAGCGAACTTTCGCAACCGGGTGCAGATACGAGGCATTTTACCCGGTAACAGCCGAGAGTTACCGCGCGGGTGCGACGCTGGCCATGAAGGCGCGTTCGACCGCCGCGTAATCGACCTCGACATCGAGCCGAGCGAGTACCGAATAGAAGCCGAACTGCAGGCGGTTCATGAACACCATGCCCTCGGGCAGAGGCACGAAATTGCCGCCCTTCTTGAACATGACTTGCTTCATGTCGCCGATCTCGGCCACCAGCTTGCGCACGAAGTCTCGCGTGATGCGGAAGGGTGAAGCGAACAGCGGCTCGAAGCAGCGACGCGAATAAGCGATCGCCAAATCTTCATACAGCCCGCCGCGCGTCTCCATGATCAAGCGTACTTGCTCGGCGAACCCACGGTCGTCGCGCTCGACGGCGGCGCGGTGCAAGGCTCGTGCAGGGCCCAAGCGGCCACCGTGGATCGGTTGCACGCAACCGAAATCCAAGAACGTGATGCGGCCCTCGGGATGGAAGATGTAGTTCCCGGGGTGGGGATCGGCATTGAACATGCCGCCCACGAGGTTACCCTTGAATACGAAGCGCCAGAGCGCCTGGGCAAAGGCGCGGCGTTCCGCTTCGCTGCGCGTGGCGGCTTCGTCTAGGCTGAAGCCGCTGACGAACTCGCTCGTGAGAACGCGCGAGCTCGAGCGTTCGGCGATCACCGCCGGCACGGAGATTTGAGGATCCCCGCGAAAGAGCTGGGCAAACTCCATTTGTCGCCGCGCCTCGAGACCATAGTCGAGCTCTTCTCGGAACCGAGTCTTGATCTCGTTCAACACGCCGCGCGAGTTGACGCCCTTGCCGACCACGGTGCCGATCACGGACTCGAGCATGCCCACGTTTTCGAGGTCGCTTTCGACGGCCTTGGCGATGCCGGTGTGCTGCACTTTGACCGCGACCACGCGCCCGTCCGCCAGGCGCGCGCGATGTACCTGACCGATCGACGCGCTGGCGATGGGCTCGTCCTCCCAGTCACGAAACAACTCGGAGATGGGCGCGCCGAGCTCGAGTTCGACTAGGCTGCGAATTTCGGCGCTGCTCGAGGTGGGCGCCTGATCTCGCAATTTGCGGAGCGCAATCTCGTACGCCTCACGCTGGCCTTCGGGCACGATGCCGTCCACGTAGCTTGCCATCTGCCCGACTTTGGCGGCCACGCCACGCAGGGTGCCGAGCACTTCGGCAGCGCGCTCCGCGGCGTTCTCTCCGCCCTTGGAGAACAGCAAACTGGCGCTGGTCCGAGCGCCCAGACCCGCCAGGCGAACGAAGCGCCCGACACGGCCTTCCGGAATTTTTCGATCGTCAGCCAAGCGGCGTGGAACATGGCACCGGCGGCTGCTCCGCGTAAGGCGCCGCCCACGATTGCTCGAAACTGGCCCAGATCTAAGGGCAGAGTCCGGCAACGAATCCCGAACGCCCAATCGTCGTTTCGCCAAGCGGGGCGATGTTGCCTCTGGTCAGGGGTGCAGTTCTCATCCGGACGTCCTACTTGATCGGGCAGCTCTGGTCGGGAAGGAGCTCCATGCCCCCGAGCTTGCCCGAGTCCGTCGCTTTCGAAACGGCACGATGAGAACTGCACCGTCTTGTCACGGGGCTAATCTCTGACGCTCGCCGTGACCGCGCGCGGGCGCGCAAGGGACCTCAGTCGATTCAAGCGACGGGCAAGCTTTCTGCTCGGGCCTACATCGGTAGCTGCCCCCCCACACGCAAGCGAGCTCGATCGCTCACGCGACTGAATGTATGCTGGAGGCAGCATGCCGCGACAGTCGAGCTCGGTCTTCGTTTGGCAGAAGGTGTGGGCCAGCTGTTTCCGCGGTTCACTGTGGCTCTTACCTGCGTTGCCTGCCATCTTCGTGGCGCAACCGGCCGCCGCCCAAGACAAGAAGGAGCTGTCCAAGGCGCGCGCGCAGTTCCAACGAGCGATCGAGTTGGAGCAAGCGGGCAACTACAGCACGGCGCTCGAGCAATTTCGCGATGTCGGGCAAGTGCGCATGACACCGCAAGTGCGTTTTCACATCGCCTCTTGCGAGGAGAAGCTCGGTCGCCTCGTGACCGCTTTGGGTGGCTACCAATTGGCCTACGCGGACGCGGACAGCGTAGGTGAGGATTTCAAAGCGGAGGTCGACGCCGCGGTGACTCGCTTGCAGGCGGGAATTCCCAAGTTGGTGATTCAGCGCGGGGCAGGCGCCGAGGCGGCGGAGATCCAACTCGATGGCGTAGCGCTCGGCGCAAGCTCGGTTGGTGTGCCCGTGCCCCTCGATCCCGGACCGCACAGCATTTCAGCAAAAGCGCCAGGTGCTTTGCCGTTCAGCCAAACCGTGACCATTGGCGAGAACGAACAAAAAGTCGTGGACGTCGAATTGACGCCGGAGCCCCAGGAAGCCCGGCCGACGCCGGGCGTCACCGTGATCACCCCCATCGACAAGACCAATCCGCGCTTGGTCCCGTACGTGATCGGTGGCGTCGGCATCGCCAGCTTGATCGGCTCGGGCGTACTCTTCGGCTTGCGCCAGAGCACGCTCAGCGATCTCGAGGACAAGTGCGGGCCGAATCGCGACGCTTGCCCGAGCTCTGCCGCGGGGCAGTACAGTAACCTCAAGCTCTACAACGTGACGGCGCAGATCGCGCTGGGCGTGGGGGTGGTAGGGGTTGGCACCGCGGTGACGTTGCTCGTTTTGCAACGCAAGCACCCACCCGCGGCGACCGGCATGACTTTGCTTCCGAGCGCGCCCAACAGCTTGGCCGGCGTGTCGTGGGCGGGGCGCTTCTGACGTTTGACGCGCTACCCCCTGGCGCGGCTTCAAAACCCCGGATCCTGGCGCCATTTGGGCGCCGCGGGCTTCGGCTTCCCGGACGCTTGGGGCGCAGCCACGGGTAGCGAAGGCACCTGCTTGGGCAGGGCGCGGAAGACCGGCACAGGTGCAGGCGGAGGCGCGGAGTTCCCGCTCTCGACCGGCAGTGCCTCGAGGTCCGTCGGTGGCGCGCTGGAAGCGGCAGGGCGATTCACTGGTGGCGGCACGACTTCGTGAGCTGGCGTCGGCGTGGAAAGCGGTGGCGGGCTCGATCGGGACAACGCGAATGCGGCGACCGCCGCCAAGAGCAGCGCGCCGCACAGCGCGAGCACGAGCCCCGCGCGCTTGCGGGGTGGGGCGGGAGAGCTGCCCAAGATGCCGAAGGTCTTGCTCTCACTGCCCGCGCTCAGCCCGACATTGGACAGTGAGCTGACCTGAGATTGGGACAGCGGGCTGAGCTTTTTCGTCCCGAGCGTGCCTTGTTGGTCGGCCAGCGTCAGCGCTTCGACCAACGCGGTGCGGCTTTCTTCGCGCTTGCTACCGAACAATTTGCGCACGAACAGGCCGATGTCTTCGTCCGTGTTGGCGCGCTCGGCGGGGGGCAAGCACTGATCGAGCGCCCGCTGAAACTCGCTGGCAGTGGAGAAACGCGCCTTTGCGTCTTTGGCCAAGGCTTTGAGCAGCACTGCCTCCAGGCCCGCTGGGTAGTCGGGCAAGAACTTGCGAGGCGAAACCACGACCTCGTCCGACGCGATGGTGTACATCGTCGCGGCTTCACTCTCGCGCCGAAACGGGTGCTTCCCGGTGGTGAGTGCGTACAGCACGATGCCCATCGCGAAGATGTCGACGCGCCGGTCGATCGGCTCACCGCGCACCTGCTCGGGCGCCATGTAGCTGACTTTGCCCTTCAGTTGCCCGGCGACGGTCGCACCGCCGCCCATGGCGGTGGCTTTGGCCACGCCGAAGTCGACGACCTTCGACACGCCGTCGTAAGTGACCAAGATGTTCTGCGGCGAGATGTCGCGATGCACCAAGCCGATCAGTTGGCCGTGGGTATCACGCAGCTCGTGAGCGGCGTGGAGCCCCGCACAGGCGTTCATTACGATGCGCACGGCAATCGGCAGCGGCACCCCGCCGGCGCCTTTCGCGGTCTTCATCAGCTGATTGAGTGGGACGCCGTCGATCCACTCCATCGCCAGGTAGAGCACGCCATCTTGCTCGCCGAGATCCGAGATCTCGACCACGTTCGGGTGGCGGATCTGCGAGGCGAGAGAGGCTTCGTCCAGGAACATTTGTTCGAACTGGGCGTCTTCGCTCAGTTTGGAGAGCATCGTCTTGACCGCGACGATCTTCTGGAAACCGCGCGTACCCCTGACGCGCGCCGCCCACACCATCGCCATCCCGCCGGCCGCAATCGGCAGCAGCAGCTCGTACCTCCCAAGCACGTGCCCTTGGGAGATTTCCCCCGCGATCGGACGCGGCGGAGGGACGTGGGGCGCGGGATTCAAATGGGATCGCGAAATATTTGCAGACTCGGGCC
>Ga0302322_100002456_pt1 | contig 15634 bp, 10 predicted proteins | sample Fen_T0_2_FD_203757 | JGI IMG/M metagenome (GOLD analysis project Ga0302322, IMG submission 203757) | Peat permafrost microbial communities from Stordalen Mire near Abisko, Sweden - Fen_T0_2 | ecosystem: Environmental > Terrestrial > Soil > Wetlands > Permafrost | place: Sweden: Abisko... | reverse complement strand
CGAAGCGATCGACAAGGCCGACCTCGCCTTACAAGTGCCCGGCCGCGTCATCTCCGTCGACGTCGAGGAGGGAACGCTGGTCCAGAAAGGCCAACCGCTCGCCCGACTCGACCCGGCAGATTATCAGAAGAATCTGGCGATCGCCGAAGCGCAGCTCCAGGAAGTCAAAGCCCGCCACGCCCGCCTGACTCGGATGCACGAAGCTGGCAGCCTGACGGACGCCGATTTCGACAAAATCGATGCTGCGCTGAAGCAAACCGAGTCCGCCGCCGAGCTCGCGCGCCGGCAAGTGGGCTACACAGAGTTGTGTGCGCCGTTTGATGGCTGGATCGTGAAGCGTGGGATCTCCATCGGCTTGGTGGCCGCTCCCGCCGTTCCGGTTTTCACGGTGTTTTCGCCCGGCGCAGTCTGGGCCAACCTCGGGGTTTCCGAAACCGACATCGCAAAGGTGCGCATCGGTCAAACCGTGGAGGTGCGCACGCCAGCCACGCGCGCCACTCCGCAGCGCGGCACCGTCGAAGCGATTCTTCCCAATGCGGAAATGCTCTCGCGTGCCTTCACCGTGAAGGTGCGCCTGGAGAACACGCAGGGCGACCTGCGCCACGGCAACGTTGTCGTGGGCCACATTCTCACCGGCGAAACGCGCCGCGCGATCACCGTGCCACCGCAGGTGGTACAGAAAAATCCCGACGGCTCGCTCTTTGTGTGGCAGATCGATACCGCGCGTCACACGGCCGTTCGCCAACTCGTGGAAGTCGGCGCGCTGCGCTCAAGCGAGATCGAAATCGCTTCGGGCCTGCGCGACGGCGACCAGATCGTCCTCAACGTGCCGCACACGCTCTTCGAGGGTGCGCGCCTTAACATCGCGGGGGCACAATGAACTTGCTCACCTGGCCCCTCCGCCACCGTCAGGTGGTCTTCGTCTTCAGCTTCTTTGCGCTCGCCCTCGGGCTCAACTCGCTGCTGACCATGCCGCGGCAGGCCACGCCGACCATCTCGGTGTTCCAAGCCATCGTCGCCGTGCCGTATCCCGGCGCTACGGCCGCCGAAGTCGAGCAGCAGGTCACCCGGCCGCTCGAGCAATATCTATTCTCGTACACTGAAATCGACGCGAAGAAAACGAAGTCCGTCACGCGTGACGGCGTCGTCATCGCCACCGTCGAGCTCAACGAATGGGTCAAGGACCAGAAGGCATTCTGGTCGCGGCTCAGGCTCGGGCTCGCCGAGTTCAAGGCAACCAGCTTGCCTGCGGCAACCCTGCCGCCGTTCGTCAACTCCGATTTCGGCGAATCGGTCGCGCTGCTGATCGGCGTGTCGTCTCCACAACGCGGATACGAGGAGCTCCGGCGTTACACGGAGCGCATCGAAGACAGCCTGCGCGTCGTCCCCGGCGTCGGCCGCATCAAGCGCTACGGCGACCGCAACGAGTCCATCTATGTCGAGGCCGACTCGCAGCGACTGGCCCGCTACGGCATCAGCCTGCCCACAGTCAGCGCCGCGCTGATGCTCCAAAATTCGATGCCCTTTACCGGCACGATCAAATCCGGTGACGTGGAAGTGCCGCTGCACACTGTCGGTCGCTTTTCGACGACCGAAGACGTTCGTCAGCAGGTGGTGTTCTCCGATCCCATGCACAATCGAGTGGTTCGGATCGGCGATGTCGCCACGGTGAACCGCCAGACGAGCGATCCGGAGTCCTTTATTCGCGTCAACGGGCGCAACCACTCCACGCTGATGATCTCTGCGGAGATGCAGCCGGGCAACAACATCGTCGCGTTCGGCAAAGCTGTCCAGGTCAAGCTGAGCGAGGCCAAGGCGCTGCTGCCTTCCGATGTCGATGTCGTCGTGATCAACGATCAGCCGGCGGTCGTGGACCACGCAATCAGCCACTTCATCGATGAATTCATCATCGCGATCGTCGCGGTCATGCTCGTGACTCTGCTGTTGCTGCCGCCGCGCGTGGCCGCCACCGCTGCCATTGCGATTCCGCTCACCATCGCGGCCACGTTCTCCGTGTTGCAGGCGATGCATATTGAGCTGCATCAGGTGTCGCTTGCTGCGCTGATTGTGGTGTTGGGCATGGTTGTGGACAACGCAATCGTGATCGTCGACGCCTACGTCGAGAACCTCGACCACGGGATGTCCCACTGGGATGCCGCCTGGCGCAGCGCGCACGAGCTGCTGGTTCCGATCATCGCCGCCACAATCGCCATCGTCCTAGCGTTCGCGCCGCTCAACGCGTTTCTCACCGGCAATTCCGGCGAGTTCATCTGGGCGCTGCCCGTCACCGTGGCGGTCGCGCTCGGCCTGTCGCTGATTGTCGCGCTGCTGATGACGCCGCTGTTCTGCATGATTTTCATCCGCCAGGGTCTGAAGGGCGACCACGGCAGCATCGGTGCCAAGGTCCTCGACAAGGTCGTGACCGTTTACGAGTACGTCATCCGGCGCGCCGTGAAGCGTCCGTATCTTACCACCGTTTTGGCGCTGCTCACCGTGCCTGCATCGCTGCTGCTACTGCCGGCGATCAAGCAGAAATTCTTCCCGGCGGCGGAGCGCGACCAGTTCATCATCGAGATCGACATGCCGGTCGGCACGCGCCTCGAAGCTACCGATCGTGTGGTTCGGCAGGTAGAGCAGGTGCTGAAGGCGGACGAGCGCATCCCGAAATTCGCGGCCTTCGTTGGCACCGCTGCACCGCGCGTGTATTACAGCTTCGCACCAGAGTTTCCGCGTCCGAGCTATGGCATGCTGCTCGTCAGCACGAAGCACGCTAAGGAAACCGAGCAGCTCGTGCATGAGTATTTCACGAAACTAGCCCACCTCGCGCCCGGCGTGCGCATCGACGTCAAGCAATTCGAGCAAGGTGAGGAATACGGAGCGCCCGTCGAAGTCCGCCTGGTCGGGCCCGAGCTCGCGACTTTGCGCGAATATGGCGACCAAATCCGCGTCATGGCGGAGAAGCTTCCCGGCGCCGCGCAGGTGCGCGACAACTTCCGTGACGGCTTCACGATCGATCTTCAGGTGAACAACGAGGTCGCGAATCGTCTCGGGCTCGCCACCGCGTTGATTGCGGCACAGGTGCGCACCGGCTTCGCCGGCTGGCCCGTGACGCAGCTGTGGGAGCATGACGCGGCCGTGCCGGTCGTGCTGCGTCTCGATACGGAGCGCCGCGAGGATTACAGCTCGCTCGACTCTTTCATGCTCGGCGCCGCGCTCACCAACGCGCCCGTGCCCGTGGCTGAAGTGGCGAAGTCCGTGCCGCACTGGAGTCCGTCGCAGATCGCGCACCGCAACGGTGTGCGCACGCTCACGGTTTTCGTGACGCCAGACCGCGACACGCTGCCGTCTGAAGTGGCCACGCCACTGCAAAAGCAACTAACCAAGCTCAATCTGCCACCCGGCTACCGCATCGAATACGGCGGAGAATTCGAGAACCAACAGAAAACCTCCAAGCAGATGGTCGCCGCGCTCGCCGCCAGCATCGTGCTGATCTTCGGCGTGATCCTCTTCGAATTCAAAACGGTGCGCGAGACGCTGCTCGTGATGCTCGCCATTCCGCTGTCGTTGTTCGGCGCGGTTGCCGGACTGATCGTCACCCACAACGTCTTCAGCTTCACCGCGGGCGTCGGCATGATCAGCCTCGTCGGCATCGTCATCCGCAATTCGGTGATCCTGGTGGACTACGCGAACCACCTTCGGCTTCACGAAAAGCTGGACCCGGTGTCCGCCGGTGTCGGCTCAGGCATTCGCCGGTTGCGGCCCATCTTCCTCACTTCGATGGCGGCCGCGGTCGGCATGCTGCCGATGATCATCTCCAAGTCGCCGCTCTGGGCCCCCCTCGCGGGTGCGTTCTCGGTCGGCATCATCTGGTCGATGGTCATGACCCTCGTCGTCATCCCGGCGCTTTACGGCGTCGTGATGAACAAAATTCCCACCACTCCCAACACGGAGCTGCAATCGTGAAACGCATACTTCTCATCTCCTTCCTCGCTGCTGCCACCGTTTGTCAGGCGCAGACGAATAACGCGCCGCTGACGCTCGATGAAGCGCTCTCGCTGGCGGTCAACAAAAGCAAAGTCGGCCAGTTGGGCCGGCTCAAGGTCGACATTGCCGGCGCGGAGCTGAAATCTGCAAAGCGGAACGCGTATCCGCTGCTCCGTGCCTATGGTGCCGCGACCTATCTCAAAGATCCAATGGAGGTCAAAATCGGCCAGGGTTCGCTCACCTCTGCGGTGAACCAGACCGGTTCTGCGCTGGGCCTCGGCTCTTTCAGCTTCTCGCAGTTCCCGACTCAGGACATGACGCTGGTTAAGGGCAGTCACACGCCGAGCGTCGGCTCGCTGATGCTCATCCAGCCGCTTACGCAACTGTGGCGTATCGACAGCGGCGTGCGCGCGGCGAAAGCCGGCGTCGCTGAGGCGCAACGTGAATCGGCCCACATCGACGCGAAGCTGCGGCTCGCCGTGGAGGAACTCTTCGCCGGTCTCCTTGTGGAATCGCGCCGCACTGCCGAAAAGCAGGCGATGCTCGCCTGGCAGGAGCACCGTCTTCACGACGCTGAGTCCGCTCAACAATCGGGCGAGTTGCTCGACGAAACCGTGCTGGGCTTGAAAGCCGCCGTGATTCAGGCGCGCACCGAACTGATCCGCAGCCAACAAGACTATGCCCGCCTTTCTCTGCAGCTCGCCGACCTGATCGGCCGCAGTGGTGCGGACAATCTGGCCATCGCCGAGAATCTGCCGGCGCGCGATGAGCATCCGCTGGCGTATTGGACGGCCCAGGCGGTCAACAATCCCGAACGCCTGATCGCCGCCGCCACCGTGGAGAAGGCCACCGCCGGCGTCCGCGCCGCGCGCCAGGCCTACATCCCCGAAGTTTCACTCATGGGCGGCGCGTATGAGCAAAGCGGCACTCCGCTCGTTGCGAAAAACAACGCCGTCGCCGGCCTGACGCTGAGCTGGGACGTGTTCGACTTCGGCCGCCGCAGTGCGGACATATCGCGCGCCGTCTCACAACGCCGCGCCGCTGAGGTGAATCGCGACCGCCTCGAAGAAGATGCTGCGCGCCAGATCCGGCTCGCGCACCAGGACCTCGTCTTCGGCGACGAACAGATCTCGCTGGCCCGCCAAGCCGTGGCGTTTCGCCACCGCGCCGCCGAGGTTGCGCACCAATCCACCGGAAACGGGCTCGCGCTCGAGACGACGGCATTGGAAGCCGATTCGCAGCTTCGGAAAGCCGAAGCTGATCTCGCCGGCGCCACCTGCCAAAGGCACGTCGCGCTGCTGCACCTCTACTTCCTGGCCGGAAAGCTATGACCCATCCTCACCGCATTGCCGACGAACTGTTCGCTAGCGGCAATAATCCACATAATGACCCACCGAAAACATCCTCCCACCCACGCCATTTATCATGAAAACCATATTCCTGTTTCTGCTCCTCGCTCTCGAGCTCGCCACCGTGCGCGGAGACGATGGTTCGGCAAATATCCCCACACCCGCGAACGGTCCATCGCCGTCATCCGGCCCGGAGATCAACTCGATGTCGAGCGCAACGTCGACGGCCTTCCGGCCCGTCGCGGCGCGGTTGCAGCGAGCGGTCCTGGAGAACTTCAGCTTCCACGAGCCGATCTATTTTCTCTACGGTCCGGACGAGCCCGTCGCGAAGTTCCAGTTCAGCTTCCGCTATCGGCTGGCCGGCCGCCGCGACAGCCCTGTCGAATCGGACCCGGTGCCCAAGGGGCTCTACTTCGCCTACACGCAGCGCTCGCTCTGGAACATCAAGGAGCCGTCGAGCCCGTTCTACGACACGAGCTACATGCCTGAGCTGATGTTCGAATCACTGGCCCAAGATCGTCCCGATCACCAAGGCCTCGTTAATTTCATCGGCTATCAGATCGGATATAAGCACGAGTCCAACGGGCGCGACGGAGACTATTCGCGCAGCCTCAACATTGTCTATGTGCGCACGGCATGGCTGATCGGGCAGCGCGCGGGCTGGCGTGCCCTCGTTGTTCCGCGCGTCTTTGCTTATATCGGATCTAATTCGGACAATTCCGAGATCGCGAAATACCGCGGCTATGGCGAGTTGCTGCTGAGTGTGGGCCGCGACGACGGAATTCAAGTCAACCTCACCGGCATTATGGGCAAAAACTGGGACAAGGGCTCTGTGCAAGTGGACGTGACACATCCGATCAAGATCCCGGCGGTCAACTTCGACACTTTCTTGATGGTCCAATACTGGGACGGTTACGGCGAGAGCCTCCGGGACTACAATCGCAAGAGCTCAACCTGGCGCGCCGGCTTCTCGTTCGTGCGCTGAATCGGAGCATCGTGGCAGACCGAACCATTTCAAATCGAATAACCATGAACAAAACCATAAACTCCTTCAAACGAATCGCCATCAACACCGGCGGCGGTGACGCGCCCGGACTGAACGCCGTCATTCACGCGGCCGTCCATGCCGCGCACAATCACGGTTGGGAAATCCACGGCATCCTCGACGGACTCGACGGATTGCTCCATCCAGAAAACTATCCCGATGGTGGCGTGATAAAACTCACGCGCCCGCTCGTCCGAAACATCGAGCACCTCGGCGGCACTATTCTAGGCACGAGCAATCGGGGCAATCCGCTCAAGGTACGCATGCCCCAGCCGGATGGTTCGTTCACGGAAATCGACCGGAGCGACGAAGCCGTACGCCGTTTCCGGGAACGCCGGCTCGACGCGCTCATTTCCGTCGGCGGCGACGGGACGCTCAGCATCGCGCGCGACTTGAGCAAGGTGGGACTGCGCGTCGTCGGCGTGCCGAAGACGATCGACAACGATCTTGAATCCACGATGACGACGTTCGGCTTCGACAGCGCGGTGTCGTTTGCAACCGAGTGCATTGACCGCCTGCATTTCACCGCCGAATCGCACCGGCGGGTGATGGTGGTTGAAGTGATGGGCCGGTATGCGGGCTGGATTGCGCTGCACGCGGGCATAGCCGGCCGCGCCGATGCGATTCTGATCCCAGAAATCCCATACGACATCGCCAAAGTCGCCGCGCACATCAAACACAAGACTGCAGGCCGCAGCCGGCAATACGCCATCGTCGTCGTGGCCGAAGGCGCGAAGCCGATCGGCGGCGGCGTGACCTTGAAAGAAGCGGCCAGTGCCGGGCACGTCGAACGCCTCGGTGGCGTGGGCGAGACCGTCGCCGGTCAGTTGCGGGAATTGACCGGCAAGGAAACGCGCGCGGTGGTGCTCGGTCATCTGTTGCGCGGCGGACAACCAACTGCGCTCGACCGGTCACTCGGATTGATCTTCGGCGCGGCCGCAGTCCGCGCTTTAGTTGAAGGACACGACGGCGTGATGGTCGCCGTCAACCCGCCGCGAATTGATTACGTTCCGCTGTGGGTGGCGACCGCCAAGCTCAAGCTCGTTGCCGCAGACGACTACGGCGTGATGACCGCACGCACACTGGATGTTTCGTTTGGAGACTAGCCGTTTCGGAGCGACGAGTCGTGCAAGTGAAAATGCAAACGCCTGCGACCCGGGATGCGTTGACGGTGATTGTCCGTCGCGACTTTGCCGGGTCTCAAGTCGAGTTTTCGCGTCAATGCGGCCTCGATGTAGCAGACACCTCGCGCGTGCTGGCCGCCGTCAGACCCGCAACCATTCAACTCCTGTGTCGCGCAACAGCAGCGCTTGATGACGTCGCGGCATCCCAACTGGTAGAAGCCTTCCTTTCCGACATCCTGGCGATGTTGCCGAAGCCCTACGCTGTAGTAGTACAACCATTCCATCCGCGGCTCGGGAGGGCTTCGAACCCGTCGCGAAACAGAAGCCCAGGCAAATGAACTAGCTTTCGCGCAACCGAACCAATAAAAAGATGAAAATAATCGCACCGCTCATCGCCGGCCTGCTGTGTCTCGTTCTGGCTGGGTGCGTTCATGCGCCGCTCAACAAGATGCTGACCCAGGACGCCGTGCCTAACCAGACCGGGATTGTTCCGCGGCCGACGGAGTCACCGAGCGACGGCGTCGCCGTCGTGCTCTTCTTTTCCGGCGGGGGGACGCGGGCGGCTGCTTTTTCCTACGGAGTTTTGAAGGAGCTTTCTCAAACCATGCTGCCGGAGCCGCAGCCGAGACGGCTGCTCGATGATGTCGAAGTCGTGGGAGCCGTATCGGGCGGAAGCTTCACTGCGGCGTACTACTGTCTCTATCACGATCGGATTTTTCAGGATTTCGAATCCCGGTTCCTGAAAAGGAACGTGGAGCGAGCGTTGGCCTTGCGCGTGCTCAATCCAATCGCTTGGCCTAAACTGATGTCACCCTATTATGGCCGCAGCGACCTCGCCGCAGAATATTATGATCAGCACCTATTCGACGGAGCCAAATTCGGCGATTTGGCCAAAACCGGCGGGCGCCCCTATCTGGCCATCAACGCGACGGATATGGCGACGGGAGAACATTTCGTGTTTAGCGGTCCTCGTTTCGGGTTGATCGCATCCGATATCAATGAATTCCCGATTGCCCGGGCGGTGGCCGCCTCCTCGGCCGTGCCGCTGGCCCTCACTCCGGTGACCATCAAAAACTACGCGGGCCTGCCCGGCGCCGCCCAACCTCGCATTCTCCCCCGAACACCGGCCGACGAAAGTCAGCTCTCTCACCGTGAGGCGCAGGTTCTCCGCATCCTGCATTCCTACGCCGATTCCAAGAACAAGCCGTATGTTCACCTGGTTGACGGCGGACTGGCGGACAACCTCGGGATGCAAAGTCTCACCGACGACATTGTTGCCGTTGGTGGCACATCGCGCCTGATGGAATTGGGCGGCATGCAACGGCCGAAGCGGCTGGTCATAATCGTGGTGAATTCGGCTGCGAGCCGGGGCGAAGAGTGGAATCGGCGGGAAGCCGTTCCAGGACCGCTTACGACCTTCCTCGCGTTGGGAGACCGCTCGGGAGAACGCGCTGACTATCAGACGATCGAAGCGTTTCGCGCCGCGCTGGAGTCTTGGAAGAAATCCGAGAGACAAGCCCGTATGGTGCCCGGCGATTCGCCGGATTACTATTTCATCCAGGTCGGATTTGATGCGATCACTAACACCTCCGAACGCTCCTTTTTTCGCAGCCTCATGACGACTTTCACGCTGCCGGATTCAACCATTGATCGCCTGGTCGCCGCCGGGGGAACGATCCTGCGCGATTCCCCGGATTTCAAACGGCTGTTGACGGATTTGAAAGCGAACCGTTAAGCCCACGAACAATCCGCTCGCCCTCTGACCGCCCGTTCCGGCCGACCAACGCATTGGCGATGCACAACGGAAAAGAAAGACTGACAAAAAGTCCTTCGCGCGCTAGCGCAGTGCTCCGCATGGAACTGCACCAACTCCGCTCCTTCAAGGCGGTGGCCGAGCTGCTCAACTTCAGCCGCGCGGCGGAGCAGCTCCATGTCGCGCAATCGGCCCTCAGTCGCCAGATTCAGTCGCTGGAGCACGACGTCGGTGTGAAGCTGTTTGATCGTGATCGTTCGCGCGTTTCGCTCACGGACGCGGGGAAGTCGTTTTATGAGCACACCTGCAAGCTGCTCCTGCATGCAGACGTCGCGGTGACGGACGCTCGGCAGATCGCGCGGGGGTCGACCGGCGAACTCGTGGTCTGCACCGACTGGCGGGTGGACGCTCACTTCGTATCCACCGCACTCGAAGAATTTCGACGTGAGCATCCCCGCGTTGAAATCGCTGTGCGCGACGCAGGGTTCAAGGAGCAGATCGCGATGCTCCGCTCGGGAGAGGCCCACGTGGGCTTTATCGCCCATGAATACATCGGCAAACAGAGCGAGCTGGAGTTTTTGTCGATCCAGCGCGTCTATATCAACGCGATCCTTCCCGTCGGTCATCCGTTCGCGAAACGCAAGCGCGTGCGATTGTCCGATCTGGCGAAGGAAGCGTGGATTGACTTGGCCGAAAAAGAAGCCGCCGGGTTCCGCGCGTATTTCATCCAGCAATGTCGACTCAGTGGCTTCGCTCCGCGCATGGTTAAAAACGCCAGCACGCTCGACGGAATGTATGGCCACGTGGCCAGCGGCTATGGCATCACGGCATCCCCGGATCACGTTCGCCCGCGCTCCGGCCTGCCGCTGAGCCTCGTCAGAACGGATTGCCCGCCGATCGAATTCGGTGCCGTCTGGCGCTCAAGCAACCAATCGCCGTTGCTAACGCATTTCGTAAACATCCTCCGTCAGAAAATCGCGTCGTTGCAGGCGCAAGACGGCAACCGAGCGGACCCTGATAGCAAGACTGCATAAGGCTTAAGGTCGGCAGGCATTTCTCGAACGACACCGCGAGGCGTTGGCACTACTTCTCTCCCTGAAGCAGGGCGCGGCAGATCAACTCCGGCAGCGAACGGATCTGGTTGCAACCTGGTGCTCCCGCGACAATCACTGGACTCAAAATCTAAATCCTAATTTTTGGTAATCATAATGGCGACTGACTGGCTTAAGAAACTGCGGACCGAGAATTTCCCCAACCAAACGGCGCTCGCGCTTGCGGCTGGAATCAAACCGGCCCGCTACTCACGCATTGAAAACGGCTATTCCGAGCTGCGTGAAGAGGAAATCGAAGGACTCGCGAACGCGCTCAAATTGACGCTCGATGAAGTGCGCAGTGGTCAACCCGGCGTCGCGCAACCAAAGGCCGCGAAGGCAAAATTAACCGCTGGCGTCAGTGCGGCCAGTATTGCCGATGCGCCGCCGCCAAAACAGCCGTCCGTTCCTTCGCCCGGTTCACCGAACCCAGCAACGCCCTCTACGGAAGCAAAACCTGGCGACAATTTGGACGATCCGAAAAACTTTTCGCTGATGCCGCCAGCAGAGTTGCTTTCACATCGAGATCCCAACGACGCCGGTGTGCGGTCACAGTTGCAGAAGGCGACAACCTTTGCCGAGAAAGTGCTGCATACCTCAAAAGTGCGACCGGCAGTTTGGGTCGCCTGGCGTGATTTTGGCCGCGATGCGCAAACGCTTCTGCGCGGGCCAACTCCGATGGCTGCGCCAGCCGAACCGCAACCAATTGTTAAGATACAGAATTTCTCGCCCAAGTCGCTGCCGGTCAGACCGGCGATAGCGATAGCGAAAACACCGGCAGCCAAGCCTTCATCACGGCTGCACGGAAACAAGAATGTCTTTGGGCATTTTGCGGATGTGGCTAGAGATTGGTTGCCGGCAGCTACGATTGCTGCACTCAACGAAAAAGCGCTCGCGGCGAAAACAAGTAACCCCGAGATGGGTTTCATGAAGCATTTCAAACGGATCGCCGAGATAGAACTCCCCCGCGCAGAATTCGACCGGATTGATTGCGAGGCTTCGAGACGTGATGGATCTAACGTTTAGCTCGACCACTACGAGCACCTAAGACCAACGCCGTTTGGTCGTCTTCAAACTATCAAGCAGTTCAGCTTCGACATGCAAATGCCTGCGAAATCATTTCGCGCTTTGCGACAAAACCGTTTTAGGTGACCGCAACTTATAGGAATACCACCATGCGCTGCATTTTCTGTAAGGCGCCATCTGCCGGATGCAAATCCGTTGAGCACATTATTCCCGAATCACTCGGAAACGTCGACCATTTGCTTCCGCGTGGGTGGGTGTGTGACACCTGCAATAATTATTTTGCGCGTGAGGTAGAGAAGCCATTCTTGGATTCACTTTACGGGCGCGGCTCCCGATTCGAAATGGCCGTGGCTAACAAGAGAGGCCGTATTCCATCAGTGATCGGTCTCCATCCTCAGTCACGAACCAAAATCGAACTATTCCGAGATCCCGCTTCCAATGAGCTTTCGTTGACCCCGGCAGAGGGTGAAGATGAGTCCCGTTGGATTGCGTCCGTTCAGTCGGGTTCACATGGCACGCTGTATGTGCCTGCGGCGATTTTACCTGATACGAACATCTCGACCGCACGTTTCATCGGGAAAATTGCCTTGGAGGTCTTGGCGTATCGCTGCCTCCATGTGCCAGGTTGGAACGAAGAAATAGTGGATAAGCCCGAACTCGATGAGTTGCGCCGTTACGTCAGGTCCGGAAGTGCTAAATCCATCTGGCCTGTTCGCATTCGCCGAATTTATCCTGCCGATTTCCCATTCCAAGATAAAGATACTGGCCCGTATCAGATGCTACACGAATGGACTATTCTTGTGGTTCCAGAGTCCGAGTATTACGCGGTTATCTCGATCTTTGGAGTAGAGTACTCCATCAACCTTGGTGGTCCTGAACTCGAAGGTTACGACCGCTGGCTAAAAGAGCGCGGTGATCGGAGTCCTTTGTATGATCATATATCTTCAGGCTAACCGCAGGCGTGATGCTGTTGATTTATCAAGGTAATGATAACTCTGTGGTGGACGTATTTGAGCCTTCCGCATTTTCGCAAGTGTTACTGGGGAGAGACGCCACACCTTTTTGACTACTATGGCGTAGGCGGCTTCCCGGCCTTCGAAATAGCGGTCGAATTCTTCACGGGAATACTCACGACCTCCTCCAATCGATGATCGTTCTGCGGTAACTGGATAACAGTCCAATTCATTGGCCGGGTCTTTGCCGATTCTAGTCAATTAGCGCTTCTATTTTTCAATTACGAAATCGGTCCTTTACAGTCATACACGCGCGTAGCGGAATTGCCCTTTTATGCTTTGAGCTAGAAACTGTCCTTTAGAAGACGCAGCCTTCATAGCGTTAAAGACATCCATCGATACATCGAAATATTCGTATCTGCCTCCGTTTTTGAATTCGACGGTCAAAATGCGAATACTTTCGTTATAGCCAAAGCCGGCGATATTTGAAGATTCAGGCGTGTTGATCCATTCCATGTGTTTGTTTCCTTAGTTTTGCGCGGGATTGGGCGCTTGTTGCGGTTTATGTTCGTATTTCGGGTTTTGTTTGCGCCACTGGCGGACAACAGCTGTGTAATCGGATTTGTCGCGAATCTGATTCCATCCTCCAGGGCCTTCAAATCCATCCTTTTGGGCATTCCCGCGAACGGCTACCTTGGGGTCGACGCTATCGGGGCGCCTATCCTTCGCGGGAGGCTCAATCAGTGTGCGAACCGGAAGGCTTACCGCTTCGCCAACGATAATTGCTTCACCCGTCCGGAGAACAGGCAACATCTCAAACAACCCCTTCAAGTTGTCTGACGCCGCGCTAACCACATGGCCGCGGTCGGTGTCATTCGTCAAACGCATCGCAAATATGGTTCCGCATTGTGACAAGATGGTGGAGTCGATTTCTGATGGGCGCTGGCTCACTACCATCATGCCGACCCCGTATTTTCGGCCTTCCTTGGCGATTCTCTTGACCGCTCGCGCTGCGGTGCCGGAGTTCTCCTTATTCAGGTACGCGTGTGCTTCCTCGAGCACCATGAGTAATGGACGCTCTCTGCCCCCGTCCGGAAGTTTCCTCGCCCAGAAGAGCGCATCGTATAGCACTCGAAGCAGTGCTCCAATAAGGTCGTTGAGAACCGAAGACGGCACTCCAGAGAGATCCAAGATCGTGATTGGGCTGGTCCCGCCAATCCAACCTTCAAGTAGTAAGTCGAGGTCTTTGCTCGTCTTGCCCTCGATGTCCGGGAGCCAATCACCTGGCCGGAAAAGGAAGCCAAAGCGCGGGTCGCGCAATTTCGACGCTAAACCGGCAACTTGCTGCCGTATTCCGAGTGGATTAGGTCCGTAGTTAACTCGCTCAGGTGCCGGCCCGGTAGTCTTCACGGTTCGGTATCGTGGAGGCGTGACTGACATCGCATCGCCAACCTGAACAGGATTACCCGTTGCTGGATCGAGAACGTATGCAGGTTCAACTTCCTCAGCCCCGCCACCGGGGTTGGGGACGACAGTGGAATTTTCTTTTTTGTGCAGTTCAAACCATAGCTTGTGGATCGAGAACGGAATCGGCGTATCGACCGTGACGTTTTCGCTCTCAACGCCATCACGCGGGCATTTCGCGAGTGCCTCACGTTTCAATTCAACGATTATATCCGCAATCGGCGATGCTTTCTGCCCGTCGATTCCATCCAAGCCCACTTTGAGCATTTCATCGAAGCTCAAGGCCCAGAAGGGAATGTTTAGCGGTTGTTCTTGTTTCGTTGCATCTGGATTGACCCGGAACACCGTGCTTCGGTCCTTCAATGCAGTCGCATACTCGCCATGGATGTCCAAGACGAGAACGCGCGACGACGGATATCTCGTCGGATCAGAAAGGGCGGTAAGCAATCCAGCAACCGTCGTCGATTTTCCTGATCCTGTAGTGCCCACCACTGCGGAGTGCCGCGTGACAAGCTTGTTGATGTTAACGAGCGAGGGAATCGATTCTGCACTTGCCAAGTGGCCGACGGCAACGAAGTCGTTGGGCTCACCCGGTCCATAAATTGCGCGTAGGTCCTTTTCGGTGACGATGTGGACTCGATCCTCGATAGTTGGATGCTGGGAAACGCCCCGCTCAAAGCGTCCTCCCCTTGTACCTTCACCGACCAGCTGAACCTGTAGCCAACGGTTACCATATGGGAGCTCTTGCTCGCCGCGCTCAGGGGCCGCTCCAGCTCCAACTTGAGTAACCACGCCATACAAGTCCACAAACCCCAGAGGAATTCGGACAAAACTCCCGATCTGGCCGACACGGTAAGCCTCCCCGTTTACAAAGCTTAGGCTGGTTACAGTTTCTCCGGTCATTTCGACGCGAACGGTCGCACCGTTCACGTCCTGCACAGTTCCGATAAGCGTTGGATCGCCGGCCGCCATGTCAGGTTGTCTCCACACCGTCTTCGCTTGATGATAAATGCTGGGCCAAGAAGAGCCCCATCGACTTGAAGTCACCAAGCAGGAACTTACAGCGGTCTGCTGGCGCGGTCGTGCGGCTCTTCATTTCACCAACCTTAGCGGCGATTCCATGCCAAGGATGCTCCTCTTTGGCACCCACCCGCCAATCGCGTTCGATCGTGTTGAGCACGGCTCCATCGGCCGCAAGCAAGCTGAGATTAGGATGCTTCCTCGCCCGACTCATGGCTTCCGGATAGGCTGAGCGGTCGCCATAGAGCAATCCGAAGCATACCGCTTTCGGATTTCCGGATAGCCCCTGCAAAATCACCTCATTGAGATGCTGATCGGCAAAAGAATATCCACAGGTAATTAGCACCGCTTGGCCTCGCGCTAGGAAAGACTTGAGTCGGTCCAACATCGCCAAATACGGCAACCTCCTACTCTGGTCATACTTCAGATGGGAGGGGTAGATCATTTGCCGCCCCGCAGTTCCGTCGGTCGAGGCAGCGCCATGCCTTTCCACGTTGCCGTCCGTTGTGCGCCACCAATTTATCGAACCGTGCAGTTTCCAAATCCTCGACCAACGCGGGGGCAGAACATCCTGCTCGATGGATGCGACATCGAAGAACGTGCTATGCGAACCAACAAAGCCATCGAAGTAAGGAACTCGGCACTGCTCCAGCGCCTGCTCGGCGAGGAGGTCGTAGTTAGGGGTGAAAATTTCGACCGGATGAGCCCGTTCGATTCCGCCGATCCATGCCGCGAGCTGATGATAGGGAGTCCCGTCTGGCGGGAGTTTTGCGCCAACGATTTCAGTGGTGATTCGGCAAATCTCATCGTCCAACGCGGTGAGCA
>Ga0302322_100002455_pt1 | contig 15634 bp, 10 predicted proteins | sample Fen_T0_2_FD_203757 | JGI IMG/M metagenome (GOLD analysis project Ga0302322, IMG submission 203757) | Peat permafrost microbial communities from Stordalen Mire near Abisko, Sweden - Fen_T0_2 | ecosystem: Environmental > Terrestrial > Soil > Wetlands > Permafrost | place: Sweden: Abisko... | reverse complement strand
GGGTAGGCCGCTCGAAAATAGCCATGTAAGCTCATGAAATATAACAGGAATTAGACGATGCTGTCTCCGTCGATGAAGATCGACGGCCCCATTGAAGCTACGGCCAACAGCACGCGCGTGGTCGGGTGGTCCAAGTCTCCGTCGATGAAGATCGACGGCCCCATTGAAGCAGGCCATACTTAACCATGACGACTTTCAGGCTATCAAGTCTCCGTCGATGAAGATCGACGGCCCCATTGAAGCGTGCGCATGATGGCGGAGGAGCAGTGAGCGACATCATCGAGTCTCCGTCGATGAAGATCGACGGCCCCATTGAAGCATGGTGGTGATGTGTACGTGGAGACGGAAGGCAACCACGACGTCTCCGTCGATGAAGATCGACGGCCCCATTGAAGCGTAATGATGGTCTGGGTGCTGTTCGTCGGCCGCGGCGTCTCCGTCGATGAAGATCGACGGCCCCATTGAAGCGCGACATCGGCAGCGGCGCCGCCGATGGCGTCGCCGAGTCTCCGTCGATGAAGATCGACGGCCCCATTGAAGCGCATAAGGACTTTGTCAGCGGAGGCGGCGTCCTGGAGGGTCTCCGTCGATGAAGATCGACGGCCCCATTGAAGCGAGATTGCGGACCTCGTGCGCCTGGCGAAACAGGAGGGCTGTCTCCGTCGATGAAGATCGACGGCCCCATTGAAGCAAGAAAAAGCGCGCACGCGCGCGGAGGAGCAAACCAGTGTCTCCGTCGATGAAGATCGACGGCCCCATTGAAGCATCGCGTCGCAATCGCTCTTGTCGACCGGATCGCCGGTCTCCGTCGATGAAGATCGACGGCCCCATTGAAGCGACGAGAACGTGCGCAGGGTGGTGCTGCGCGAGGGGAGGTCTCCGTCGATGAAGATCGACGGCCCCATTGAAGCATCGCGTCGCAATCGCTCTTGTCGACCGGATCGCCGAGTCTCCGTCGATGAAGATCGACGGCCCCATTGAAGCCGTCTCCACGTACACGTCACTGCCGTGGAGCACGACCCGGTCTCCGTCGATGAAGATCGACGGCCCCATTGAAGCCACAGCATCAGCTGAGGACGCGCAATGCGAGGTTGGAGTCTCCGTCGATGAAGATCGACGGCCCCATTGAAGCGACTCCTCGCCGAGGGCACGAAGATGTAGCGCAATGTCTCCGTCGATGAAGATCGACGGCCCCATTGAAGCTCGCTGCAGGTGACCGACTCCTGGGGGCCGGCGCAGTGTCTCCGTCGATGAAGATCGACGGCCCCATTGAAGCACGTCGAGCGCGAGCGAATGGCGACATCCCCACCACGTCTCCGTCGATGAAGATCGACGGCCCCATTGAAGCACGCGTGACACGGCCGAGCTGTGGGCGATCGGCGACGGTCTCCGTCGATGAAGATCGACGGCCCCATTGAAGCAGGTTGTCGGCCAGCGCGGCGCCCTCCGGACCCGGGTCTCCGTCGATGAAGATCGACGGCCCCATTGAAGCGCAGGGAGGAGGAGCGATAGGTGAACACCGCTGCGTACTGTCTCCGTCGATGAAGATCGACGGCCCCATTGAAGCCTATCTTCCATCTCAAGAACTCTGATGATATCAGAGTGTCTCCGTCGATGAAGATCGACGGCCCCATTGAAGCGACAACAACGGACTGGGGTCGAACTACGGCCCGGCGGTCGTCTCCGTCGATGAAGATCGACGGCCCCATTGAAGCACGCTTCCGTGCGGCGTCGGGAAGCGCCACTCCGCAGGTCTCCGTCGATGAAGATCGACGGCCCCATTGAAGCTCCGAGCTCCACGGTGAGCCGGCCGGCCGACGGATCGGTCTCCGTCGATGAAGATCGACGGCCCCATTGAAGCGCCTTGGCCGCAGGGTCGAGCATCAGCATGGCCCGCGTCTCCGTCGATGAAGATCGACGGCCCCATTGAAGCGTGCAGGTCGTGAGTAGCTCGAAGATGGCGGTCTCGTCTCCGTCGATGAAGATCGACGGCCCCATTGAAGCATCGCGAGAGGTTGGATCGGTACCTCCAGGCCTGGCAAGTCTCCGTCGATGAAGATCGACGGCCCCATTGAAGCAGGTCGCCGCGCCGGTAGCGCACCGTGCGACCGAGTGTCTCCGTCGATGAAGATCGACGGCCCCATTGAAGCCAGAAGAGTTGTGCGCCGTTCATCGTGTTCTCCATGTCTCCGTCGATGAAGATCGACGGCCCCATTGAAGCACCCAAACGAGACAGCCGGCCGAGCTCGAGGCCACCGTCTCCGTCGATGAAGATCGACGGCCCCATTGAAGCCGGCCCGACGTCACCCGACAGGCCCGCGATCGCACAGGTCTCCGTCGATGAAGATCGACGGCCCCATTGAAGCGCAAGAAAATCGCTCCACGAGTAGCCGGACTGGCCGGGTCTCCGTCGATGAAGATCGACGGCCCCATTGAAGCCCGCGCTCGGTCATGTAGCGCGCCTGGATGCGCGAGGTCTCCGTCGATGAAGATCGACGGCCCCATTGAAGCGTGCTGACCGTCTCGGGCAGCTCGGCCGCCGGCCACGGTCTCCGTCGATGAAGATCGACGGCCCCATTGAAGCTAGGTCCGCCACTCCGCCGGCCACGCTAACGCTGCGGTCTCCGTCGATGAAGATCGACGGCCCCATTGAAGCACATTGATGGTCTGCCCGGTGCCGGTGTCGCGGGACGAGTCTCCGTCGATGAAGATCGACGGCCCCATTGAAGCATAGCTTCACGTCTCCGTCGGGGTAGTCGGTTGCTGTCTCCGTCGATGAAGATCGACGGCCCCATTGAAGCCCGCCGGCGCCGCCGGCGAGCCCCGTGGTGGGCTTGTGTCTCCGTCGATGAAGATCGACGGCCCCATTGAAGCACCGTGGCTCCGAACCGCAGCACCGCCCTACGCTCGTCTCCGTCGATGAAGATCGACGGCCCCATTGAAGCGCGCTGGCGGTCCCGTTCGCGACGGGTCTCGGCGAGTCTCCGTCGATGAAGATCGACGGCCCCATTGAAGCAGCAGAAACTGGGCGAGCGCGGTCCGGACGCGCTGAGTCTCCGTCGATGAAGATCGACGGCCCCATTGAAGCTCGCTGCCCGTTGGAAGACTGCTTGGTCCGACGGACGTCTCCGTCGATGAAGATCGACGGCCCCATTGAAGCGTGGAAAGATTACTATTGGCATGCGCCGAGAGCGCGATGTCTCCGTCGATGAAGATCGACGGCCCCATTGAAGCTCCCTGACGATAGTGACACTCACTTGCGGAATTGTCGTCTCCGTCGATGAAGATCGACGGCCCCATTGAAGCTCATCCGCCAAGGAGGCGGCTGTCTGGTCGGTCACGTCTCCGTCGATGAAGATCGACGGCCCCATTGAAGCCGCGCCGTCACGCCGCCGCCGCCGCCGCCGCGCCCGTCTCCGTCGATGAAGATCGACGGCCCCATTGAAGCGGCGGTCATCGGTGCGTTGCGCGCGACGATCTCGAGCGGTCTCCGTCGATGAAGATCGACGGCCCCATTGAAGCATCTCAATACCCTCATTTACGGCGGAGTGGTAGTCGTGTCTCCGTCGATGAAGATCGACGGCCCCATTGAAGCCGGCGACGAGAGTGCATCCGAGCGACGCGAGCCCGCCTGTCTCCGTCGATGAAGATCGACGGCCCCATTGAAGCAAGACGCCAGCGGGGGTGCAGTGATGCCGGGCGAGCTGGTCTCCGTCGATGAAGATCGACGGCCCCATTGAAGCAACGCCCAACGCCCAACGCCCAGCGTCCAGCGTTCAACGCGTCTCCGTCGATGAAGATCGACGGCCCCATTGAAGCGCCTGCTCGAGCGCCGGATCGTGCGGCATCTCAGCGGTGTCTCCGTCGATGAAGATCGACGGCCCCATTGAAGCCTCACCTCGGCGACCCGACGCGCAAGCTGTCGCGTGTCTCCGTCGATGAAGATCGACGGCCCCATTGAAGCCCTGGCATGCAGCCGGGCGCCGGCCGCGCGCACCGGTGTCTCCGTCGATGAAGATCGACGGCCCCATTGAAGCTGCCCTGGCGGTAGATTCAGCGTCTCGTTGAGCGAGTCTCCGTCGATGAAGATCGACGGCCCCATTGAAGCAGACTGTCCATGTCGGAGCACCATGCTCCGAAGGCGGACGTCTCCGTCGATGAAGATCGACGGCCCCATTGAAGCTTGTCAAGCGCTGCGGCATCTCAGGACCCGGACCCGACGGTCTCCGTCGATGAAGATCGACGGCCCCATTGAAGCGACGACATGGTGAGGCGTCACCGCGACGGCCAGAACGTCTCCGTCGATGAAGATCGACGGCCCCATTGAAGCGAGGCGTGGCAGCGGGCTCAGGTAGTTGGCGGGGTGTCTCCGTCGTTGAAGATCGACGGCCCCATTGAAGCTGTGCGTACATGAGGTCTCTTCTCTTTCGGCCCCGCGGAAGTCTCCGTCGATGAAGATCGACGGCCCCATTGAAGCGGATGCTGTGCCGCGATGGCGATGATCGCGCCGAGTGTCTCCGTCGATGAAGATCGACGGCCCCATTGAAGCCTCGAGAGCCGGATCGGCTTCGATGTCGATGGCATGTCTCCGTCGATGAAGATCGACGGCCCCATTGAAGCACCTGAGAGTAGTCGCCCGATATGTCCTCGTACGTCGTCTCCGTCGATGAAGATCGACGGCCCCATTGAAGCATGTGCGCGTCGTCGCGCCACACGGTCATCATGTCCAGGGGTCTCCGTCGATGAAGATCGACGGCCCCATTGAAGCTACAGCATACATGGAGGATGCGAATGAGCTTTCCGGGTCTCCGTCGATGAAGATCGACGGCCCCATTGAAGCCGGCCGTGGCCGCGGGCGTAGCGCCGGCGCCCACACGGTCTCCGTCGATGAAGATCGACGGCCCCATTGAAGCATCGCTGATCTCGTTCGTCGACTCGCTGGATCCTGCTACCGTCTCCGTCGATGAAGATCGACGGCCCCATTGAAGCTCCGCCGCCGCCGCTGGCGCGTCGACCGGCAGGCGGGTCTCCGTCGATGAAGATCGACGGCCCCATTGAAGCGCAGATTCGGTAACCACGTTCGCCGCTGCCGTGGAGGGGTCTCCGTCGATGAAGATCGACGGCCCCATTGAAGCTCGTAGTCGCAGACGTAGGCGTTCGGGGTAAGAGCGTGTCTCCGTCGATGAAGATCGACGGCCCCATTGAAGCGGGCCGGAAGTAGAGAGCGCGCTACGCGCGGGCTAGGTCTCCGTCGATGAAGATCGACGGCCCCATTGAAGCTGAGGCTCGGCCGGCGCTCGCGCGCGCGCCCGGCGAGTCTCCGTCGATGAAGATCGACGGCCCATTGAAGCACGTTTACCTGCACAATGCGATCTCCCGTCCGAAGACCGTCTCCGTCGATGAAGATCGACGGCCCCATTGAAGCACGATGCGATGGTGACCGGCGGTGACGGCTACCTCGTGTCTCCGTCGATGAAGATCGACGGCCCCATTGAAGCTCGAGCACCTTGGCGCCCCCAGGGCCCTCCCGGACGAGTCTCCGTCGATGAAGATCGACGGCCCCATTGAAGCAGGTCAAGTACGCCACCATCACCGTGCCGGCCTACGGGTCTCCGTCGATGAAGATCGACGGCCCCATTGAAGCGCAATTACCGCTGCACTCGAGCGCGGAGTCGAGACGTCTCCGTCGATGAAGATCGACGGCCCCATTGAAGCGACCAGCCACGATGCCCGCGGCTGGTCGGCGTTCGTGTCTCCGTCGATGAAGATCGACGGCCCCATTGAAGCCTGCGAAACGCCAGCACGACCCACGGAAGCTCGGCGTGTCTCCGTCGATGAAGATCGACGGCCCCATTGAAGCTAGAACTGAACGAACCCGAGGCCATCGTCGTTCTCGTCTCCGTCGATGAAGATCGACGGCCCCATTGAAGCATGCCGGCGAGAGCGAACAGCCGTCGTGCTCCCTCGTCTCCGTCGATGAAGATCGACGGCCCCATTGAAGCTTACGTATCCCAGGGGCGATCGTGACCGCTGGTTCGTCTCCGTCGATGAAGATCGACGGCCCCATTGAAGCATCACTCCATTGCTGCCGGTCCCCCCAATGACAACCGGGTCTCCGTCGATGAAGATCGACGGCCCCATTGAAGCACGGTCCGTCGTCGGCGCCGTGGCGGTGCCTGCAACCCGTCTCCGTCGATGAAGATCGACGGCCCCATTGAAGCTCCGCGGCCGCGCGCGCTCGCGTGTGGAACGAGGCTGTCTCCGTCGATGAAGATCGACGGCCCCATTGAAGCCAGCCCCCGCGTGCTGCGCGCATCGTTTGCGATGCGTCTCCGTCGATGAAGATCGACGGCCCCATTGAAGCAACCGACAGCTCGAGCGGCGCCGACAAGCGCCCATCGTCTCCGTCGATGAAGATCGACGGCCCCATTGAAGCCCCGCGCTGGCGGCGCCGGCGAGGACCGCCGCCTTGTCTCCGTCGATGAAGATCGACGGCCCCATTGAAGCGATACTGATGATGCTCGCCGCTCGGCTCGCCTCGGGTCTCCGTCGATGAAGATCGACGGCCCCATTGAAGCTCGAGCATGCGGAGCACCTCAATCAGGAGAACGGCCTGTCTCCGTCGATGAAGATCGACGGCCCCATTTAAGCATAACCGTGCTCTGCTCGAGAATCTGCCAGCTCCGGGTCTCCGTCGATGAAGATCGACGGCCCCATTGAAGCCGGACAGAGAAGCGTGACCACACGTGGTGCGCGCTGTCTACGGCGATGATGCTCGACGGCGGCATTGAAGGCCTCGCCGGCGGGGAGCGCAAGCATCATCACCGTTGCGGGTCTCCGTCGATGAAGATCGACGGCGCCGTTGAAGCGATCGATGCGTACGGCACCCGCGGCGCCAGCCGGGCGGCGGCTTACTTCATCGAGCCATGCGATTTCTGTCGTGCGGACGACGTCCGCGGCGCCCCCATCATGTGAGCGAAGCCGCCGTCGAACCCGCCACGGAACCACCGCACCGCGCATGCTATGTCCGGATCTCGGACCCTGCATCCTGGGCAGCCGCGGTCGCCGCGCTCCCGGTCGCAGGTCCGCTGCCGGCGCGCACCGTCCTGGTGCCGACCGAGGCGCACGCACATATCCTGCGCTGTCAGCTTTCGTCAGACGCGCCTGGGGCGCTGGCGGGGACGCGCTTGCTCACGCTGCCCGCCGTGGCGTGTGCGGTCCTCGATGCGGCCGGGGTCGCGTACCGCGTCGGGGAGGAGCAGCGGCGCCCGCTTCGGTTCCGCGCGTGGCTGCGGTCGAACCCCGCGCTCGCGTGCTATCGCACCGATGAGCTTGAGACGCCGGGCTGGGAGGCCGCGTTCGCGTCGACGATCGAGCAGCTGGAGGAGGCGGCGCTCGAGCCGGCGGATCTCGACCGCCTGGCCACTCCGCGCATGGCGGACCTCGCGAGCATCTGGCGCGCGCTCGATGACGCCGCCGCCGGCTCGTGGACGCTGCCGCGCATCCTGAAGCAGGCCGGGCTCGTGCTCGCAGCTGCACCGGCGGTGTGGCCGTGGGCGGGCCCCGTCCTGGCAGTGGTCACGAACACCATGCCAGCGGTCGACGCCGCGCTGGTGCGGGTGATCCCTCGCGCGACGATCGGCGTGGTCGTGGCGCGACCGCTCCGGCGCGCCGCGGTGGTGCGCATGGCCGCGCGGTTCGGCGCCGCGGCCGCCGAGATCGCCGGCTCATGCGTCGCGGTGCCGCGCCGCTCCACCGAGCTCGGCGTTCTGTGCGAGTACCTGTTCGCCCCACCGGCGCAGATCGCCCACGCCGAACGCCGCCGAAGCCAGGGGCCCGACGGCAGCGTCACGCTCGAGGTGCACGCCGGCATCGACGAGGAGGTCGACGCCGCGGCGCGCTGGGTCGTCGACGAGGTGTTTCATCACGAGACCCCACTCCAGGACATCGCGATCCTCGTGCCCACGCCCGATCCGCTCGCGGCGCTGCTCGCGACGCGCATCGCGGAGCGGTCCGGACCGGCGGCACCGACGCCCGTCTACCTGGCGTGCGGCCGTCCAGCGACCTCGACCGCCGCGGGGGCACGCCTGCTGGCAGTCGCAAACGCGCTGGTCGGCTTTCTCCCCGCGGCGGCGTTGATCGAGCTGGTCCCGCGGCTGCGGCGCGGCGATGACGGCCACGTCTCGCCCGGGCGCGCGCGTGCCCTGGTCGAGGCGCTCGGCGCGCGCGGTGGCAGCGCCGCGCGGCCCGGCGATGCGCTGCAGTGGCGCGACCGCGTGGCGGCCAGTCCGGATCCGTCGGCGGGTGGGCTCGCGCCGGCGATCTCGGCCGTGGTCGCGGTCGCGGCTGACGTGATCGCCGGTGCCAGCCTCGCGGCGCTGTGGGCGGCGGTCCGGGCCTTCGTGACCGATCACGTCGTCATGCCGCGCGCGATCGCGGAGATCCTCGCGTCGCTCGACGTCGCGATCGGTGCGCTGGCCAAGGATCGCGTCACGTCCGGCGTCGTCGGTGTCGAGGCGATGCAGCTGATCGCCGAGCAGATCGCGGCGGCGCGGATTCGCGACGGCCGGTTTGGCGAACCGGCGGTCTACGTCGGGACCGTGCTCGAAGCCGCGGGGCTCGGGTTTCGCGCCGTGCGGATCCTCGGCGCCGCCGAGGGCATGTTCCCGCGCACGCTGCGCGAAGATCCCGTGTTGCCGGCGGAGCAGCGCCGCCGGCTGCCGGCGGACGCGATGCCCGGCGACGCGGAGTTCGCCGCGGCGCAGCTGCATGCGTTCGATCAAGTGGTTCGCGCCACCGGCGAGCGCCTCGTGATCTCCGCGCCGCTGACCGATGCTGGCGGCGGCGAACGCGAGCCCGCCGCGCTGTTCGTCGAGATCGCCGCGGCGCTCGGTCGGCCCGATGCCGCCACCGGGCGGGCCGCCGGCAGCTTTCCGACCCGGCGCGAGCTCGAGCGCGACGCGTTCGGCCCCGCGCGTCGCGCCGGAGGGGCTCGGCGCATCGCGGCGCCGCTCACGCCAGCGTGCTGGCTCGACCGCGTGGCGGCCGGCGCCGATGACGTGCCGAGCGAGTGGACCCGCGCCGTGGTCATCGATCCCGGCGCGATCGCCGATCGCCAGGCGGCGATGCATGGAATCCTCGGCCCCGCTCGGTTGACGCAGCTCGTGCCCGGACTTGGCGCCACCCACCCGACCTCGGTGGCGCGGCTGCGCGACTTGCTCAGCTGTCCGCATCGCTTCCTCCTCGCGCACGTCCTCGGCTTCCGGCCCCGCGAGCCCGGCGCGGACCCAAGCCGCATCGACCCGCGAGCCTACGGGCTGCTGGTGCACGGGATCGCCGAGCAGTTCGCGCGGCTTCACGGGGTTGCGTTCGGCGCGAGGCAAGGCCCGCTCGAGGCGTGGTGCGCGCTCGCCGTCGAGCTCGCCGACCGGGCCCTGGACGATCTCGTGGCGCGAGCGCCGCTCGCAGGGCGCGAGGTGGTCGCCGCCGAGCGCCGCCGCTTGCACCGCGACGTGCGGCGCTGGATCGAGCTCGACTGGGCAGAGGGGCGCGCGCGGACGCTCATCGACGTCGAGCGAGCGTTTGGTGCGGCCGGCGATCCGCTGGCGATGCCGACCTCGCAGGGGCCGCTGTTTCTGGCCGGCCGGATCGATCGCCTCGACCGTGAGGGCGCGTGGGTGCTGGTCCGCGACCTCAAGACCGGCCGCGCGCCGCGCGAACCCGACCGAGGCGATCCCGACGTCGCGATCGATCTGCAGCTCGCCGTGTATGCCGTCGTCGCGGAGCACCTGGCGCCCACCTGGGGCCTCCCGGGCGACGTGGCCGCCGCGTATGTCTACACCGACCGCTTCGCGCCGCGCCCGGAGCGGGCGTTTCGCGCGGACCGCCACGCGCTGCGCGCGAAGGGTAGGGCCTGGCTGGATCTGGCGCGGGGCCTGCTCCTCGAAGGCGCCTACCCCCAGACCCCGATGGCCTCGGATTGCCGGCGATGTGCGTTTGCGCGCGTGTGCGGCGACGGGCGACGCGACGACCTGCGCGGCGCCACCGGCCAGCTCGCGCGCTACCGGGAGCTGCGAGCGTGATGGCGAGCGCCGAGCATGACGATCGTCGCCAGGCCGTGACCGAGCGCGCTCGCAATGTGCTCGTCGAGGCGTCGGCCGGCACGGGCAAGACGCGCTTGATCGTCGAGCGGATCGCGGCGCTGATCGCCCCTCACGACGGCGGGGTGCCGCTGGCGATCGAGCGGATCGCCGCCCTCACGTTCACGCGCAAGGCCGCCGGCGAGCTGCGCGTGCGAACCCGCCAGCAGCTCTTGACGCAGGCCGCGGCACTGCCCTCGGACGCACCACGGGCAGGGCTGCTGCGCCGCGCGCTCGGCGCGATCGACACCGCGCCCATCGCGACGATCCATGGGTTTGCCGATCGGCTGTTGCGCAAGTACCCCGCGCAGGCGCAGCTCGATCCGCGCTACCAGCTGGACGACGCCGCCGATCGGCTGGTCGACGAGTGCGTCTCGAGCCTCCTGCACGGCGCGGAGACCGCCACGCTCGTCGATCGGATGCGCGGCGGTCCGGCCGCGGCGCGCGCCGCCGAGGCGACCTCGACGATCCTCGACGCGCAGCGCGCCGGGCTACGCGCCCGATCGCTCGAGACCGAGTTCTGGACCTATCACGGCCTCGACGGCCTGGTCGCGAACTTCGTGCGCCACCGCGACGTCCTGGCCGACGACCCCGCACCGGTCGAACTCGACCGCGGCGCGTTCGAGGCCGCGACCGCCGAGTACCTCGCGCTCGTCGCGGACGTGCAGGGGGACTCGATCGGCGCGCGCTGGCTACGGGCGACCGGTGACCTGCTGCGCCGCGCGCGCGACGAAGCCGATCCGGCGGCGATCTTCCAGGTCGTGGTCGAATGGCTCGAGCGGGGGCCGCTTGGCAAGGCCAGCGAACCGCCGCGCAAGAAGCACGAGTTCGCCGGCGACCCGCGCGCCTGGACCGCCTGGCAGATCCTCATTGGCGAAGCCCGCAAGCAGCCGGTTCGCGATCGGGCGCTGCGCGACGATCTGCTCGCCCCGCTGCGCCAGTGGTTGGCGATCCGGCTGGCACGGCTTCGCCCGGTCGTGCTGCAGGTCTACGACCAAGTGAAGGCGCGGCATCAGGTCGTCGATCACGTCGATCTCTTGCTTCGCCTGCGCGATCTGCTCCGCGACGATCGCGAGATTCGCGCCGCCTGTCAGGGGCTGTTCGACCACATCCTGGTCGATGAGTTTCAAGACACCGATCCCCTGCAGGCCGAGATCGTCGTGCTGCTGTGCGAGCGCGGCAGCGCCGCGGCTTCGTGGGATCACGTGACCGTCGGCCCGGGCACGCTGACCGTCGTCGGCGATCCGAAGCAATCGATCTATCGCTTCCGGCGCGCCGACATCGCGACCTATCGGCGCGCCATCGCGATCGTCGAGCGGTCTCCGCACGTCGCGATCCGGCTGTCGTCGTCCTATCGCAGCGCGCCGTCGCTGGTCGCCTGGATCAATACTCAGTTCGCCGGCATCCTGGGGTCGGCTGCGCGCGCCGAGTCGCTCGTGCCTCCGGGCGAGGTGCCCTATCAGCCATTGACCGTCGGGCGGCCGACCGGTCCGGCGCTGCCGATCCACGCGGTGCCCTGCAGCCTGCTCGACGCCGGCGACGCCGCCGCGGATCGGTCGCTCGAGGCCGAGGTGATCGCCAGATACGTGCGGTGGCTGGTCCATCACAGCGCCGTGGAGATCGTGGATCCTGTCACCGAGATCGCCCGGCCGATCGGATACGGCGACGTCGCGGTCCTCGCGATCGCCACCACCCAGCTGCGCGTCCTGTTCGATGCGCTCGATCGCGACGATGTTCCGTACGCCGCCCACGGAGGGACGGTCTTCCTCGCCGATCCGCTGCAGGTCCAGTTCTTGCTCGGGCTGTGCGCGCTCGCGGATCGCGACGATGGCGTCGCGATCGCCGCCCTCCTGCGGCCGCCGTTCTTCGCGGTGAGCCTCGGCGATCTCGCGCGCGCTCGCGACGACGATCCCGAGGATCGCGCGGCCCAGGCGCGCGCGATCATCCGCGAGCTGCGGCGCGATCGGTTCGCGCGCGGACCCGGCGCCACGGCGCGCGCGCTGCTCGAGCAGACCGGCATCGGCCGCACGATCGCGCTCGGCCCCAACGCGAGCCAGCGGCTGAGCTGCCTGCGCGAGCTGTGCTTTCAGGTCGAGGCACGGGCGCTCGCCGATCGGCTCGACTTCGACGCCACGATGGAGCAGCTGCGCGACTGGATCGATCACCCGCCGCGGCTCGACCGGCCACCTCCGGTCACCGCCGCGGCGGTGCGGGTGATGACCGTCCATCAGGCCAAGGGCCTCGAGTTTCCGGTCGTCGTCCTCTGGGATGGCCGCGCGGGCTGGAAGGAGCGCGCGGTGTTCGAGCCCTGGGCGGTCGCGCGCGACGGACGCACCTGGTCGATCCAGCTCGATGGCCTGCGCTGGAGCGAGCCGCCCGGCTCGGACACCGCGACCGCCGAGCGCACGATGCGCGAGCACGAGCGGAGGCGCGTGGTCTACGTCGCGGCGACGCGGGCGCGGGACCTGCTCGTGATTCCCCAGGTAGGCGCACCCCGCGCGGACCGCATCCTGGGCACGCTCCTCGCCACGCCGTCGCCGGCGGTCCTGACCCAGCCGCCGCACACGCCCGCCGCGCATGCGGCCTGGTTCGACGCGGCCGCGCCAGCCCCGCCCGCGACCGCGCGCGTGGTCACGGGGCGCGACCGCGAGTTGCAACGCGCGTTCGCGGCGCGCGCGGCCGCCGCCTCGCGACCTCGCCACACGCCGATCGCGTTCACGGACGCCTCCGAGCCGCACCCGTGGTGGGGCAGGCGAGGCCGGTTCGGCACGCGGTTCGGCGCCACCGTTCACCTCGCGATCGGGCTCACCTGGCGTGCGGGCCAGTCGCCCGAACAAGCCGTGATCCAGGCAGCCTCGCAGACCGGCCTCGCGGCGCACCTCCCCGCTGCGGCTGCGGACGTCCGCCGCGCGGTGGCGGCGCTCCGCGCGCTCGACCTCGAGCTCGCCAGCTGCGCGCTCGAATACCCGATCTCCGGGCTGACCGCGCGAGGCGAGCTGGTGGCGGGCTACATCGATCTGGTCGCCGCGCGACGCGATCACCTGCTCGTGCTCGACTTCAAGACCGACGCGCCGCCCGTCGATCTCGCGGGCGTGCTCCCGAACTACGTCGATCAGGTGCGGGGCTACGCCGAGGCCCTCCGCGCCGCGCTGTCGCCGCAGGCCGTCCGCGCGGGCCTGCTCTATACGGCGGACGGCGGCATTCGCTGGCTGTCCACAGGTGATCATGCAACGACCTAGCGGCGCCCCCGAGCTCGTCCCCGCGCGCATGTTGAACGAACACGCATATTGCCCGAGACTGGCATATCTCGAATGGGTCCAGGGCGACTTTGCCGATAACGCCGATACGATCGATGGCCAGTTCCAGCATCGTGTCGTCAACGTCGAGGCCGGCCCGCTGCCCGAGCCAGACGAGCCGGCCGCCGAGCGGGTTCACGCCCGATCGGTCATGCTCTCGGCGCCGCACGCCGGCCTGATCGCCCGCATGGATCTGGTCGAAGCCGATGGCCCCACCGCCACGCCGGTCGACTACAAGCGCGGACGCGCGCCCGACCTGGCCGAGGGCGCGTGGGAGCCCGAGCGCGTCCAGCTCTGCGCGCAGGCGCTGATCCTCGAGGAGAACGGCTACACCGTTGAGCGTGGTGTGCTGTATTTCGCGGCCTCCAAGCAGCGCGTCGAGATCCCGATCGACGATGCGCTTCGCGAGCGCACGCGCCACTTGCTCGCCGAGCTGCGGTCCTCGAGCGAGCAGCCGGAGGCGCCGCCCCCGCTCGTGGACAGCCCGAAATGCCCGCGCTGCTCGCTGGTCGGGATCTGTCTACCCGACGAGACCAACCTCCTGCGCGGCCTCGGTGACACCAAGGTGCGACGCCTCGTCCCGGGGCGCGACGACCTGCTCCCCCTCTACGTCCAGTCGGCGGGCGCCAAGGTGGGGCGGTCGGGCGCCGAGCTCGTCGTCGAGACCCGCGATGGTGAGCGCCGCACCGTCCGGATCGCGGACACCTCGCACGTGGCGCTGTTCGGCGCTGTCCAGATATCGACCCAGGCAATTCAGGATCTCTGCCAGCGCGGCATTCCGATCATCTATCTCTCGGCGGGCGGCTGGTTCTACGGCATCACCCGTGGCATGGATCACAAGCACATCGAGCTTCGCCGTCAGCAGTTTGCGGTCGCCGCCGATCCCGATCGCTGCGTGGCGATCGCCAAGCGGCTGGTCTGCGCCAAGCTGCGCAACTGCCGCACCCTCATCCGACGTAACGCGGACCCTCCGGCCGACCGCGCCCTCGAGCGGCTGAAGGAGCTCGTCGTCGGCGTCGAAGCCGCCACCACCACCGACTCGCTGCTCGGCCTCGAAGGTACGGGCGCGCGCCTGTACTTCCAGGCCTACGCAAACCTGCTGCACCCACCCCAGGGCGACCGCAATCCCGCCGTCCCGAGCTTCGACTTCGACGGTCGCAACCGGCGGCCGCCCCGCGACCCGGTCAACTCCGTCCTGTCGCTCGGCTACGCGCTGCTCGCCAAGGACATGACGATCGCGCTCCAGACCGTCGGCTTGGACCCCTACCTCGGCTTCTACCACCAGCCGCGCTACGGACGTCCGGCGCTCGCGCTCGACCTGATGGAGGAGTTTCGACCGCTGGTGGTGGACTCCATCGTCCTGTTCGCCATCAACACGGGCGCGCTCAAGCACGACGACTTCCTCCGGCGCGGCGGCGCGGTGGCCTTGACCTCGGCAGGCCGGGCGAAGTTTCTCCGCGCCTACGAGCGCCGCATGGACGAGGAGGTCACCCACCCGATCTTCGGATACCGGATCAGCTACCGCCGGATCATCGAAGTCCAGGTCCGGCTGCTGGCCCGCCATCTCACCGGCGAGATCGCCGAATACCCGCCGTTCGAGACGAGGTGACCATGCGGACTCGATACATCGTCACATACGATATCTCCAGCGACGACCGACGTAATCAAGTATTCAAGTGCCTGCGCGGCCGAGGCGATCATATCCAGTATTCTGTGTTCCGCTGTGACCTCTCGGACGCCGAGCGCGCCGCGCTGATCGCAGCGCTGCACCCCTTGATCGAACACGCCGAAGATCAGATCCTGATGATCGACCTTGGCCCCGTCGAGGGCCGTGCCGCAACTTGCGTCACCGCCATCGGCCGTCGCTACCTGGCCCCAGAGCGGACCGTCGTGGTAATCTGAAGCCGCCGGTTTGTTCGTTGAAAACTGAATAGCCCGCGATCGGGCGGCGCTTCGAGCGGTCAGGTGCACCGCAACTTCGGATGGCCGCTCGAGTCGCATAACCTATTGAAAAGGCGCGTGATCTCGAGGGCGATCCTTCCTGAGCCTCCATCACCCCCGAGGCCCGGGGAGACCTCTCGAAAAGTACCTTCCAAGCCATTGAAATGCATCGATAATTTGGCGCCGCTGTCTCCGTCGACGAACATCGACGGCCCCATTGAAGCACGCAATCATCGACGGCACCCGCGACCGGCGTGG
>Ga0302322_100002450_pt1 | contig 15648 bp, 14 predicted proteins | sample Fen_T0_2_FD_203757 | JGI IMG/M metagenome (GOLD analysis project Ga0302322, IMG submission 203757) | Peat permafrost microbial communities from Stordalen Mire near Abisko, Sweden - Fen_T0_2 | ecosystem: Environmental > Terrestrial > Soil > Wetlands > Permafrost | place: Sweden: Abisko... | reverse complement strand
TGGCAGCGGGTATTTGGATGTGTGAGAAGTGTTCCCCTAAAAGGGGAACATGGCTCCCAAAAGGTCCGCATATATGCGGGAGGTGCGGGAGGCAGTTCGTGGAGAAGTAAGCGATGGCCATCACACTTCCATTCCAGTGGCGCCCGCGGTTGTATCAGATGGCCGCGTGGTGTTATTTTGAGAAACCTGATGAGGGGAAAAGGGCCGCGTGTGTATGGCACAGGCGGGCGGGTAAGGATCTGTTCGCGATAAATCTATGTGCGGTTCAGTCGCAGACGAGAGTGGGATTATATTGGCATATGCTCCCCACGTATAAGCAGGGGCGGGCGATCGTGTGGAATGGGATCACGAGGGATGGTCGGAAGTTCTTGAGTCACTTTCCGCAGGAGTTAGTGGAGAGTGAGAATGCCACGGAGATGCGAATTACCTTTAAAAATGAGTCGATCTACCAGGTTGTTGGTACGGATAACATTGATTCGCTTGTCGGAACAAACCCAGTTGGGGTCGTCTTTTCGGAATATAGTCTTCATGATCCGAAAGCATGGGACCTTATACGCCCCATTTTGGCCGAGAACGGTGGGTGGGCTTTATTTATTTATACGGCGCGAGGCAAGAATCATGGTTATTCGCTCATGGAAATGGCGAAGAAGAATCCGAAGTGGTTTAGCCAAGTCCTCACAGCGGGAAATAAGGGGACGAAACGACCGGATGGGACACCAGTAATTTCGGACGATGTAATCAATGAGGAACGGGCGGCGGGCATGCCCAAAGCGATGATCGAACAGGAGTTCTTTTGCTCGTTTGATGCACCATTCGTCGGTGCGTATTACGGGGACCAAATGGCGACTCTGGATATCCAAGGACGGATTATGTCCGTTCCCCACGATCCTCATCTCCCGGTAAGTACGTCGTGGGATATCGGTGTAGGTGATAGTACGGCGATTTGGTTCTTTCAGGAGTATGGTTTCGAAATCCGAGTAATAGACTATTATGAAAACAGCGGGGAAGGTTTGGGCCACTATGCGAAGTTGCTTAAGGGACAGGTTGAGGGTAAGGCGCATATGGGAGCGTATACGTATGGAGTTCACTATGCTCCTCACGATATTGAGGTCCGGGAATTCACGAGTGGCAAGGCGCGCATCGAAGCGGCGCGGGAAATGGGGATCAAGTTTAGTACATGTCGAAAACATGAGGTCGAAGACGGTATTGAAGCGACACGATCACTCATTCCGTTGTGCTGGTTCGACGCGGAAAAGTGCCAGAGGGGTATAGAAGCGCTAAGGCAATATCGGAAAGAGTGGGACGACAAGAACAAAGTGTTCAAGGAACACGCACTCCATGACTGGACAAGCCACCCCGCGGATGCTTTTCGTATCTTCGTAATGGGAAGAAAGACCCGGTCTAAGTACGGATCGATGAAACGGCAAGAACGCGCAATTGACGAATACTCTTATGGTCACTAGTTTATTAGTTAAGGCGTATGAGTATTACCAGGAGAAGTTGCCTGGATGCGATTTTGGGAAAGATCTTGAGTGGTACGCGATGAACGGTGCGCTATACGTGGGCCCTGATGTCGTTGGAATGGCCTGCGTTTTGAATGACGGGTGGTTCATTCGATTCGCATACGGTGATTTGACACGATTCGTTGGATTACTCCCGTATGAATTACCCAAGATCGGGTGGGCGCGCGAGGGTGAAGGTCATTCGGATATAGTGTGGCATCCCACCAAAACAGTTTTGCGAGCAGTGGCGTTGGCAATTAAGTTACACGAAAAATATGATCGAAATTATACCAGCAAGCGATTTGCGTCTTTACCAACGCAACAGAATTGATCTGCAGTTGCGATGTTATGGTGGTGGAGGTCCAAAGACCCCGGACCCGATTCCTCCGTCGTTGCCGCCAAGCGGGCAGGCAGCCGCGGGTACGGCGAATAGGAACCTCGCGAATAGGAAACCGAAAGGGTTCCTTTCGACTATCTTGTCCGCAGGCAATCCGGGAAATCCCGGAGGCCAGATGAAAACCCTCCTCGGTGGCTAAGTTATGGTTGCACAATCTGGAGTCGACCCCAAAGTAGAATACATCCTGAGTCGCCAGTCTAGGATGTATCCGATGCGGGCGATATTTGAACAGGACTGGCGCGATATACGAGATCTGATTCGTCCGGTTTCGGGTGAAATCAATCCGTATGGCCCGAATTACGTTCCGGCGAGACGATCAGATAAGTGTTTCGATGCAACGGCGGTAGATTCGTGTGAGGAGTTGGCGTCGGCACTTCATTCGTATTTGACGTCACCCGTTGAACGTTGGTTTTCACTGGAGATCGTCGATGCTCCAGAAGAGATGGAAGATCCCGAAGTGTTGTTGTGGTTGGAACAGACTGCGGACGTTATCTTTCATGCGTATTCTGATGCTCGTGCACAATTCAATACTGCCTTGCACGAGATTTACCTGGACCTCGCAGCATATGGCATTGCGCACCTTTCGCAGGAATGGAGTCCTAACGGCCACTTGAAGTTCAAGACGCACCCAGTTGGTGATTGCTGGATCATGGAGAATAACGATGAAATTATTGATACGATTCACCGGGTTCTTCGCTGGTCTGTTCGCCAAATTGCTCAGGAGTTCGGGGACCTCCCGCCAATGCTCGCCCGAGAGAAAAACATTGACAAGGTGTGTCGGGTCTTGCACGCTGTGTATCCACGCACAGATCGATCGCCAGTGGGGGCATCACAAAAATCCATGGAATTCGCCTCCGTCTGGCTGTGTGAGGACACCAAGGAAATGCTACGAGAGTCCGGGTATCGATCCTTCCCCTACCATTGTCCGCGATGGGTCAAAATCGCAGGAGAATGTTACGGGAGATCTCCCGCCATGAAGTGCCTTCCTGATGTGAGGATGCTCAATTCGATGGAACTCACGATCATTAAGGCCGCAGAGAAGATCGTGGATCCGCCGTTGCAGGTTCCGGATGAAGGATTCCTTTCGCCTATTCGCACGAGTCCCGGTGCGATTATGTATAAAGAACCGAACGCGGAACATATTGAACCATTGCTCACGCAGGGGAACATCCCAGTTGGCCTGGAATACACCGATAGGAAGCGAGAACAGATCAAAAAGGCTTTCTATAATGATTGGCTCCGTATGGAGAAACAGAATACGGAGATGACTGCATACGAGGTGCAAGATCGCCGAGACGAGAAACTTCGATTGTTGGCACCGATGCTCGGGCGCCAGGAAACCGAATTGCTTGGCCCGATGATCTCTAGGACCCTGGAACTCCTGAGTGATAAACGGAAATTCCCTCAGGCCCCGGATTCCATTATTGGAAAACGGATGAAGGCCAGTTATTCGTCGCCCGCGTCTCGTGCGCAGACGGGTATCAAAGCAGTAACCATGGGATCGTTTGTCCAGGAGTTGTTACCCTTGGCGCAGGTTAATCCTCAGATCATGGACGTGATCGATTTCGATGCGTATACCCGGGAGTTAGCAATTGCTCGAGGTGTTACGAGAACGATCCTTCGTGATCAAAAGGCTTTGGACGCGATTCGCCAGAATCGCCAACAACAACAGGCAATGCAGTCTGTGGCGCAGACCGCGGAACCCGCTTCGAAAGCAATCAAGAATCTGGCGGACGCCCAAGAGAAAGGAGGCGGTTTAGTCGGTGCTATCTAAGATTAGAGACAAGATGTCGAGTGCCTTGCGGCGGGTAAAGTTAATACAGGCCTACCGCAAGGTATTTGACACTCCGGATGGTCAAATGGTCCTTTCGCATATTATGCGGGAGGGCTTCATAACTGAAACCACGTTTGTTGCAGGTGATTCGCATCAAACGGCACTTAATGAAGGATCACGAAGATTAGCGCTTGGTATCTGTCGATACGCCTTGAAAGACGAATCACAGTTACTTAAGATAATCGAGAAAGGTGAAGACAATGTTTAAGAACTGGATGTTAGCAGAAGATGGCGGTGGTGGTTCGGCGCTAATGACTGGCGCAAACCCACCGTCGGCTCCGTGGTACGAATCCCTTCCGCCTGAACTGAAGAGTGAACAGATGCTTCGCACTGTTCCGGACGTTCCAACCCTCGCAAAGAACTACGTCAATGCTGAACGGTTAATCGGCACTAAACGGCTCCCCATGCCCGATGTGAAATGGGGTGAGAACGAATGGGGAACGTTTTGGAATCAGATTGGTCGCCCGGAGACCCCGGACAAGTATACAACACCCGAGTTGAAGTTGGAGAACGGTCTTACTCTTGATTCGACGAAATTGGGAGAAGCCAAGTCGTTCTTCCACAAGATGGGACTTACGGACAAACAGTCCCAGGGTCTTTTGCAGTACTACTCTAACGTCTTGAACACGCAGGCAAAAGGAGTCGCAGACACTGCAACGGCTTCTCGTGATCAGGCGATGAATACCTTACGCCAGGAGTTCGGTGACAAGGTGAACACAAAGATTGATCTCGCGCGAGGGGTCCTTCGGAAGTATGGTTCGGACCAATTGATGCAGCATTTGGAGACTGCGGAACTTGGTAATAACGTCGAGTTCATCAAAGCCCTTTCGAAGATGGGTGAAGCGATGCTCGAAGATGTCTCTCGTGGGGGTAGTGCCGGGGGCGGTACGTTGGATTTGTCCGATACCACACGTGCGAAATCGGAAATCGAGAACCTTAAACTGGATCCCGATTTTGTCCAGGCTCTTTCGAAACGCGAACACGTTGGTCACCAAGCGGCAGTCGATAAGTGGACTCGCTTGCACCGTGCGGCATTTCCAAATACCCCGGACCAGGGATGATTTATCCCGTTTACAAGTTAGATCTGTTTTGATAGAGTCAATTCAGGTCGTTCGTATGTTTATCTGGCCTCAGAGCGATCTGGGGCCAGTTTTCTAATGACGACGTGGGGTAGCTGCTCCGCGGTCCCACTGATGCAGAATAACTTCTGCCGCTGCGAGCGTTTCGCAATGGTTCGGGTCCCGGATGGGAGAACCCAGCCGAACGTTGTTAAACTAATTTAGCTACCTATGAGTTTTCAAGTTGATACTGCGTTAGTGCAGTCGTACCGGAGCAATATTGCGCTCCAGTTCCAGCAGAAAGGCTCTCGACTGCGAGCCTACGTGCGTAACGAAACGCAACACGCGGAGTTTGACTTCTACGACCGGATCGGTTCCGTGGAAGCTGTGGAGGTGAAGAACCGCCATGGGGATACTCCGTTGATCTCCACCCCTCATGATCGCCGGCGCGTCGCGTTGCGTGATTTTGATTGGGCAGATCTCATCGACAACAAGGACAAGATCCGTATGATCGCGGATCCTACCTCGGCCTACGTGCAGAATGCTGTTTGGGCGCTCGGCCGCGCGCAGGACTACGTGATCATTGAAGCAGCCACCGCAACGGCCTATACCGGTAAAACCGGTTCTACGACCGTGGCGTTTCCCGCTGCTAATAGCGTGGCTGTGGATTACGTGGAACAAGGTGGTGCCGCGAACTCGAACCTCACCATTGGCAAACTGCGCCGTGTCCGGTATTTGCTGGACAAAGCGGAAGTTACCACGGAGGGCGAGTATGACCTGGTGGCCGCGGTTGATCCGAGTCAAATCCAAGCTCTGTTGCGCACGACGGAAGCAACGAGCGCGGACTACAACACGATCAAGGCGCTGGTCAATGGTTCCATTGATACCTTCATGGGATTCAAGTTCATCAAGACGAACAAACTCCCGTTTGGTGTCCTGGCGGCCAACTATCGTGAACCGTTGTTCTGGGAGCGTGAAGGTTTGGTCCTCGCCACCGGCGCGGAAATCAACGTGGATGTGGGCGTGCGGCGTGACAAACGCAATTCGGTCCAACTCTACGTCAGTGGGTCCTTCGGTGCCGTACGCATGTGGGAGGAAAAGGTTATCCGCGTTTACTGCGACGAAACCAAGTAATCATATGCCTACCCTCGTTGTTGAAATGTTGCCGGTTTCGAATGGTGCAACCATGTCGGAAGATTCTTTTAACGTTAACTCCCCTACCACCGAGCTGACTAACAGGCCGGGTATGGTGCGCGGTGTGGTAACGTTAACTGATGCGCAGGTCCTCTGCGTGCGCAAATACCTGGCGCATATGAACAAGGGAACCAATACGGCTGCGGTTGAAACTGCAATTAACGCCCTGTAAACACTTACTGAATTATGGCTCAAACTGTTATCGATAGTTATTCCGCGGAACTGACCCAAGGTCTTCCTCCGCTGTACGCCCCGGTCAAGACCACACAGTTGCAAGGTCGTGTCCGGATCGCCACGTTCACTCGCCAGTACGTTACTGAGGCTGCAGGTGATGATACGGCTCTGGTCGTCCTTCCCAAAGGTGCCAAGATCCTGAACATTCACTTGCAACTCAGCGCCTCTTCGGGCGCCGCGACGTTGGCCGTTGGTATCGCCGGCAAGGATAAAACCGGTTTCATTGACGGTCCGGGAACCATCTCGGATAGCAATGCGTTCTTCCGCGCGGCCGCGGCCCTCACCGTTACCACGGACACGGTTTGTGGTGACACCCAAGCGCTCAATACGATGTATGAAACGCTGAAGGAGGTGTGGATTACGATCACGACCGCTGCGGCCGCGATGGCCAATCAGCTTCTCACGGGTTACGTGTTGTATGTTGTAGACTAGTTCGTGCTCACGGGAGGGGAGTGATTCTCCCCTCCCCCTTTTTATGGCAAGTAAAAATGTAGATATCGCGAATCGGGCCCTCAGTCTTGTAGGGTCCCCAATTATTTCCAGCCTCGAAGATGGTTCTCGCGAGGCTACACTCATTAAGACAGTTTACGATGACACTCGTCTTGTTTGTTTACGACTGCATCCTTGGAAGTTCGCGACTACCCGGGCAGTTTTGAACACGTCGCTGGAAGAACCCGTTTGTGATTTTGCGTATACCTATCAGTTGCCTGCAGATTTCGTTCGAATGATTATCGTTGACGACGGCAGGACGGAATATGATCTCCAGGGTAATACGATCCTGACTGATAGTGAATCGATTAACGTTCGATATGTCCGAGACGAGGACAACGTCGAAATCTTCGATACCCTTTTCGTGGAACTTTTCGCCCATTGGCTTGCATGGGTAATTTGCCTTCCCTTAACCCAGTCGAAAGACATGAAAGATTCGATTTGGGCTGCCCTTTCCAGGATGACTCCGTCCTTCAAACACGTTGACTCGGCCGACAATTACCAGAAGACCCTGGTCACTGAAACGTGGTTGGGTGCTCGTAATTACCCGGCGTCTGGGTTTGTGCGTGATCCAATGACATGATAGCCAATGCGATCCAAACTAACTTTACTGCTGGTGAGGTTTCTCCGCAATTGCTTGGTCGGGTTGACATTAACAAGTATTTTAATGGCGTTAAGCAGTTACTGAACTTTACAGTTCGCCCGCAAGGTGGCATCATTCGGCGCAGCGGTACGCGGTGCATTGGTCTTACCAAGGATTCCACAAACCCGTCTCGGTTAATCCGATTTCAGTTCTCTTCGATCCAGTCCTATATCTTGGAGTTCGGTGACCTTTACATGCGGGTCTATAAAGATGGCGCGCGGGTGGGTAGTGTGGAACTCGTCACTCCTTGGAACTGGGATGATTTGCCTCTATTGACGTATACCCAATCTGCGGACGTTCTTTACGTTGCACATCCTCTCTTCCAGACGCGTAAGATTAGTCGAACCTCGCATACAAGTTGGCAGATCAGTCTCTACGATCCGGAAGATGGGCCATATATGGACCGTGAAACTGATTCCGCGAATCAGTTAACGGTTACAGTAACGTCAGATATTTCTACTTTACGGACTGAGGTTGATACTTTCGCAGCGGGTGATGTAAATAAGATCGTTACATTCCAATGGCACGGGGTTTGGAAACCTGCGAAGATTGTTGCTTATTTGGATACTAAACAAGTCCAGGTAAAAGAACTCGAATTTAAGGAATCGAACCCCGGAGCACTTACCAATACAGAACAACACGATTACGGGCAAGGTAACTTGTTCTATATGGTCTGCGACCATTCCGGATTCTTTGACCGCACATTTAATAATCGTTACGTCCAACTCAATAGTCCGATCTCTTCGGCGTATCTTAAGTATTTCAAGTGCCAGTATTACAATGATGCTACACACTTGTGTTTAGGTGGCGCGGCGTTAGTCGATAACATACTTCTAAATGATCGTGTTATTCGCTTATCAGATCGACAAGTCACTTTAACGATTAAGGCCCCGGCAGATTTATTCACGGCGACGGATGTAGGTCGTTGGATTCGCCTCAATTTCGCAGATTCTTGGGTCCCGGCAAAGATTACAGTGTTCACTTCAACTACTCAAGTTACTGCAACTTCCAAGGTATCGATCCCAACTGATGAAACCAACGGCGATATCATCGTAAATTCAGGAATTACCGATACTTACCGTTTGGGTGCATGGTCCGAGACTACTGGATGGCCATCACAGATTCAGTTCTACGAACAGCGGCTGTATTTTGCCAATAATTTCGCCCAACCGATTGGAATTTGGGCGTCCGTTGCTGGTGATTATGAGAATATGGCTCCGTCGGACCTCGTATCGAAGGTTCTCGATTCATCCGCACTAACAATTATTGTTGCTTGTAATCAAGCAGACCCGATAATGTGGCTTTGTTCAGGCCCCGTTCTCATGATCGGGACACAGGGTAACGAATTTACACTTAAAGCGAACAATTTGTCTGAAGCGATCACTCCGACCAACTTCATGGCGCCACGACAAACCAGTTTTGGGTCGATAAACCATATTCCAGTGCGTGCGGGAACAACAACCTTGTTCATTCAACGTGCGGGGAACAAGATTCGCGAACTTACCTACAATTTCCAGATAGACCAGTATGAAGCAAAGGACATTACTGTCGTATCTGAGCATATTCTTCGCCAGGGAGGTGGCGCGGTCCTTGCAACATTGCTCGCGGAGCCTGCTAACATAATTTGGGTTCTGCTAGCCAACGGAACCCTGGCCGCGTTGACCTACGAACGGGACCAGGACGTAATTGCCTGGCATCGTCATACTATTCAAGGTGGAACTGTTGAATCTATCGAGTCTGTTCCATCCGTTGATGGTAAAAGCAGCGATCTTTACTTAATTGTTCGTCGCCAGGTTGGTGGAGTTTCAAAACGGTTCATTGAACGATTGGAAGTAGACTTTACCAGCACCGTTCTATCTTCCGCGTTCTTTGTTGACTGCGGAATCTCGTATTCTGGGAACGCCACGCTATCTCCTAATGGTTTTGATCTGCTAAACGGTGAAACAGTGGACGTTATTGCCGATGGTATTTATATTGGTAAGAAAGTAGTCGGTGGTGGAGCAGTCGCACTTTCTACCCCTGCTTCTATCGTCCACGTCGGCTACACCCTCACCTCTAACGTTGAATTTCTTCCATGGGAAGGTGGTTCACCAGCCGGCGGCACGTCGCAGATTAAGATGAAACGAATCCATAAGTTAGGAATGCGTATCGGGTCTGCGGTTGAGTTTTCTTATGGGCAAACGAATAGCAAATCCCCATATATTAAGATATTCCCGGGTCTTTTCTCTGGTGACGCAGTCCTTGCTTTGGATACTCATTGGGATACTTCTGCGACAGTATCGATAACAGTTACGAAACCGTATCCGTTGAATTTACTAATGGTAGCGCCGGTCTTTAATACCACCGAATGATTCGGAGAATACATGATATAGACCGTGATGCAGAAGTGCTCCTAGCCGTGTCTGAGGCCTTCGCTAGGGAAGCAGGTATTAAAGTCAAACCAGAGCATATAGTAAATCAAGCCCGCGCACTAATGACTTCGGGCATTGGTACTTTCTGGGTATATGAAAGGGACGGGGTTCCTTATGGTATGGTTGGAGCCATATTGCACCCATCCCTTTATGACGCTGCCGTTGAGGTCACGGAACTCTTCTGGTACGTTTATCCAGAGCATCGTGGAGGTTCTGCTGCGATCAAGTTGTTAAGTACAGTAGAAGACTGGGCACGGCAAGTTGGCGCCGTTCGACTTCGTTTCGCGCATCTCCACGATGTTTCTTTCCCAACTTCCCTTTACGATAAACTTGGGATGAAACCAGTCGAAACGTATTATTCGAAGGAATTGTGATATGGCAGTAGCAACAACCACTCTTATTGCGACGGCCGTTGTTCTTGCTGCAACAGCAGTATCGGCTTATTCGTCATCAGCATCTGCCGCGGCGCAACAAGACGCCGCAAAATTTAACGCGGCCGTTCAACGAAATCAAGCCCTTGCCGCGACTGAACAGTCCAGTTTTGATGCGCAACGAATCCGAGACCGTAACTTACGGTTGATGGCCACACAACAAGCGGCATACACAAAGTCAGGTGTGGCGATTTCTGGTTCGGCGCAAGACGTGATGTATGACTCCCAAATCCAGGGTGAAATGGACTCACTTGCCGCTCTCTATACGGGGCGGGTTAGTGCCGACAGCGCCACTGCTCGCGCTCGCCTTTCCAGTATGGAGGCGGCAAATGCTGAAAGAGCCGGGGTATGGGGAACGGCAGGAACAGTCCTTGGTGGAGTATCCTCTGCTGGTTCATTAGTTTCGACGAGTGTCACTCGCAATCAGATTGGTCGCGGATAATATGAGAGTTCCACAAATAACTGCGGATCCGGGGTTACGCGGTGGAAATGATAACGTAACTGCAAGTCCTGAAGCTTTTGCCCCAATTCAGGGCCTTACTGCTTTTGCCCATGGCATGCAAACTGCCGCCGGAGCAGTTGAAGAAGCGACTTCTGCCCGCGAACAACTTAAACGCCAAAGACAGCATGAGGATTCTATTACTTGGGCGAGTTCTCAATTGGAAGCGCAGAAACGATCCCTTAATGAGTGGATGGCGAATCCCGATAATCATTCGAAAGAAGGGTTCGCCGATGACTTTCTTCAAACGGCGAAAGAACACGCGGCATCTGTTCAGGGTGCTCCAACACCTCTCGCCGCTCGGTTGTTTAAGAGTCAATTCGACTCGTACGTTACTTCATCTCACGAAACTGCTTTACAGACAGCAGAGAAGACCCGCCTACTTAACAAAGTTGACGCCTTCAACGGTCAGGTCGATAATGCCCTCGATGCTTACCGTGCCGCCAATAAAATCCCCGGTGTTGATGGCGGGTCTTCCCTTTTGTCTTCCCTTGATTCGATTACCAAGAACATCGATCTAACCTTTGGGAAGACCGCTCCGCAGACTGCGGCGAAACTTAAAGATCGTGCAGTTCAAGATGCTGCATTCGCGACAATGGACCAAAGTCCAGAACTTGCTCGCAAGATACTCGCCTCTTCCAAGACTCTCGATGAGCATACTCGGTGGACGATGACTAATCACATCGAGCAAGTGGAAAAGAGTCGGATGGCAAACTTCCAGGCAAACTTTGACAATATGCGAGAATCCGTGATCTCGATGACAAAGTTTGGTAATAACCAGAACAAAATTGACATAGGTGAATATAAGAAGTTTTACCCCGAGCCCACAGCGTTGCACCTAAAGGCGACTGATGATAACCTAATTGACAGATTTAATGGTGCTAATGACTTTATGACTAAGAACGCGGGCAAAGCAGCGCCAGCGTTACTCCAGGCCCTTAGTGACCTACGAACATCAATTACCACAAATAAAGAAGGTGCCGGAACACGGGCTGATATTTACGATATAGTTTCTCGTAAGGCTGCAGACATTATCCAGACGCAAGATAAGGACCCTGTTACCTGGTTAATCCAGGACCACCCCGTCGTTAAGGGTCTTTACCAGAAGGCGCAAGACTCCCTTAAACTTGGTAACAAGTTAAATCGAGATGGCATCGATGACTCCATTAGCGCGCGAATGGATTTCTACAATTCTTTAATCCGATTTCAAGGACCTCCCCCGGTCGGCACATCTGAAGTAGATAAGGCGCTCTATCTGGGAAGACCCCAGCACGCGATTCACTTGATGAACGCACAACAAGCAGAGCAAGCCGCCCAATCTATTCATGAAGGAGCCCCGAGTGAGGTCCTTGATCGTATTAATCAGGTGTTGGTTCAGTATCCGACGGAAACGCAGCAGAACTTAGCATTTAACGATATCGTAACCTTACCTAAGGAAGGTATCAAACAGGAATACCAATATGCGTTTCTAAATCGCCATGAACCATGGATTAAGTTCTATCTGGGTTCTCTTCAAAACGCGGACGCAGTAAAGAATGTTACGCCAGATGAGCAACAGAAGTTCGAGGACGCGATTAATGCCGAACCAACCTGGAACCAGTTCTCTCGCACTTTGACGCGAGATAATCTTCAACGTTTAGAAGAGGTAAACGGGTTCAAGTCCGGTCTAAAGACCCTGGCGATGGCACGATCCTACCAGTATGGTGAAAGTCCAAAACGGGCCGTTGCGGAAGCAGCGAAACAACTAATCTCTTCAAATTTGGGTTCGACAACCATTAACGGTGTTCCGGTGTTCTTTCCTCGTGAACGTCCAATGCAGTCTGGGGAACGTCAACCGGACCGTACGGACGAGGATATGGCGGGACTTGGTCGTCGCCTCGAAGATGCATTGGTCTTTGTCGATCCCTCCAAGTTTAATCTCCGCGGTGACGACGGTCGGTTACACTGGCCTGCAACCAAGGATCTTACTCCGGAACAACGTAACAAAGCGATTAAGGACGATATCATGGCGCATGGGTTCTTTCAACCCAGTCCGGATGGTCAGTCTGTTACATTGTATTACCACAACGGGCAAGAACATTTCGAGATCCGGGATGAGAAGAACAAGGCGTTTAGTCTGTATCTAGAAGACGTTCCCGATTTCACGAAGACTACGGTATTGCCTCCGATGGACTATTACGACCATACGGAACCGGGAAGAACGGTAACTGATAAGTTAATCAAAAAGCAAGTTCAAGCAATACAGGGTAATTCGAACCAGACCAATTGGTATGTGAACTGGCAAATGATTGATCGCAAGCAAGCCGGTCTAATTGCTGTACCGCTAACCGACAAATCGAAGAAACCCAAGAAATAATGTTCGCTTTCTCGCAAATTGAACCGAGTGCCGCTGGGACCGTTGAGCGGATGAATGTCCCATTGGATCGTTACTTTAAGGCGGCATTAGAGCAAGGTTGGCATGATTCGACGTTCGATTCAATTCGCCGAATGGATGAGTATTATCTGGAACGGGGTCCAGATGCAGGTGTAATTCTTAAACCGGAAGAAGCGCAAAACCGCTTTCCTGCGCCAAACCTTGAATATAAAGGTCCAGTTCGCGAGAACCAAGCGCGTTTACTTCAACAACGCCAAGTCGCTGAGAACTATCGTGCGTTCTTACTCAGTCAAGGCGGGCAGGGAATCGCGCGCCAGGGTTCTGGTTTCGTTGCCATGATGCTCGCCAATATGGCTAATCCTCTTGATTTTGCCCTTACCATGATGCCGTATGTTGGTGAGGAAAAGATGGCGGCACAAGCGACAAAGATCGGATTATCTTCTTGGCGAGCACGTATGGCCAAGGGAATCATGTCTACGGAAGACATTGGCGCATCTGGATTCAAGTATTCCGGATTCGCCGCATCGACACTTAATGGAGCCGTCGGTATGGCAATGACCGAGCCAGCCCGTGCTGCGGCAAGATTGACCGAGGGCAAAGATTACAATGTTAACGAGTTCCTGAAGTCTGTCGCAGAAGGTGCGGCATTCGGTGGTGCAATGCACCTTGGCATCGAAGGTGCCAAAAAGGTGTGGTCGAAATTGCACCCCAAGGTCCAGGAAGAAATGGTTCGTAAGGCACTCAGCGACGTTCTTCAAGATCGCGAAATTGATGTCGCACCTATGGTAAAGGTCGATAGTGAGGCGATCATGGAGAAGATGTGGCAGGAACATGAAGCCGCGATCGAGGATGCAAAGAAGGGTATTTCGCTTGAAGATGTTAAGAAAGATGTTTTCGAGAAGTATCGCGATGAAGTAACCGGACTCGCCATTCGTAACCGTGAGACTGGAGAGGTTCTTACTGGCCCGAGTGCATTCATGCATAATGACCTGTTACAGAAACATGGGCTTATCGATGAGGCGGGTAACCTTACCCCAGAAGCGGCACTTTATGAACCCGGGTTCGTTACCACAAAGAAACGATTTATCGGACGAGATGAAGCTGCACTATTGCACGGGATTAATGAACCAATGCACGCGGGGTTCGAATATGATATTACTCGCGAAGAATCTACTCGTGTCGAGGAAATGGTTAAGGACGGATTGACCCGTGATGAAGCAATTAATGTCGTTAATAAAGAACGCAAAGATCGTGCCCGTGAATACTTTACTCGTGATCCTGCGAATCAGCAACTTGTCCAACAAGAATACCAACGACAGGTCCAAGATGCCGTTGACAAAGTCCAGAAGCAATTCGATCCGATTAAACGATTTGATGCATTAAAGCAGCAGGAACAGGACAAGATGGTTCAGGCCGGTAAGACGATGCCCGATGAACAGGTTACGAAACACACTTTCGATAACCCGGAAAAGGATATTACGGAGATTTCACAAGAAGTCCAGGATTTAGAGAAAGAACTTAAATCGTTACAAGACGCGGGAGACATACAAGGAGTTCTCGATAAAGTAGGAGAAGAACTTAAAAAGGACAAGGCGATTAAAGATAAAAATGTTGCACAATTAGACGCAATCGATACCGCTCTCCAATGCATTCTTAAGAAAGTATCATGAATCCGTGTACGCCAAACATTCAAGAAGCGGGGCTTAATAAACAGGAAGCTGAGGAACTTGCGCAGCGGATGATGAACCTTGCGAAAGCGCGCGGAGGTAATCTGGATGTTGCACTGCGAGAAATTGCTGGCGAGATCCGATCCCAGGATAAACTTCTTGAACAAATAAACAAACGCAATGCTTTGTTGAATATTCGCGCGAAACGGTCAGTTAAAGACTTCGCACATCGATTCGATACCATCGGTGAGGGAATCCTGACTCTTATCGAAGGTGGGTCAAAAGTGATTCGTGGCGCAAGGAACTCGATCGATGCCCAGGCCAAAGCGCTGCATCTCCAGTATTTTGGACGATTAGTCGCGGAGTTAGAGAAGAACGATTTACTCCGTCGTTTCAAATCAGGAACTGATTCACGAAACTTCTTTATTGAGATGGGGGAACTTGGGAAACCGAATGGTCAACCGGGAAAAACAGGAGATGCCGAGGCTGCCGCAATCGCGAAGATTGTCGATGGTATTACGACCGAGCAAGTTGCCCGCCAGAACCGTGCCGGTGCGTATATCCAAAAGATCCCAGGATACATTATTCGTCAGACTCACGATATTCACGCAATTCGCGCACTTGGCGGGTTGGGTGTAGATCGCGCCAGCAAATCCAAGTCTTACGAACTCTGGAGAGATTTCACCCTTCCGTTAATAGACCAAGAGAAAACGTTCCAGGGTGCGGATCCTGAGAAGTTCATGAGGAATGTGCACGAAGCTTTGTATACAGGGGTACATGGCCCGGACAGTGATGAAGCAATGGTCCGTGCATATGGCGTTACTGGGTCTCTTGCGAAGAAGGTAAGTGAATCCAGGGTCCTCCACTTTCAGGATTCAGATGCGGCGTTTAAGTATAACCAGCAATTTGGCGTAA
>Ga0302322_100002449_pt1 | contig 15648 bp, 10 predicted proteins | sample Fen_T0_2_FD_203757 | JGI IMG/M metagenome (GOLD analysis project Ga0302322, IMG submission 203757) | Peat permafrost microbial communities from Stordalen Mire near Abisko, Sweden - Fen_T0_2 | ecosystem: Environmental > Terrestrial > Soil > Wetlands > Permafrost | place: Sweden: Abisko... | reverse complement strand
GCGGAAAGGCGATCATCCATAAAAACAAATATGGATTAAATGGTTGCCGAGCGACTAGGATCCAGAAGAGCGTGGGCCCAAAAGCTACTACAGAACCAATCAAAATAGTACGTGCCTGACTCTTTACGATGGGAGAAAATGAAGTAATAGCATGATATAACAGGGCACCAAAATAAAATATTGCCGATGCACCTACAATTTTATAGAGCATTGCCCAAGCTTGGATGTAAGCAGTTGGTTCGCTAAAATTGAATAAGGTCCCAAATGTGGAAACGGCAAACGCTATGCCAACTACATAACCAATCCAGCGCAGGTACGGACGCTCAACCACAACACGCATTTCTCGCGGGAACTCAAGCCCCAGATCAATCAGCGCGCCGCTGGCAACCCCAATTGCGAGGGTCCAGAGGTACGTAAAATGATGACTCGTATATAGATCAAACAACGAACCAACCACGATTGCGATTGATGAGGTTAGCAAAGAGAATGCCCGCCCGGCAGGCTCTGAACGGCGTAAGCCAAAGATCCATAAGCTGACAATTAGAAACACAAAGCTAAGAAAAGCAGGGACAACAAAAAAATTAAAGAGGTCAACCAGCGAGAATGGCTGTAAAGCGACATCAGCTGTTTTAACTTCGCCGCTGGAGAGGCGCATTTGAACAGAAACTGTTTTCTTGTTGGCAGAGGAAGCCAAAATATTTTTAAGATCATCTGAACTATGTACGGGGTTATCATCTACAGCCAACAACTGATCACCCAAGTGAAAATGTTGCGCATACATACCCCACTCTGGGCTTGCATCATAGGTGTCAGTACCATTTAACACCATGGTATGCTCAAAGAAACCGCCGATGAATGGATTCTTCAGCCAATCATAGGCAAAATATAGCCCAGCAATAAACACAATCACTGCAACGGCTTGATACCCCAGCACAATATACTGGGTAACTTTGCTGGAAATTTCGTAAAATCTCTGAGATGGATACATGGCTACTATAGTATGAAAACAACCGCCACAAACGACTTTAGTTAAATTTTACTACATCCCCTGCTTGCATCTATGGTACTTTCATAACAAAGAAGCAAAGCGGGGCATTCCTGATCCAGGAGTGCCCCGCCTTATAAAAAACTAAATATCCAGATTTCGGACAGCTTTCGCATGGGTCTGGATGAACTTGCGCCGTGGGTCTACAGCATCGCCCATCAACATATCGAACGTACGGTCAGACTCAGCCGCGTCTTCAACCGTGACGATGAGCAGCGTCCTATTTTCGGGATTCATCGTTGTTTCCCATAATTGGGTCGGGTTCATTTCGCCCAAGCCTTTATACCGCTGCATGGTTGCCTTATCGCCGATCTCCTTGATAATCTTGTCCTTATCCTTATCGGTATATGCATACTTGACTTGATTCTTATATGCAATCCGATATAACGGAGGTTGAGCGATATATAAATGTCCATCCTCAATTAATTTTGACATGTAACGGAAGAAAAACGTCAGCAACAATGTACGGATGTGACTACCGTCCACATCGGCATCGGTCATAATAATGATACGACCATAGCGAAGACCATCCAAGTTGAAGTCTTCACCAATGCCAGTGCCCAATGCAGAGATAAGCGAACGCACCTCATTATTACCTAGTATTTTGTCAAGACGGGCTCGCTCTGTATTTAGGATCTTACCTCGCAACGGCAGGATTGCCTGGAAGTGACGATCACGTCCCTGCTTGGCAGAACCACCTGCCGAGTCACCTTCCACAATATAAAGTTCAGTCTTGGAGGAGTCTCGTTCGGAACAATCAGCTAATTTACCCGGCAGAGTAAGCGACTCAAGCGCAGATTTACGAATAACCAGATCACGGGCTTTGCGTGCCGCATCGCGAGCCCGGGCTGATGTGAGGCATTTGGCAATGATCGCTTTCGCGGCTTGCGGGTTTTCCTCTAGGAAAGTATTAAACGCTTCGCCAACCACCTGTGTCGCATACGTTTGCACTTCAGGATTCATCAACTTAACTTTAGTCTGCGATTCAAACTGTGGATTCGGGTGCTTGACTGAAACAATCGCAGTCAACCCTTCACGTGTATCGTCACCGGAGAAGTTCGGGTCGGCATCCTTGAGCAAGCCATTCTTACGGGCATAATCATTGATCACACGCGTCAAGGAAGAGCGTAAACCTGTAAGATGCGTACCGCCGTCAATGGTATTGATCGTATTCGCAAATGAGTACACTGATTCAGTATAAGAATCTGTATACTGGATCGCAGCTTCGACACCAACATTTTCAATTTCTTTTTCAACGTATACAACCGGGTGCAAATTCTCACGGTTGCGATTAAGGTAACGTACAAATGAAGTAATGCCACCTTCAAAATAGAAGGTCATTTCACGATCATTGCGCTCGTCCACAAATTTGATCGTGACCCCGCGCGTTACAAACGCCATTTCACGAAGGCGTTGAACGAGCGTATCAAAACGGTAATCAATATCTTCGGTAAAGATCTGTTTGTCAAATCTAAAGGTTTGCTTGGTGCCAGTCTCTTCCTTTGCCACCTTACCAAGCTGTTTAATAGCACCTTGCGGCACACCACGCTTATAATTCTGTTGCCATAACTTACCATCGCGTTTAATATCAGTGGTCATCCATTCGGAAAGTGCATTCACGGCGCTCACGCCCACGCCATGCAAACCACCAGAAACTTTATAACCACCACCGCCGAATTTACCACCCGCGCCGATGACAGTCATCACCACATCCACGGTTTCCATGGGTTTTCCGTTTGCATCTTTTTTCGAAGGATGCGGACCTACTGGAATACCACGGCCGTTATCTTCAACAGTCACGCTTTCATCGGCATGAATGGTGATATTGATAGCGGTACAGAACCCAGCCAATGCTTCATCAATCGCATTATCCACAACTTCATAAACAAGATGATGTAAAGCCTTAATATCCGTACCACCCACATACATACCCGGGCGTTTACGGACATGCTCAATACCTTCAAGAGCTTGGATGGAACTTACATCATAATTTGTTTGCTTATCATCTTTTGCCACAACAACCTCCAAAAATTCTTTAACCAGAAACGAACCACATGCCAGTCATTATCTAACCAGCATACAAATACTAGATTTTCTTTATAAGCGATGGGTTACCCATTTGTTGAAAACGCTCGTACACATTCTGCAACCAATTACTCATATCACGGTAATATACAAAACTTGCCGCCAACAACGTGGTGGAGATAAACGCATGCCCTACAATGCCGACCAACAACAACCATGAGTCACTTGCTGGGACGCTCCATAAGTAACCCAATCCACGCGAAAGCAAGAACACACTCAAGACGAACATGCTGCTAGTCGGGAGTGTGAAGCGCGACATTCGCAAACTACTCATCATGGAAACCACAGCATTTTGTTTACGAACAAAAATCCCATGTGGCGTAAAGAACAATGGCACAACCAGCCAAAACATAAAAAACAAAATAACGAAGAACGCTATTTGAGCAAGCAAAGCGCTAATCATGGTAACGACCGTAATGATCAACAACAGCGGCAAGACAATGATCATTAATCCAATTCCCCACAGGATAGACAACAAAACCGTTTGAGCAATCGCTCGCAGCACACCGATACTCGCTTCCGACTCGCCCAAGCTTGCTCTTGCTACGATCTGAAAATATAACCCTCCGCCCAGCCAACCAATAAAAGTTAGCAACAGCACTGAACTGACCACAACTGTAACTGATGATAATTGAATTACATTCTGAAGCCCAAGCGGAGTAGGCATAGGTAACTTGCCGGGTAAGTCAAGCATTAGTGTTGGAATGCCAATAGGCAAAGTTCGAATCCAACTGAGCCAATTTAGTTTATCCATAAAATCAACAAGAGCGGGAGCGTTTTCGGTGTAAACTGCCAGCTCTTTTGCCGGCAAGCCACTTTGTTTGAGCAAAATAATCCAGTCGGCAAGTAAGCTACCATACCACTTCCCTACACTTAATCGTGGTCCCAACCATAAGGCTATATTCAAGAATACCGGTAATAGGATCAAGACTACATGATTGGAAACTACATTAAAACCAGCCTGTAGTGAAGCAATTACACCGGGCGGTGGAGGGAGTGTCTCAAGTTTTTGCGTGTCCATAACCATTTGATTCTACCATACCGAACATGGCTTGGCATTCGCTTATGGGACAGGTACAATGTAATTATGGTTGAACAAGATAAATATATGCCAGCCTCGAACCGTATTGGACTACTAACCTCTACGACCTTGCTGGCATTGGCGCTTACGCGAATCGCCCCGTCCCCAGCATTTAATTTTGAACTTCAACTACCAGGCTTTTTTCTCACGTTTCCATTTAATATCAACACTGCCATGGGCTTTCTAACAGCCTGTCTCACCGCCGCCGGTATGGATTGGTTATTACGCGGTCACCCAGCACTTAAGGGACGTGCCACATTTCAATGGTGGTTTCTGCCAACCTTAACTACCTTTGTGATCAGCGTACCGCTTTCCATTCTGCCTGATGGCAGCGCCTGGTGGATCGGGTTCATCGTGAGCGGCGTATTTTTATTCTTTGTATTTCTGGCTGAATACATTGCCGTCTCTGCGGATGCGCCTCAATATACAGCCTCCATGGTGGGGTTGACTGCCATCTCATACACTTTATTTTTTGTGTTGGCTGTTGCGCTTCGCACTAGCGAAATCCGCCTCTTCTTACTCATTCCGGGATTATTCCTAGCGGCCTCTATCGCAAGTTTGCGCATCCTGCATTTACGTTTAAGCGGAAAGTGGGAATATGCCTGGGCACTTGGTATTGGTTTGGTTTGTATTCAACTTGCCACCGGCTTTTATTATTGGCCCCTTTCCCCCATTCAATTCGGATTACTTTTAATCGGTCCACTTTATGGGTTGGTCAGTCTTGCTATCAACCTTGGCGAAAATATTCCTGCAAAACGTGCCCTGCTTGAGCCGGCAATTGTCACCGCCTTATGTTGGGGATTATCAGTTTTTATTCACTAATGAAATACACACTACAATTAAGCAATGAGCTTCTGCAAGAGATGATTGCGTATGTGGCTCAATACGCACCGCTTGAAGCCTGTGGTGTATTAGCAGGCAAAGCAGATCGAGCTGAGAAAATGTTCGGGGTGTTGAATCAGGCACAAAGTCCCGTGCGATTCGTAATGGAGCCGTATGCTCAACTCCGCGCCTTTGATTGGATCGAATCCAATGGACTCGACCTCATCGCCATCTTCCACTCGCATCCAACTGGACCAGAAACTGTTTCCCCTACGGATATATTGGAGGCAGCATATGCTGTGACTCATATCGTCATTTCATATACTATCGGGGTGCAATGGCAAGCACGCGGTTTTTGGATTGAGAGCGGCGCAGCCAGTGAAGTAACCTTACAGATTACAGGCTAGAGCAACCGAACCCTTGTTTCTGTGTTTTAGTATATAACTTTCGACGGAGGATGTTAATGCAAATTTTGCTGGATATTGCAGTTGTAGTTTTTGGGTATATTCTTGGTTCAGTTCCCTTCGGTCTATTGATTGTTAAACTTAAAACCGGCAAGGATATTCGCACCGTGGAAAGCGGACGTACTGGCGGAACAAATGCCGCACGTGCCGCAGGTTTGCCAGCCGGTTTATTAACTGCTGTTATGGATATCTTCAAAGGCGCACTGGCAGTTTGGGTAGCACAACGGATAGACCCTACTAATGATGTCCTACATGTGCTGGCTCCGGTTTTCGCTATACTAGGGCATAATTATTCAGTTTTTTTAATTGAACACGATGCACAAGGAAAAATAAAATTTCGAGGCGGGGCTGGCGGCGCACCTGCATTGGGCGGCGCAGTGGGCTTATGGTTACCAATGTTCCCGATTGTATTTGGCATTGGGGCACTGATCTGGTTCACCGTCGGAATTGCATCACTAACCACCATGGCAATTGGCGTGGTAGTCATTATCATCTTCGCCATACGCGCATCGCTGGGTCTGCAAGTGCCCGTTGATATTTGGTATGGCGTGCTCGCCGAATTTCTTTTGGTCTGGGCGTTGCGTCCTAACATCAAAAAACTTTTTGCTGGGAATGAACGCGTGATCAGCATGAGTTTAAACGGTTGGCTCAGGGCAAGAAAAGAAAAGAAAGAACAGGAAAATTAATAATAAAAAACATCCCCGAAAATCGGGGATGTTTTTTATTAACCAGCTTATATGTTATATGCACTACTGACTCATAAAATGCAACAGCGCATGTAAATTATGCTGATGCAAAGTCCTGGCAAGACCGCCAAGATATACACGACTCTTGCCACAACTTTCAATCGTGATCTCTTCAAGTAACTCTTCAGCATTCTTCTTGCGCGCAATTGCTTTTACTGATTTCTTGATCGCAGTCAAATAATTTAGATTTTCTTTGACTGCCGCATCAATCTCGCCGCGCAAGATGATATCACCATGACCTTGTACAATATTCTCAAGCCCCATGCGTGCCACCTTTTTGATCGAAGCAATATTCTCATCCACATCGCCATCTACAATATATGGGATCGGCATAAACGAATCGCCTGCAAATAGAATGCGGTCTTCTTCCACCAAAACCGAGATGCCATCTTCACTATGACCATGCGCGGGTGCAATGATCAAATTTTTCTTACCCACTCGCAGAGTCATCTCGCCATTCAAGAATGTCATCTGCGGCGGGACGATCTTCACCTGACGCAAAGCCGGGTTCTGCTTTTTCGCAGATTCTAACGACGGTTCGCCGCGCTCGATCAACAAATCACGACAGCGCGCATGTGCCACGACCGTTGCACCAGGGAAGAAACAATTACCCCAAGCATGATCGGCATGATAATGAGTATTGATCACATACCGCACCGGCACACTCAATTCACGTTCAATGAACTCACGAATTGCCTGTGTCTCATCGGGCAGAGCCAGCGTATCAATCACAACTGCCCACTGCGGACCTGCCACCACCCCGGCAGTCACTTGAGCATACACTTCACTTTGAAACCAAAACACATTTTCAGAAACTCGTTCTCTATGCATGAAAAGCCCTCATCTAATTTTTTACTATTGATAGCACAAACAGAGCTGAAAAGCAAGTTAACTGTACAAATTTATATGGCATTTTTGTAACCAAAGTGCAAATAGTCTGCTTGCCTGCGAGTTCTTGCCGTGATACACTTGCTAAAATGAGTACCAACCTGCTTCTCGTCACGGCAGATGCCATGTTCGCAAAAAGACTGTCCACCAACCTTGAACAGACAGGTTACCGCCTTTCTACAGCAAAAAGCAAAGGCGAAGCAGTTGTCCGAGCAAATGAACAAAACTGCTCCACTGCTTTTCTGGATCTGGAACTCGGCGAAAAATTTACATCAGAATTGGGAAGTGCGCTTCGCACGCTCAACCCAACGATCAAATTGATTCTGTTTTCTGACGATGATACGCCGCCCGCGCTAGATGAACTCCGCCCGTGGATGTTGGCACGCAAACCCGTTCGTACCCCGGAACTTTTGACTATGCTCAAAAACAACCCTATTCCTCTCCCCAAACGTGCTACCGATGAAACCCCGGCAACACATCTTGTGCAACAAGAAAGCCAAGAATTGCCGTGGCTACAAGATGTAACCAAAGCCGCACAACATCTCACGCGCCTCACGCTTGAGTCTTCTGCACAAGCGGCATTGATTACTCGCAAAGATTCTTTATGGGCATACGCTGGTCAACTTTCACAAAATGCCGCAAAAGAATTGGCAGTTACAGTCACACGTCATTGGGATGGGCAAAAAGGTAGCGATCTATTACGTTTCGTTCGTCTTGAAGCGACCAAGGCTGAGCACATGTTATACGCCACGCGCCTTGCTGATGAAGTTGTGCTTGCCCTTGTGTTCGATGCTGAGACACCATTCAGCACTATTCGTATGCAGGCTGGGCAATTGGTGAACATGCTCTCCACCACGCCAGTAATTACTGAAGATATAGAAAAGCCTGTTGAAAAACAGAAACAGACTCCGGCTTCGTATGAAGCGCCAACGCAATATGTTGAAGAAGATGAAAGCAACCAAGACCTCGATATCCCAAACATCAACGATATCATCAACGATGTTCCATCTCCCAAACCAGAAGTAATCAACAACGAGTTATGGAGCACCAGCCCATCCAATTCACGCCCACGTAAAATTAGCCGCGAAAGCTCACCCGCTGTGCGCGTGAATGACTTACTGGTTTCAAATCAAAGCAACGAACAAACCGTTGAACATGCCGTGGAAGATTTCGATGCCACCATGCCATCGAAATCACGCCAACGACCCGTGACGCCGTTGCGCCGACCTAGCACCGGTGAATTGGATGAAACCCGCCCGCACTCGATCACTGAAGTTGCCGGACGCGTGATGATGGAACCGATCTCACCAGGCTTATACAATTTGACGTATGCTTGTTTGTTGGTGCCTCGTTTTAGTTCACATTATCTCACTGGCGATATTTCAGATCGAATGTCTGAATGGTTGCCACAAATTTGCATTGCCTTCGGCTGGCGCTTGGAATATTTGGCTGTGCGCCCTGAGTATGTGCAATGGGTCTTGAACGTACCGCCATCCACATCGCCAGGGTATCTCATGCGCATCATGCGCTCACAGACTTCCGAAAAAATCTTCACCGAGTTCCCGCGCATGAAAAAGGAAAATCCCTCGGGCGATTTCTGGGCACCAGGTTACCTCATCATGGGGGGCACACAACCTCACCCACCGCAACTTGTGAAAGATTACATCAAACAGACACGTTCACGACAGGGCTATTCACAACCAAGAAAATAACTTTTGAAATGCAGGAGAAAACTCCTGCATTTTCTTTATTATAGAGCCGGTTCATAATTGGAATTTGTGTTCTAAAAATCTTGACCGCAGAGTATAATCACTCTGCGGTTTTGTTTTACAAATTATTCGGTAGTTTATAGTTGGAGACTCAGATGGCAACCGATATCATTCTTATCGAAAAACGAGAAGAACTTAAACGCAAACTGGCAGCTGGCGAGTATAAAACGTTGGTTGATGTAGTTTTAGAGTGGCTTGAGCACTTACTTCGAAAAATAACGCGACGAACCGAGCCACTTCCACTTTGGGTGGTCACAGTTGTTTTGTATATTGTCACTCAATCAATCACTTATGCAGGAATTTTAATTACAGGAGGTTGGGAAGAGTACAGGAAATTTACTGAGCTTTTCGGACTCGGATTTGATTTAGGCATCATTATAAACATATCAGTTAGCATGCTGTTCCTTGCAAGCTTAGTCATTATTAATCAATATATAAATAGACTTATCGGTCTATGGCGTGACAGCATATTGGATGCTACGGAATCTGAAGCAAGCCTTCTCAAGTTTGATACTTGGCTTACAACTGCTTGCGATCGGCGGCTGCATCTCATCGTAATAATAATTCCAAATCTTTTCATGAGCCCGTATGCGTTTTACTTAACCAGCAATCTGATGGGGACGCCAATTGGTTATGGCTTAATGTCCATGACCATTCTAATAGATTTGATTGCATGGACTTTTCTTTACCAACTTTATGTACTAATCCTATTTTCTTTAAAATTACGCCAATACGACATCAAGCTTTTCGCACCGGACCCAGGGAGTTCGGAAATAATATCGAAATTATCTGGTGAGCTTGGTTTTCTTGTCTACTACGTTGCAGTCTTCGTTGCCATTATTACACTAGGTAGTTCTGCAACTGGACTTCTTGCTTTTACTTCAGAGGGGATTACTTATCTTTACATATTATTCCTATGGTTTCCTATTGTATTATTATTCATTCTAAGCCAAACCAGCCTCGCCAGCATTGTTCGCCGGGCTAAATGGAAAACCCTTAACGAAGTTCAGGTCAAGATCGAAAAACTTCGGGAATCGAAAAATTTTGGAACCCCAAAAACGATGGATGCAATCAACAAACTAATGGACTTCCATGACCGCGTCAAAGCCACCCACAATTCCGCCATCGACTCAAATACGATCCTCAACTTCATCAACTCCCTGCTTCTTCCTCTCATTGCATTCTTGCTTGGCAATCTTGATAAAGTGTTACTATTGTTTTCGAAAAAACCATAACAGACATTTATCCTTCTAACTTCACCATTCAAAAAACCTATGCCTCCTACCCTTTACCTCATTGACGGACACGCCCTCGCCTATCGTATGTACTTTGCCCTCACCGCTGTTGGCGGTAGTCAACGCTGGCAAACTTCGAAAGGCGAACCCACTGCGGGAATTTACGGCTTTGCCCGCGAACTGCTGCGCATTCTCGAAAATGAAAAGCCAGAATATATGGCAGTCGCTTTTGATGTAGGCAAAACTTTTCGCGATGAAATGTTCCCCGCCTACAAAGGCACACGCGAAAAAATGCCCGACGACTTGCGGCCGCAGATCGAGCGCATTCGCAAAATGGTGGATGCCTTCAACATTCCGCGCCTTGAAATGGAAGGCTTTGAAGCTGATGATGTGTTAGGTTCAGTTGCACGTATCGCTGCCGAACAGGGGCTCGGCGTCAAGATCATCACCGGCGATCGTGACCTGCTCCAACTCGTGGATAAACGCACCGTTGTCTACCTCGCGGGCGATGATAAAAATTTCATCACCGATGATGATGTTGTCAAAAAACTTGGCGTGCTGCCCAAGCATGTCGTCGATTACAAGGCACTCGTCGGCGACAAGTCCGATAACATCCCGGGCGTCGCGGGCGTCGGCGAGAAGACGGCGATTGCACTTATCGAAAAATATCAGTCGCTTGATAACATCTACGCTCACATCGATGAGATCGAAAATCGTTGGAAGACCAAGCTCGAAGCCAACAAAGCCAACGCCTATCTCAGCCGCGATCTCGCGCAAATCAAAACCGATTTAAAAATTAAACTGGATTTGGAACACGCCAAAGCCCACGATCTGGATATCCCTGCCATCACCGCTTTCTTCACAGAGCTGGAATTTCGCACGCTTCTCAAAACACTTGAGAAGGTCACTGGTCAACCGACCTCATCCACGCTGACAACCAATACTGCTCCCGCCAAACCTGGGCAGCAAATGTCTATGTTCGTGAACGAGCCGCAGGTTATTTCACCTAAAATTGATTCGAATATCACTGTTCACATTGTTGACACAGACAAAAAATTGTCCGATCTTGTCAAAGCCTTGAACAAAGCCAAAGTCATTTCATTCGATACAGAAACCACCTCCACCGAAGAAATGCAAGCGGACATCGTCGGCATCTCGCTGGCAGTGAAAGAAGGCGAAGGCTATTACATCCCTATCGGTCACCTTTCGGGAAATAACCTTCCGCTCAAACAAGTCATTGATGCACTGACCGAGCCGATGACCAATCCCAAGATCGGCAAAGTGGCACACAACGCCAAATACGATTACATCATTCTCGCCAAAGCAGGTTTATACGTCACGCCATTAACCTTCGATACCATGCTGGCAGAGTTCATCATTGACCCATCTTCACGTCATCTTGGCTTGAAGAATCTCGCCTTCGTTAAACTTGGTGAAGAGATGACGCACATCGAAGAGTTGATCGGCAAAGGCAAGAAGCAAATCAGCATGGACCAGGTGGCAGTTGAGTCAGTTGCGCCATATGCAGTCGCCGATGCAGAAACGACGTTACGTCTCATGCCCATCGCTGAAAAAGAACTCAAGCGTGTGAACGGCGAAAAGCTTTTACAAGAAATCGATTTGCCGCTCACGCCCGTCCTCGCCGATATGGAAATGGAAGGCATCATGCTCGACCTGCCTTTCTTTGAGAAAATGTCGAAAGAATTGACCAAGCGGTTGGGCGAAATTGAAAAGCAAGTCTATGACATGGTGGGCAAACCTTTCAACATCAACTCCACTCAACAACTTTCCGATGTGTTGTTCAAAACTCTCGGCTTGGAACCACCTGATAAAAACAACAAAACCGCCAGCGGACACTACTCCACGGCGGCAGGCGTGCTCGACGAGTTGAGCGGTAAACATCCAGTTGTTGATTTAATTTTGGAAAACCGCGAACTCGCAAAGATTAAGTCAACATATGTAGATGCCTTGCCTCCCGCCGTCGATTCCAAGGGACGTGTGCATACATCCTATTCACAGATCGGTGCTGTGACGGGGCGTCTCTCCTCGAACAACCCGAATCTACAGAACATCCCGATCCGCACCGAAACGGGACGCAAGGTCCGCAATGGATTCATCGCAGCCAAAGGCAACGTGTTGCTCTCAGTGGATTACTCACAGATCGAATTACGCATCGTCGCGCACATGGCTCAAGACGAGGGCATGTTGGCGGCATTTCGCGCGGATGAAGATATCCATGCCACGACAGCCGGAGCAATTTACGGCGTAAGTCCCGAAGCGGTAACGAAGGAAATGCGTCGCCATGCGAAAGCGATCAACTTTGGTTTAATCTACGGCATGTCGGCGTTCGGTCTGACGCGTTCCACGGATCTCACATTGTCAGAAGCCGAGACCTTCGTCAAAACCTACTTCACAAAATTCCCCGGCGTCAAACAATATTTGGATGGCATCAAAAAGCAAGCCGCGAGTCAAGGATACGTTGAAACCCTGCTTGGGCGGAAGAGATATTTCCCGGCATTGCAAAGCAAGCAAAACGTTCAGATCAAGAACCGCGAAGAACGTGAAGCCATCAACGCGCCGATCCAGGGCACTGCGGCAGACATCATGAAGATCGCCATGTTGCACATCCCCGATGCGTTGAAAAAAGCAAAGCTCAACGGCAAGATGCTTTTGCAAGTACATGATGAACTCGTATTGGAATGTCCAAAAGAAGAATTGGAAAAGTCAGCCAAGGTTGTGCAAGAGACAATGGCAAATGCTTATGTGCTCGATATCCCCCTTTCCACCGAAGCGCGTTACGGTGAGAATTGGGGCGAGATGAAAGTGATTTGATGTAGGGGCGAAGCATTGCTTCGCCCCTACTGTAATAATATAAAAATCAGACAATTGTAAGGGTGGCAATCTAATACGCTACGGTATAATAGCAACATGTCCGGACGAGAAGATATTTTCCAAAAAGCAATGAATGACGGCCACTCCGCCGCCTGGGATCAGGAATGGAGCAAGGCAGCCTCAGCATATCGCAGCGCGTTGCAAGAGATGCCCGATAATCCCAAAGCCTTAAACAGTTTGGGGTTGGCACTCTATCAACAGGCGAACTTTGAAGAGTCGCTGCAGATCTATTCCCGCGTTGCGCAGATCACACCACAAGACCCTGTTCCTATGGAAAAACTGGCGCAACTGCTTGAACGCACCGGGCGTCTTAAAGAAGCGATTGATGCCGCGCTCAAAGCTGCTGATCTCTTCATTAACCAACGTGATGTAGAAAAAGCCATCGAGAACTGGGTGCGCGTCACCTCGCTCGAACCGGAACACGCATTGGCGCACTCACGGCTTGCGCTCGCGCACGAACGCCTCGATCATAAACCGCAGGCAGTCACAGAATATATCGCTGTCGCGAGTCTCGTTCAACGCACTGGCAACGTGGAAAAAACAGCCGAGCTAGTCAACAAGGCTTTGCAGATCATGCCTGATAGTGCCGAAGCAAAACAGGCACAGATGCTATTACGCTCCGGTCAACTGCTTCCTAAACCATTACGACCCAAAGGCGGGACGGGTCCCATCGCCATGTCGCAAGTCAAACAATTGGATAAGCCCAAAAAACAAAACGATTCAGGGCTGGACCCGATTGCTGAAGCGCGTCAAAAAGCTTTAACGCGGCTGGCAGAGATTCTCTTCGAATACACCACTGACGATGGCGCCTCCATCCAGGCACGCCGCGGTCTACAAGCTCTCATGCGAGGCACGGGACAATTGTCCCTGCAAGCAAACGAACAATCAAAAGTTGTTCTGCATCTCGGTCAGGCAATTGATTCGCAAAGCAAGGGACGCGATGCCCAAGCTGCGGAAGAACTTGAACATGCCCTCGAAGCCGGCTTCACACATCCCGCGTTATATTTTGATCTTGGTCTGTTGCGCTCCAATGGTGACAGACTTGAAACAGCCGTCCGCCATTTGGCGCACTCTGTCAAACACAACGACTTCGGACTCGCCGCACGCCTCATCATGGGTCAGATCAATCAAAAAATGGGACGACTTCAAGCCGCTTCAGTGGAATATCTCGAAGCGCTCAAGCTCGCCGATGCTTCCATCCTCCCTGCCGAACAAGCCGATGAGATTCTCCAAATGTACGAACCGCTCATCGAAGCTCAAGCCGCCCAAACTGATGAAGTAGCGCTAAAACGCCTATGTGACAACATCAACGTCATGCTCATACGTAAAGATTGGCGCGATCACCTCTACAAGTCACGCGAACAAATGCAAAAGCAACAGGACAGCGTTGTGCTTATGCCCTTGGCAGATATTGTCATGCAGGCACAATCTAGCCAGGTACTTGAATCGATCAACTTGATCCATCAAATGGCGCGTAGCGGCAAACTCCGTTCCGCCATGGACGAAGCCTTCCACGCAATTGCCGCCGCCCCCACTTATCTCCCCCTCCATACATTAATGGGCGATCTGCTGGTACGCGAAAATCACACACAAGAAGCCATCGCAAAATACACCGTGGTTGCCAGCGCTTACAGTGTGCGCGGCGAATCAGCGCAAGCCGCCAAAATGCTCAAACGCATTGTTCAACTTGCGCCCATGGATATGAACATCCGCACAAAATTGATTGATCAACTCGTGGCGCGTGGGCAAGTGGACGAAGCTATCCGCGAATATCTCGAACTTGCTGATATTTATTACCGCCTCGCTGAACTTGATATGGCACGCAAAACATTTACTACGGCATTGCGTGTTGTGCAACAATCGAATGCCGACCGCAAATGGAATGTAGACATTCTGCGCCGCATGGCAGATATTGACATGCAACGACTCGACTGGAAACAAGCCATCCGCATCTACGAACAGATCCGCACCCTACACCCTGAAGATGAAAGCACACGCAAGAACCTGGTTGATCTCAGCTTGAAAATGGGACAACCCGCTCAAGCCAGCGCCGAGATGGAAAGCTATCTCTCTTATTTACAATCCAGCAATCAAAGCGCAAGAGGTGTTCCCTTCATTGAAGACCTGCTCGTCGAACGCCCTGATGACTCAACTCTGCGCCGCGCTTTGGCACAAGCCTATCAACAAGCCGGTCGCATGGAAGACGCCGTCGCTCAACTTGATTCCATCGCTGATGCGCTTATTGATTTGGGAAAGAAAGAAGACGCCATGGTCATCATCAATCAGATCCTCTTGATGAACCCACCCAACGCCGATCAATACCGACAACTACTAACTCAACTTCAATAATCAAAAAATCCCGTCCAACAACAATGACGGGATTTTTTTCGCTTATTTACTTAACCACAAGTTGATTCCACTTAATCAACCTCTCACACGCTGATGCTATAATCCCGTCAAGAAAACTATAAATCGTAAAAGCGAAATAGGATTTCGCTTTTACACTGGGAGGGCATCTATATGCCAAAAACTCAAAACACTGCCGTAATGAGATGGCTCTTCATCTTCGCCTTCATCGTTGCATTTCTCGTTGTCTTCGGGGGCTTTGTGCGCCTCACTCG
>Ga0302322_100002446_pt1 | contig 15653 bp, 9 predicted proteins | sample Fen_T0_2_FD_203757 | JGI IMG/M metagenome (GOLD analysis project Ga0302322, IMG submission 203757) | Peat permafrost microbial communities from Stordalen Mire near Abisko, Sweden - Fen_T0_2 | ecosystem: Environmental > Terrestrial > Soil > Wetlands > Permafrost | place: Sweden: Abisko... | reverse complement strand
GGCAAGCCCTTCACTATATCGTCGGCCAGCGCGGCCGGACCACAGAAGTTGAAGGAAACGGCAACGATACCCACCACCGCCGAAATGACAGCGAGGGTCCAGATTGCCCGGTGGGGCGTCAGCTTGCTGCCATGAAGCAGGCCGAAGTGCGATCCCACCTCTTCGTCACGACCCATCGCGTACGTGACCCGCGCGCCGGTACTCATGCACGAAAGCGTCGTGCCGATGAGAGCCAGGAAGACGGTCATAGCCTGAACGAGCATGAAGGCCTTGCCGGCCGCCGGACTTCCAAATAGCCAGGTGCCCGCAATGATCATCATGTCGCCCACCGGCGCTGCCGAGGCCGTTGCGTTGCTGATTTGATAGCCGTTGTGTAAGAAGTAATTCGCCGCGAAGTATTCGATGAGGTAGCAGAACAAGCCCTGCACCAGCAGTGACAGAATGACCGCCCGCGGTATATCGCGCTTAGCGTTCTTGGCCTCTTCGCCCATGGATGTCACCGATTCGAATCCAACGAGGATCAGAATGGCGATACAGGCCTGAATGATGACGTAGCTGAACTTGTGCGGCGACACCACCGACTTGGCCGTTGCATGGTATTGTATCGCGGAGACCTGCTTGGTGGCGTCAGACGGATCCGGAACTGTGTTGTAGGCACCCTCGGGTGCATACGACACGCGGAACAGCTGGTCGCTGCCGTCGGGATTCTTGGCGTAGACGAAGTTGCCCTCGGGATCTTTGACGGGTTGGCCCTTCTGGTCCATCGCGATGACCTTGTTGATGGCGTTGCCATTGGGGTCGAGGGTGTAGCCGACCGAGCCCTCGACGTGGTTCATACGGTAGCCAATGGCAATCACCGAGAACACCAGCAAAGCCGCAATCTGGATGACGTTGATGGCCGTGTTCACGGCCGTGGTGCCGGTCACGCCGCGGAACGCGATGTAGGCAACTCCGAATGCAAAGACCGCGCAGAAGAGGATCATGAAGATCGGGCTGGGCACGGCCGCACTGAAGATGCTGGGCCAAACCTGTCCGGTGACGTAGCCGACCACCAAAGCCGTCGTGCCGACCATGAGACCCGGGTAAACCCAGTAATAGAGGTGGCTCGCCCATCCGACGACAAACTTAGCCACGCGTGCGTAGCGGAACGCCTTGTTCTTCGAGAGGAAGGCCTGCTCGGCGAAGAAGTACGACGAGCCGGCCCCTGGATAGAGCTTGGACAGCTCTGCATAGGCGATGGCCGTCGCCAGACACAGCAGGAGAGCGGCCAGGATTCCGAACCACATGCCCGACGCGGCCATGGGCGCGCCGTAGACCGACTGGATGAAGAACGTCAGCCACAGGAATGCCCCGGGCGCGATCAGCGCCATGGCATTCATGGTTAGCCCCGTAAGTCCGAGACTCGCTCTCGACGGTGAAGATGCTGCCTTATTTTCTGGTGCCATTGTCGCTCACCTGCTCCTTTCAGTGAACTCTGTTGCACGTTGCCGTGCGATGGATGCAGTCAAGTTTACGGAAAGCTAATAGCGAGCGAATAGCTGGGGCATTAATGCTTTGTAAAGATGCAGACGCGGATCTGCATTATCAGAAGTCATCTTGGAGCCATAGCAAGGACAACGGATGAAACCCGCCTGTTACTGCTTAGAAACAGTCAACGAGGTTCTGGCGCCAACAAACCCACTCGCAGGGATGGCTCTCGCTTGGATGTGCGCAAGCAGTGTCTCTTGTGTTCCACATTGCAACCTGCACGAGGGCTCTTGGGTTTCATTGCAAAATTCAGAGTCGGTGGCCAAGTCGCAGGGGAGAGCGTGGAGAAAGATCGCGGGTGGAGCCAGCCATCAGAGGCGAAATACCCTTCAGGTTTTCTGGCACGCCTCGTGCTGAATTGAAGAGTTCATCATGGCGTTCGACAACGCGAATCAGGCGAAGGGTTCGACCGGACAACCGGCGTCTTGCCGACCACGTGTCTTAGTCAGCGAGCGAGATTCTCGTGTTCGGATTGCACTATCTCGCTGCCTCGAGACCCTGGCCTGTGAAGTCGTCGCGACGACCACGGCAAAGGACGCCCTCGCTGCGATAGAACATCGCCCCTTTGATCTCGCTTTCGTGGATCCCGCAATCGAAATCGAAGCGGGCCACGACCTGGGCTCCCGCGTGCTCGATGAGACGCCAGAGACGCTCTTGGTGCTGATCGTCAGCTGCACGACGTTTGGGGCTGCGCTTCCGGAGCGCCTCCGAGGTATGTGCGACCACCTGCCCGACGTCTTTTCGCCGGGCCAGGTAAGGCGTCTTGTAGAAGCATTTCGCGAGGAGTGGGGTCTGCGACAACAGCTCGCAGACTGTCGTCGCCACTTGCGCGCGGTTTCGTTCGACTGCGGCATTGTTGCCGAAAGCCCGGCCATGCAAGCTACCCTGCAGGACGCGGCCAGAGCGGCGAGCAGTGACTTGCCAATTGTGCTTTGCGGCGAACGTGGCACGGAACACGAGCTTCTGGCGCGCTTCATCCACCAGAACAGCGCATGGTCGAAGGGGCCTTTCGTCATGGCGGGCCCGCTCGGGCCATCCGAGGAGAGCGTGGCCGCCGAGCTGTTTGGATGGGCGCGCAATGCCACAAGCGGTCGATCGCGAGGCCAACCCGGTCTGGTGGAGGAGGCGGAGGGTGGGACCTTGTTCCTGGCGGACCTAAGGGAAATTCCATCAAGCGGAATGGTGCTGTTACGCCGCCTGGCCCAGCACGGGGACTTTGAACGTGTGGGCGAGCTGCGCATTCGTCAAGCGACAGTGCGAATGGTGGCCGGCATCCATGGCGATGAGGAGGTGTCCGGCGAATGGCTCGGGAATTGCCCTGATGTCGTCCGGATCGCACTTCCTCCCCTGCGCAACCGCACCGCGGACATCGTGCCGTTGGCCGACAAGTTCGTTGACGTTTTCGCCCGTCGAATGCGCAGGGAAGCCCCTATTTTGACTGAAGAGGCACGGCAAGCGCTGGTCGCCTATGACTGGCCAGGCAACGTCCCCGAATTGAAGAACACCATTGAACGGGCGGTCATGCTCTGTCGCGCATCTGTGATCGGCGCGGGTGCCCTTCCTGAATGTGTGTCGTCCAAATCCGACCTCGCTCCTCGACTTGGCGGTGACTTCAGCATCGCGGAGATTGAGCGCGAACACATCCGGCGCGTCGCCAACCGCGCGACAAGCGATCTAGAAGCCGCGAAGCTCCTGGGAATCAGTCGCTCGACGCTCTGGCGCCGACGGGGAGCGGAGCAGCAGAAAGAAACGATCGCTCTTATCCGCGAAATGGCCCTCCTGGGACAGTCCTGGCGCCCTGAACGCATCCGTGAGGAGATGCGCAAGCTAGGCATCAAGGTCAAGAAGCGCACCGTCCAAGAATGCTGCGAGATGTGTGCGCCCGGCGAGGAGGACAAAGCTGAGCGAAGGTCCTGACCCTTCTGCGTCCGGCGCCTTGGGACGCTCGTGGATCCGTCCACGAGCAATCGTAACCCGGAGGAAGCACGTACGAAACCCAACGACCAGTATCCTTGTCTCAGACCATGAGCACGATTCACGTTGGCCGTGAGGGGAAGGGTGGCCTCAGAACGCGTTCTGCCTTCCAGCGGATACATAGGATCCTACCGGCCGCTTTGGGTGCGATCACGCTAGCAACCGTGGGCCTTCTGCTGGTCGCCGATCTCGTTCCAACCTGGCTGACGCGACAGGGTCATGACCGTCTTGGCGCGACGCCATTGGCACTGATTGCAATTGCTTATCTCCTCCATCAGACGGTCCTACGCCCAGCGCCGAAGGAGGTATTGAAGACGGTATTGGTTGCCGTCGCTTTTCTCTTCTGGTCAGCGAATCAGGTTTGGCCCACGCCGTTCGCCGCGATGGTGTTCAATGACATCGCCATCGCACTGTTCGTCCTCGACGTGTTCTTGGTGATCATCGGCTGGCCACCCACGCCCCCTGATGAAGGCTTCGCCGAGACGTCTCGCGACTTCCCGCAGCATGACAAGGTCGCAGCTCGCCGCCGTACCGGTTAGACTGGCCCGGCTACAAGCATGGATACTAGGTCCTTCTGGGTTAGCCGATGATCTTCACCAAATACTCCCTACTTCTTGCCATGGCCTGTGTTCCCTACGTCGTAGGCTTCGCCGCATCCCGGGCCGATTCCCTGGATGCCGCGGCACCTGTCCCACGGTCCAAAGCGAAGCCGCCCATCCCGGCGGATCCCATGGTGTACGAACGCACCCAACCGCTATATTGCCGTCAGGAATCCTGGTTCGATCTGGATTGGGAGGGGGCGAAAAGACATGACCTCGACGCCTCGATCTCAAACTTCCTAAAGGCCTATGACGAACAGTGCGGGGCGAAAATGTCCGCCCGGGAGCGCGCCCTGTGGGCCAGGGAAACCGCCTTTTTCAAATTCCTCGCAGGCGACAACGCCGGGTGTTTGCAAAGCCTCGACACCATCCGCGATCATGACTATTCCCAAGCCATCGAGGACAGTCTCGCCCTTCAGCGGGCAAGGTGCGGTGGAACTTGCACCTTGAAAGCCAACCAATGCAAGGACGCCAAGGATAGCCGGGAAACCGTGAAGCGACGGCTTGTTCGGAAACAACGGGCGACAGCCGCCGCGCGTCTGTGCCGGGAATGCGCCGCAAATTCCGCGTGTAAAGCCAAGACCATCGAGGATCTTGCGTACGTCTACCCGGGTATCACGGGAAAATTCGTGCACACCGCTCCGGACGCCTCCATCCGAACCGAACGCTTCAAGGAGGTGGGCGACTTCAACGGCGACGGGATCGCCGACCTAATTCGGGGACCGGAGTCGCGGGGATGTGTGTTTCCCTGGACGAGTCCGCGGCAAAGCGGGCACGCTACAACGGCGTATGGACCGTCTACCTGGGCTGTGGCCAGGGCCGGTACATCCCCACCGACCTCACTCGTGAAGGATGCAACTTCGTCGCCTTTAACAGCGTAAATCCCGAGCTGAAACAACTCTGCTTCGACGCGAAGGACGAGCGCCAAACGTGCTGGCTGTGGAATGAAAAGGCCGCCGCGTTCGAACCGTACGAAGACTGAGGAAAGCTCTCGTACCATCCCCGCATCTGTACCGCTTTCGCCCCTGCGCCGTCCAGATCCCTTGCCTCGGGATTAGTAGAGGTACATGAGTCGGATTCGGCCGCTCAGCATATCGTTGTTCCACACCGCGATGCTGATATCACTCGGTTGGAATGTCGCGCGCGCATAGGCAAACACAGCCTTGATGTAGAGCTGCCCCGCCAACAGATACTGAAGGGCGGCGAATCCTTGCAAGTGCGTGGTGTAGTCGTCGGCGGAGCTGCCGGTCGCCAAATAGTCATCGAGCTGGGTGGTCCAATGGGCGCCCACGCCCGCGAGCCACCCGTCAGCCAACCGCAGGTTGGCGAACCCGCCGATGCTCTTGGTGGTGTACGATCTGGCCCAATCTTGGGGCTTCGGGAAGGCACCCGCGGTTGGATCCGTAAAGGACTGCTTGCCGATCGCGGCGTTCAGGCCGAATTCGACGATGGGATCGATGACAAACTGAACGGAGGCGCCGGCGCCCTTTTGGACCAGCTTTTCCACCGGAGCCTTCTTCTGCCCGGAAGCATCAAGGGTCTGCAGCACAGGCGTGCGCGTTTGGTACTCGGCGCCCATCTTGAACTTGAGCCAACCGATGTCGAAGATCGCGGTGGGGCGGCCGCCGAGGTAGGAGAAGGGTGTGTCAGTCGTAGACTGGTCGAATCGATAGTTGTCGGTGCCCAGCTTGGCAAGAAGCTCGAAGCGCAGGTAGTCGAGCGGGTAGACGTGCAGGGCGACGTGTTCCACGGCCAGGCCGTCGGTGGGCCGGTCGTGCATGTAGTTCGCGCCGTAAATCGAGGGCGCCTCCAAGCCCGTGCCGCTATTCACACCAAACATACCGGCACCCAGCCGTTCGAGCGTGTTGGGATCGAGCCCCATGCCCAAGTGGTAGACCTCCCAACCCTCAAAGCGACCCACCTTCACGTCCCATAGATTCCGTTGGCCGAATCCAATCCATAGATCATCGGTGGTGAAAGTGCCATTGTTGCAGACCGTATTTGCCACGCTCGCGGTCTGGCAGAGATTGCCCACCAACTCGGCCTGGCCTTGGATGAAAAACCCGTCGTGCACGTAGGCGGGCGTCACGCGCAGCAGCCCGCGGCCCTGCCCGACGAACATGCTCGAGTTCGGCAGCTGAGTTAAAGGTGGATTGTGCTGGCTCATTTCGTTGCCAGTATCGCGATTGATCGACTCGTAGCCACTGTCGACCCAGAACATCCCAGAAACGCCCAGTCCGGTGCGGATGTTTTGCGGCCAGTGCAGGCCGTGAAAGGACGGCTCGAGCCACAGCGACCCACCGTACAGGCCGCGCATACGACCGGGGAAAGTCGCCGCTCCCATGGCCTCGAACTGCGGCGCCAGCGTCGCAGGCGCTTCACTGGCGGTCACGGGCGAGGCAGGCTGGAGCTCGGCCTTGGGCCAAGTGGGCTGAGGGGAATTTTCCGGCTCCGCTGGCGGCTTCGGCTCATTCTCATCCGGCGCCGCCTGCGCGGCGCCGCCCAAGGCGACCAACATTGGCAATACGGCGACCCATGGATGTCGTCCTCGATTTGTCTGTGTCATGGTCGTGCTATTTTCCGTATCCTGCGGCAACAATATTGGCGTGTACGGCGTCGTCCGTCGCATCCGGCGGAACGCCCATGGTCATGGCTCCTTCGAACCAGATTCCGACGCCAGTATTGGAACCATCGCCCCCCGTGCCCAGGATGACGGCGCCTTGCTTCTTCTGGGGACTGTAGCCGGGCGGGCGCGCTCCGTAGTTGCTGGTGGTGGCATTCCACTTCCACTCGAGCTTGCCGGACTGAGAGTTGCCAGCCTTGAGCGCGAAGCAGCCCGAGCTGGTCAGGCCCGTGGGGCAGTCTTTGGCCGAAGGGCCCTTGAGTATGGCCGTGACATAGGGCCAGCCGGTGATGGACGTGTTGCTGGCAACCTTGGCCGAGCCGTTCTCATAGCCTTCAAACATGCCGTTCTCGATGTCCGCCGAAATCCATGGGCCGCTGCCGCCGCCGGATTGCCCGAACTGGGTGGTGGCCCCCCAGGAAATGGCTTCCATGGTGGCATTGCCTTCGTCGAAACCGGTCATTTCTGCGGCCCCGTAGTCGAAGCAGCAGTATTGGCCGTAGGTCTTGCCATCGAAGATCGCATACTCTGCCTCCGCTTGGTCACCGGTTGCGATCCCCTTGGTGCTAGCGTTGTAAACGCGGGTCGCGGGGTAGCTGCTGCCGTTGTAGTTGGCTGTCAGCGCCACCGTGGTCGCGGCATTCATCGCCGCTGCGGTAAAGTTGGCCTTATAGCCGCAGTTGTTCGGGTATGAGTTCATCGGGCAGTCTTTGGTGTTATCGACGAACAGGAGCGCGGTGTTTGCGGGGAGCGTCTGTGGATCCGAGAAGGTGACCGTCGACGATCCCTTGGTGACAGAGGCCGTCCCCGACAGCTGCACGCCTGAATGGTAGGCGACGTTAGTACCGCTCTTGATGCCGTAGACGGTATGCCCGCCCACCGTGATCTTGGCGGCGTTGGCAGTTGCCGGATTGCCTCCGCTCATCAACCAATACGCCCAGAATGTGACGTGAAGGTGGTTCCCGTTCGGGGACTGATCGTAGATGATCGGGATGGTGCAGGTCGTGCCGGAGCAGAACGAGTCTTGGTCGGAGCTTTGGGCGAAGCCTCCGGGGCCGACGACGATGTCCTTGGTGCTCTTGTCCGACGCTCGCTGAACCTGGTAGAGAGGGCCGCCGTACGACGCATAAAGCGCGCGAACCGTGCTGTGGGCTGCGCCGCAGGGCGTGTTGGCCGCTTGATAGATGTCGCAAGGCCCGGTGGGGCCAGTCGTCGTCGTTGTGCCGCCCGTGGCGGTGGCGCCGCCCGAGCCGGAATTCCCGCCCGCAAGTGTGGTACCGCCCGAGCCCGCAGAGCCGCCGGTGCCCTTGGCCGTGGTGCCGCCAGAAGCAGTCGCGGTGGTGCCACCCGAGCCGCCGACCGGGCTACCGCCGCTGGCGCCCGCGCCACCACTACCGCCCTTGGCTGTGGTGCCGCCGTTGCTGGCGGTGGTGCCACCAGACGGAGTCGTGGTGCTGCCGCCCGAGCCGGCGCTGCTGCCACCGGAGCCGACTCCGCCGGAGCTTTGGGCACCGCCGTTCCCAACGCCACCAGCACCTCCATCGCTGCTGCTCGATGGCGACGTCCCGCCCGTACCGGAGTTTCCACCGGTCGGCGAAGTGGCACCGTATCTATTGGGCGAGCTGCAGCTTGCGAGGGCCGAGAGCGCCAAAGATACTGAGAGACACAGCCTAGATTTCATCGCGTCTCCTCCCATGCCGTGCACAAACGAATACTCGACTTCTCACTGGAGACCTCCTGGTGGCAAAGAGATCGGGACAAACGACGCATGCGCACCGAGCCCACTATGGGCTACTCCGCTTGTTAACGTCATCGTTGGTGGGCTCGTCAATTGCGCTTGGAAGTCGCGCCCGGTCGTCCACCCGTCGAGCGCCTGGAACGCTGGCCAGCTACGCAGAGCCCGAAGGCGATGAGCAGCCATCCCCAGGCCGCGGGGTGCCTTTCGGAACGTCCCAGGCTGCAGGAGCATCCTGCCGAAGCAGTCTCGCCATTCGCGCTCGATCCGCCCGCCGAGCTTACGCCACCGCTGCCGGAGGAGGCTGTGGTTCCGCCACCACCACTTGGGCCTCCCCCGCTGCCAGCCCCGGCCGATCCAGCGACAGCGCCTGCACCGCCGGAGCCGCGCGGCGGCGCGCCGCTGCTGGTTTGGGCTCCGCCGCTACCTTGGGTACCACCCGCGCCGGCGCCACCCAAGCCCGCACCGCCCGCACCGCCGGGTCCAGTGCCTCCAGTCCCCGCATCGGCGGATCCGGTCTTGCCGCCGCTGGCTTGCGCCCCACCCGTGCCGCCGCTTCTACCCGCCGCACCGCCGGAGCCTGTGCTGCCACCAGAACCGACCGTCCCGCCGGCTCCGCCAGAGCCACCGGGCGTTGCCGTCGGGCAGGTGACCGCAGTCGTGGCAGTCCCACCCGCGGTTCCGGCCAGCTTCCAATAGATGCCGTACCTGTCCTTGTAGCGCGAATAGTGGGGAATGAATAACAACTTGCTGTCCGAATCTGTGCCCTTGGGGGTGAATTCGAGTTTTCCCGCAGTTTGCACCAGGTTGCTCTGGATGTTGGAGAGCCAGTCCTCGATCTTGGTGCCACTGTTGATGGTGATGGTGTCCTGAAGACCGCCCGGCGACGTCGCGGCTATCGTCATGGCATGCCCCGTTGTGGTCATGCTGGCCGTTCCAAGACCGGCGCTCAGGACGAGAGGTCCGTACGTGAACGCCACTGCGTTCTGGTTGTCCTGCAGTCTCGACACCTGCACAAAGAGCGGGAAGGTGAGCTCAACCTTATCGCTGGCCTGCCACACCCGACTCACGCCAAGGAAGCCGTTGGATTCGACCGGGGTGACCGCCTGACCGTTGACCGCGACTGCCACCTGACACGTCGAAGCCCAGTCGGGCTTTCTGAACTGCACATTGACTGCGTCGGTCGGGGCGGCGGTGATGGTGAACGTCACCTTGTTCGTCAGAGGCAGATCCGTCGTCTGAGTCAGCGCGAGACCGCGATCTTTCCAGTTCAACGTCGAACTCACGTAGAAGGTCACCCAGAGGTCTTTGTCATCGTGAAAATACACGCTGTCGTCGAGCCTGGTGAAATTCTCCATACCGGTGCCGGTGCAGCACCAGAAGCTGCTGTCGGTCGTGCCAAACGCCTTGAAATACCCCGTTCCCATCGCCTTGAAATAGGTCGTCATTCCCGTGTCGGGGTTCATCGAGGACAAGACCTCATTGATGTGGATCTTCTCGTAGAAGTTCGCGTACTTGACGTCACCGGTGACCTTGAACAAGTCGTGGGTGAACTTCGACATGTTGTAGGCGTTACAGGTCTCGTTGTTGACGTTGTCGCGGTATTGGTCCAACTTGCCGGAAGCGTGGAAATGCTCGTCCTCGCTGTTTCCGCCCGTCACGTAGGTGTGATTCTTGAGCACGACGCCGAAGAACCCGGTGGCCGCGTTGAGGTAAGAGGACTCGCTCGACCCCACGGTTCGATAGCGATTCAGCGCGCCGATGAACTTCGGGATCGTCATGTTGGCGTGCTTTCCGCTCAAGTTGTCCGTGCCCGCGGCAAGCGTCGTGAACAGGCTGGTGTCGTCGAAGATGTGAGCGACCGTCAGGTGGTTGGCAACATTCGTGTACTTGTAGAGTTCGTACAGGGCGTCGTTCAACCCGCCGTACTCCTGGCCAAGCGCCGTCGATTTCGCGCTCGAGCTCCAGCCCGAAGCTCGGCTATAGAGCCAGTCTCCGAGCTTGCTTGCGACCGCCAAGGCGTCAGCATTTTGCTCGTATTTGTAGACGTCGACCAGACCTGCGAGGATCTTGTGCATCGTATAGTAGGGCACCCAAACAGTTGCCAGGCTGGTCCCGGAGGCGCCGCTGTCGAACTGGTCGAACTGGGAGATGTCCGTTGCGAAGAGGTACCCACTGGATAACTGGTACGATTTGAGCTTCGAGATCACGTCGTCGAGCTTGGTCTTGATTTGACTGGCCAAGGTGGCGTCGCTGCCCAGGGCTTGCGGATAGGCGTGCGCCACCGCAGATAGCCAGTGACCCAGAGTATGCCCACGGATGGCTTGGTTCTCCCAGCCTCCGTAGAGGTTGGTCGGGGTCACGTTCTGGGACACGGCCTTGAAACCGGCCATGAGGCGATCGGAATTGAGGGTCGTGAGCAGATACGTCATCTCCTTGCTGAACAGGTTCTGCTGGTACGAATCCGTGATCTGGACCTGATCCAGCGGGAAGTCCTGCAGCTTCTCGACGGAACCCGCGGCCGAAGCCGAAAGAGGCGCCAGAAGGCCGAGGGGCACGAGCCCGAGAACCGCAACAAGAAGAATACCTCTGCACTTTCGGGTGGTTCGGGTCATGACTCTACCTCTCCGTGAATGGACACATACAAGACTGTCTGAGGCGCGTGATCTGTGGATCGAAATCGCTAAACTCAGAGTCGATAATCAACAAGCCTTCATCCTGCATAGTCTCGATCGGGCGGTAAAGGAGAGGATTCCCGAGAAGATGGATCGGATTGCGACTTTTTGCTCTTGGAGAAACGCTTCCAGCGAATGCGGGAAAACCCGAGCCCGAGGAGCAGCAACAACCCACCCGCGCTCGCCCGGCTCTTGCCGTGTATCGCACACGAACAGCCGGATGACTCGCCCGGCTTGGTCGACCCTCCAGCGGCTCCACCCGAACCAGACCGCATACCCCCACCGCCGCTCACGGCTCCACCTCGGTCGCCGTTCGCCCCACCGGTGGCCGGCGTGCCACCCGTCGGGGACCCGCCCAAGCCTAGGTTCGTCACGCCACCGGAGCCACCGGTGCCACCCACGCCGAGGCTAGCATCGACGGCTGCATCAACCCGAGCCGCGCCCCCCGCACCGGTCTGGCCGCCAGAACCTAAGGCGCCTCCGGCGCCGCCGCTGCCGGCCACACCGACCTGCGTGAGGCTCAACCGGTAGCCGTCGTCGCCATTGGCATTGGCAATTGACACCGTCACCTGGTCATTGGCAATCGCCAGGTCCACGGCCGAAAGCGTGTCCGTGCCGGTCACGCCGCCGCCACGTCCGGCCCAACCCGTGTGGTCGACCATGGCATGGACCTTGCTGCCGAAGAAGGACGCTGCCGACTTGAAGCCCTTGACCACGACCTGGATGGTTCCGTCGCTGACACCGCCCACCACCACATACGCGTTGCGTGCATTCACATCGAGGCTGGCGAAGCCATCGAGGTTCTTGCCGTCCTTAGGCAGCGACGATGCCGTCTGGATCATGCTGCCGGTCATGTCGCCGTACCATCTGTACATGAACCATCCGCCGTTGGTCTGAGAGTCGGTGGCAAGCAAGCTGCCGAGATGTCCTGCAATCGAATCGGGCGTCCACCACGAGATGCATGCGGTCTCGACCCCAGCCCGTTCCAATTGCGCGATCAGGGGGACGGAAGCCCCCGGCCTTCCTTCATCTTTGGCTCGCCCGGAACCACTGTACTCGTTGATGGTAATTGGCAGAGGCCCTACGCCGAGTTGCTTCTCTAGGTTGCGATAGTTGGTGACGTCGCCCTCGATGTTCATTCCTTCATGCCAGCCGATAATGTCGGGAAGGCAGTTGTTGGTCTTGCAGTAGGTCAGAAAGCCACCCATGAAGTCCGGATCCATGTACGAGATGGAGGGCCCGGTGATCTTGACCCCTGGGTCCAACTGGCGAATCTTGTCGTAGGTTTGCTTCCAAAAAGCGTTGAAGGACAGATTCTTTGCGCCTCCCGGGATCGCATTGGCATCGCCCCCGTTGGTCCAGGATCCGTTCGGTTCGTTCCAAATCTCGTACGCATACACGTTGCTCAAGCTCGCCGCCTTCTTGGCAGCGATTGTCGTGCCCACCTTGCCCAACCAATCGGTCATGTCGGTGAACGCGTACCAACCGGAAAACCAGTCGGCCAACCGGACCGTCACCGTTGCGCCAAGCGGTGCGAGGCGTTCGGCAACCTTGATGGCGTTGGCCGGAATCCCAGGTTGCTGCGTGCCGGGATCGGAAGAGGCTGGGTTGGTGAACATCTTCGGGTGGAGTCCCGCAACCAGGCGCTCCAGGTCTCCGTCGGCCGGCACCTTTTCGATGACTCCGAAGAGCGAACCGATGCCGACGTGGGACGCCGGTCGATAGGCCGTCGACAAATCGACGGTCAGGGTTGCCGCGGCGCAGACCGGAGCTATCGTCAGCCGACCCAATACCGCCACCACGGCAAGCCCCGCCAAAGCGCAGGCGTGACACGGACGAGCCCCCGGCCGCCGGGACGCGATTTCAATCATGCTGATGGCTAATCGTGCATGTCAGTCAAGCGGTAGCCAAGATACCAATTCCGAACAATAAGGATCGAATTGCGACTTTTCCCAGTGACGCGCCATGGGTGCTCTAGCGCGCGTTCACGAACGCGCGCGCGTGCAGGCGGCGATACTCGCGTGGCGAAAGGCCATTGAATCGCTCGAACATGCGGCGGAAGTGGGCCGCGGTCGAATAGCCACACGACGAAGCGACCTCCGCGACCGAATCGGTGGATTCGCGAAGAAGCTTGGCTGCATCCGCGAGCCTCCGGCGATGAAGGTACTCGGTCATGGTCATGTCGTGCACTTTGCGGAAGACCCGGTTGAGGTAGTCGGGGTTCATGCGCAGGGCGCGCGCGATGCGAGCGGTGGAGAGCCGTTCGGCGAGATGATTGATGATGTACGCTTCCGCTCGACCGGCAAGCACTGAGCCACGCGGAGCTTCCACTTCCATGGGATCCCGTTGCACCTCAAGTAGGATTTGCCACAGCATGAGGCCGGCATGGTACGGATCCAGCCGGTGTGATTCCCTGTCGTCGAGAAGGCGGTGAAACAACTCCGCCACGTACTCGGGGCGCTGCACCTTGATAACTTGCGGGACTTCGAGGATCCGTTCCGACGTTACCTGCGGCTTTAGCACCCAATGGATCCAATAGAACGACAGATCCCGAGCGAACGGCGTGGCTCCGCGGTGCCGCCGTCGGGGGTACAAGATCAGGGCGTGCCCGGAAGGGATGTCGAATCGGACGTCTTCTTCCCAGATGGACAGCGTGCCCCGGCGCACGACGATCAGCTCGTAGTCGCCGAGCACCCGATCAGGGTGGGTCCCTTTGCCGCTGCTGATGAACAGGCCAGAAGGTCCAACTTCGATGCCCAGCGGTGGTAGTTCGAGTCGCATGCTCTGCCCATCCTCCCCGTTCACACCGTTCCGCGCCGAGCTTCCAGCTCGTCGCGAATAGCCGCCATCTTTGCTTCGGTCAATGGGAACGATTGTGCCAAGATGAGCGCTCCAATCAGCGCGCCCACCGGAATTCCGGCGAATAGAACACGAATCCACCAAATTGTCTCAGGCGCTTGGTGGCCGATGAGCTTGCTATCGAATCCGCTGACATAGTCGAGCAGCGGGCCGACGATGAAGATTGCGGCCGACATGCCCACCTTGAGCACCCAGGCGAACGACGAAGCAAAGGCTCCTTCCAGGCGCTTGCCGCTACGGATTTCGTCGTAGTCGACGACGTCGACGCACATGGATGGCAGCACGACCCACAGCCCGGCCGCCGAAAACCCATTGAAGCCGGCGCAAAGAACGCTGAGCCAAGGGTGCTTCGGGGTGAATAGCCACCAACTCGATCCGAAGGCGAGAAGACCAGCGACCAAGGTATAGGTGAGAGCCCATCTCTTGCCGAAGCGACGCGAAATGCTGACTGCGACTGGAATACCGGCGATCCCCATCAGCGCGTAGGACATCCCAGAGTACAGAGTCATGCGCGCAGCTTCGTGCAGGTCATCGGGGCAGACATAGTAGGTCGTGGCGTAGTATCCGAGAGAGCCGACCAACCCAGTCGGAATGGCATACGCGAAGGCAACACCCAGCAGCACCAGGTAGGGTTTGCAGCGAAACGTGCCCAAGAAAGTCCGGAGGAACTTGACCTTTTCTTGGTGCTTGGCCTTCTCGTAGTAGCGCTCCCGCAGAAAGAAGAAGTTCATCAATCCTGAGATGACCATGACGCTGCCGCAGCCAGCGGCCAACCAGGTTGCCCCTCGCGCCACATCCGGTTTGCCGGTCGCGGAATCGTTGAAAAACGGCAAGGTGGCGAACCAAAAACCCGAGGCTGTGACGATCCCGGCGAGCTTCTGCAAAGAGCCCTTCCAGGCCATGATGCTTGTCCGCTCGTGGTAGGACGGCGTCAGCTCGGCACCGAGACTTTGGTGCGGCATATTGCTGGCGCTGAGGAAGATCGCGTTCAAGGCCGCCGAGATGACCATGAACCAGAGAACCTGCACGTGGCCAAAGCCCTCGGGCACCATAAACAGGCACGGCAGGGCCAACCCTGCTAGCAGCGAACCACACAGAATGAACGGTCTCCGCCTCCCGTACCTCGACCGAGCGTTGTCGGATATCCACCCGACGAGCGGATCGGTGAAGGCATCGACCATTCTCGCGGCGCCCACCGCGCTGCTCACCGCGGTCGGAGACAGGCCCCGGAACGTCACGAACACCGGGTTGGCCAGAGCGTTGTACAGCCAATGTCCGAAGATGTCGGAGGTGCCGCCCAAGGCGTAGGAGAATTTCGCCCAAAAGGGAAGCTTGTCTTGGGTCTTGATAGGAGCCTCTCAGCGCGCGGCCGCAATCAGCGTGATCGTGTTTGCAGCGAGCGAAAGCCCCGAGATCGAGCCGTTCGCAATCGCCACGTCGGCAGCCGCCGCGGGCGCGACGCCGTTGACGGATTGATACACCTTTGCGGTCGAAGCAGCGGTGAAGTTGTTGATCGTGATCGTCATGTTGCTCTGCGCACTGGTGCCCCTGTTGACGAGCATGATCCACAACTTCGTCGGGTTGGTCGCGGAGTCTGTCGCCGCATAGGCATGGACGTTCGCATAGGCGCTCTGTGCACCGACCGATAGGTTGCCGAACTT
>Ga0302322_100002445_pt1 | contig 15655 bp, 17 predicted proteins | sample Fen_T0_2_FD_203757 | JGI IMG/M metagenome (GOLD analysis project Ga0302322, IMG submission 203757) | Peat permafrost microbial communities from Stordalen Mire near Abisko, Sweden - Fen_T0_2 | ecosystem: Environmental > Terrestrial > Soil > Wetlands > Permafrost | place: Sweden: Abisko... | reverse complement strand
GGATGCCGCGCACTGTGGGGATGTCCAGCGGCATGGTCAGGCCCTCGAGCGGTCCCTTCCAGCCATCACGGAAGCCGACGAACTCGTAGCCGTACTCCGTGACTCCACGACGAACGACCGCGCGGATGACTGCATTCAGACCCGGGCAATCGCCACCGCCAGTAAGGACACCCACGCGCATCGGTCATGCACCCTTTCGTTGCGGGCTCGTGGCCCGGCGATCCGCCGGGCTCCGTCGGCCCGGATCACCCCCACTCTAGCGATCCATGTAATCGCTGTCATCAGGATGCGCCGCGCTACGGCGCCCAGCCTCCTATTCTTCGCTCGTGAGCGCAGACGCCATCTTGTCGATCGATGCCGGGACCACGGGGATCACCGCCCTCGTCGTCGACACGGGCGCGCGGGTGGTCGCCCGCGGCTACCGGGAGTTCCCGCAGCACTTCCCCGCCGACGGCAGGGTCGAGCACGACCTCGGCGAGATGTGGGCGGCCACCTTGTCGGCCACGGCGGAGGCGCTGTCCCAGACCGACCTCACCGTCCGAGCCGTCGGCATCACCAACCAGCGTGAGACCGTGTGCTTCTGGGACCGCGAGACGCTCGGGGCACCGCGTCGAGCGATCGTGTGGCAGGACCGCCGCACGGCAGCGCTGTGCGAGTCCTATGCCGCCGCAGGGCACTCCGCCCGCGTCGAGGAGCTCACGGGCCTGCGACTGGATCCCTACTTCTCGGGCACGAAGATCGCCTGGGTCCGCGAGAACGACCCGACCACGTGGGCGCAGGTCCTGTCCGGACGCGTGGCGATCGGCACCGTCGACTCGTACCTCATCGCGCGCATGTCCCGAGGGGTCAGTCACGTCACTGACGGTACGAATGCCTCGCGCACCCTCCTGTACGACCTCGGCACCGGGGACTGGAGCGATGAGCTGTGCACCCTGTTCGGGGTCCCTCGCGAGGCGCTCCCCCAGATCACGCCCTCGTACGGGACCCTCGCGCACACCGACCCGACCGTCTTCCTCGGCCTTGACGTCCCGATCGCCGGCGTGGCTGGCGACCAGCAGGCCGCCCTCGTCGGCCAGGGCGGCTTCACCGTCGGGGCCGCCAAGTGCACCTACGGCACCGGCTCCTTCCTGCTCGTGCACACCGGACAGCAGGCACCACGGTCGACCCACGGCCTGCTGACGACGGTCGCCCTTGCGCATCCTGACGGCCATCGCGACTACGCGCTGGAGGGGTCGGTGTTCGTCACGGGCGCTGCTATCCAGTGGCTGCGTGACGGTCTGGGGATCATCGACAGCGCCGCGGAGTCGGAGACCCTCGCGGCCAGCGTGAACGACTCCGGCGGCGTCGTGTTCGTGCCCGCTCTGACGGGGCTCGGTGCTCCGGACTGGGACCCCACGGCCCGAGGACTGATCATCGGGATCACGCGCGGCACGACCCGTGCGCACATCGCACGCGCAGCACTGGAGGCCATCGCCTTCCAGGTCGCCGATGTCGTGGCACTGATGGGCGCCGAGGGCGGGGTTCCGCTGGCACGGCTCGCGATCGACGGCGGGGCGGCTGCCAACGACCTGCTGTGCCAGCTCCAGGCCGATGCCCTGCAGTTGCCCGTCGATCGTGCGGCCGAACTGCAGACGACGGGACTGGGCGCCGCCTTCCTCGCCGGACTGGGAACGGGACTCTGGCCGTCGTTCGAGGCCCTCGCTGCGACCCGACACTCATCGGGGACGTTCATGCCAGGCTCGGCCGATCCGGGAGCGCAGGCCCGCTGGCGCTCGGCGGTCGAGAGGTCGAAGGCGTGGGCCACCTGACCTGAGGTGACGTACGTAGGCGCGGAGGTCGGCGCGCGGTACGGCTATTTGGCGGGCGGGACCATGGACCGGGAGTCCGCCGGCGAGCCCTGGGCGATGAGCTCCTTCGCCTTGGTGGCGTACATGTCGACGTACTCCTGCCCCGACAAGGACATGAGCTCGTACATCACCTCGTCGGTGATCGAGCGCAGGACGAAGCGATCGTTCTCGAGTCCGTCGTAGCGGGAGAAGTCCAATGGCTTGCCGATGCGCACGCCGACGCGACGGATGCGCGGCCGCACCTGGCCGGGAGGCTGGATCTCATAGGTGTTGATCATGGCGACCGGGATGATCGGCACACCGGCCTCCATCGCCATCCGGGCGACGCCCGTCTTGCCTCGGTAGAGCGTGCCGTTCGGCGATCGCGTGCCCTCGGGGTAGATGCCCAGGAGCTTGCCCTCGTCGAGGATGCGCAGTCCGGTGCGCAGCGCCGCCTCGGAGGCGCGCCCGCCGGATCGGTCGACCGGCACCTGGCCTACGCCGGCGAAGAAGGCCTTGGTGAAGAACCCCTTGATGCCCTTGCCGGTGAAGTAGTCGCTCTTGGCCAGGAAGGTGATCGGCCGCGGTACGACGAGGGGCAGGAAGAACGAGTCCGAGAAGGACAGGTGGTTGCTGGCCAGGATGGCCGGGGCCTCGTCGGGGACGTGGTCCAGGCCCTCGACCCAGGGCCGGAAGAGGACGCGCAGCCACGGCCCCACCACGATGTACTTCAGGAACCAGTACAGCACCGCAGACGTCTCCCTTCCGAATGGCAGACTAGTGGGCGGGTCGTCGACGGGCGACGACTCGCCGCGAAAGGATCCCCCATGACGGTTGCTCCCCATGCCGAGCCGTGGTCGGCCGAGGGAAACCACATCGGGGTGCTCGTGCTCCACGGGTTCACCGGATCACCCAAGTCGGTAACCCCCTGGGCCATGGAGCTCGGCAACAACGGCTGGTCCATGCGGGTACCGCGCCTGCCCGGTCACGGCACCACGTGGCAGGAGGCCAACCTCACCACGTGGGAGGACTGGTACGGCGAGGCGCTTCGCAACTTCCGCGAGCTGCGGGAGGCCTGCGAGCACGTCTTCGTCATGGGCCTGTCGATGGGCGGGACGCTCACACTGCGCCTCGCGGAGGAGCACGGCGCGGACATGAACGGCATCGTGCTCGTCAATCCGTCCGTGCACACCGAGCGCATCGACCGATTCGCGCTGCCGATCCTGCATCGGTTCATCGGCGGCTTCCCCGGAATCTCCAATGACATCGCCAAGCCCGGCATCGACGAGGGCGCCTACGACAAGATCCCCCTCAAGGCTGCGCACTCGCTCTCCCAGTTGTGGAAGCGGGTCAAGGCCGACATCGCCAAAGTCGACGTCCCGGTCCTGCTGTTCCGCAGCGCGGAGGACCACGTGGTCGAGCCGAGCAACGCGGCGTTCATCCTGTCCAGTGTCTCGTCGACGGACGTCACCGAGATCGTGCTCCCGGACTCGTACCACGTAGCGACGCTGGACCACGACGCCGAGATCATCTTCCGGGACAGCGCGGACTTCGTCCGACGCCTGATCGCCTGATCTGATCAGGCAGCAGGGGTACCCGTGAACCCGACCGGATCGGAGCTTCCCGAGCATGAGCAGCGCGCCTGGGATGCCATCGTCGCGGACCTCAGCGGCCAGATCGACCTCGGCCCGGACTTCCCCGCCGACCCCGCACCGGACACCGCGGCGCCCATCGTGCTGCCGGCTCCGGCCGCGACCAGCGCGCCGGTGCCCGAACTGGAGCCGACCGAGGAGGACGAGGGCTACACCCCGCCCCACCCGCCGCCGATCCCCCGCCCCGAGGACGCCATCGGACGGTTCTCCTGGGCCGCCGTGATCGCGGGACCGCTGCTGGTGCTGCTGGCCACGATCCTCGAATGGGACCGCTGGATGGCGAACCTCGGCGTCGTTCTCGCTGTCGGCGGATTCGTCTCACTCATCTGGCGCATGAACGACCGCGACGACGACGGGGACGACGGCGCGGTGATCTAGGGGGTCGTGGGCTGGCGCGCGAGGTCTGCGGCCCCGACAAGCCCGGCGGTGTTGCCGAGCTCGGCGGTCCTGACCTGCGGTGCGGGCCGGTTCTGCTGTCCGATCAGCTTGTCGGTGAGCGTCTGCCGCGCGCTTGCGAGCAGCAGGTCCCCCGCCTCCGATACGCCGCCACCGATGACGAAGACCGCCGGGTCGAGCACCGCCGCGAGATCGGCGAGCCCTCGGCCCAGCCAGGTCCCGACGATGGTGAATGCCTCCATGGCGATCGGATCGCCGGCCTGCGCGGCCTCCGTGACGTGGACGCCCTGAACCCCCTCCGGCGTGCCGTCGCCCAGTTCGAGCAGGATCCCCGCCTCCGTGCGCCGCTCCGCGGCGAGCAGGCGCGCCTCGCGCACCAGGGCATTGCCGCTGGCGTACTGCTCGAGGCAGCCATTGCGGCCGCATCCACAGGGCCGGCCATCCGGGACCGCGTTGATGTGGCCGATCTCGCCGGCCGCCCCGTGGGCACCGCGGAACAGCCGCCCGTTGATGACGATGCCGCCGCCGATCCCCGTGCCGACGGTGACAAGCGTCAGGTCATCGACGCCCTTGCCCGCACCGAATCGGGCCTCGCCCCAGGCGGCAACGTTGCCGTCGTTCTCGACCACGACCGGAAGGCCGGTCGAGGCGGCAAGGAGAACACTCGCCGGCACCTGCGACCACCGGAGGTTGGGCGCGAAGTACACCCGCGATCGCTCGGCATCGACCAGGCCGGCAACCCCGAGGCCCACGCCCTCGATCGGCGCGGACGAGCCGGAGACGAGCTCGTTGACGACTTCGCCCACGAGTTCGAGCACGTCGTTCGCGTCATTGCGCGGAGTCGCCCGGCGAGCGGTCGCCAGCACGGCGCCCTCGTCATCGACGATGCCCGCAAGGATCTTCGTTCCGCCGATGTCGACGCCGATGCTCAGTCCCACATCGACAGCCTAGGGGTGATCGGCGCTGTCGCGGATGGGGATCCATGCGATCGACATGGGGTCCGCCATCTGCGCCGCCTCCCCGTCACCCTTGTCCGGTGCCACGCCAGTCGGATCATCCGTCAGGTCGGGGGTCGCGTCGGCGACGCGCGCCCCGAGATCGCCGACGACGACGAGAGTGCGGCACACGACGCATTCGGGGTGCTCCCGAGGATCCAAGTGATCGGAGTGCGGGGCGATGACCCTCTCGGCCGCCCAGTCCACGACGCGCTGGGCCCCTGCGAGGAGTGCCATCCAGTCACGCCCGCTGGGCGAGTCGTCGCGCGGATCGGCTCCGTCTTCGGCGTCGGCCGTCTCAGTGGCGGGGGCGCTCGCGTCGGCGGCAGAGCCCGTGTCCGTCGCAGAGGCCTCCTCCTCGTCTCCGGAGTACCACCACGGTCGACGCTCGGTCATGCCGCGCTGCCCTCGTCCGACGGGCGACGCCACAGCGATGCGTCCGGCACGAACGCGACGGTCACCCCGGTCGGAGTCCGGGTGGCATGGCTGGCGCGACACCGCAGGAGGACCGACGGCAGGCGGATCCAGCGGTGGATCCCGTCGAACTCGACGACCAGGGACTCGGCCACCCTGCCGACGCGAGCCTCGATCCGGGCGACACCCAGGAGCGGGAGATCGAGGAGGTAGCCCTCCTCCTCAACCCGGGGCCGCAGGTCGCCACGCAGTGCCACGGGGTCGCCCAGCGGTCCGAGGACGGAGCGACCCTTCGGGATCCCCCGCACGGAGGACGTGGACTTCCAGACGCGAACACCCGGGTCGTACGCCTCGATCCTCTCCACCTGCGACTGCTGCTCATCGCGCTGCTCGCGCGAGGTCGCGTCAGCCTTGCGTGCGAACCGATTGACGACGACCGCGTCGACGCCGACACCCTGCACCGCGAAACCGCTGAGGGCACGAAGGGTCTGCGACACAGCGAACTCCTCCGGGACCGTGATCAGGCGCACCGTGGTGCGATCGCTCTCGACCAGCGCGGCGATCTGCGCCATGGTGTCGCGGATGCCCGACAGGCGGTCGAACGCCGACACGGGCTGCGCGCCGTCGACCGCCTCCTCGGGGCGACGCATCGCGAGCGCGGGCGTCAGGGCCGCGGAGAGGAGCCGCTCGAGGATCTGCGGCAACTGGACCAGCGCCCGTGCCTCGCGCAGGCTGCCGCAGTCCACCACGACGACGTCGGTCTGCGGTGTCGACACCGCGGCGATGACCTCCTGCCACGCGGCCAGGTGCGCGACCGAGGCCAGCCCGGACCAGGCCTCGGGAGGCAGCGCCTCGCTCTGCAGCCCCGCGACCAGGGCCGCGACCGCGCCCGCCGCGAGACCGTCACCGAGTCCGACGGCGCGGGTGGCATCGACCACGACGCAGGACAGGCCCTCGTCGGCGGCCGCTGCGGCGGTTGCCGCAGCGAGCGATGACGCGCCGCTGCCGCCGACTCCGCTAAGCAGGATCAGACGGGCCTGATTCGACACGTTTCTTCAGCCCCTTGAGCGCGGTATCGATGATGACCTTCTCCGCCTTGCGCTTGATCATCCCGATCATCGGGATCTTGACGTCGACCGCGAGCCGGTAGTGCACCGTGGTCGAGCCGTCACCGTTGTCCTCCAGCTCGTAGGTGCCGTCCATCGCCGTGAGCATGTCGCCCTTGGTGAGGGTCCAGGACACCTTCGTGTCGCCGTCCCAGTCGTACTCGAGCTCGTAATCGTCCTTGATAGCACCGGAGACCAGGCTGAAGTGAGCGTCGGCCGGCCGGTTGTCCTCCTCGTAGACGCTGAGGACCTTGACGTCGTTGATGCCGTCGCTCCACTCCGGATATGCGGGGAGGTCGGCGATGACCGCCATGATCCGCGCTGGAGAGGCGTTGATGACGATGCTGGACTCGGTCTGGTCGGCCATTCCCGAAGGCTACCGCTGGGCGCCCTCGGACTAGAGGTCGATGGCGAACGGCGTCAGGCGTCCGTTGAAGTGCCCGACGTTCAGGCACTCCGTCCTGCCGATGCGGGTGCGCGAGGCAAACGGCTGATGGACATGCCCGAACAGGTGAACGGCCGGCTGCACCTCGCGCACGTAGTCCAGCAGGGCCTGACTCCCCACCTCGAACCTGCGTGCCCGCACGTCGTAGGTGAGCTCGGGCAGGGCCGGCGGGATATGGGAGAAGAGCACGTCGACGGGGCCCAGCGCCGCGACCTTCGCCGCGTAGTCCTCTGCGGCGAGCTCGTACGGAGTCCGCATCGGGCTGGTGAGGCCACCTCCGACGAAGCCCCACCGCATGCCCGCCACGTCGATCGCCACCGCATCGACCACGCGATGGCCGGCTCTGAGGTAGTCGGGCCACATCGAGGGGATGTCGACGTTGCCGTAGGTGAGGAGCGCGGGAGCGGGCATCGCGGAGAAGAGCTCGTCGTACTGGGCCCGAACCATCCCCTCGAGGATCGGCCACCGCTGACTCGGATCGGTGATTCCCAGCCTTGCCCACGCCGCGGTGCTCAGCGTGTGCGCCCCTGCGAAGTCGTTCGCCGTGCGCGCCTCGATGTAGGCAGCAGCGTGCTCCTCGCCGAACAGGTCGGCGAAGATGCCCCGCCCGGGGTCGTCATAGTCAAGGAAGAGGATGAGGTCGCCAAGGCACACGAACACTTCGCTCCCGTCGGCTGCTCGGGCCAGTGCCTCCGTCGCGCCGTGCACGTCACTGGCAACGTGGACCCTCATCGCCGCTCTACTCCGCGAGCGATGTCGCGCCCAGGGCGTCGATCATCGACCACACGGTGCTCTTCCAGGCCAACAGCTGGCGGCGGCGCATCTCGCTCAGCTCCCGGCGACCCCAGGGCGAGTCGGGGATCCGCCGTGGCTGGTCCCTCGTACCCGGCATGGTCGGATCGGCGGCGAGCACGTAGTGGACGACCACGCCATCGGGGCGGGACAGCAGCCTGACCTCCGAGTACCCGACTAGGGCGCCACTGACCGACCATCGCATGCCATCGCGCCCCCGATCGAGGATGACCGTGACCTCGCAGTCGGGCCACCAACCGGGCCATCGGCGGGAGTCGGACACCACGGACGCGATCGCACCCTGGTCCACGACGACCAGGGTCTCGTCGGTGATCTCCACGCTGCGCATCGTCACCAGAATGCCACGGGCGGGAGGAACTGAGGCCGTCAGGACCGAACAGGTCGCCAAGCAGGCCCATGTGTTCTACGTTTCTAAGTATGAAGACTGAGTTCGCTGTGCCCGCCGTCGTCCCGACCCACACCACCGGCAGCCTCGTCGACCACATCGTCGAGAACGCCGCTGACCATCCCAACCGGGTATCGCTCTCGGTGCCCCGAGGCGAGGCCTGGGTCGGAATCACCTCCCAGCAGTTCCTCGACGACGTCAAGGCCGTGGCCAAGGGGATCATCGCCAACGGCGTCGAGGCGGGAGAGCGGATCGGCGTGATGAGCCGGACGCGCTACGAGTGGACGCTCGTCGACTATGCCATCTGGTACGCAGGCGCGGTCAGCGTGCCGGTCTACGAGACCTCGTCGGCCGAGCAGATCCAGTGGATGCTCAGCGATTCCGGGTCCGTCGCGGTGTTCCTCGAGAGTGACAAGAACAAGGCCACCTTCGACGAGGTGTCGGTCCAGATCCCGAGCGTCACGCGCGTGTGGGTCTTCGACAACGGGATCCTCGACGAACTCAGGTCCCAGGGCACGAGCGTCTCGGATGACGAGCTCGAGGCGCGCCGAGCCTCGCTCAGCCCCGACTCCGTCGCGACCATCATCTACACCTCGGGAACGACCGGCAGGCCGAAGGGCTGCACACTGACGCACCGCAACTTCATGTTCGAGGTCGACAACGTGGTGTGGGGCATGCCCGATGTCTTCCTCGCCGAGGGGTCGTCGACCCTGTTATTCCTGCCGATCGCGCATGTGTTCGGTCGCGCGATCCAACTGGGGTGCATCAGGGCCGGCGTGCGCCTGGGCCATTCGGCCGACATCAAGCAGCTGCTGCCCGGCCTCCAGTCGTTCCAGCCCACCTTCCTGCTCGCCGTCCCGCGGGTGTTCGAGAAGGTCTACAACTCCGCGCAGCAGAAGGCGGTCGCCGACGGGAAGGGCAACATCTTCGACACCGCTGCGCAGGTGGCCATCGACTACAGCATGGCCCTGGACAATGGTGGTCCCGGTCTGATGCTCAGGATCAAGCACGCCGTTTTCGACCGCCTGGTGTACGGCAAGCTGCGCGCCGCCATGGGCGGTCAGATGCGTTGGGCCGTATCGGGCGGCGCACCCCTCGGTGCACGGCTGGGGCACTTCTTCCGCGGCATCAACGTGATCATCCTGGAGGGCTACGGCCTCACCGAGACGTCAGCGGCGACCACGGTCAACCGCCCGAGCGCGATCCGGATCGGTACCGTCGGGCAGCCGCTACCCGGAGCGAAGGTGAAGGTGGCCGAGGACGGCGAGCTCATGCTGGGCGGCGATCAGATCTTCACGGGCTACTGGAACAACCCGACGGCCACGGCCGAGGCCCTCGAGTCCGACGGCTGGTTCCACTCCGGCGACATCGGCGAGATCGACGACGACGGCTTCGTGCGGATCACCGGACGGAAGAAGGAACTGCTGGTCACGGCCGCGGGCAAGAACGTGGCCCCGGCGGTCCTCGAGGACCGACTGCGCGGCCATTGGCTCGTGAGCCAGTGCATGGTCGTCGGCGACGGACAGCCCTTCATCGCCGCGCTCATCACCATCGACCACGAGGCCTTCCCGGCATGGGTCAAGCAGGCCGGCAAGCCGGCTGGCTCGACCGTGGCCGACCTGGTGGACGATGCGGACCTCAACGCGGCCATCCAGGAGGCCGTCGACGACGCCAACAAGGCGGTCTCGCACGCCGAGGCGATCAAGAAGTTCAAGATCCTGACCGTCGACTGGACGGAGGAGGGCGGCCAGATCACGCCGTCGCTGAAACTCAAGCGGAACGTCGTGATGAACGAGTTCTCAGCGGACGTGGAGTCGCTGTACTCCTAGCGAGCCCAACGGTCTGGTGACCTGCTAGCCGACGACCCGGCCGACACCGCTGAACCGCTGCGCGTACCACGGCTCGCTGACGCTGCTGATGATCACGCCGCTGCTCGGGTTGGCGGCGTGCACCATGCGACCGCCCCCGATGTACATCGCCACGTGGTGGGTTCCGCCACCGAAGAAGAACAGCAGGTCGCCTGGCTGGGCCTGGCTGAGCGGGATGTGTCGGGTCGAGCTGTACTGCGAGAAGCTGTAGTGCGGCAGCGAGACGCCCGCCTGGCGCCAGGCGGCCAATGTCAGCCCCGAGCAGTCGAATGCGCTCGGTCCCGCGGCGGCAGCCACGTACGACTGACCGACGTGCGACAGCGCGTAGCGGACGGCGAGAGCGCCGCGACCACCGCCGGCGAAACCGCCACCGGACGCGCTGGCCCCTGAGCTCGAACCGCCAGTGGGGCCGGCGTTCGACGGGAGGTTGAGGGAGGCCGCTCGGGCCGCCGCGTAGGACGAGCGGCGCTCCGCCGCGGCGATTTCGGCGAGGCGACGACGCTCAGCGGCCTGAAGGCTGGAGAGGAGCGCCTGCGCATCGGCAAGCCGCTGATCGGCCTCCTTCTTTGCGGAGGCCATCTCGTTGCGCTTGCTCTGCGCGAGGGCCTCCTTGTCCTTGATGGCGGCCTGGCTCTGGGCGAGGCGGATGCGCGCCGTCTGGGTCCGGCGGATGGCGGCCGACTGCGACTGCGCCACCTGGTCGAGCGCGGCCGCCTGCGCCAGGAACTCGGACGGGTTCTCGGCGAGCAGCACCTGCAGCGAGGTGTCCATGCCGCCGCTGGTGTATGCGGAACGGGCGAGATCGTCGACCGACGAGAGCACCTGGCGCAGTTGCGCGCTCTCGCGCGCACTGCGCTGCTTGAGGGCATCCAGCTGTGCCTGCACGTCGGCGAGCTCGTTGCGGGCGTTGTTGTAGCGCTCCGTCGCGGTCTCGGCCTGCATCTGCAGGTCGCGCACCTGGTTGCGCACCTGGTTGAGGTCGCGCGACGGTGCGCCGAGAGCGTGCGGGGCGATGACGAATCCGACGACGAGCATGAGCAGCGCGCTCATCGCTGCGGTCAGGGTGCGGGCGGACCGTGGTCCCGGTGGCACCGAGCTGACGCGCACGGGGCGCGCAGTTCGCTGGCTCACGCGGTGATCCCTTCGCTTGTCGGCCGGCGCGGCGTCGTCGCAGTAACGCGTCGACGGACCCGGTGGTCAGACCCTCAGAGGTCACGCCATGGTAACGGTCGGACGCACACGACAGGCTGGGCGTTCCGATGCTTGTGGGTGCAATAGGGTGCAAATCCCCCCAAACACCCCCAGAATCCTGGGCTAAGTGACCAACGCCACCCTCGCCGGTCAGCTCGCCTGGGGCCGCCTCACGAGGCGCAGCGGCGGGATCAGGCCCGAGTCCGCGAGGACGCCCAGGGCCCGCTCGTGCTCGTCAGCGATGCTGGTCAAGGCCTCGACGCCGGGCGGCCCGAGCAGCACGGAGACGACGCAGTCATCGCAGGCTGCACGGCTGCCCGTGCGACTGGGCGACAGGGCACACGAGTCACAGTCGATGATCATGGGTCGGACGCTAGGCCGACCCCCTGACATGGATCAGGGACCGCCGTCGCCGGGGCCCTCGTCGGCCGGCCCGCCGAACTCCGGCCGGGGCACGATCTCGACGCGGTCGCCAGCACCGCACCAGCGGCAGACGACCTGCTCGATGGTCTCTGACAGCACCTCGCGCTCGTCGATCGCCGGCTCGCCACCCATGGACAGATGCCAGAACTCCCGTGCGCGGGTGCTGCGCACGACGTCGAAGCGCGTGAGGTTGCCGCAGTGCGAGCAGCGCCAGCGGGATCGGTCATCGGGGAGTACGGCCACGGCGCGAGCCTAGCGAGCCGACCAGTCGGGGTCGACGCGGCCGTGTCGCTGCACCCGAGCTGTCAGCCACGTCGCCTACGGTCGAGTCGTGGGGTTCGCAGAGCAGGCCAGTCTTCTCGAACTGGGTACCCCCTTGCACGACGTGACGTTCGTCGTCGTCGACCTCGAGACCACCGGCGGTGCACCCGTCGAGGCCGGGATCACGGAGTTCGGGGCCGTCAAGGTCCACGGCGGCGAGATCGTCGGCGAGTTCGCCAGCCTCACCAACCCCGGCATCCCGATCCCGCCGTTCGTCGCCGCCCTGACGGGCATCACTGATGCCCTGGTCGCGACCGCACCGCCCGTGCGCGTCGTCCTCTCCGACTTCCTCGAGTTCTCCGCGGGCGCGGTGATCGTCGCGCACAACGCGCCCTACGACGTGGGCTTCCTCAAGGGCGCCTGCGCCAAGCACGGCTTCACCTGGCCGGATCCGCCGGTGGTCGACACCGCGCGACTGGCGCGCGTGGCGCTGCATCGCGACGAAGTCCCGAACTGCAAGCTCGCCACTCTCGCAGCGCATTTCAGGGCCACGGTGACTCCCACGCACCGTGCCTTCGACGATGCGCGGGCCACCGCCGACGTCCTGCATCGACTCATCGAGCGGGTCGGCGATCTGGGAGTGTCGACGCTGGAGGACCTCCAGCAGTTCTCCGCTCGTGTCAGCTCGGCCCAGCGGACCAAGCGTCACCTCGCCGACGGACTGCCCTCGCGTCCTGGCGTCTACGTGTTCCAGGACGCCCAGGGAGCGGCTCTGTACGTGGGCACGTCGCGCAACATCCGCACCCGAGTACGTGGCTACTTCACCGCCTCGGAGCAGCGCCGCCGGATGGCCGAGATGATCCAGATCGCCACCCGGGTCGTGCCGATCGTGTGCGCCACCACGCTGGAGGCGCGCGTCCGAGAACTGCGCCTCATCGCGGCCGAGCAGCCCCGCTACAACATCCGGTCCAAGCGCCCCCAGGCTCAGTCCTGGCTGAAGCTCACCGCGGAGGCGGCGCCGCGACTGTCGATCGTCAAGGCTGTGGGCGCTGACGCCGAAGCGGGCGCGCGGTACCTCGGGCCGTTCACCTCTCGGCTTGCCGCGGCCGCGGCCGGTGAGGCCCTCTCGCTCGCGTTCCCGCTGCGCACCTGCACCACGACGCTTGCGCGTTCGCCGCGCTCGACCGCGCCCGGATGCGCCCGCGCGGAGCTGGGCACCTGCCCGGCACCGTGCACCTCGGACGCTGACCGCGAGACGTACGCCGCACTCGTCGCGGACGTCCGCTCGGTCATGGACGGAGATGTCCGGCCGGCCGTCGACGCCGTGATGACCCGGCTCGCCCGACTGTCGATCGAGGAGCGATTCGAGGATGCCGCGGTCTGGCGCGATCGACTCAACCACCTCGTCACGGCGAGCGTGCGCACGCACCGGATTGCGGCTCTCGCCCGGGCCGAGGAGGTGGTTGCGGCAGCGCCCACTCCAGCAGGCGGCTGGGAGATCCACGTGATCCGCTTCGGGCGGCTGGCCGCGGCTGGAACGGCCGAGCCGGGCGCAGACCCGCGACCGGTCGTCGAGGCACTGGTCGCGACCGCTGAGCAGGTCGAGCCCTCCCGTGCGCCGGCTCCCGCTGGCCTCACCGAGGAGGCCCGGGAGATCCTGCGATGGCTCGACGGCGAGGCCGTCCGGATCGTGGCCTCGTCGATGGCCCTGTCCATGCCCGCCCACTGCGGCGGCGACGTCGAGCGTCAGCTCGCGAGCACCGGCGGTCGGGCACCGCGACGCGCGATCGGCATCGATGACACCGACGTTGCCGCCCTGGCTCGCCCGAGGGGGCCCGTGGACGCGCGCGCGGTCACGCGGATGCTCAGCGCCTGAGGCCGACCGAGACCTCGATCCACCGATCGAGCAGCTCCGCGGCCGCGCCCGAGGCCAGGGCGTGCCGCGCAACCGGAAGCGTCTCGCGCATCCGATCGGTCAGCGGCCGAGCATCGCCGGACCCCGATCCGGCCGCCTCGAAGGCCACCAGAGCTGCGGCCGCGTTCACCGCGACGGCATCGCGGATCGCCGCGACCTGCCAGCCATCCGGGTCGTCGTCACTCATCTGGCCGACCACCTTGCGCAGGAGCAGGGCGTTGCGGGACGGGTCGCCACCGCGCAGTGCCGACGGCTCCACTCGGGGTATGCCCAGGTCGAGCGGGTCGATTGTCGACTCGACCACGTCGCCGCCGGTGGCATCCCACACGCGGGTGGTCGTCACCGTCGAGATCTCGTCGAGCCCGTCGTCGCCGCGCACGACGATGGCGCGAACACCCCGACGGCACAGCACATCGGCCATCACGGGGGCCAGCACGGGGCTGGCGCAGCCGATCAGAGCGGCGCCGGCGCCCCCGGGGTTGGTCAGCGGGCCGAGGATGTTGAACACGGTGGGCACGCCGAGCTCACGCCGGGTAGGACCGGCGTACCGCATGGCCGGGTGGTGCGTCTGCGCGAAGCAGAAGCCGATGCCGACCTCGCGGACGCAGGCGGCCACGCCGACCGGATCGATGTCGATGGCAACGCCGAGCTCCTCCAGCACGTCGGCCGTGCCGGTCGACGACGAGGCAGCGCGGTTGCCGTGCTTGACCACGGGTGCGCCCGCCGCGGCGCACACCAGCGCGGTCATCGTCGAGATGTTGACGGTGTGGGACTGGTCTCCGCCGGTGCCGACGACGTCGAGGACCACCGGCGGAGCGTCCGGTCCGAGGTCGAGCAGTCGGGCGTGCGCCAGCATGACCGAGACGAGCGCGTTGACCTCGTCGGCGCTCTCGCCCTTGGCACGAAGGGCCGTGACGAAGCCGGCGATCTGAGCCGAGGTGGCCTCGCCCGAGAGGATCTGGTTCATCGCCCAGGCGGCAGAGGCTTCATCGAGATCCTGGCCCGAGAGCAGGCGGGAGAGCACGGCCGGCCACGTCGACGGCACCGGGGCCGCGGTTCCGGCCGGGTCTCCGGCCGCTGCCGACGGACCGGCCACTAGGCCGGGGCGACGGTGGAACGCCGGCGCAGCAGGCCAGCGGTGGCGTTGGCCACGGCCACCGCATCGAGCGGGTGGGACACCACGGCGTCGGCGCGCGACCAGGTCGCGAGCCAGGCATCCTGCGGACGGCCGACCAGCAGCAGCACCGGCGGGCAGTTGTAGACCTCGTCCTTGAGCTGACGGCAGATGCCCATTCCGCCCGCCGGGACCGCCTCGCCGTCGAGGATGAGCAGGTCGAACGCGGTCGAGTCCACGGTGGAGATCACGACGGGCGGGGTGGCGCACTCGACGAACTCGACGGCCGGCAACTCGGGCGCCGGCCGCTTGCCGAGGGCCTGTCGGACCTGCTGGCGGACGGTGCGATCGTCGCTGTAGACCAGGACCTTCAAGGTCCGCTCGGGGGCGCTTGCCGGGGTGTCGTCATGAGCCACGCAGCAAACTGTAGCCGTGGGGAGGACCCCGGTCCGAACCCCCCGCGAACCGTCCCGCACAAAGTGCGGAATTCGTCGGGGGGTCCCCATGAAACCTGAGCGCGGATCTGCCAGACTCCCCCCGTGGCGAACGCGACGACCGTCCCCCAGGCCTACACCCATGCGCCGGCGAACCGGCCCAACATGGTTGCTATCGGCACCATCGTGTGGCTCTCCAGCGAGCTCATGTTCTTCGCGGCGCTGTTCGCGATGTACTTCACGCTCCGTGCCGTCAACCCCGAGCTGTGGGCCCAGGAGACCGCCAAGCTCAACGTCCCGTTTGCCGCGGTCAACACGACCGTCCTGGTCCTCTCCTCGGTGACCTGCCAGCTCGGGGTGTTCGCGGCCGAGCGCGGCGACGTCAAGGGCCTGCGACGCTGGTTCATCATCACCTTC
>Ga0302322_100002444_pt1 | contig 15656 bp, 14 predicted proteins | sample Fen_T0_2_FD_203757 | JGI IMG/M metagenome (GOLD analysis project Ga0302322, IMG submission 203757) | Peat permafrost microbial communities from Stordalen Mire near Abisko, Sweden - Fen_T0_2 | ecosystem: Environmental > Terrestrial > Soil > Wetlands > Permafrost | place: Sweden: Abisko... | reverse complement strand
GCGCCGGCTGCGCCGCCAGCCGCCGCCCGAGCGCAAGCCGCTCTGGGTCACCCTGGGAGCCGAGTTGTTCGTCGTGATTGCGCTGATGTTCACCTGCCGCGTGGCGCTGGCCGACTGGCCCAAGGTGCCGTCGGGTTCGATGGAGCCCACGCTGCGCGTTGGCGACTACCTGCTTGTCAACCACCTGGCCTACGGACCGCGCCTGCCGTTCACCAACACCGCCATCGAGACCGGCCAGCCGCAGCGCGGCGACGTGGTGGTGTTCCGCTTCCCGCTCGACGTGTCGGAGTTCTACGTCAAGCGCTTGATCGGTTTGCCGGGCGACGTGGTGCGCTTCCAGAACGGCGTGGTCAGCGTCAACGGCGAGCCCTTCAGTGCCGAGATGGTGAGCGACGGCACGGGCGATGGCGTGCCCGCCGAAGACCGCGGCCAGTGGCTGCAACGCGAAACCGTGCAGCAGCGCCAGCACCAGATCAAGCTCAACCCGTTCGTGCTGGGGCGCCTGCCGCTCAACGTCAAGCAGCCCGGCCTGGCCCAGAACTGCAGCGTCGAGGCGTCGGCCGTGTGGCAATGCACCGTGCCCGCCGGCCAGTACCTGATGCTGGGCGACAACCGCGACAACTCCGAAGACTCGCGCGTCTGGGGCTTCCTGCCGCACGAGCAGGTCTACGGCAAGGCGGTGCGCGTGCTCTTCAACCTGTCTGACATGTCGCGCAGCTGGACTGCGCTCTGAGAAACCTCATGGCATGCCCAATCATTCTTCAGCGGGCCGCTGCGCCGGGCCGCCCCAAGCAAGGCCCGACCCTCCCGGAGGGTCGCTGGCTGCTCGCGGCGAGCGGGGTGTCGTCATGACCGAACGACTGGATCTGCAGGGCAAGCACATCGTGCTCGGCCTGAGTGGCGGCATCGCCTGCTACAAGGCCGCCGAGCTGACGCGCGCGCTCATCAAGGCCGGCGCCACCGTGCAGGTGGTGATGAGCGAAGCGGCCGAGCAGTTCATCACCGCGGTGACGATGCAGGCGCTTTCCAACCGCAGTGTCTACACCAGCCAGTGGGACACGCGCGAGCCCAACGCCATGGCGCACATCAACCTCACGCGCCATGCCGATGCAGTGCTGGTGGCGCCGGCCAGCGCCGACCTGATGGCCAAGCTGGTGCAGGGCCGCGCCGACGACCTGCTGAGCCTGATGTGCCTGGCCCGCCAGATCGAGCGCTGCCCGTTGCTGGTGGCGCCGGCGATGAACCGCGAGATGTGGGCCCACCCCGCGACGCAGCGCAACGTCGCCCAGTTGAAAGCCGACGGCAGCACAGTGCTCGGCCCCGGCAACGGCGACCAGGCCTGCGGCGAGATCGGCGACGGCCGCATGCTCGAGCCACACGAGATCGTGGCCGAGCTGGTCGCGTTCTTCACGCCCAAGGTGCTGGCCGGCCAGCGCCTGCTGATCACGGCCGGGCCGACCTTCGAGCCGATCGACCCCGTCCGCGGCATCACCAACCTGTCCAGCGGCAAGATGGGCTTTGCCATCGCGCGGGCCGCCCAAGAGGCCGGCGCCGAGGTCACGCTGGTCGCCGGCCCGGTGCACCTGCCCACGCCGCGCGGCGTGCGCCGTATCGACGTGCAGACGGCGCAGCAGATGTTCGACGCCGTGGTGCCGCAGGCAGCGCTGTATTCGGTCTTCGTCGCCACCGCGGCGGTGGCCGACTGGCGACCCGCGCAGCTGTCGGACCACAAGATCAAGAAGAACGGCAGCAAGGTCGCGCCGACCTTCGAGCTGACCGAGAACGCCGATATCCTGGCCGCCGTGGCGCAGCTGCCCAAGCGCCCGTATTGCGTGGGCTTTGCGGCCGAGAGCCACGACCTGCTGAAGCACGCGACCGAGAAGCTGGCGCGCAAGAACGTGCCGTTGATCGTCGGCAACCTCGGGCCGGCCACCTTCGGGCAGGACGACAACGCGCTGGTGCTGGTCGATGCCCACGGCCACCGCGACATTCCGCAGGCCGACAAGCTCACGCTGGCGCGCGCGCTGGTCAGCGAGATTGCTTCACGTCTCTCCAAGAAACCATGATCCCCATCGACCTGAAAGTGCTCGACGTCCGCATGGCCGAGCAGCTGCCCGCGTATGCGACCGCCGGCAGCGCCGGGCTCGACCTGCGCGCCTGCCTCGACGCGCCGCTGGTGCTCGAGCCGGGCCAGACGCAGCTCATTCCGACCGGCCTGGCGATCCACGTGGCCGACCCTGGCCTGGCGGCGCTGATCCTGCCGCGTTCGGGGCTGGGCCACAAACACGGCATCGTGCTCGGGAACCTGGTCGGGCTGATTGATTCCGACTACCAGGGCCAGCTGATGGTGAGCTGCTGGAACCGCGGGCAGACCGCCTTCACCATCCAGCCGATGGAGCGCATTGCGCAGCTCGTGATCGTGCCGGTGGTGCAGGCGCAGTTCCGCGTGGTGGACGAATTCGGGGCGTCCGATCGCGGCGCCGCTGGGTTCGGATCCACAGGCAAACACTGACGTAAAGAATCGTCAAGAGGCGCGGCCTCACGTGGTTTTTCACAGGCCTTGCGGCACCGCGATGCTATGCTGAACTAAGCATTTTTATCGCGGCTCGCACCGTGCCGCCTGCCGATGTCCACTGCCCGTTTGAACAGCAAGACCGCCCTGGCCGACGTGCGCGTTTGCGCGGCCGAGATCCTCGACGTGATACCGGTCGTGATGAACGCGGTGCGCACCAGCATGCGCAACAACATCGTCGAGGGGCTGTCGATTCCGCAGTTCCGCTGCCTGGGCTACATCTCGCGGCAGCCGGGCTCGTCGGTCAGTGACGTGGCGGGTTTTCTTGGGGTCACGCTGGCCACCGCCTCGGCGATGATCGATCGCCTGGCGCGCGCCGGCTATGTGCAGCCCGAAACGTCCCTTGTCGACCGCCGGCGCTCGGCGCTGAACGCCAGTGCGCAGGGCAAGGCGCTGGTCGATCGCATCCGCAGCGCGGCCCGGCGCGACATGGCCGAGACGCTGGCCGCCGCAGACGAAGCGCAGCTCGAGGCCCTGATGGGCGGGCTGGCCGCATTGAAGAAATTATTTCGCCGTGAATGAGAGCTGGATGAGAAAGAACGCAGTGGGGTGGTGGGCTCTCGCAGGCCTGATCGTGGTGGCGGTTGCGGGCTGTGGGAAAGGCGCGTCGGCGCCCGGGCAGGCGGGTGCATCGGCTTCGGCACCGGCCGCCGCTGCGAGCGGCCCGCCGGTCAGCGTGAGCACCGTGCGTGCCGCCAAACGCGACGTGAACGTGACGCTCGAAGCCACCGGCACCGTCAGCGCACTCAACAGCGTGGAGGTGCGGCCGCAGGTCAGCAGCACCATCGCCAAGGTGCACATCCGCGAAGGCCAGTTCGTGAAGGCGGGGGCCTTGCTGTTCACGCTGGACGCGCGGGCCGACGAGGTCAATGTCGTCAAGGCGCGCGCTCAGCTCGCCAAGGACCAGGCGGCGCTGGCCGATGCGCAGCGCCAGCTCGCACGCAGCCGAGAGCTGTTCGCGCAAAACTTCATCTCCCAGGGCGCGGTCGACACCAACCAGACGCTGGTCGAATCGGCGCAGGCCGTGATGGCCGCCGACCGGGCAGCCATCGAGGCGGCGCAGGTCAGCCTGGGCTACAGCCGCATCGTCGCGACGACCGCCGGGCGTGCCGGCGCGATCAACGTCTTCGCCGGCAGCTATGTGCAGCCGGGCGGTTTGCCGCTCGTCACCATCACCCAGATCGACCCGATGGCGGTGAGCTTCAACCTGCCGCAGCGCAACCTGCCCGATGCGCTGCAGACCCTGCGCGCCGGCGGAGGCAGCGTCACCGCCACGATGCCCGAGGGGCGGGGCGGGCTCACCGGCAAGCTGCAGTTCGTCGACAACGTGGTCGATGCGAGTTCGGGCACGGTGAAGGTCAAGGCCGTGTTCGACAACCGCGACGAGAAGCTCTGGCCGGGCGCCTACGTGACGGTGCGCCTGGTCACGCGCACGCTGAAAGATGCCGTCACCGTGCCGCAGGCCGCCATCATCCAGGGCGCGCGCGGCCGGGCGGTCTATGTGGTCGGCGACGACAAGCTGGCTGTGCTGCGCCCGGTTGAGATCGTCGAAGCGGTCGGCACCGATGCGGTGGTCACCGGCGTTCGCCCCGGTGAGCGCGTGGTGCTCGACGGGCGCCAGAATGTGCGCCCGGGCAGCGTGGTGGCCGAGCGCAGCGGCGACGCCGCATCGGCACCGCGGCGTGCCGGCGATGCGGCCAGCGGCGCAGCATCCGGTGCGGCCTCGGGCACGGCAGCCACCGTGGCAGACGCGAAATGAACCTCTCCGAGCTGTTCATTCGCCGCCCGGTGATGACCGTGCTGCTCAACGCTGCCATCGTGGTGGCGGGTGTGATCGCCTACGGGCGCATCCCGGTGGCGGCGCTGCCGAGCTACAACACGCCAGTGATCAACGTGTCGGCCAGCCTGCCCGGTGCGAGCCCGGAGACGATGGCGACCTCGGTGGCCTTGCAGCTCGAGAAGCAGTTCCAGACCATCCCCGGGCTGAACATCATCAGCTCGACCAACACGCTGGGCAGCACCTCGGTCACGCTCGAGTTCGACCAGGGCCGCGACATCGACGCCGCTGCGGTCGACGTGCAGGCCGCGTTGCTGCGCGCGCAGCGCACGCTGCCGGTCGACATGACGGTGCCGCCGTCGTACCGCAAGGTCAACCCGGCCGACGCGCCGATCCTGTTCATTGCGCTGACCTCGCCGTCGCTGAACCTGTCGGACCTGAACGATTTCGCCGAACACCTGATCGTGCCGACGCTCTCCACGCTGGAGGGTGTCGCCCAGGTCAACATCTTTGGCCAGAAGCGCTACGCGGTGCGCGTGCGCGTGCTGCCCGAGGCCCTGGCCGCACGCAACATCAGCCTCGACGAATTGAGCGCTGCCTTGAAGGCCGCCAACGTCAACACGCCGGTCGGCACGCTCGACGGGCCGAAGCAGACCCTGACGCTGCAGGCCAACCGGCAGCTGCGCAACGCCGCCGAATTTGCCGAACTGATCGTCAGCACCCGAGGCGGCAACCCGGTGCGGCTGCGCGAGGTGGCGCAGGTGGAAGACAGCTTCGAGACGGTGAAGACGTCGGCCAGCGTCAACGGCGAAACCTCGATCAGCCTGGCCGTGCTGCGCCAGACCGATGCGAACACGGTGAAGGTGGTCGACGCGGTGCGCGCGGCGCTGCCGGGCTTCCAGGCGCAGCTGCCGCAGTCGGTGCGCATGACGACGCTCAACGACCGCTCGGTGTCGATCCGCGATGCACTGCACGACGTCACGCTCACGATGCTCGGCACCATCGTGCTGGTGGTGTTGGTGATCTTCCTGTTCCTGCGGCGCTTCGTGGCCACAGCCATTCCGACACTCTCGCTGCCGGTCTCGCTGCTGGGCGCGATTGCGCTGCTGTGGGCCTTCGGCTACACGATGGACAACATTTCGCTGCTCGGCCTCACGCTGGCGGTGGGCCTGGTGGTCGACGATGCGATCGTGATGCTCGAGAACATCATGCGGCACGTGGAAGACGGCGTGCCGCCGTTCCAGGCCGCGTTGCGCGGCTCGCGCGAAGTGGGCTTCACGATCCTGTCGATCTCGAGTTCGCTGATCGCGGTGTTCATCCCGATCTTCTTCATGCCGGGCGTGATCGGCCTGCTGTTCCATGAGTTTGCGGTCATCGTCTCGCTGGCGATCATCGCGTCGGCCTTCGTGTCGCTCACGCTGGTGCCCATGCTGGCCAGCCGCTTCCTGACCGACGACGCGCACAAGAAGCGGCCCGGCGCGATCGTGCGCTCCTTCGAGCGCGGCTTCAATGTCTTGCTGTCGTGGTACTCGCGCTCGCTCGACGCCGCACTGACCCGCCGCTGGGTGGTGATGGTGGTCGCGCTGCTGACCTTCGTGGCCACGGTCTACCTGTTCGTCACCATTCCGAAGGGCTTCTTCCCCGAAGAAGACATCGGCCAGATCTCGGCCTCGACCGAAGCCGCCGAAGACACCTCGTTCCCCGAGATGGTCCGCCTGCAAGACCGGGCCGCGGCCATCGTCCGTGACGACCCGAACGTGGCGGCGGTGAGTTCCTTCAACGGCGGCGGCGGTTCGCAGAACACCGGCCGCATGTTCATCCTGCTCAAGCCGCGTGCCGAGCGGCAGGCGATGAACAAGGTGACCGAGGGCTTGCGCCGCAAGCTGCGCGACGTGCCGGGCATTGCCGTCTTCATGCGGCCGATCCAGAACCTGCAGCTCGGTGGCCGGCAGAGCAAGGCGCAGTACCAGTACATCCTGCAGAGCGTGCAGGCCGGCGAGCTGAACACCTGGGCCTCGAAGCTGCAGGACAAGCTGCGCCCCGACCCGCTGTTCCGCGATGTGACGAGCGACTCTCAGCTGCGCGGCCTGCAAGCCTCGCTGCGCATCGACCGCGACCGCGCCAACACGCTGGGCGTGTCGATCGACACGCTGCGCTCGGCGCTCTACAGCGCCTTCGGCGAGCGGCAGGTGTCGACCATCTACACCAGTGTCGACAGCTACCAGGTGATCCTCGAAGTGGCGCCGGCCGCCAAGCAGGACGAGAGCGCGTTGAATGGCATCTACGCGCGCTCGAGCACCGGCTCGCTGGTGCCCTTGTCGAGCTTCGCCACCGTCGACCGCACCGTCGGCCCGACCGCCATCAACCACGTGGGTCAGCTGCAGGCGGTGACCGTGTCGTTCAACCTTGCGCCGGGCGCGGCGCTGGGCGATGCCACCGCGAAGATCGAGCAGTACCGCGAAGAGATCCAGCTGCCTGAATCCATCATCACCACTTACGGCGGTGATGCGGCGGTGTTCAAGAGCACGCAGGGCAGCCAGGTGATCCTGATCATCGGTGCGCTGCTTGTGATCTACGTGCTGCTCGGCGTGCTGTACGAAAGCTACGTGCACCCGCTGACCATCCTCGCCGGCTTGCCGTCGGCAGCGGTCGGTGCGCTGCTGATGCTGAAGATCTGCGGGCTCGACCTGACGCTCATCGCGACCATCGGCATCCTGCTGCTGATCGGCATCGTGAAGAAGAACGCGATCATGATGATCGACTTCGCACTCGACGCGCAGCGCACGCACGGCATGGCGCCCGAGGCGGCGATCCGCGAGGCCTGCGTGCTGCGCTTCCGCCCGATCATGATGACGACGCTGGCGGCCTTGATGGGCGCGCTGCCCATCGCGCTGGGCCTCGGGGCCGGCGCCGAGTTGCGCCAACCGCTGGGCCTGGCGGTGGTCGGTGGGCTGGTGTTCTCTCAGGCCATCACGCTGTACATCACGCCGGTGATCTACCTCGCGCTCGACCGCCTGAGCGGCAAGGGGCCGGTGACGACCCCGGAGACCACGCCCGAGGCGCCGGCCGAGGGTTTGACCAAGGCTCAGTGAAGCTGCGAGCTGCCCGGTGCGGTGCTCATCAGGCTGATGCCTGATTCGCTGACGCTGCCGGCTTCGATCTCTGCTTCGGTCGCCCTGCGCACGTCACGCACCTTCACGTCCAGCCGCAAGGCGATGCCGGCGAGCGGGTGGTTGCCGTCGAGCACCGCATGGGTGTCGTAGACCTCGGTGACGGTGTAGATCGCATCGGCCGGCAGGCCCTGGGTGGTCGCCCCTTCGGGCGGGCCATCGAACTGCATGCCGGGCTCGATGTGCTCGCCGAAGAGCGAGCGCTGTTCGAAGAAGACGAGCTCGGGGTGGTACTCGCCGAAGGCGTGCTCGGGCTCGAGGTGCAGCTTGGTTTCGAAACCGGCTTCCTGTCCGGCAAGAGCCTCTTCGACCTTGGCCAGCAGGTCGTCGCCACCGTAGAAAAACTCGACCGGAGCCTCGAGTTCGTCGATCAATACGCCTTGGGCGTCTTCGAGTCGCCAGGTCAGGCTGACGACGCAGGGGGATGAAATCAACATTCAAAGATGATCGCACAATCACCCGATGACGATCTCTTCGCCAACGCCTCTGCTGGGCGGTCTGTCGCCCCAGCTTTTCATGCGCCGCCACTGGCAAAAGCGGCCTCTGTTGATCCGCCAGGCCGTGCCTGGCGCGGGGCCTCTCGCAAGCCGTGCCACGCTGTTTTCGATGGCTGCGCGCGACGACGTGGAGTCGCGCCTGATCGTGCATCAGCCCAAGGGCTGGACGCTGCGCCAGGGGCCGCTGCCTCGGCGTGCCTTGCCGCGCGTCGACCAGCGCGGCTGGACGCTGCTGGTGCAGGGGCTCGACACACATCTCGATTCGGCACGCGAACTGCTCTCACGCTTTCGCTTCGTGCCCGATGCGCGGCTCGACGACCTGATGGTGTCGTGGGCGAGTGACGGCGGCGGTGTCGGCCCGCATGTGGATTCGTACGACGTGTTCCTGCTTCAGATTCAAGGCAACAGGCGCTGGCGTATTGCATCGCCGGGTGACCATCGCCTGCAGCCCGACGTGCCTCTGAAGATCCTCGAGCATTTCGTACCCGAGCAGGAGTGGCTGCTCGAACCAGGCGACATGCTCTACTTGCCTCCCGGCTGGGCTCACGACGGCGTGGCCGAGGGTGAATGCATGACGGCCTCGATCGGCTTTCGCGCCGCGGGCCGCGCCGAGCTTCGCACCGAGGTCTTGCAGCGCATGCTCGATGCGAGCGATCTGCCGGATCCCGACCCGCTGTACCGTGACCCCGCGCAGCCGGCCACCGATGAGCCGGGCCGCATCCCCGCAGCGATGAACGAATTCGTGAGCCATGAAGTGGCGCGCTGGTTGGCCGAGCCGCGCGCACTGGCTTGTGCGCTGGGCGAGGTGCTGAGCGAGCCCAAGCCGCAGGTGTGGTTCGATGCCGGCCAGGCGCCACCGATCGGCGAGGGCGTGCAACTCGACCGGCGAACCCGCATGCTTTACGACGACCACCATGTGTTCATCAATGGTGAGTCGTACCGCGCCGCGGGCCGCGATGCGAAGCTGATGCGGCAGTTGGCCGACCAACGAAGGCTGGGTGCTTCGCAACTTGCCAAGCTCGGCGACGACGCACGAGAATTGCTCGCTCAGTGGGGGCAAGCCGGTTGGCTGCACCCGCACGTCGCCTGAAAGGAGAGCCATGAGCGATCTGCCAGAACCACGGATCCTGTTGTCGCGCAGCGAGTTTCAAGACGCCTTGCGGCAGTCGTTTGCGCTGGTGGCCGACCAGGGTTGCCGCGAGATCTTCATTTGCGACGCGAGCTTTGCCGACTGGCCGCTGAGCGAGCGTGCGGTGATCGAGAACCTGACGCGCTGGGCCTACGCCCACCGCAAGCTCACCGTGCTGGCCCAACACTTCGACGACTTCCCGCGGCGCCATGCACGCTGGGTCGAGTGGCGCAGGCAGTGGTCGCATGTGGTCGAGTGCCGCGCCTTGGCCGAAGCCGACAAGACGCACGCGACGGGCTTGTTCCTGGCGCCCGGCGTGGTCACCTTGCGACTGCTCGACCCCGAGCATCACCGCGCCAGCGTGTCGTTCGAAGAGGCCGATGCCATTCAGGCTCGCGACAGCCTTGATGCACTTTTGCAACGATCTGAAGAGGCTTTCCCTGCGACCACTTTGGGCCTATAGGGAAGTCCCTATGCCCGGGTATAATCATGGGCTAGGCGCAGGGAATGCTTGAGCTTTCCGCGCCTGATTCGTTGGGGATCTGCCAGGATGGAGGGTTCCCACAATTACCGGTAATTGTCTGAACCTTTCACTGAGGATAAATATGAAAAAGTCGCTTCTGTTGGCTTCCCTGGTTGCTGCTGTTGCTCTGGCCGCTTGCGGCAAGAAGCCTGAAGAGGCTGCTGCTGCCGCGACCGCTGCCGCTTCGGCCGCCGCTCCTATGGCTGAGGCTGCTGCTTCGGCTGCAACCATGGCTGCTTCGGCTGCCACGGCCGCGGCTTCTGGTGCTGAGGCTGCTGCCTCGGCCGTGACTGCTGCCGCTTCGGCTGTGGCTGCCGCTGCATCCAAGTAATCGGTTCGCCGATTCGAAAAAGCCGCCTCCGGGCGGCTTTTTTCATGGGCGCGTGATTCGTCGGTGGGGTTCGTCAGCAGACATCGAGCCAGCCGAACCCATGCACCGGGTCCGCGACCACCACGTCGGCAGGCCTGCCTCCGAGCACCGGGGCCAACGCGGCCTGCGCCAATTCGGGCCGGTTGTTCCGCTCGCTCAGATGCGCAGCCACCAGCTGCTTCAGGCCGGCGTGCATGCAGCCCGCGAGAATTTCGGCGGCGGTGTCATTCGCCAAATGACCCAGGCGGCCGCCGATGCGGGCCTTGAGTGAGGCCGGGTAGGCCGAGTCGGCCAACATCGTGCGGTCATGGTTGCATTCCAGCAGCAAGGCGTCACAGTCCTGGAGCTGGGCCAGCAAGTGCGGTGTGATCGAGCCGGCGTCGGTGAGCACGCCCAGGCGCACGGCGCCGTCGCCGATGCGCAGCTGCAGCGGCTCATTGGCGTCGTGCGGAACGGTATAGGGAGCCAGCTCCAGATCGCCGATGGCAATCGCCTCCTGGTCGCGCGCGAAGTGCAGCAGATCGTGCGGCAGATCGGGCTCGCCGATGGCACGCCAGGTGCCGCGGCTGGTCCAGAGTGGGGTGCGGTGACGGCGCGCCAGGGTCAGCGCGCAGCCCACGTGATCGCCGTGCTCGTGGGTCACGAACACCGCGTCGATGTCGGTGGAGGCGAGGCCGGCGCGCGCGAGGCGCCGCTCCAGTTCACGCAGCGAAAAGCCGCAATCGATCAGCACGCGGCTGACTGTGTTGCCGCTGCGCGCCTCGACCAGCGTGGCGTTGCCGGTGCTGCCGCTGCCGAGGCTGCAAAAGCGCATCATGTTTCTAGATGCGCCGGGCGCTTTACTTCAGGTCATCGACCAGCAACTTGACGATGCGTTGGCCGGCGTCGCCGTTCTCCGGAGCGCCCTTGGTGTCGAACACCGACGCGGTGCTGACGTCGCCTTCGGCCTTGACGCTCACGCGGTACTTGATGGGGCCGCTCAGCTTCTTGTCGTCACCGCTGAAGAGGCGGCTGAAGAAGCCCGGCTCTTCCTTGCCGGCCTGGGCCGGGTCCACGTAGCGCACGAAATAGAGGCCTTGCGTGCGGTCGCGGTCTTCGACCGTGAAGCCGCTGCGGTCGAGCGCCAGGCCGACACGGCGCCATGCGCGATCGAAACTTTCGTCCAGCTGCAGGGTGGCAGCGGGGCGGCCATCGAGCACGCGCGCACGTGCCGGCGCGGCAGGTGCGGCGGCGGTCTGTGCCACAGCGGTCTTGGCGGCTTCGTCCTTGGCGCCAAGCTTGACCATCAGGCGCGACAGCATCTCGCCTTCCAGCAAGGGGTCGCTCGCGCGCGGGCGCCAGGTGGTGGATTCCTTGAGCTGGTTGGTGTAGACCTCTTCGATCCCGCGGTGCGAGATGTAGATGTCGGTGCCCTTGTCGGAACGCTCGACGCGGGTGCGGTACTTGTCGAGTTCGCCGGTGGAATACAGGCTGTCGAAGACCCTGCCGAGCGTGTTGCGCAAGAAGTCGTTGGGCAGCTTGGCGCGGTTCTCGGCCCAGTCGGTTTCCATCACACCCACGTCGGCCTGATCGACCGTCAGGTTGAGCCCGCGCTCTTTCCAGAAGGCCTGCAGTTGCGGCCACAGCTGATCGGGCGAGAGCGGCGTGCTCAGGTAGCGCATGCTGCCCTGGCGTTCGATGCGAACGTCACCCAGGGCCTGCGGGGCGACCAGGTTCGTCACCGGCGCCGAAGCGGCCACGCCGGGGGCCTGCAATGCGGCGGCGCTGATGACGCCGGCCTGCGGCGCATAGCGCGGGTCGACGGCCAGTTGGGTCAGGTCGGGCGGCACGTCCAGCGGTGTGGGTTTGGCCTTGGCGGTGCGGTAGTCGATCTTGTCGCCCGACACCACGTTGTCGATGGCTGAACACGCGGTCAATGAACACACCAGCACCACGCTCGTGGCAACAGAACCGAAGGCGAATCGAAAGGGAAGGCGAATCACGTTGTACATCTCCGAAGGGAGCAGACCCGGGCGGACTGCCTAGCGAGCTGGGTGAAGGGAATGAAACGGGAAAGAAAAAGGGAAAGAAAAACGGGAAGAAGAGCGGAAGGCCGGGAGTGCCGCGCCTGCAGCATGAGGCAGCGGCATCAACTCACAGCAGACCCGACTCACGCAGCGCTTGTTCCACCGCCGTCTGGCCGGCGGGGGTGAGGGGAAGGATGGGCAGCCGCACGGTGGCACCGCACAGGCCCAGGCGAGACATCGCCCATTTGGTCGGCGTCGGGCTCGATTCGACGAACAGGTTCTTGTGCAGCGGCAACAGTTTCAGGTGGATCTGCGCTGCCTCCTTCGCCTGGCCAGCGACGGCGGCCTTGCACAGCTCATGCATCGCGCGCGGTGCCACGTTGGCGGTCACGCTCACGTTGCCATGGCCGCCCAGCAGCATCAGCGCCACGGCGGTGGGGTCGTCGCCCGAATAGATCGAGAAGCCCTTGGGGGCGTTCTTGATCAGCGTGCAGGCGCGTTCGATGTTGCCCGTCGCTTCCTTGATGCCGATGATGCCGGGCACCTGCGCCAGGCGCAGCGTGGTCTCGGGCTGCATGTCGGCCACCGTGCGGCCGGGCACGTTGTACAACACCATCGGCACGTCGACCGCTTCGGCAATGGCCTTGAAGTGTGCGTAGATGCCCTCCTGCGAAGGCTTGTTGTAGTACGGCACGACCGACAGCGTGCAATCGGCCCCCACCTTCTTGGCGTAGCGCGACAGCTCGATGGCTTCGCGCGTCGAGTTGCCGCCGGTGCCCGCCATGATGGGGATGCGGCCCCGCGCCTGCTCGACGGCCACGCGGATGATCTCGCAATGCTCTTCGACCGAGACCGTGGGCGACTCGCCGGTGGTGCCGACGACGCCGATGCAATCGGTGCCTTCGTCGATGTGCCAGTCGATCAGGCGGCGCAGCGCGTCATGGTCGACGCTGCCGTCTTCGTGCATCGGCGTGATCAGCGCCACGATGCTGCCAACAATGGGTTTCATGCGGGTTCCTCGGAATCCGAAGATTTTAGCCGCCCCGGGGTGGCCGGGCCGGGGGCCAGTCTGTGGCGAGGCAGCAGGGCCGGGTCGGCCGGCGGTTGGATGGCGGCGATGCGCTGCACAAAGCGGGGTGGAGCGTCGAGGAATCCGTTTTCGTAGGCCACGACGTCAAGACCCTGGCAGGCCTGTAACAGTTCCCCGGGTTTCAACAGGAAGTCGGGGTTGGAGGGCTTGCCCACCGTCTGGTTGCCTTCGGCGAAGGTCTCGCAGATCAGCACGCCGCCGTCGGCCAGGCTGGCGATCAGGGTCGGCCACAGGGGTCGCCACAGGTAGTTGGTCACGATGACCGCGTCGAAGCGCCGGCCCGCGAGCGGCCAGGGCCTGCTTTCGATGTCGGCCACCAGCACCTCGGCCACGCTGCGCAGCGGCTCGACGGCCGCAGCGTCGCGATCGACCCCGGTGACGCGGCAGCCGTTTCCCGCCAACCACGTCACGTGCCGGCCACTGCCGCAGGCCACATCGAGCACGCTGGCGCCGCTCGGCAGCAGATGCGACCAGCGCCGAACCCAGGGCGAAGGTTCGGGCCTCATTGCGGGCGTGCGTGCTGGTTCAGTGCCTTGAGTGCGATCTTGTCGACGATGCCGGGCGCCAGCAGCTTCATCCAGCGGCCGAGCTTGCCTTTGGCCGTCATCACGATGTCGCGCTCGCGCGCTTCGGTGCCGTCGACGATGAGCCGCGCGCAGGTCTCGACGCTCATCGCACCGGTCTCGTCGAGGCCGCTCTGGCCGGCCGCTTCGCCCTGGGCGTTGAAGCCGCGGTAGCGGATCTCGGTGGCCACCACCCCCGGGTACGCGAGCGTGACGCTCACCCCCGCCGAAACCAGCTCGACGCGCAGCGCCTCGAAGAAGCCGGTCATCGCGAACTTGGTGCCGCAGTAGGCGGTGCGCCCCGGCACGCCCACCAGGCCTGCGAGGCTCGAGATGGCCACGATGCGCCCGCGCGTAGCCTGGAGGTGCGGCAACGCGGCATGGGTGCACCACACGCTGCCCCAGTGGTTGATGCGCATCAGCGTTTCGTACCAGCCCAGGTCGGTGACCTCGCTGAACAAGGCCTGGGCCGACATGCCGGCGTTGTTGACCAGTGTGTCGAGCCGACCGAAGGCCTGAATCGTGGCATCGACCAGAGCCACGCAGTCGGACTGCACGCCGACGTCGCAGCGCTGCACCCGCACCTGGCAGCCGAACGTGCGGCACTCGACCGCGACCGCTTCGAGCTTGTCGACACTGCGTGCCGCCAGCACCAGCGCCGTGTCGGCCCGGCCGCGTGCTGCCCACTGCCGCGCCATCTCGGCGCCGATGCCTTCGGACGCGCCGGTGATCAGGATCACGTTCATCTCAGTGGCGCCCGGCCGTCCGAAGCCACTGACCGCCCCCTCGGGGGGCAGGAGCGAAGCGACGTGGGGGTTGTCATCTCAGTGGCGCCCGGCCGTCCGAAGCCACTGACCGCCCCCTCGGGGGGCAGAAGCGAAGCGACGTGGGGTTGTCATCTCAGATCGGTGCCGGTGCGGTGGTCGAGGTCATCGACGCACTGTAGTGGATGCGATCGGTGCGCTCAGAACCTGAAGCCCAGCTTCACGCCGTAGCTGGTGGCCTGGCCGGTCTTGTCGCCTTCGAGCACGACATTGGTCAGGCCGAAGTTCATGTTCACGCCGGCGAACACCTTGCCTTGCGTGAAGGTTTCGGTGGCCAGGCCAAAGCCGTCGGGCTTGCTTTTCACGCGAACGGTGCCGACACCGGCATACGGCGTCAGAAAAAGAAAGCCCTTGGAGATCGACAGGTCCAGCCCCGTGGTTTCCAGGCTCAAGTTGTCGACGCCCGACAGCGCCGAGTAGCTGGCGCGCAGCGCGATGGCCGGTGTGGCCACGCCGCCCGGCAGAAAGGCCCAGCGCAGCTCGCCCCCGGCAATCTGGATGTTGCTGGACGGCACCTTGGAGAGCGACACGCCGATGTCGATGTCGAAAGGCAGGCCCTTGTGCACGCGCAGCGCCGGCACCGGCAGCGTGGACGGCACGCTGCCGCCGCCGGCGGCCTTTTCCCACACCGCGCGGTTCTGGAGCCGTGTGCCGCTGACGGCGATGCCGATGTCGAAACCGGTCAGGCCCATGCTCTCGGACGGGATCATCGGCTTGAACGACACCACCGAGCCCAGGTCTTCGGACAGCAGGCGGAACTCGGGCTGCGTGAGCAGCAGCGGGTTCACATTGGCTGCGTGGGCAGACACGGCCAAACAGGCTGCGGCGCTCGACAGCAGTGCAGAGCGAATGAAGTGGTGGGGTGTGCGCATGCTCATTGGCTCGCTGTGCTGAGTGACTTCAGCGCATTTTCATCCAGCTTCAACGAAGCGGCGCCGATCATCTCGTTGAGCTGCGATCAGCGCCTGGTTGCGCTTGCCGCTTGCTTCAACCACTTGCCGAGGGTGGTTTCTGATTCGCCGCCGCTGTGGCCAGGCACCCAGCACCAATACCCGTCGGCGGTGTCGAAGGGGTTCAGCCCGGCATCGACCCTGGGGCCGGGTGGCGACAGTGGGGGTCATGTGCTACGTCTCCT
>Ga0302322_100002443_pt1 | contig 15657 bp, 18 predicted proteins | sample Fen_T0_2_FD_203757 | JGI IMG/M metagenome (GOLD analysis project Ga0302322, IMG submission 203757) | Peat permafrost microbial communities from Stordalen Mire near Abisko, Sweden - Fen_T0_2 | ecosystem: Environmental > Terrestrial > Soil > Wetlands > Permafrost | place: Sweden: Abisko... | reverse complement strand
CCAGACAAATCCCGTGCCATATCACCCGCACTAATCGCAAAACCCACGATATTATTCGTGCCGGGCTGGATCGTTCGCCCTTATACTCAGGGGTTATTGAGGGTATCGGGCCACGTTATTGCCCGTCGATTGAAGATAAAATCGTGCGCTTTGCCGACCGCGATACTCACCAGATTTTTGTTGAACCGGAAGGTTTGGATACGCATGAGATCTATCCTAACGGCATATCAACCAGCTTGCCGTTTGATGTGCAGTACGAGTTTGTCCGCTCGATGGAAGGCTTTGAAAATGCCGAAATCGTGCGCCCTGGTTATGCCATCGAATATGATTTTTTCGATCCCCGCGATTTGAAAATGTCGCTGGAAACCAAGCACATGAAGGCATTGTTCTTTGCCGGACAAATCAACGGCACGACGGGCTATGAAGAAGCCGCAGCCCAAGGTTTGATTGCTGGGCTGAATGCGGCACGTCTGGTTCAGAGCCAAGAAAGCTGGTGTCCGAAACGAAATGAAGCCTATATGGGCGTGATGATCGACGACCTAATTACCCGTGGAACACAAGAGCCGTATCGCATGTTTACCAGCCGTGCGGAATACCGCTTGTTGCTGCGGGAAGATAATGCCGATTTGCGCTTGACTGAAAAAGGCCGTGAATTAGGCTTGGTTGACGATATCCGTTGGCAAGCATTTGAGGCTAAAAGGGAAGCAATAACCAACCTTCAAGAAAATCTGAAAAAAAAATGGATCAGGGCTGAAAGCGAAGAAGCGGAGCTGGTTGAACAATTTTGGGGCAAGCCTTTGCTTAAGGAAGCCAGTTTAGCGGAATTGTTGCGTCGTCCAGAAGTCGATGCCCAGCGCTTATTGACCTTTCTCGAAGGCGGTGACGAGATTCATGAGCAAGTCGGCGAGCAGGTCGAAATACAAGCTAAATATGCCGGTTATATTGTCAGGCAGCAAACCGACATCGACAAAACTTTACGTTACGACCACTTGCACCTTCCTGATAGCCTGGATTATGCGGGTGTCCCTGGCCTGTCGAATGAAGTCAGCCAAAAACTCAAGGCGCAACGACCAGAAACCTTGGGTCAGGCTTCAAGAATTCCAGGTATGACACCTGCTGCGATTTCCTTATTATTGGTCTATCTCAAGAAGAAAAGTGCTTAATGGATGATTGCCGCAAAATCCTAGTTGACGGCATTGCGGCACTTAACCTGTCGGTCGATGAGCAACAAATTGAACAATTGCTGGCTTTCATCAAGTTAATTGAAAAATGGAATAAAGCCTATAACCTGACAGCAATAAAAAAGCAGGACGACATGGTCAGGCTGCATTTACTGGACAGCCTGACCGTTATCCCTTATCTTGAAGGCAACCGAATTATCGACATAGGCACAGGCGCGGGTTTACCCGGCATTCCCCTCGCCATTTGTTTGCCGCACATAGCATTTACCTTGCTGGACAGTAACGCAAAAAAAACCCGCTTTGTGCAGCAAGCCGTACTGGAATTAAAACTGACCAATATAAAAATTGTGCATAGCCGGGCAGAAGACTTTCAACCCGAACAATGTTACGACATGGTTTTGACACGGGCATTTGCCGATCTGGCGGACATCCTCAGATCAACAAATCATTTACTTGCCAAGAATGGTAAGCTGTTAGCCATGAAAGGCCATTGTCCAGAACAGGAATTGGCAAAAGTTAAGTTACCGACCTCCGTGATTCTGGTGCGAATTCCGGGCGTTGAAGCGGAGCGGAATCTGGTTCTGATAAAACCTTAAGCCACATTCGTCTTTCGTTTTTTCTATTGACGTATTGGAAAATACATCAGCAATATTTTAATTTGTAAGAGGAGAAACATGAACGATACCGATCGCATCAAATACCTGCGTATTGCTTTGATTGTTGTAGGGCTTATCTTCATCTTCGGTTTATGGACACTTACCGTAATCTGGCCTTCGGGCTGGTCTTGGCACACAGAAGGGCGTTCTGAATATCTTGAAATGATCTTGGGTATTTATGTGACACTTGGTGTGTTCTTGATATTGGCATCGCGTAATCCAATGATGCATCTAAGCCTGATCTGGTTTACAGTCTGGTCGAGCGTAGTACATGCAATCATTATGGCAGTTGAGTCCGTAGTCAATACTCAGCATATTGGGCATTTATGGGGTGATGTGGCGGCGCTACTCATTGTAGCTGCGGTTTTGGCGACATTAACCCCACGTCAGCATCAATGCCTTACAGAACCTAACCGATAAAAAGACTAATAATCAAGGTAAAAGAGTGGGAAAAGTAATTGCCCTGACCAACCAAAAAGGCGGAGTCGGTAAGACCACAACCACAGTCAATCTGGCTGCTGCGCTGGCTGCGGCAAAAAAGCGGGTGTTATTGGTCGATCTTGATCCCCAGGGCAATGCGGCCATAGGCTGCGGTGTGGATAAGGAAACCGTCAGTTACTCCAGCTTCGATATTTTGATGAAAGAAGTGTTGGCAACCGAAGCCATCATCAAATTACCTGAATTGGGCTTTTCGGTGATTCCAGGCAACTCTGACCTGACTGCCGCCGAAATTCGGCTACTGAAAGAGGAACGCCGGGAGCGGCGGCTGGACGATGGGCTGGTGCTTATCAAGCCTTATTATGATTACATTTTGGTCGATTGTCCGCCGTCCTTAAACATGCTGACCTTAAATGCCTTGGTCGCAGCCGATAGCGTGTTGATTCCCATGCAGTGCGAATATTATGCGCTGGAAGGATTAACCGCACTAATGGGAACGATTAAGAACATTAAGGAAACAGTTAACCCCGATTTGTATCTGGAAGGCATCCTTCGCACCATGTTTGACGACCGCAGCCGATTGACCAAAGATGTCTCCGAGCAGTTAATCAAGCACTTTGGTGACAAGGTGTTCAGGACATGCATCCCCAGAAATATCCGCTTGGCAGAAGCGCCTAGTCACGGCCTACCCGTATTGTTTTATGATAAGGCATCCCGAGGTTCTTTAGCTTATATTGCCTTGGCAGGTGAAATGTTGAGGAAAGAAAGCGGTAAAAAAGGCTCGTGACAGCATAAGGCTTGGGTCTCAAACAGAAAATATGCGGAAATCTTTAAAAATGTAGAAAACTTCCTGTTCTCAATAGGAGCAATGCTGTCAAGTAAACAAGCTCCCTCTCCTGCTGGAGAGGGTTGGGGTGAGGAGAATAAAAACAAGGGAAAAAGCTTATTTGCCTACCCTCATCCTAACCTTCGCCCTCCAGGGATGGTGGAAGTGCGGCAACGGATAGGGAATCTGTGCCGCCTCCCTCAGGGAGAAGGGACAGTCCCCTTAACTTAACGACATTGCCAATGCGAGAAAGTGTTTTTAGGCTTCCATAAATGAATAGCAACAAAAGGTGAACACTTTGGTTAAACGCGGATTAGGTCGAGGATTAGATGCATTGTTGGGCGATGTTTCTGCTGCAAAGGAAACAACCAATCCTTTGCATACATTACCAATTGAATATCTCCAGCGGGGCAAGTTTCAACCCAGAAAAGATATGAATCCTGAGAAATTGCAGGAGCTGGCGGATTCCATAAAAGCGCAGGGCGTTATTCAGCCCATCGTCGTGCGCAAACTCGGTCAAGATAAATACGAAATCGTCGCCGGAGAACGCCGTTGGCGTGCCTCCCAACTAGCAGGGCTACAGCAAATACCCGTCGTTATCAAAGACATCGACGACCGCGCCACCATGGCGATTGCCCTGATCGAGAACATCCAACGGCAAGACCTCAACCCCCTGGAAGAAGCCGAAGCCTTAAGAAGGTTGCTCGATGAATTCACCATGACCCATCAACAAATCGCCGATGCTGTGGGCAAGTCGCGGGTAACCGTGACTAATTTGTTGCGCTTGATGGACTTACACCCCGAAGTAAAAAAGTTGCTAATCAGCGGTCAACTGGAAATGGGTCATGCACGGGCATTGCTGTCCTTGGATGCAGTCAAACAAGTCGCCGCCGCCCAAAAGATAGCCAGGGAGGGATTAACGGTGAGGATGGCAGAAAAGCTGGTCAAAGATGCCCAAACCGAATCCAAGCCGCAAAAAACTAAAACCGTTGATCACGACACCTTACGCCTACAAAACGAACTGACTGCAAAGCTGGGTGCAAAAGTTGTCATCGAACATAAGGATAACGGCGCGGGTAAACTGGTCATTGCTTATTCCAGTTTGGAGGAGTTGGATGGGATTTTGGAGCAGATAAGGTAGATACTGGAATCGAGAGATGTAATTTTAGGAAATAAAATCTATCCAGAGCGAGGAAATAATACTTAGGCTACAAGGATTCAAAATGACTGATAAAAAGGAAGACGAGGATGAAATGAAGCTGCCTGAAAGTAGCAAGGCAGCTAAAATTTATCGCGGCGCACTACAAGCAATCGGTGGTGCAATACCATTTGCTGGTGGCTTCCTTTCTGCAATTGCTGGGGCATGGTCAGAGGACGAACAAGAAAAGATTAACCGATTTTTTGAACACTGGGCTCGAATGTTACAAGACGAACTTAAAGAAAAAGAGGACACAATAATTGAAATTATGGCTAGACTTGATTTGCAAGATGAGGCTATTTCTCAAAGAGTTGAAAGTAAGGAATATCAGTCACTGATAAAAAAGACCTTTAGGGAGTGGTCTGGCGCTGAAAGTGAAGAGAAAAGAGTTTATATTAGAAATATTCTTGCCAATGCAGCGGCGACTCGAATTTCTAGCGACGATGTCGTACGAATGTATATAGATTGGATTAATCAATATTCTGAAATGCACTTTCAGGTAATTGGAGCGATTTATAACAACGATGGAATCACTCGTGGCGCTATTTGGAAAAAAATAGGAAAAGGTTTTGTCAGAGAAAACTCGGCAGATGCCGACTTATATAAGCTACTATTTCGTGACTTAAGCACTGGAGGAGTAATCCGACAGCATAGAGAAGTCGATTATTATGGTAATTTCATATCTAAACAATCAAAACCAGCTCAAAAAGGAAATGGATCAAAGTCTCCAACTGTATCGGCATTCGACGAAAAGGAAGGTTACGAGCTTACCGAATTAGGTAAACAGTTTGTTCATTATGCCATGTCAGATTTGCCGTTAAAAATCGAGTTTAGCCTGTAAGGCCATAAACGGATTCGTCGTAAGGTAATCCGCAATTTTGTAACAAATCCCGCTCTATTTCTATGCAAACCGTCTATCTCGAAACTTCGTTTATAAGCTACTTGACTGCACGCCCAAGTAGAACCATCATCGGTGCTGCCCATCAAGAAATTACACGGGACTGGTGGTCACGTAAGCGCACGGCTTTTGAACTCAGAATCTCGGAGTTAGTCATACGGGAGTGTGCAGCAGGCGATCCCGAAGCTGCCTAGCTTCGCTTGGATGCCATTACCGGAATCGCCCGCCTTGAAATCAACGAGCGCGTTGAACAAATTGCTCTCGGTCTTGTGCAGCGGGGTTTAGTCCCGCCGCAAGTTGCAGAGGATGCGCTGCATATTGCGATTGCTGCTGCACATGGAATGGACTTTATTTTAACTTGGAATTTCAAACACATTGCGAACCCTATGATGCAACGACGCATTGCCGGTTTTTTGGATGAGATCAATTTGCCACTGCCTTTTATTTGCACCCCCGAAGAATTACTAGGAGAAGACGATGGAACCATTAGTAACTGACGAAATTATCGAAGAAATCCACGCAACCAGACGGGAACATGCCGCCAGCTTTGATTTTGATATAGAACGCATTATGGCAGACCTGAAAAAATCCGAACGGATACACACGGAGCAGGGATGGCCGTTGGTGCAAGCGCAAGAAAGGCTAACGACTGATGTGGCATTTCAGCGGATTCGTTTCGGTCATCGCTGAACGCGGCAAGGCGTATCACCTTTAACCGCAATGTTTACGCACCAGCTATTCGTAGTGCGTCAGCACTTTTACCACTTGTTCTTGTTCCAATTGGAGCGTACTTCGGTAAGTAACATTAAGACTAGCCATAGTTAATGCCTTTTAAAAAATAACAGCGTACGTATTGGCGTACGCCGCGTCAAGCATTAACAATGTGTATCCTCTACATAACTTGATTAGCTTTGCGAAAACAGTGTGTTGAAAACAAGTGCAAATGATGTGCTTCGTTTCTCGGTACATCTTTCGCTGGGCGGATTCTTGAACGGATAAGGTAGAATCAGAATATTATAAAAGTTGAGGTACGACCCCTAACGTTCAACGGTGGCGTGATTTTAGTTGGGATTCCTTTGTCATCTCAACTACGTTGAATGGAATTAATGGGCTTGTCTATTCATCATCTCTTTTGACATCAACATGAAGCTCTCCGAATTCATCTTCTGTCAATAAGAATAAAATGGGCGCACAACAAACCGAACAATCTTCGTAATAGCTTTGTGGGCTGGATGAATCATCCACTAGAACATCCAGAGTTTCGCCGCAATAGGGACACTGGATAAACGTTTCGCGCTGATACAACATTCAGACTCTTCTGAGCAGGTTATCCAGCCAAGATGCTGGCAATATGCGTTTGAGAAAAGCAAACAGGTAAGTGGGGAAAGTAACGTAATAACGTATTTTGGGGCATTTTGATTCGACGGCGTGGACAACCTTATCGGCAACCGCTTTGGCAGGCAGGGTAAAAGCGACTGCCGCACCTTCTTTTTGCAGCCGCTCTTCCATGGCTTTATAGGTATCTTTATGAAAACTATCCGTGGCTATGTTTTTATTGTATAAGTCAAAGGAATTTTGCCGGAAGTTGCTCATGATAGGCCCAGGTTCTATGAGCGAAACAGAGATATTGCTGCCATGCAACTCCAGGCGCAAGGTGTCTGCCAAACCTTCCAAGGCATACTTGCTGGCGTTGTAAGCGCCCCGGTAGGTCATGGCAACCAGCCCAAGTATCGAACTGTTGTAGATAATCCGCCCATGTCCTTGTTTACGCATCACAGGGATTAGCAGGTTGGTCAATTCTTGGGTGCCGAACACATTGGTTTCAAACTGGAATCTCAGGGTTTCACGGCTTAAGTCTTCGACCGCTCCGGGCTGACCGAAACCAGAATTATTGAATAACACGTCAATTTGGTTATCGGTCAGTTCCAGGGCTTTCTTGACGGCTTTTTGGATACTTTTACTGTCGGCTAAATCGAGTTGGACTGCAATGAAACCTTCTTGCTGCAAACGGGCGACATCTTCTTCTTTTCTCGCACTGGCAACAACCTTATGCCCACGGTTTTTTAATTCAAGAGCCGTAGCATAACCAATTCCGCTGGAACAGCCCGTAATAAGTATAGTCTTCAGTATGGTTTGGGGCTGCGTCATTGCGAGTTGGTTGCCAATTCCTGCTCAGACACATAGAATTTTTTCGCTGAACTGCAATCAACTAGGATGACCAGCGCATCTTTCGTGCTTTTTTCGTTTAATTCCACGGATTCAACCCGTCCGCACTGGCCTGTGGCGAGTGATTTTTCTGCTGCTTGCCGTCTAAACCGTTCAACATCAGGCAGTCTGTTCTGGTAAATTTTAACCAAGGGCGTTAAGTCGTCAAATTTATAGGGTGGAATGGCAAAGGCTGAAAATTTATGTGGATTATTTTTTATCAGGAATTGGTTTTTAGCGCTTTCATCCATAGCACTTTGTTTTAATTGCGTTTGTTTTTGTATAAACCCCTGTTCATCAAGTTTTTTTTGTGCTTCTTTATCTTCTTGTTCTTGTTGAGACAAAGCTTTTTGGTTTTCTTGTTGGTTAAGGTCAGTGGAACCCCCAGTTTTCACATTCAGCTCAACTTTGCTTTGTCCTTCCGCGCAAGGTACTGACCGGTAGGTTTTGTTGCCGCTGGCGTCCGTACATTTATAAACGCCCGCTGATAATTGCATGGAAACAAGCAATCCCAAGGTTAGCAGTGTAAATTTCATTGTTTTCCTCGATATTAGTACGTAAAAATTCGACTGGTTAGAGTATAGAAGATTTATTAGCCAAGGTCATCGCAGAAATTATTTTTTTCCTGGAAATAAGAGCTTGACCACAAGAATAACACTGTTGTAATTAACATAATAATGGTAAAAAACCAAAAATAACTGGCACCTTCAAGTTTGCTGGTGCCATCCGTATTGTGAATGAAAAAATTGACCGCGCTGGTAAAAAGATTACCAAGCGCTATCGATAAAAAATAAAAGGCCATAACAAATGATTTCATGGTCTTAGGCGCTTGACGATAGGAGAATTCAAGGCAGGTAATGGAGATCATGACTTCTGCCGAAGTGAGCATAAAGTAGGCAATAAACTGCCAGCCAATGTTCGGCACGCCACCACGGTCTAACTGCATTTGTATGACACTGGCGGTAGCGAATGCAATTACGGTAAGGAACAGTCCGATGGACATTTTTCTTATGGCCGTAAGTTCAAACAAATTATTTAAAAATGGATAGATGATGTATGTAAACAGCGGTGTCAGTAACATGATAAGTAATGGATTTGCCGCTTGAATTTGTGATGGCAGCAGCTCAATTCCCAAGATAACGCGATCCATTTTCTGCGCCTGTAATATCCAGGATGAGCCAATTTGCTCAAAAAGTGCCCAAAAAACGGCGATAAATACGTAAACAGACGCTAATTTTGCTAAAGTCGTCATTCCATATTGACTGAACATTTCTCTTATAAAGCCCATACCCGCAGGTTTTATATGGACGAATTGATAACGTCCAGACCAAAAGATCGCGGTAGCAATCAGCATCAATACGCCTGGAATCCCAAATGCTACGGATGGGCTATACTGATTCAGTAACCAAGGACTAATCAACATGGCTGCAAAAGCGCCAAGGTTGATGGAAAAATAAAACCAGCTAAACACTTTACCGATCAAATATTGATTGTCCGACCCGAACTGGTCGCCCACGTGCGCGGAAACACAGGGTTTTATGCCGCCAGCGCCCAAGGCAATCAGCCCTTGCCCTAGCAGTAAGCCCATAAGTGTATTATCAATAGCCAAGGCTAAGTGGCCTAGACAGTAGATCAAAGATAATAAAATGATGGTTCGATATTTGCCTAAAAGCCCGTCCGAGACTAAAGCACCAAGCAAAGGCATAAAATAAACTGCTGACACGAATAAATGGAAATACCCTTGCGCTTCTTGTTCAGACATGACTGCCAATGCGCCCGTGCTGTCCGTCAGGTATTGCGTCATGAACACAACCAGAATTGCCCGCATCCCATAATAACTGAACCGTTCAGCCGCTTCATTGGCCACAATGTAAGGTATACCTGAAGGCAGTGTGTTTTGATGCGGCTCAGGCTGATGTTTATAGGGCTTCATAACACATTGATGGGATTAGGGTTAAGGGCTGGGTGGCAATTCCAACGAGCAAGCTATTTACAAGAGGATATTTGCTAGGCTTAAGTTAGCGATCATTATAATAGCGATAATTGTTCGCGTGGGATTTACAAACCTAAATGCTGATATTATCGAATCTTAAGGGCTAAAACCGACAAAATTCAAAGTTAAGATATAATCGAGTAACATATTTGCTGAACGATAACCGTTATGCTTAATTATCAAAAAGAATTTATTGCTTACTCGCTGGATTGCGGTGTACTGAAATTCGGGGAATTTCTGTTAAAGTCAGGCCGAACTAGCCCTTATTTTTTCAATACAGGCCTGTTTAATACGGGTGAAAAATTGAGAAAGTTGGGGGGATTTTATGCCCAGGCGCTGATACAGTTGGATATAAAGCCGGATATTCTGTACGGGCCAGCCTATAAAGGGATACCCTTGGTTAGCGCAACAGCCATTGCATACGCACAAATGATAGCCAGCGACATTCCTTTTGCGTTTAATCGTAAAGAAGCAAAAGATCACGGCGAAGGCGGTGAGTTGGTCGGTTCCACCCTAAAAGGCAAGGTATTGATTGTTGACGATGTTATTACTGCGGGTACATCAGTTAGGGAATCAGTCGATATTATTATGCGGGCGGGTGCTGTGCCAGTCGGGGTGTTGATTGCATTAGACAGGCAGGAAAAAGCGCAAAGTGGACTTTCCGCTATTCAGGAAGTCATAGAATGCTTTAAAATCCCAGTCGTGTCGATTATTACGCTGGAAAATATCATCGACTACATTGAAGCCCATGCAAGCGGTCAATTGGACGCGATAATCCGGTATCGGCAGCAGTACGGAGTTTAATGTTAATGAATCCACAAAAAATAAGGTTACAAAAGCTAACAGTTCCACGGATATAGTCTACAATTAGCGGGAAATAATTCATCTGATATTTTGACTATCCTTACTTACAAAACCATGTCGGTAACCAAGGGCTTGCCATGAGTAATATGGAATTTAAAGAGCAAATGCACGAATACTCGCTATGGCGAGCAAAGTTGATACAGGGTATCGAAATGTATCACCAGTGGCGTATTCGCTACGATGTGAACGATCCCCACAGTAACAACACGATCTTGAATGTCCTTAACGGATTGCAAGCAGACCGGATAACGTTGGCTTTTGTTGCTGAGTTTTCGCGGGGTAAAAGTGAGCTCATCAATGCGCTGTTTTTTGCTGAAACAGGTCTTAGGTTACTGCCGTCTTCGCCCGGACGCACGACTATGTCGCCTACCGAACTCTATCATGATGCAGAAGGCGGTGACTATATCCGCTTATTAGAAATTGAAAGTCGGCTTGAAGATATTTCCATGGCCGAGTTCAAAAATACTCCCGAAAGATGGAAGCAAATAGATCTGGATTGTAACTCTCCAGCGCAAATGCAAGAAGCATTCAAGGCATTGATTGCCACTAAAATGGTAGACCGCGACCTAGCGGATAAACTGGGCTTATGGAATGAGCGCGAAGCGGCAGAGCAAGGCATCGTCAATCCGGAAAAAGTGGAAGTCCCGTGTTGGCGGCACGCGATAATCAGTTTCCCCCATCCCCTATTAAAAGAGGGCTTGACCATTCTTGATACTCCTGGCTTGAATGCCCTAGGGGCTGAGCCTGAGCTGACATTAAGTATGCTGCCCAGTGCCCAAGCCATCGTGTTTGTTATTGCAGCAGACACAGGGGTGACCAAGAGTGACATGGACATGTGGCGTAATCACGTTTGTCACGCTCGTGGCGGCAGTAAACGCGGCTTGGCTGTGGTTATGAACAAAATTGATGCCATGTGGGACGATCTGGCGGGTGATACGGGGTATCACGATGCCATCAAATCGCAAGTCAAAACCTCTGCAACAACCTTAAAAATTGAAGAGGGGGCTATTTTTCCCGTGTCTGCCAAGCAAGCATTGCTTGCCAAGGTTAAAGGTGACAAAGCGTTGCTGGAAAGAAGCAGGCTTGCGGCCTTAGAAACCTATCTGGCTGATGATATCGTCAAACAACGGCGTAATATCCTGATGGAAACCGTTACCAGGGACATTGGCTTTTTGGTCAATGAATCGTTGAGCTTGACGGAATCGTCCCTGGCAAACGGAATCTCTCAGCTTGAGGAATTCAAGAAAATTGATTTCCAAAACCAGGATATGACCGGTAAATTAATGGCCGAGACCCGTGACAGGCAAAATCTGTACATGTCCAACATTGAAAACTTCCAGGCCAGTCGCCGGGTATTTAATGTTCAGGCCAAGATGTTGATTGATTCTTTCTCCAAGGAGCGGATTGATAGTATCATCAAAAATACCAAGCATGACATGTCGAAGAGCCTGACTACTTACGGAATGAAACAAAGCATCCGTAAATTATTTGATGATTTGCGTGACTTGCTACAGGATTCTGTTGATATTACCAATGAGACCCGCCGTTTGGTCAAAGCCATACACAAAAAATTCCATGATGAGTATGGTTTTAAAGAGATAGAGCCTCAGCTATTCTCGATTAAACAGTACCAGTTTGAGCTGGAACAAGTCTTCGCAGAAGGTGAAGCCTTTCGTGTCAGTGCCAAGACGACTATGACGGAGCAGAGTGTTGTCATTAACAGGCTTTATAGCACGTTGATCGCAAAAGCCAGAAATATACTCAGACAGGCGCATGCAGATGCCGGGGCTTGGAGCAATGGCGTATTGACTCCTTTGATGCATCAGATTAAAGACCATAAAAAACAAATCGAGAATCGTTTACACATGCTCAAAAAGATGAACGAGTCAAAAGGTACGGTAGCCGAAAATATTGCTACATTAGAAGCAGAAATTGAGCCTCTAAAACGGCAAAGAGGCGAACTTATGATGATGATTAAGGGTATGCAGCTTAATGATGAGTCAAAATAACCAGGAAAATTGGTTTATTAGTTATTAAGCATTCTTGAACGCCCTTGAAGTTTAATAGGTAAAGCTTGAACCTCAATAATTTTTAAAGCGTGGTAAATCTCCGGCAATCAGGCCCGAAATTCAGCGTTGGCTTTGGTCTTTACTTATCTGCCTTGATTTAGTACGTCCTGACAGATATAATTCGCGGTCTTAAGTGTTTGGAGGTTGTGTGGCAGCTAGAGGGTCGTCTACTGTCGCTAAAATCCTGGGTTATCAAGCCTTGATAATCATGGCAGTTAGCTTGGGCTTTGTTGTTGGGGGGTGGCAAAAAGTCTTCTCATCAGCATTAGGCGGGTTGGCGGCCTTTCTTCCAAATCTGTATTTTGCGCTGCGCGTAGCTGGATCAGCGGAGCAAGATGCCAGAAAGATTTTACGGTCTTTCTATATGGGTGAATCAGTGAAACTGCTGTTGACAGTGGCACTGTTCATTTTGATTTTTCAAATCCCAAACATTGAAATTTTACCGTTGATGGCAGGTTATATAACTGCCTTATCGGTTTTTTGGTTTGCGCTCTTAATGCGTTGAATTTAATTAAGATGCAGTGAATTTAATCAGGCTGCGCTGAATATTTTTTGAGAGGAACAATGGCTACCGAAGCTCACGCCGCCGAAGGTGCAACCGGTTATATCATCCATCACTTAACCCCGCTTAGCGTGGGCGAGGGATTCTGGACTTTAAACCTGGATACCCTGTTTTTTTCGGCAGTTTTAGGTGCGCTGTTTGTCTGGTTTTTTAAGAAAGCGGCTGAAAGTGCAACGGCGGAAGTTCCTGGCTTGGTGCAAAATTTTGCCGAAATGTTGGTCGAATTCGTTGATAGGCAAGTAAAAGACAGCTTTCATGGACATAGCAATGTCATTGCCCCGCTCGCACTGACCATTTTTTGCTGGGTTTTCCTGTTTAATTTCATGGATTTGTTCCCTGTGGATTTGTTGCCTTCCGTTGGTTCGGTAATGGGAATTCCGTATTTGCGCGTAGTCCCCAGCACAGATTTGAACGCCACCTTTGCGATGTCAATTTCGGTGTTCTGCCTGATTATTTTCTACAGCGTCAAAGTCAAAGGCCCGTGGGGATTTGCCAAAGAACTCATGTTCCAACCCTTTGGCCCGTGGCTGTTGCCATTCAATTTGATACTGAAATTGGTAGAGGAAATTGCTAAACCGATTTCATTGGCGCTACGGTTATTCGGCAACCTTTATGCCGGTGAATTGATTTTCATGCTGATTGCCTTGTTGCCTTGTTATTTACAGCCTGTGCTGAGCTTTCCTTGGGCTATCTTCCATATTTTAATTATTACCCTTCAAGCTTTTATCTTCATGGTATTGACCATCGTTTACCTAAGTATGGCGCACGAAGACCACTAACACTGATCCTTTTTTATTTTTTAACACTACGTTTTGGAGATGTCATGGAAATTGCTAAATTAATAGCCGATGTACAAGGTATGACCGCGATTGCAGTCGGTCTGGTTTTGGGTATGGGCGCTTTGGGAACCGCGATAGGCTTTGGCCTGTTAGGTGGAAAATTCCTGGAAGGTGCTGCGCGTCAACCTGAAATGGTGCCTATGTTGCAAGTAAAAATGTTTGTTGTTGCCGGTCTGTTAGATGCGGTGACCATGATCGGTGTCGGCTTGGCGCTGTTCTTTACGTTCGCCAATCCTTTCTTGTCGGCTGTGCAAGCCGCTGCAGCGGGTTAATCAAACGACCTACCTATAACTTTACGAGAGGAACACATCGTGAGTATCAATGCTACTCTGATTGGTCAAATAATTACCTTTGCACTTTTGGTATGGTTTACCATGAAGTACATCTGGCCGCCATTATTTAACTCCTTAGAAGAACGTAAAAAGAAAATTGCCGATGGTCTGGCTGCGGCGGAAAAAGGCCAGGAAGAGATGTTGTTGGCTGAGAAAAAAGCCAAAGGTGTTTTAAAAACCGCTAAAGATCAATCATCTGAAATTGTCAACTTGGCGCAAAGACAAGCTAACGAAATCGTTGAAGACTCAAAAAATACAGCCAAAAAAGAAGGTGACCGCCTGATTCTTGCGGCTAAAGCGCAAATTGAACAGGAAGTACAGCAAAGCAAGGACACTTTGCGTAAGGAAGTGGCCGCTTTAGCCGTCAGTGCAGCAGAGCAAATCTTGAGTGCAGAAATCGACAAAACCAAGCACCAAGAGATTTTAGAAAAAATCTCCAGCAGGTTATAAGGCTGGATAATGAGCGAATTGGCAACCTTAGCTAGACCTTATGCCTCAGCGGTATTCAAGCGGGCTAAAGAAACTGCCGCCACCGTAACGTGGTCGGAAAACTTGGCTTTCATGTCGGCGGTTATGGCTAACGAAGAAATGGCCGTTGTGGTCAGTAACCCAAAAGTCAACAAAGACAGGCTTGCAGAGCTGGTTCTCGACATCTGCCGCGAACATATAGCCAAAGAAGGTGGAAATTTTCTGAAATTGTTACTGCAAAATAACAGGCTGACATTATTGCCGCATATCACTAAGCTTTTCGAAGAGCTTAAAGCAGAAGACGAAGGTTATGTCGATGTTGAAGTATTAACCGCTTTTGCTTTTACCAAAGAAGCGCAGCAAAAATTTACTGCAACTTTGGAAAAAACATTAAGCAAAAAAGTTCACATGAATGTGACCTTGGATAAATCATTAATAGGCGGTGTCCTGGTACGCGCAGGTGACCGGGTTATTGATGGTTCCATTAGAGGTCAACTCCAATACTTGCAAAAGGCTCTACAGTAAGAGTGAGATATAGAACATGCAATTAAATCCATCTGAAATCAGTGATCTGATAAAAAAGAAGATCGAAAACTTCGATCTGAGCGCAGAATCCCACACGGAAGGCACTGTTGTCAGTGTGACCGATGGTATCGTGCGGATTCACGGCTTGTCCCAAGCAATGCAGGGCGAAATGCTGGAGTTTCCAGGCAATGCCTTCGGTATGGCGCTCAACCTGGAAAGGGATTCCGTGGGTGCAGTAATACTGGGCGCTTATCAGCATATCTCAGAAGGCGATACCGTCAAATGTACGGGAAAAATTCTGGAAGTCCCTATTGGACGGGCATTATTAGGTCGGGTTGTTGATGCCCTTGGTAATCCCATAGACGGCAAAGGCGCTATTGACACCACTGAAACGGCACCTATCGAAAAAATTGCCCCTGGCGTAATTGCCCGGCAATCAGTAGACCAGCCAGTTCAGACGGGATTGAAATCGATTGATGCGATGATTCCAATCGGTCGAGGCCAGCGCGAATTGATTATCGGCGACCGCCAAACCGGGAAAACCGCTATTGCTGTCGATACGATCATTAACCAGAAAGGTACAGGCATTAAATGTATCTATGT
>Ga0302322_100002442_pt1 | contig 15658 bp, 13 predicted proteins | sample Fen_T0_2_FD_203757 | JGI IMG/M metagenome (GOLD analysis project Ga0302322, IMG submission 203757) | Peat permafrost microbial communities from Stordalen Mire near Abisko, Sweden - Fen_T0_2 | ecosystem: Environmental > Terrestrial > Soil > Wetlands > Permafrost | place: Sweden: Abisko... | reverse complement strand
GCCAGGATGTGTACGACGCCCAGGGCGCCGTGGCGGAGTTTCTCGCCCGCAATCATTACCGCCGGCAAACCAGCCTGACCGGATTCACCATCTGGACGCGCGGGCCATAGCGGGGCGCGCCCCCCCGCCCCACTTGGAAAGTCACGGGAATTTGTTTGAGCAAAACGCTCGGTTCCATTATCTAATGGTTTCCTGACTGAAAACCTCATGAATAAAAAAACGTTGCCGTACGGCCTGCGACCGCCCGAAGTCGCCTTCCTGATTTTACTGGCAGCGACCCTCTACTATGCCGATCCAAAATTCCGGGGCAGCCCGTTGCCGCTGTGGCTTTTCAGCGCCGCCGTGGTGGGCGGCGTGCTGGTGTTGATCGGCCGCTGCCAGGCGGAATGGCGCCTGCTCCCCAACCGGACCCTCTTCTGTTCGCTATCCGCCGCCTGGGTGGCGCTGTTCGCATTTTGGGGCAACTCCACCCTGGGCTACGTCCACTCCTCCTCGCTGTTCGCCTGGCTGATGGACATCTACACTGAGCCCGACTCCGATGGGGCCTATGGCCTGCTGATCCCGTTTGTGGTGCTGGGGCTGTACTGGTGGAAGCGGCGGGAACTGGTCACGCCGCCGGCGACGCTGGGATTGTGGTGGCCGGCCATGATTCTGTTTTTCTTTGCCCTGCTCCTGCATCTGGTCGGGTTTGGGGTGCAACTGCCATTCCTGTCCACGGTGGGTTTCTTCACGGGGCTTTACGCGCTGAGCGGGCTCGCCTGGGGCCGCCGCTGGTTGCAGGCCAGTTTTTTCCCGTATTTTCTGCTGGCGTTTTGCGTGCCGCAGGGCGGGCTGCTGGACAGCTTCACCTTCAAGCTGCGGTTGCTGGTGTCCTGGCTCGTGGCCGGCGTGGCCCACCTGGGGCTGGCCCCGGACCTCGTCCGCGAGGGCACGCAATTGTTCGATGCCCAGCACACCTTCGCCTACGAAGTCGCGGCGGCCTGCAGCGGCATCCGCAGCTTCATGGCGCTCCTGGCGCTCCTGACCATCTACGCCTTTGTCAATTTCAACACCCCTTGGCGGCGCGGAGTCATGGTGCTCGCGGCCCTGCCGCTCGCGGTGCTGGGCAACGTCGTGCGCCTGTGCGTCACCATCGGCGTGGCCGAGCTGTTCGGCCAGGACGCCGGCAAGGCCGTGGAAACCAAATTTGGGTTTGTCACCTTCGTCGTCGCCTTGGGCTGCGCCTTTTTGCTGGCGCGCTGGCTGGAAAAAGGTGACCGCGCCGCCCGCCCCCCCGCCACCAACCCGGCCACCTTGTCATGAAAGCCAAACCACTCCTCGCCGCCGCCCTCGTCCTGGTGCTCATCGCCGCCGCCGCGGGCGTGCTCCAACACGCCAAATCCGGACAGAAAATCGGCGCGCCGGGCCTGAAAACCCGCCCCCTCCCCGGCTCCCCCAACCTGGAGGTCCTCCTGCCGGAAACCTTGCCCGGCTTCAAATCCGAACTCATCCCGCAGGCCGCCATCGTGACCAACCAACTCCCGCCGGACACCAGCTTCGGCCAGCGGCTTTATACCGCCGACGACGGTTTTCAGACGATGGTCAACGTGGTGCTCATGGGCGCCGACCGCACCAGCATTCACAAGCCCGAAATCTGCATGGTCGGCCAGGGCTGGAAATTTGATGACCGCGCCACCCACACCGCCACCGTGCCCATCGCCCGGCCCCGCGCCTACGACCTGCCGGTAATGCGCGTCGTGGCCACCATCGACACAGTGGATAACGGCAAGCCCGTCCGGCGGGCGGGCGTGTATACCTATTGGTTTGTGGACGGCACGCATCTCTCCACCCAGCACAACGAGTGGAAAATGTGGATGGTCAAAGACTTTCTGCTGACCGGCGTGCTGGACCGCTGGGCCTACGTAACCTTCTTTTCCGTGTGTGCGCCGGGCCAGGAAGAGGCCACCTTTGACCGGCAGAAACAGTTGATCGCCGCCGCCGTGCCGGAGTTTCAGCTCACGCTGCCGCCTGCCAAATAGCATTGAATTGGCCGCCCCGTCCGTTATCCTGCGCCAAGTCAGATTTTATCAACTCATGTTGCAACGTGACCGCCAGATTCGCACCCAGGTGCAGCAGCTTCTGGATGCCTGTTTGTTTGCCACCAGCTTCTGGCTGGCGTTTGTGCTGCGGTCCGCCCCGTTTTTTTCTTCCTGGCTGAAGCTGGATGTCGTCGATGCCAGTTCCTTTTACAACGCCATGTGGCTGTATTTTGCACTGGTTCCGGCCGCGCCGCTGGTGCTGGAATCCCAGGGCTTCTACGCGCGGCAGGCCCTCGGTTCCCGCCTGGGCATTTTCTGGCCGCTGTTGAAAAGCTGCACCATCGTGACCGTCGGGCTGGTGCTGCTCGTGTTCATGTTTCGGGAATCCGCCAACGCCCCGCGCGGCGTGATGATCATGTTTGGCGTCATCAGCTTCGTGCTCGTCTGGGCCAAGGAGGAACTGCTGCTGGCCGTGATGCACAGCCGCATGGTGCGGGCCCAATATCGCCGCCGGATTGTGGTCGCCGGCGCCCCGGCCGAAACCGCCCGCCTCAAACGCAAGGTCGTCGCTCGCTCCGCCGACTCCATGGAAGTCGTCGCCGAATTCAACCTCACCAGCGCCCCCCACAGCGAACTGATCGATCTCCTCCATGAACATTCCGTCAGCGGTGTCCTGATCAGCGCCAAGCACGCGCACTTTGAACAGGTCGAAAACGTTATCAAGCTCTGCGAAATCGAGGGCATCGAAGCCTGGCTCGTGGCGGATTTCTTTGCCACCCAGATCGCCCACGCCAGCCTCGACGAGATGTTCGGCCACCCGCTCATCATCTTCCGCTCCACCCCTGAAGTCTCCTGGCAGATGCTGGCCAAGCTCCTGCTGGATTTCTTTGGCGCGCTCGCCATGCTCCTCGTCGCCGGCCCGGTCATGCTGTTCATCGCCCTCGCGATCAAGCTCTCTTCGCCCGGCCCTGTCCTGTTCCGCCAGCAGCGTTCCGGCTTGAATGGCCAGCCCTTCACCATCTTCAAGTTCCGCACCATGATGACCAACGCCGAACAGTTCAAACACGAGCTCGCCGCCATGAATGAAATGACCGGCCCCGTCTTCAAGGTCACCAATGACCCGCGCATCACCCCCCTGGGCAAAATCCTCCGCAAATACAGCTTTGATGAACTGCCCCAGCTCCTCAATGTGCTGCGCGGCGAAATGAGCCTCGTCGGACCCCGCCCCCTCCCCGTCGATGAGGTCCGGCGCTTCAACGACCTCGCCCACCGGCGCCGCTTGAGCGTCAAACCCGGTCTCACCTGCCTGTGGCAGGTCAGCGGCCGCAACAAAATCACCGATTTCCGCGACTGGGTCCGGCTCGACCTGGAATACATCGACAACTGGTCCATCTGGCTTGACCTGCTCATCCTGCTGCGTACCGTTCCGGCGGTGCTGGCCGGCAGCGGCGCAAAATAAGCGGCGCCCGCCCGCCACCCTCGCGGAGCCGGCGCGCGCGTTCCCCCGGCAATTTTAACACGCAATCAACCGCCTCAACCTTTAACTCATGGCCACCAAAACAAAATCCCGCCCCCCCGTTTCCGTCGTCACCGGCGCCGCCGGCTTCCTCGGCTCACACCTCACCGACCTCCTCCTCTCCCGCGGTCACAAAGTCATCGGCATCGACAATTTTGTCACCGGCAGCGTGAACAACATTGTCCACCTCGCCGGCAACCAGAACTTCAAGTTCATCCAGCAGGACGTCACCGAGTTTCTCTTCCTCGGCGACCAGGTGGATTATGTCTGGCACTTCGCCTCCCCCGCCAGCCCGATTGATTACCTCGAGCTGCCCATTCAAACCCTCAAGGTCGGCTCCCTCGGCACCCACAAGGCCCTCGGCCTCGCCTGCGAAAAAAACGCGCGCTTCCTCATCGCCTCCACTTCCGAAATTTATGGCGACCCCCTCGTCCACCCCCAGCCCGAAGAATACTGGGGCAACGTCAACACGATTGGCCCGCGCGGCTGCTATGACGAGGCCAAACGCTTCGCCGAGGCCATGACCATGGCCTACCACCGCGAACACCAGGTCGAAACCCGCATCGTCCGCATCTTCAACACCTACGGCCCCCGCATGCGCCTCAACGACGGCCGCGTCGTCCCCGCCTTCGTCAGCCAGGCCCTCAAAAACAAACCGGTCACCATCTTTGGCAACGGCACCCAGACCCGCAGCTTCTGCTACGTCTCCGACCTCATCGAAGGCATCTACCGCCTCATGATGAGCAACTACGATCTGCCCGTGAACATCGGCAATCCCACCGAGATGACCATGCTCCAGTTCGCCGAACAAATCATCCATGCCACCGGCTCCAAAAGCAAAATCACCTTCAAACCGCTGCCGCAGGACGATCCCAAACAGCGCAAGCCCGACATCACCAAGGCCAAAAAACTCCTGAAATGGGAGCCAAAAGTAAAACTCGCCGACGGACTGAAGGACACCATCGCCTATTTCCGCACCAAACTCTGACCCCCGTCGCGCCCCGCCCACGCCATGTTGTTCCGCGCCCGCCACTTTGAATTCCGCTTCCCGCGGCCGGCCATCATCATGGGCATCGTCAACGTCACGCCGGATTCCTTTTCCGACGGCGGCCAGTTTCTGGCCGCCGATGCCGCCGTGGACCACGGCCTGGAACTCGTCGCCCAGGGCGCGGAAATATTGGACATCGGCGGCGAATCCACCCGCCCCGGCGCCGCCCCCGTCCCTGCTGCCGAGGAACTCCGCCGCGTCCTCCCCGTCATCGAAAAACTGGCCGCCCTCACCCCCGTCGCGCTCGCCATTGACACCGTCAAGCCCGCCGTGGCCCGCGCCGCCCTCGCCGCCGGCGCCAGCCTCGTCAACGATGTCGCCGCCCGGCACAGCGACGCCGCCATGTGGCAGGTCCTCGCTGATTTCCAGGCCGGTTACATCTGCATGCACGCCCAGGGCACCCCGCCCACCATGCAGCAAAACCCCGCCTACACCGACGTCGTCCGCGAAGTCGACGCGTTCTTTGCCGAACGGCTGGCCACCCTGCTGCACGCCGCCGGCATTGCCGCCGAACACGTTGCGCTCGATCCCGGCATCGGCTTTGGCAAAACCCTCGAGCATAATTTGCAGCTCCTCGCCGGTCTGCCGCGCTTCGCCCATTTGCACCGCCCCCTCCTCCTCGGCGTCTCCCGCAAATCCTTCATCGAAAAATTATCCGGCGCCAGCCTCACTCAACGCTTGCCAGCCTCGCTCGCCTGCGCAACTCTGGCAGTCGCGGATGGTGTGCAAATCATCCGCACCCATGATGTGGCGGAAACCGTCCGGGCGGTCCGGATGGCCGAGGCGATCATGCAACGGCGGCCCGTGGCCGCCCCAAACTAATGGGCCTGGCAATTGATTTTCAAAACAGCTGGCGACCCGCGCTGGAAATTTTAATCCTCGCGGTGCTGATCTATTTTGCCTTTCGGTTCGTCCGCGGCTCGCGCGGCTGGCCCGTCGTCATCGGCTTTGTGGTCGTGCTCCTCGCCCTCGCCCTCATGACCACCCTGCTCGACCTCCAGGTCCTGCGCTGGCTGCTCGGCAGCGCGTCCGTCTTCATCGCCATTGGCGCGCTGGTCATCTTTCAGCCCGAACTCCGCCGGATGCTCGCCGAACTCGGCAACCTGCCGCTCTTTGCCACCGCCAGCGAACAGCGCGAAGCCATCGAAGTCGTCATCCAGACCGCCGAACGCCTGGCCGAGGTCAAAATCGGCGCCCTCATCGCCATTGAACAATCCATCCAGCTCCAGGAAGCCGTCGAGTCCGGCATCAAGGTGGATTGTGACGCCACCCCCGAAATGCTCGAAACCATCTTCTTCCCCAACAATGCCGTGCACGATGGCGGGGTCATCATCAAGGGCGACCGCATCGCCTACGCCGCCTGCATTTTCCCCCTCACCCAGCGTTCCGATTTGAACAAGTCCCTTGGCACCCGCCACCGCGCCGCCATCGGCTTGAGTGAGGAAACTGATGCGGTCATCGTCGTCGTCTCCGAAGAAACCGGCCTCATTTCCTATGCTTACAAAGGCCAGCTCACCCGCGGCGTGACGCTCGAAGAACTCCGCGCCTTCCTGTCCTCCATCATCTTGCGTCCTGCCAAGACCAACACCTTCATCAAGTGGCTCCGCCTGCGTTTCAGCGAACACCATCAGCCCGTGGGCCCGGCCGTCATCACCAAACCAGACGCCCGGCCCGCCGTCCGGCCCGCCCCGGGGGCGCCTTCCAAATGATCCGCGACCTCTTCATCAAAGACCTCGGCTGGAAACTGTTTTCCCTGTTTCTCGCCCTCGTGATTTGGGTGACCGTCCATAAAATCCTCCTCGGCTCCCGCGCCGAAGAGGACGCCGCCGGCGCCCGGACCGTGACCTATGACAATCTGCCCGTCCAGATCGTCTCCGAAAAAGCCGACGTCCACGAATTTCACGCCACGCCCGCCACCATCAAAGTCACCGTCAGCGGGCCGGCCGAGGTCATGGATCAGCTCCAAGCCAGCCAGATTCACGCCACCGTCGATCTCTCGGACGTGCTCATCACCCGTGACCTGCATTGCCAGGTGGAGGTCTCCTGCCCGCCCCGCATCACCATCACCCTGGTGAACCCGGCCAAGGTGTCCGTGGTTCCCTTCGACGATCATTAACTCGCCGATCATTCCGCCCATTTCCCATGAGTTCTCCCAAGAAAATCTTCGGCACCGACGGTGTCCGTGGCACCGCCAACCTCGAACCCGTCACTGCCGAAACCGCCTTGAAACTGGGCCGCGCCGCCGCCCACGTCTTCAAAAATCTCGAATCCCACTCGCGCAGCCGCGGCAAACACAAGATCGTCATCGGCAAAGACACCCGCCTCTCCGGCTACATGCTGGAAAACGCCATCAGCTCCGGCATCCTTTCCATGGGCGTGGACGTCCTGTTCATCGGCCCGCTGCCCACGCCGGGCGTCGCCTACGTCACCCCCAGCCTCCGCGCCGATGCCGGCATCGTCATCACCGCCTCGCACAATCCATACACCGACAACGGCATCAAGTTTTTCCGCGCCGACGGCTTCAAGCTCGATGACCGCATTGAATCCGAAATCGAACGGCTCGTCTTCTCCGGCGAAATCGAAAAAATCCGTCCCTCCGCCGAGCACATCGGCAAGGCCGTCCGCATTGACGACGCCCTCGGCCGCTACATCGAACACGCCAAAACCAGCTTCCCCCGCGGCCTCACCCTCGAGGGCATGAAAATCGTCCTGGATTGCGGCCACGGCGCCGCGTACAAATCCTCCCCCTGCGTCCTCCGCGAACTCGGCGCCGAAGTCATTGTTTTCAACCACCAGCCCGACGGCAAAAACATCAATGAAAACTGTGGTTCCATGCACCCCGAACTCATGTGCCGCCAGGTCGTCGAACACGGCGCGCACCTCGGCATCGCCCATGACGGCGACGCTGACCGCGTCCTGCTCTGTGATGAACAGGGCAACCTGATCGATGGCGACGACATCATGGCCATTGCCGCCCTCGGCATGCTCGCCGAAAATACCCTGGCCGACAAAACCCTCGTCAGCACCGTCATGAGCAACGCCGGCCTCGAAGCCGCCATCACCGCCGCCGGCGGCCGGATGATCCGCACCGCCGTCGGCGATAAAAACGTCATCGATGAAATGCTCCGCCACGGCTACAACTTTGGCGGCGAACAGAGCGGCCATCTGATTTTCCGCGATTACGCCAGCACCGGCGACGGCCTCGTCGCCGCGCTCCAAATCCTGCGGATCATGAAAGCCCAGGATGCGCCCCTCTCCCGCCTGGCAAAATGCTGGACCCGCTACCCGCAGCTCGTCACCAACGTCAAAGTCCGTGACAAAAAGCCCGTGGACCAGCTCGCGGGCGTTGCCGCCCTCGTCGCCGAAGCCGAACAGGTGCTGGCGGCCGAAGGTGGCCGCCTCCTGCTGCGCTACTCCGGCACCGAGCCCAAGATTCGCCTGCTCGTCGAAGGCCGCAGCCACGCCACCCTCAAAATCTGGTCGGACAAAATCTGCGCCGCCCTGCAGCAGCAAATCGGTGCCTAAACCCGTTTATTTCGATTACAACGCCACCACCCCGCTCGATCCGGCGGTGCGCGCCGCCATACTGCCCTTTCTGGACGGAATTTGGGGCAATCCTTCCTCCGTTCACCAAATCGGCCGCCAGGCCCGCGCCCTGCTCGACGATGCCCGGGATCGCGCCGCCAAACTCCTCGGCACCAAACCCAGCGAAATCATTTTCACCAGTGGGGGCACCGAAGCCAACAACCTCGCCATCTTTGGCAGCGCCCGCCTGCTCAAGCCCAAAGGAAAACACCTCATCACTTCCGCCATCGAACATCACGCCGTCCTGCAATGCTTCGATTATTTGGAAAAAAATGAGGGTTTTACCGTAACTCGGCTTCCCGTTAACGTTAATGGACTGGTTTCCGTCGCTGACTTCAAGCATGAACTACGACCCGATACCGTGTTCGCTTCCGTCATGGCTGCCAATAATGAAATCGGCACCCTTCAGCCCGTGGCGGAAATCGGCGCCCTCTGTCGCGAGCGCGGCATTATTTTTCATACCGACGCCGTCCAGTGGTTCGGCAAAGAACCGGTGATAAACCTCGCCCAGTTCAACGCCGACCTCATTTCAGTGTGCGCCCACAAGTTTCATGGACCGAAGGGTGCCGGGCTCCTCTATATCAAATCCCCGCTGCATCCCGAGCCTGTTTTATTTGGTGGCGGCCATGAAAATGAGCGGCGCGCCGGCACGGAAAATCTGCCCGCCATCATCGGTTTGGTGGCCGCCTTGGAACTGTTTGTCAATCCGCCGGTATTTGAGCGCGCCCGCCTCGCCGGGCTGCTTGCCCGGCTGCGCGCGATGGTCGAAACCATCCCCAACTGCGAAATCGTCAGTCCCCTCGAAGGTTGCCTCCCCAACACGCTGGCCTTCGTCGTTCACGGCGCGGACGGCATGGCGTTGCTCGCCGGCTTGGATGTGGAAGGCATCTGCGCCTCCAGCGGTTCCGCCTGTTCCGCGGGTTCGCTGGAGCCCAGCCACGTGATTTTGGCCACCGGCAGGGTGTCGGCCGCCAATTCGCTGATCCGGTTTTCCCTCGGCCGCGCTTCCACCGAACCAGAGGTGGCATATGTCTGTGCCGTTTTGCCGGACATCCTCCGCCGCGCACAACTCGGCTGATTCCGTGCGAGCCGTCTGTGAATGACTTGTTAATTGTGTGAAGAACTTGGACTTTCCATTTTTGTTGGGGGGTTTAGTCTGAACTTGTCACAATCGAAAACCCCGTAAACGGGTGGAAAAAATTGCTCGGTTTGAGTTGTTAGGCTTGTTCACAGGCCTTAATACGGATAGTTTTTTTTAAAGAAAAGATACATATTAACTGCGCATGAACCTAACGATCAGCAAAGACCAGATCATTGCCGGCCTGCAAGCCGTGCAAAATGTCGTCAGCACCCGCACCACGCTGCCGATCCTCTCGAACGTCCTGTTGCGCGCGGAAGGCGGCCACGTTGAGTTTACCGCCACCGACCTGGATGTCTCCGTCACTTGCCAGGTCGAGGCCAAGGTGGGCACGCCAGGGGCCACTACGCTGCCCGTTAAAAAATTGTTCGGCATCGTCCGCGAGCTGACCGGCGAAATTGAGATCGAAGTGGATGAAAAAAACGCCGCCAGCATCCGTAGCGGCTCCTCCTATTTCAAAATCCATGGTCTTAACGCCGACGAGTTCCCCCCCTTGCCAAAATTCAAGGACGACAAGAAGGTCACTCTGCCGCAGGCCAACCTCCGGGCCATGCTCAAAAAAACCAGCTTCGCCGTTTCCACGGATGAATCGCGCTACGTGCTCAACGGCATTTTCATCAGCCTCAAGGAAGGCAAGATGACGCTCGTCTCCACTGACGGCCGCCGCCTGGCCCTCGTCGATGAGGAAGTGGACATTTCTGAAAAGAGCGCCGGCGAATTCATCGTTCCCGCCAAGGCCGTCAACGAACTGAACCGCCTGTTGCAGGACAAGGGCCAGGTGGAAATCACCTTTGGCGAAAACCAGGCCTCGTTTGCCCTCAAAGATGAAAAAAATGCCACCGCTCTGCTCATCACCAAGCTGATCGAAGGCAATTATCCCAATTACCGGCAGGTCATCCCCGGCGAAGCCAAGGAACGCATCGCCCTCGGTCGCGAAGAACTCGCCCAGGCGCTCCGCCGCGCCGAAATCATGACCAGCGAGAAAGCCAATTCGGTGAAACTCCAGTTTGGCAACAACCTGCTCACCATCACCGCCAATTCCCCCGAAGTCGGTGAAGCCCGCGAAACCATCGCCATCAATTACAAAGGCAAGGAAATGGCCATCGCCTTCAACCCGCGTTACCTCATTGATCCCCTCAATGCTCTGGGCGAAGACGAGATTTTCATCGAATTGATCGATGAATTAAGCCCCGGCGTGATCAAGATCAACGGCGCCTTCCTCTACGTCGTCATGCCCATGCGGCTGAACTAGAGCAGTGATGGAAATGCGGCGGCGCGGCGGCGACCCCTGCGGCGGGGCGCGGCATTTATGCCGCTTCACCGTCGTTGGCTTCGTGGCGCGCGTCCATCATCAGCCCAGCGAACCTTGCCGCCGCCAAAGCAGGCTGCGAACGCGAGGAGTTTTTACTTTTGACGAGGCTTTGGCCAGTCCAGTGCCTTGCCAGCTCCGGTCGGCAAACCACCCATACGCGTTCATCCACGCCCAGATTGCCGGGCGATGGCAAACGGCACCCGCACAGACGTGTTTTTGAAGGTTTTGTCGTATTGATAATCTTTGACAGAAATTCGCAAGTCCGCTTTCATCAGCTCATGGTAACGGCCCGGCTAAGAAAATCACCTGCGCACAGGGGCGCGCACGCACCAAAGGCTAATCAATACGGTCAGGCCGCTTCGCACTTATGAAAAAATATAACGCCTTATATCTGGCCATGCTTTTTGCAGGGTCAGCACACGCTCAAGGCTCGTTCAATTTCCAAGGTGCACGCATTTCTATGGTTTTGGATGTGTATTCCCAGCTTTCTGGAAAGCAGTTAGTCATTGAATCGAGTGCCACAAATCAGTTGAAGACGATCACAGTAAAAACCACCGCCGCGGTGACAAAAGAGGAGGCCATCAAAACCATCGAGTCAGCCTTGCACAAGCAGGCCGACATTGTCATTGCTCCACTTGACGACAAGCGGGCCTCAGTCAAACTTGTCCAGAAATGAACCTGTGGCCTAAAAGAGGCTGGTGCCAACCGCCGGGAGCGGTTTCAGCTTCGCGCCAGAGGTTAAGCTTTGCCCCGCCGCAATTCGGCCATGGCTCGTTAGGCCACTTGCCCGCATCACAAAAACAACGCACCGTCCCATTATGAAACCCAACCTGGACTTAATCTCGAAGCGTCTCTGCAACGTCGCTTGCGTGGCGTTTGTTATTCCATGCCTTTTTCCAGAAGCTGGCGGTTGGCTCACGGGATTGGCGGCTGTTGCAGCTGTCGCTGGTCTTTTGTTGATGCTCGCGCACGAGATTTCCAAAAGGAAGCAGTTTAGTTTATGACCATGAACCTGTGGTCCAATAAATCAACGGCGGCTCAACTCAACTCGGCGGCAAATAGTTCGGCAGCAGTTCCCCAAACATGAAGTTCACCCGGTAGATCTGCACGTTCGCCTTGGAGCCAGCCGCCGCCAACCCGCCCCGCCGCCGCCATGGTGCCGCCAGATCCCCGCCCAACTCGGCCCCGCCCAACTCGGCATTTTTCCTGAAGAATGACCTCACCCCCAGCCCGCCGGCTGGGGACCTGGCACCTTATTAGGTATGCATTCATCAATACTTCTACTAATACTTTCTCTGTGACGTTGACACCAATAAGCAAGTATGATTTAATATGTGCAGTTGCAGCGCGGGTTCGGTCGGAACCACTGCAGATGATCTTTACATGATTTTAAATTTCGGCCCCGGCTTGAGTGCAGACCGGGGCGCGAGTTCTCCGTAATCTTACGTTGTGCTCATTCTGAATTCCCCGGATCTCTCGGCCACCCTCTGGCTGATTGATCCGGTTTTTTTTATCCTAAAAACGGCAGTTGAAGCCAGCCAAAGAAGTCATAAACCACGGATGGATACGGATTTCCAGCCTAGTGATCCATTCACCCCGCGGGTGATCTTCCGTTCTGCTGCAAGTCCTTGGTATCCTTGTTCCTCCGTAATTGACCGGGTGATTTAGCTAAATCCAACCTGGTCTTCATCCGCGTTCGTCTATGGTAAAAATGGCGTTGAACTCCAACCGTTCAACGCAGCGCGTCCTCCCCAAAATAATCCGCGTTCATTCGCGTAAAAGTCTTTCCCCCATCCGGTTGATCTGTGGTTGAACTGCTTTTTCTAGGATTGCCCGGCCTCCCGCCGGACCGGCAAATGGCGGGCGATAAAAACTTTGATCTGCGGCCAGACTTCGTCCGGCGTCACGTTTGCCAGGCAATACGGCGTGGCATAACGGCAGTAGTCCGAACACGGCTTGTACGGGCAGGCCTTGCCCTCAAAAAATTCCGCCGCCGGGTGCATCGGCAAAAACCATTCATGCATCGAGGGGCCGTAAAGGGTGAACGTCGGTACCCCGGCAATGCCCGCCAGATGCCCCGGACCGGAACAATTGCCTATAAACACATCGGCGGTATCAATGCCATCACAGAGTTCCGCCACGTTGGCCGGGCAGACCACCGGTTCGCCCCGCTGTTGCCACCAGGCCAGTTGATCCGCATCGCAGGCCACTTTCACCGTCAGCTTCAACTCCTCCCGCAACCGGCGGGCGAGGCGCTGGAAATGTTCCAGCGGCCAGATCCGGGCCGCCAGGCGGGCCCCCGTGTGCAGCAGCACGGTCGTTTGCGCCGGCCGCGCGGGCACCACGATTTGCTCGCGACCGGGCACCGTCAAACCCAGCTCCGTGCCGGCCACCCGCCAAAATTCACTCCGGTGCGCCAGCGGATTCGGCCGCGCCAGCGGACGGGTTAACAGCCGCTGGCTGCCCAGCCGGGGAAAGCCCAGCCGCTCCTTGACGCCCGCCAATCGAAGCAGCAGATGATCACGCGGATCCCACCGCCCGGAAACCCCATAAGCAAAAGCCCGCTCATGCAATTGCCGGTGCAGCGGTTGCAGTTGCGCCCATGGCCAGCGCCACAGTTGGTATTTTTTGGTAAAAGCCGTCCACGGCGCCGAAAAGGGCAGCACTTCCACCGTCGGCCACAACCGCGGCTGCAGCTCCAGGGCGAACGGTTTGGCCAGCAAAGTTACGGCAAAATTCTCCGCTGCCGCCTGTAGAAAAGGCGTGGCAATGGCCAGATCGCCCAGGCCCCATAATTCCAGCACGAGTAATTTTGGTTTCACAACAACAGGCCAACGGTCGCAAATTTAACCGGCCGTCTTGCCGCAAGGCAAAGTAAAAACGCCCGAGTCGCAGCGTTTTAAGCACCCTTTTAACTTGAACCGGTCAAGATAGCTGATATTTACCCGGCAACTGCTCATGGCGAAACAACGCGCCGATTTTTTCCTGCCGCTCGCACTCATTTATTTGGTGCTGCCCAACCTGCTTTTTTTGGGCACCTGGGTAAAACCATGCCTGGGCCTCCCGGCGCTCGTCGTCGTCGGAGCGGCCACCGGTTGGTTTTTGTGGACATCGCCATCCTCGTCATCGCGCCTGGCCCTGACGCGCCCAACCTGGGTTGGCGTGGTCGTCCTGGCCTTCCTGTGGACGCTTTTGACCGGCGTGGGGGGATGGGTGCCCCAGAGCATGGACTACCTTAAACATAACCTGCTCTTTCACGATTTGGTTCAGCAGCCCTGGCCGGTCACCTATCAGCTTCCCGAAACAGGCGCCCATTATCTCTGCTATGGTTTGGGTTATTATCTGCTGCCGGCGCTGGGCGGCGCGATTGTTGGCGGCGGCAGCCTGCCCTTCCTCACCTTTCTCTGGACCTGGCTGGGCGTCGGGTTGGTTTTTTACTGGGTCGCAACCTTCGCTGGAAAACCCGCGCAAACCCTGTTCATCGTTCTGGGATTTGCCGCCACCGGCATCCTCTGGAGCAGCCTGAAACAAGTCGGCGTCCCCGGATTGTGTACGCCGGGAAATTGGGATTTAAACATCACCCAACTCGGCCTCAAATTTAATTTCAATGACAGCTTCACCCGCTTCCAATACCAGCCCCAGCACGCCCTGCCGGGCTGGCTGGGCGCCGCCGTGCTCTATGAATTGCTCTGGGTGCGGCAAAATCCGCGCGGCGCCTTTTTAGCCTGGGCGGCCTGCCTCTTGTGGAGCCCGCTGACCTGCCTCGGCCTGTTGCTCCTCCCGCTGGCGGCCCTCCGGCGGCTCCGCTGGCAAAACTATTTTGAACCCGTGAACCTGCTGGGCGGCGGCCTCCTGTTGGTGATCGTGGGAATCTATCTGCAAGGCCACCTTCAAGTCGCCGATGCCGGCCCCATCTGGCGGCTGGCCGCCGGAACCGGTTGGATCTTTTATTACCTGCTGTTCCTGCTCTTGGAATTGAGCCCCCTCTTCTGCCTCCTCCTATTGGACCGCCAGCAGCCGTTGCCCGGCCCGCTGCGGCCTTTGCTGTATGTCAGCGCCCTGCTTTTGCTGCTCTTGCCGCTGTACCGGCTCGGCTTTGCCAGCGATATCCGCCTCCAAGCCTCCGGCCCCGCCCTGCTGTTTGCCGCGCTCGCCGCCAGCCATTATCTCCAAAGCCCCGGTTTCACGCTGAAAAGACCGCGGTTTTTGCTGCTTGTAATGGCCCTGCTGCTGGGCGCCGTGCTGCCGTTAACCCGGCCTTGGACCAACTTGCTGCTGAACCGGCAGGACTTCTCCTATGCCCATACCGCGCAAACCCTGGGCTTCCGCAACCTTGCCGAAATGCGCGATCCGCAGTTCAATTCCGGCGCCCTCTATCTCGGCCGGCCCGACAGCCCCGCCGCCCGCTGGTTGCTGCGCCCACCCGCCACCCACCCGCCCGCGCCGTAGTAGCCATGTGCCAGCACTCCCCAACTCCGGAGGAGCGCCGTCCGGTCGCCCCGTCATGGCTTGGCGTTTTCGCGTCTGTTGTTAAAATCTTCTGTCCGTGGTCGGCTTGCCCGCCGCGCATCCCGACGCGCCCCATTCGCCGGGCGCATGACGCCGCGCGTCATGCGTCTTGGACTGCGGCGGCCCTCCGCCGCTTTGGTCGAGGCAAGCGAGCACCCGCCCCCTGCGCCAACCGGCGTGTCACCCGCGTGCAACCACCGCCCCGTCTGCGGTCGGGTTCAAACCGCGACCAGGCCCCGCACAAAATAAAATTCGTGGTTTCAGAATCAACCCGCTGCCGCTAATCTTCCCCTCTTGAAAATCGGTCTGCTCCAACTCAATCCGACGATCGGCGCCTTTGCGGCGAACCGCGACCGCCTGGTCTCCGCCTACGCCGAAGCCGTCGCGCGCGGGGCCGAATTCGTCCTCGCCCCCGAACTCTTTCTCTGCGGTTACCCCCCGCGCGACCTCCTCCTGCGCGAGGATTTTGTGGCCGCCAACCTCGTGGCCCTGGCCGAAACCGCGTCGGCCGTCGGCGCCGTGCCCCTCTGTG
>Ga0302322_100002441_pt1 | contig 15659 bp, 8 predicted proteins | sample Fen_T0_2_FD_203757 | JGI IMG/M metagenome (GOLD analysis project Ga0302322, IMG submission 203757) | Peat permafrost microbial communities from Stordalen Mire near Abisko, Sweden - Fen_T0_2 | ecosystem: Environmental > Terrestrial > Soil > Wetlands > Permafrost | place: Sweden: Abisko... | reverse complement strand
TCTTTCGCTTGCATTTTGTGGTTTTATACTGGTTGAAAATGATGATGGCCATGGCAAGGTTGACGCCATATCTTATATTTCAGCTTACCTGCTGGAATGGTCGTTGTCTATTGACAATATCTTCGTGTTCATTATCATCTTTACATATTTTAAAATAGAAGCAAAGAATTATTCGAGGGTATTATTGATGGGTATTTTAATGGCAATTGTTTTCCGCATTATTTTTATTGCATTGGGGAGCCAACTGGTTGCCCGGTTCGAGTGGGTGATGTATATTTTTGGTGTGTTCCTTTTATATACCGGCATTAAGATGTTTGCCAGTGGCGATGATGAAGAATTTGATCCTGAAAGCAGCTGGACTTACCGCATCATGAAAAAATTTATGCGCATTACCAATGTTGATGCCAAAGGCCGGTTTATTATTATGCATAATAACAAAGCCTATTTTACCAACCTGGCTGTGGTGGTGATCATGCTGGGGTTAATTGATATTGTTTTTGCAGTTGATTCCATTCCGGCGGTATTTTCAATCATTCCCGACCCTTCAAAAAAACTGCTTATCTATTCTTCCAATATTTTTGCCGTGCTGGGCTTGCGCAGTCTTTTCTTTTTATTGAGAGGGGCCGCCAGTAAATTTGATTACCTGCAGCAAGGCATTGCCATTGTGCTGCTATTTATTGGTGCAAAAATGTTGGTGGAGAAATGGATACAGCTTCCAGTATGGGTTTCGCTGCTGGTGATTGTGGTTTGTATTTCGGGTTCCATTTTTTATTCAATGTATCATCAACGCAAAGGAGTGCCAACCGATGCGGAGGAGTAAATAAAGACACAAATAATTTCTGTTGTATAATATTTCGCAAATAGCATCTGTAATTAATGCCGTCACTTTTCAAAAAAATGGAGAAGGCAATATTGAGCACCTGCTATTGGACAGCCGCAAACTTTTATTTCCATCAACTTCCTTGTTTTTTGCCCTGGGCAGCCAGAGAAGAAATGGCAACCAGTTTATTAAGGAGTTGTTCAATAAAGGCGTGCAATATTATGTGGTAGATGAAGGTCTTGCGGAAAAAGAAATGCAGCAATTTCCATCAGCGACATTTTTGCGGGTGCCGGAAGTATTGCAGGCATTGCAGGCCCTTGCAGCATTTCACCGGAAACAGTTTGCAATTCCCGTGATTGGTATTACCGGTAGTAATGGTAAAACCATTGTAAAGGAATGGCTGTACCAGCTGCTGCAAAACGATTTTAACATTGTACGCAGTCCTAAAAGTTATAACTCACAAATTGGTGTGCCGTTAAGTGTCTGGCAGATGAATGCATCTCATACACTGGGGGTTTTTGAAGCCGGCATTTCTATGAAAGCTGAAATGGAGAGACTTGAAAAGATCATCAAACCAACCATCGGCATTTTTACTAATATCGGCGAAGCTCACAATGAAGGCTTTGAAAATATCGCTGATAAAATAAATGAAAAGATAAATCTCTTTACAGATACGGACACAGTTGTTTATTGTAAAGATGAAGATTCTGTGCATAAAGCAATGAATCAACTTCAGCCAAAAAATAACCCGTTGTTATTTAACTGGGGGCATGATGAAGATGCAACCCTTTGTATTAAAACCATACAGGTTCAACCATTTAATACCGTTATTAAAGCAGTTTACAATAAAAAAAAGATAAGCATTTCCATCCCTTTTACAAATGATGCAGCTATAAAAAATGCTATTACCTGTTGGTGTGTATTGCTGCATTTTAACATCGCAGATGAATTGATACAGGAACGCATGCTGCAGTTGAAACCGGTTGAAATGCGGCTGGAATTAAAACAGGGCATCAATAACTGTTCGTTAATTAATGACAGTTATAGTGCAGACATCACTTCTTTATCGATAGCCCTGGATTTTTTACAGCAGCAGCAACAACATCCTAAACGTACGGTCATCATCAGCGATATTCTGCAAAGCGGAAAAACAAATAAACAGCTTTATGATGAAGTGGCAGACATTCTGCAGCAAAAAAATATAAACCGGGTTATTGGCATCGGGTCGGAAATTTCAAAACACAGCGATGTATTTAATGGCATAGCAGAAACCGTTTTCTTTAATTCCACGGCTGAGTTTATTCAGAAATTCCCGGCGATGCATTTTTACAACGAAAGCATTTTGTTGAAAGGGGCCCGGCTTTTTGAATTTGAACAGATAAGTCATTTGCTGGAAGAAAAAGTTCATCAAACGGTATTAGAGATAAACCTGAACGCCATCACCCATAATTTAAATACTTACCAACGCTTGTTGAATCCCGGGGTTAAATTAATGGCCATGGTAAAGGCTTTCAGCTATGGCAGTGGTGGTTTTGAAATTGCGAACCTGCTACAGTTTCACCATGTGGATTACCTGGCAGTTGCGTATGCCGATGAGGGAGTTGAATTGCGCAAAGCCGGTATTACTTTACCTATTATGGTGATGAATGCCGAAGAAGTAACCTATGATGTGCTGGTACAACATAACCTGGAGCCCGAACTTTTCTCCTTCGGTATCTTATCAACTTTTGAAGACTATTTAATGCGCAACGGCATCAATGATTACCCGGTGCATATTAAATTAGATACCGGTATGCATCGTTTGGGTTTTGAGCCAAAAGATATTGAAGAACTTTGCAGCAGGCTAAAAGCAACTTCTGTTTTTAAAATTCAATCAGTTTTTTCTCACCTGGCGGCCAGCGATTCGGCACTGCATGATGAATTTACCCATGCGCAGGCAAAATCTTTTCTGGCAGGTTGCGAACAGATTCAAAAAATAACAGGCTATACATTTCTTCGCCATATTGCCAACACTTCTGCCATTCACCGGCATAAGGATCTGCAGTTTGATATGATCAGGCTGGGCATCGGTTTATATGGCGTTGATGCAGACACCAACATTCAGCAGCAACTGAAAAATGTAACTACGTTAAAAACAACCATCTCTCAAATAAAAAAAATTAAAGCCGGAGAAAGCATTGGCTACAGCCGCAAGGGCGTAGCAACCAAAGATTCGGAAATTGCCACTGTAAGGATCGGATATGCCGATGGTTACCCACGCTTATTAAGTAATGGTGTTGGAAACATGCTGGTAAATGGCAAACCGGCCCCGGTTATTGGCAATGTATGTATGGATATGACCATGCTTGACATAACCGGTATTGATGCTCAGGAAGGAGATGAAGTGATAGTATTTGGTGCGGCCCTGCCGGTAAGCCAAATGGCAGCTTTGGCTCAGAGTATTCCGTATGAAATTTTAACAGGTATTTCTCAAAGGGTTAAAAGGGTGTATTTTGAGGAATGATGTTAATTTGCTAATGTGATGATTTGTTAATATGCTAATGGCGAATTAACAATTAAAACAGAGTGGCTAAAGTTAAAGAACTCCAAACTCAAAACCCTAGACACATAACTCATAACCCCAAACTCTTATCTTTGCAACTTATTATGAAAGCAAGACACGTAACATTCATCATCTTATTGATAATAATTGTCGACCAGGCTTTGAAGCTCTGGATCAAAACGCATTACCAGCTAAATACATCGCAACAGATCATTGGCAGCGGTTTTCAGCTCTATTTTGTTGAAAACCCCGGCATGGCGTACGGCTGGAAATTTGGGGGCAACTGGGGAAAGATGGCCCTCACTATTTTCAGAATGCTGGCAGTAATATTTGGCACCTGGTACCTGGGTAAAATAATTAAAGAAAAACAGCATAAGGGATTCATTTTTTGTGCCGCATTGGTGTATGCCGGTGCGCTGGGCAACCTGATAGATTCGGCCTTTTACGGGTTGATTTTTGATAAGGGGATGACGGTTGATCCAATACTAAAAGACTATGTAGGCTACAGTGGTCTTGCTAAATTCTCATCAAATGGTTATGCATCTTTTTTACACGGTAATGTGGTAGATATGTTGCATTTCCCCATAATAGATACAACATGGCCAAAATGGGTTCCCATTTTTGGTGGCGATAAATTTGTATTCTTCAATCCCATCTTCAATATTGCTGATGCATCTATAACAACGGGTGTCCTCAGTATTTTAGTTTTTCAAAGACGTTTTTTTAAGCAGCACAATTCCAAAGAAACGCATTCAACGGTGGAAACAAATGCATTGGTTAATGATGAATCACAGGTTTCGTAAAATGCATATCTTTAAAGCAACAAATTCAACTGGATTATGAAATTATGTTATCTGGCATCGGCATTATTTGCAACATTGTTTTTCTTACCTGCCTGTACTAAAAATACCGACCCTGGCGGCGAATCAACGGGAACCTTACAAAGTACCTTTACCGGAAACTGTACACCGGCAACTATACATGGTTTATTTAAAGTTGACAGTGTTTTAAACAGTGATAATTATGTGGACATCCTTGTAAATGTATCTGTTGGCGGCAGTTTCACTATAAAGACTGATTCAGTAAATGGTTATTCATTTAAAAAAACAGGTACCATAACTTCCGGCACTAATACTGTTCGCCTGTATGCAAGCGGGAAGCCCATTGCTACTGGCGTTAACAATTTTACCGTCTTTTATGGAGGAACTGCCTGTAGCTTTTCGATAACTGTTTTTGGCGCCGGTGGCGGCTACGGCACGGCGCTTTATACGCTTGGTGGTTCGCCGGGCAATTGTTCTGTGTCTTCTATAAATGGCAACTACGTAACAGGGCTGCCTATGACTGCGAATAACAAAGTTGAAATGACAGTGAATGTAACAACTGCCGGCACATATAATATTGCAAGTACGGCAGCTAATGGGGTTACATTTAGTGCCAGCGGCACATTTAACAATCCGGGGATACAGAATATATTTTTAACAGCAACGGGAACTCCTGCCATAGCCGGTACGTTCAGTTACCCGATAACCAATGGTGCGACAAGCTGTGATTTTTCAATTACTTATACAACTGTCATTGTAAATGCAACTTTTGCCCTCAGTGGTTCACCAGGCAATTGTACAGGTGCGGTGGTTAACGGCACATACACAAACGGAACAGCTTTAACTGCTTCAAACACCGCTGTAATAAATGTAAATGTAACATCACCCGGTAATTACAGCATAGCAACAACAACGGTAAATGGAATCAGTTTTTCGGCATCCGGAACCTTTAATATTACCGGGCCGCAGCAGGTTACTTTAAGCGGAACCGGAACACCGGCCGCAGCAGGAGCCTTTAATTACCCCCTTACCGGTAGCGGTAACACCTGTATATTTTCTGTTACCAGTTTGTGATGATCATTTTTTGGTACGGTATTTTCTGCATTGAAAACCTGCAAAAGCAGCAAAGATGCTCTTTTTATAATCTTAAATAGATTAACAATACCCAAACTGTTCTTTTGAAAAAAAATACAGAACTTTACGCATAGTGCCTTTTGGGAGTCATGTAAAACAAACATTCAATGAACAAATTTCGTCCTCTATTGCTTATTGCCATTGTAGCTGCTCTTTTTTCCTGCGAAAAAGAATACAGTAATGAAAACAGCGGAAATACCGATAATGAATTAATTGTTGGTGTTGATTGCCGTATCAGTAAGATCATTAGCACAGATACTTCAGGTACAGCAGCCGGCGGTACAGGAACTGGTTTAGGTTCAATTGAAGCTGCTATTAACAGCCTGGATGTTGTTACCAGGATTACCAGGTTTGATAGTTTATCCAATACCATTGAATTCATAAACTCTCCCATTTACTCAAACGATTCTGTTTATATAAATGCTGATGAATATTTTATTGTGGATGCCAATAAGCGTATTACCAAAATGCATGGTCTGGCCGATCCAACAGATCCTTTCTCTTTGCAGTACGATGTGTTCTTTCTTTATAATACAGCAGGCTACCTCACCACAAAAACTTATTTCTTAACTTCAAGCCCGGCGGCTCCTTTTTACAGGGTAGATTATACCTATGGCGGAGGAGTTAATCTAACACACATGGCAGCGGTTAATTTGCCCGGTGGTGACCTGGAAATGGATGCAGATATTACTTACCTGACCAGCCTGGTTCCCCGAAGGTTTATTTATATTTTCCCGGATGAAAGATTCTATCCCGAGTTCAACCAATATTTTAATTTCGGAACAAAAAACTTTAATGCGGTAAAGAAGATGACGGTTAGAAACTATGACCCGGGAAATGTAGTCCGGGACTCATTGGTTTCAAACTTTAGCAATTATATCATGAGCCGCGATAACTATGTATTAAGTGTACAGATGGGCAAGGACAATCAGCCAAGCCTGCCGGCTTTGGCGGGCAAGTTGAGTTTTAGTTACCATTGCAGATAAAATATGTACGATAATAAAAAAGGCTATCAGAAATGATAGCCTTTTTTATTAGGATGACATTAGTCTAAATTTTTCCGACCATGTTGGCCGGTATCACCCACTCATCAAATTCCTTTGCGGTAACATAACCCAGTTTAACTGCCATCTCTTTTAAAGTAGTTCCTTCTTTATGTGCTTTTTGTGCAATTTCAGCCGATTTGTAATAACCAATTTTTGTATTTAAAGAAGTTACCAGCATCAATGAATTATCTAAATGCTTTTTGATATTGGCTTTTATAGGTTCAATACCTACAGCACATTTATCATTAAAAGAAACGCAGCCATCGCCGATTAGCCTGGCACTGTGCAGGAAATTATAGATCATTACCGGTTTAAAAACATTCAGTTCAAAATGTCCGTTACTGCCGCCTATGCCAATGGTAACATCATTGCCCATTACCTGCGCAGCGATCATGGTTAACGCTTCGCATTGCGTTGGATTAACCTTGCCCGGCATGATAGATGAGCCTGGTTCATTATCAGGTATAAAAATTTCGCCGATGCCGCTTCTCGGGCCCGATGAAAGCATGCGGATATCATTTCCGATCTTCATTAAACTAACCGCAACAGTTTTTAAAGCACCGTGTGCTTCCACAATAGCATCGTGTGCGGCCAGGGCTTCAAATTTATTTTCAGCAGTTTTAAATGGCAGTTTGGTTAGTTTGGCAATATGTTTGGCAACATTCACATCGTATTTCGGAGGCGTATTAATGCCTGTACCAACGGCAGTGCCGCCCAAAGCTAGCTCGCTTAAATGCGTCAGTGTATTTTTAATGGCTCTTAATCCATGATCAAGTTGCGAAACATAACCGCTGAATTCCTGGCCAACGGTTAATGGTGTAGCATCCATAAAATGCGTACGGCCAATTTTTACCACTTTCATGTAAGTCTTTGATTTCTTATCCAGCGTATTGCGCAGTTTGGTAATGCCTGGGATGGTTGTTTCCATCAGTATCTTATATGCGGCAATATGCATGGCAGTAGGGAAGGTGTCATTACTACTCTGACTTTTGTTTACATCATCATTCGGATGTAAATATTTTTCTTTATCACTTAATTTACCTCCATTTAATACATGTCCACGATAGGCTACCACTTCATTTACATTCATATTGCTTTGTGTACCGCTGCCGGTCTGCCAAACTACCAGCGGAAAATAAGCATCCAGCTTTCCATCCAGTATCTCTTTACAAACTTTGCCGATCAGGTCAGCTTTTTTCTTTGTCAAAACCCCTGCTTCGTTATTGGTAATAGCCGCGGCATGCTTTAAATAAGCAAATGCCCTGATGATCTCTTTGGGCATTCTGTTTATATCCTGCGCTATCTTAAAATTGTCAATGCTGCGTTGGGTTTGTGCGCCGTAATAGGCATCTACGGGTACTTTTACTTCCCCCATGGTGTCTTTTTCAATTCTGTATTCCATACAATATTTGATTAAAAGGTTTGAATATAATTGCAAAGTTAACAGATAAAGGGTATGGTAAAAATACTAAGTAACATTAGTCAAAAAAGATATGCACACAAGAACAATTACTATTTTTATTTAATAAGAATTGCCCTATATTTAATCTTCCATATTTTTTAACTAAATATTTTTTATGAAAAAAAATTTACTGCTAGCCCTCGTGCTGGTAATGATCGCTGCTTCAGCTTTTTCGCAGACGGACAGGTTCTGGTCTGCCAACATTGAAAGCAAGACCAATATTACAACAGACAAAGCTGTTGCAAGATTGGCTTACCCCAAAGAATTTAAATTATTTAATCTGAACACCGAATCTCTACGGCAACAATTATTTTCTGTTGTAGGAACTAATGTTAACAGGCATTCCACTGTAATTACTTTACCCAATGCCGAAGGGAACCTGGAAGAGTTTGAAGTTTTTGAAGCTTCAAATTTTGAACCTGCTTTGCAGGAAAAATTTCCTGAGATCAGGGCTTATTCCGGTAAAGGAATTACAGACAAATACGCCACTTTGAAATTGAGTATCTCCCCGCAGGGAATACAAACCATGATTTTCAGAACAGAAAAAGATAATGAGTTTATTGAGCCTTATTCAAAAGATCACTCGGTTTATTCAGTATACAAATCGCACAGAGAAAAAGGCAATTTGCCATGGACATGTTCTACCGATGAAAAAAACTCATTTACTGATATAAGTTCAAAAATTGGAAATACAAGCAGCTTAACAGGAAGTTCAACAGGCACATTAAAAACAATGCGCCTGGCCCAGTCGTGCAATGGTGAGTACGCAAACTTTTTTGGCGCTACCAGCGCCGCACAGGTTGGCTTGGTGCTGGCAGCTTTTAATGCAACACTTACACGTTGTAATGGTGTTTACGAAAAAGACCTGGCCTTGCATTTAAATCTTATTGCAAACACAACAGCAGTTATTTACTATAATCCAGCAACCGATCCGTATTCTACAACATTAAGCCAGTGGAACGCACAATTGCAATCTACTTTAACAGCAAACATAGGAGAAGCCAATTATGATATTGGCCACATGTTTGGTGCATCAGGCGGTGGTGGAAACGCAGGCTGTATTGGTTGCGTTTGTGTAAACGGTTCGAAAGGAAGCGGTATCACTTCTCCTGCTGATGGAATTCCGCAGGGAGATAATTTTGATATTGATTATGTAGTGCATGAAGTAGGCCACCAGTTGGGAGGTAATCATACTTTCTCTATGAGTAACGAAGGTACTGGTGTAAATAAAGAAATTGGTTCTGGCATTACCATTATGGGATATGCGGGTATTACCAGCCAGGATGTGGCACCGCATTCGATTGATATTTATCACGAAGCTACTATCGCACAGATACAGGCAAACCTGGCAACTAAAACCTGCCCGGTTACTACTGATGTTACAGCTAATAATGTTGCTCCTGTAATTGCTGCACTCAGCAATTATACTATTCCAATCAGTACCCCGTTTGCTTTAACAGGTTCTGCAAGTGATGCAAATGGAGATGCACTGACTTATTGCTGGGAGCAAAATGATAATGCATCATCAGCACAAACGGGCGCAAGCAGTATTGCATCTATAACCAAAGCAACGGGTCCCAACTGGTTATCATTTAGCCCAACCGTTTCGGGAACAAGATTGTTTCCAAAACTGTCAACGATTCTTGCCGGTTTAAATGTTACCCCTGTTTTACCTGGTGGCGATGCAGGTACTAACATTGAAGCATTAAGCTCTGTTTCAAGAACATTGAACTTCAGGTTAACAGTAAGAGACAATCATGTATTCAGTTCAAGTGCACCTGTTTCTGTTGGTCAAACTGCTTTTGCTGATGCTGTTGTTACAGTTAGTAACACATCGGGCCCTTTTGCCGTTACAGCGCCAAATTCGGCCGTAACCTGGGCGGGAGGATCGGCTCAAACAATTACCTGGAGCGTAAACAATACCACTGCAGCTCCGGTTAGTTGCGCCAATGTAAAAATATCTTTAAGTACAGATGGCGGACAAACTTTTCCAACTGTATTGGCTGCAAGTACACCCAACGATGGTTCAGAATCATTGGTTATACCAACAATACCATCAACCACTGCCAGAATAAAAATAGAAGCGGTTGGTAATATCTTCTTCGACATCAGCAATACCAACTTCACCATTGGTGGTGCAGTTGCCTGCGGCGATGCAACAGGATTGGCATCTTCTGCAATTGGTGATAATACAGCTACTATCAGCTGGAATGCTGTCGCAAATGCAATTAGCTATGCGGTAGATTATAAGCTGAATACATCTGCCACCTGGACAAGTTTTGCAACAGCACAAACTGCCACATCTGCAAACCTAACAGGCTTAACCCAGGGTTCTTTATACGACTGGAGGGTAAAAGCAACCTGTAGTGCAGGAAGCGGAAACTTTGTACAGGCACAGTTTACAACAACTGCTCCATTTGTATGTAATGCGCCGGGCGGTCTAGCGTCTTCGGCCATCACTTCATCAGGTGCAACTGTTAGCTGGACTGCTGTTAGCGGTGCAGTTAGTTATGATGTAGATTATAAACTCGCAAGCGCCGGTACCTGGACGAACTCCATCACTGGTACAACGTCTACATCAAGGAGTATTACCGGTTTAACTGCCACTACATTATATGACTGGAGAGTAAGAACAAATTGCTCATCCGGAAGCAGTGCTTATACACAGGCACAGTTTACCACGGCAGCAGTAAGTACATGTCCGGGCACTTACGATGTTAGTACCAACGGGACATTTGGAGGTGCAGCTTTAATTCCGTTTAACACAGATATTAAAGGATTAATAAGCCCTGTAAATGATATCGATTACTACAAATTTGTGATTACAACAGGCGGAACTGCAACTGTAACTTTAACGACGTTACCGGGCGATTATGATATTCAATTGCTGAGCAGTAATGGAACCACACAGCTGGCCATTTCACAAAACGGTGGCACAACCAGTGAAACTATTACAAGAACATACACTGCCGGCACTTATTATTTAAGAGTGTATGGTTTTAATGGTGCAAATAGCGCAACTGTTTGCTATACCTTAAAAGTTCAGCTGGGCACAGCAAGCAAGGGCATAGAACAGCCGTTGGTGAATAGCGATTTTTCTGTAACGCCAAATCCTGCCGGTACAATAACCAATCTTGTTTTCAAGTCTGTTGCAAAAGGCACAGCAGATATAACAGTTACCGACAGAGTTGGCAATATTGTTATGCAAAACAAAGTAACAGTTGTTGAAGGCGATAACAGAAGGCAGCTTGATGTAAGTAAATTACCGGGTGGAATGTATTTTGTAAAAATACAGAACGGTGATAAAACACAGGTGGCTAAAATTGTTGTTATGAAATAATGATAATTTAGTGCTTAATAAAAATAGGACTGCAATTTTGCAGTCCTATTTTTTTGTAATTTACAGCATGATAATAAACAAAGAAGCTAATGGGATCTAATAAAAAAAATGGTATAAGGTTTATTGTATCATTGATTGTTATCTTCAGTCATCTAAAAAGCGCTGCGCAGCAGCAGGCCTATTTTCCTGATCCCGATACTACAATTCAACACCGACTTGAAGAATGGAAAGACCTGAAGTTCGGTTTACTGATGCATTGGGGAACTTACAGCCAGTGGGGTATCGTAGAGAGCTGGAGTATTTGCCCGGAAGACCTAAGCTGGGCCACAGGAGCCAGGAAGGCAGGCGTAGCTGATAATTATGCTGATTATGTAAAAGCTTACGAAAATCTTAAAACGACTTTTAATCCTGTAAAATTCGATCCGGAAAAATGGGCAGCAGCGGCCAAAGAAGCAGGAATGAAATATGTGGTATTCACCACCAAGCATCATGATGGGTTTTGTATGTTCGACAGCAAATACACCGATTATAAGATCACCGATAAGAATTGTCCTTTCTCAGCCAGCCCAAAAGCTAATGTTGCAAAAGAGATATTCAATGCATTTAGAAAGGAAAATTTTTGGATAGGTGCATATTTTTCCAAACCCGACTGGCATTCGGATAATTATTGGTGGAAACAGTTTCCTGTAAGCGACCGTAATGCTAACTATGCCATTCAAAAATATCCGGAGCAATGGAAAAAATTCACCGATTACACACATAACCAGGTTAATGAACTGGTAAGTGATTATGGAAAGATTGATATTCTTTGGCTTGATGGCGGATGGGTGCGTAAAAAAACAGAAGAAGAAGTGAAGAGTGAATTATTTGAAACCTATGAAGGAAGCCGCTGGACCCGTAACCCGCAAAGCCAGGATATTGATATGCCCCGTTTGGTAAAAGAAGTAAGGATGAAACAACCAAAGCTGATCGTGGTTGACAGGGCCGTACCTGGTGAGCAACAAAATTATCTTACACCCGAGCAACATATACCCGATGCAGGATTACCTTACCCATGGGAAACCTGTATGACTATGGCCACCAGCTGGAGTTATGTACCCAATGACGTTTACAAACCAACCAATGAGATCATTGAAAAACTGGTTGATATTGTAAGTAAGGGTGGTAATTATTTATTGAACATTGGTCCTGGTCCGGATGGAGAACTGGACGCTGTCGCTTATCAACGTTTAAAAGAGATAGGAAGCTGGATGAAAACAAACGGCGAAGCCATTTACAGTAGCAGGATGTTTACAGTTTTTAGTGAAGGAGAAAAGATACGGTTCACACAATCGAAGGATGGTAAGACCCGCTATGTTTTTCTTTTTGATTTCCCGGAAGATAAAATCACGCTTACAAAAATTCCATTTTATAAAACTGATAAAGTGCAATTGTTGGGAAACAATAAACAACTTGTTTGGAAACAAACTGCAGAAGGCGTTGAGATAACAATTCCGCCAGCTTTAAAAACAACAACTGATCATGTATGGGTTTTAAAAGTTAAAAACTAATGTCATCTTGAAAAAGAGATTTATTCTTTGTTTACTATTGTTTTCGGTCGCAGGATTATCTGCACAGCCACCTGCTTATCTGAACCCTGCATTGCCTCTGGAGACCCGTATTCAAGACTTGCTCGGCAAAATGACATTAGAAGAAAAAGCATCTCAAATAAATAATACTTCACCCGCAATAGAGCGATTACAAATCCATGCTTATAACTGGTGGAACGAAGCATTGCATGGTGTTGCACGTGCCGGCCTGGCAACCTCTTTTCCCCAACCCATTGGCCTGGCGGCAACATTTAATGATAAAGCCATTTATAAAATGGGTGTAATGGTCAGTGATGAAGCAAGGGCAAAGTACAACCAGTTTCAGCGTGAAAGAAAATATGGTTTGTATGAGGGGCTCACTTTTTATTCGCCTAACATCAATATTTTTCGGGACCCCCGCTGGGGGCGTGGACATGAAACTTATGGCGAAGACCCTTACCTCACCGGCACCATGGGTGTTGCATTTGTAAAAGCCATGCAGGGCGACGATCCCAATTATTTTAAAACCATTTGTACGGCAAAACATTTTGCGGTACACAGTGGCCCCGAGCCAACGAGGCATGAGTTTGATGTAAAGCCTTTAAAAAAAGATCTGTGGGAAACCTATTTGCCTGCTTTTAAAATGCTGGCACAGGAAGGCAAGGTTTATTCTTTTATGTGCGCCTACAACAGGCTGTATGGCGAACCTTGTTGCAGCGACCCTTTTTTATTGACGGAGATACTAAGAAAAAAATGGGGCTTTAAAGGATTTGTTGCAACAGATTGCGGCGCTGTGTGGGATATGTTTATGTATCATCACACAGCAAAAGATTCTGTTGAAGGCATGGCAAAAGCCATCAAGGCTGGGGTTGATAATCATTGCATGGGTTATGCTGGTGCAGTAATTCCGGCAATAAAACAAGGCCTCTTAAAAGAATCGGAACTGGATACTGCTGTGGTAAGATTATTAAGAGCAAGATTTAAGTTGGGAATGTTTGAAGCGGGAAAATTAAATCCTTATGCATCCATACCATACAATGTTGTAAATAATGAAGAACACAGGAAGTATGCACTGGAACTTGCAGAACAATCAATTGTGTTGCTGAAAAATAAAAACAATATTCTCCCTTTATCAAAAAAAATAAAAACAATTGCAGTTATTGGTCCCAATGCAAATGATGCTGAAGTATCATTAGGAAATTACAATGGCGAACCGGCACATGTAACTACAGTGCTGGAAGGAATAAAAGCAGTGGTAGGCAAAGAAGTGAAGGTGAATTATCAGAAAGGCTGTTATGTTGTTGATACGTTGAATTATAAGAGGGATGAAGATTTTAAACCAGCTTTAGAAACAGCAAGCAATGCAGACGCTATCGTCTTTGTCGGCGGTATTTCGCCCAGGCTGGAAGGCGAAGCATTACAGGTTAAGATAGATGGCTTTGATGGGGGAGATAAAACAAATCTGGATCTGCCGGCTGTGCAAACAGCCTTATTAAAAGAGTTGAAAAAAACAGGTAAGCCGGTCATACTGGTTTTAATGAACGGCAGTGCACTTTCCATTAACTGGGAAAATGAGAATATTGCCGGGATTATTGAAGCCTGGTATGGTGGCGAGGCAGCCGGGCAGGCAGTAGCCAATGTTTTGTTTGGAGATTATAATCCATCCGGAAGGTTGCCGGTTACATTTTATAAATCCATTAATGATATTCCGGCTTTTGATGATTATGCCATGAAAGGAAAAACATATCGCTATTGTGAAAAACCGGTTTTATATCCTTTTGGTTTTGGATTGAGCTATACAAAATTCAATTATGGTGATTTGAAACTATCATCGGCTGTATTGAATGAAAAAATTGAAGTAACAGTGACTGTTAAAAATACCGGTACTATTGACGGTGATGAAGTGGTGCAATTGTATATTCATCAACAAAGCCAACCGGCAATTAAAGAATTGAAAGGTTATCAACGGGTGCATTTGAAAAAAGGAGAATCAAAGCAAGTGATTTTTATGCTGAAGCCTGAGGGTCTTATGCATTACAGTACAATAAAAGATGACCTGGCTATCTTGCCGGGAAAAGTAGACGTGATGATTGGGGCTTCATCGCAGGACATAAGGTTGAATTCTTCATTTGTAATAAAAAATAACTGATGCCGATTGTAAGAATACTGTTTATCTTTTCTTTTGTAATTATTGCCAGGTTCTTACCTGCACAGGATTTGCAACCAAGGCCTGCAAAGGCGCAGCTGCAGTGGCACGATATGGAATTTTACCTGTTCATGCATTTTGGCCCCAATACTTTTACAGACCTGGAATGGGGAAAGGGAAATGAAAAAGAAGAAGTATTTAACCCAAAAGAGCTTGATTGCAACCAATGGTGCCGTATTGCAAAAGCTGCAGGCGCAAAGGGTATCATCATAACAGCCAAACATCACGATGGATTTTGTTTGTGGCCCAGTAAATTCAGCAAACATACGGTTAGAGAAAGTAAATGGAAGGGTGGTAAGGGGGATGTATTGAAAGAATTATCTGCAGCCTGTAAAAAATATGGCTTAAAATTCGGGGTATATATTTCTCCCTGGGACAGAAACCATCCGGATTACGGGACAGAAAAGTATAACGATGTTTTTGTGAACATGATGAAGGAAATATTTACAAACTACGGGCCCATTTGGGAACTGTGGTGGGATGGTGCAAACGGCGAAGGCCCAAATGGAAAACGGCAGGTTTATGATTGGCATCGGTTTGAAAAGACCGTTCGAGAACTTTCACCCAATACGGTTGTGTTTAGTGATATTGGTCCTGATATTCGCTGGTGCGGAAATGAGGATGGTGTTGCCGGAAAAACAAACTGGAATATGTTGGATACAGCTGGGTTTACAAGGGGTGCAGGTGCACCGAAGCAGGATGTGTTGAACGAAGGGAATG
>Ga0302322_100002439_pt1 | contig 15663 bp, 9 predicted proteins | sample Fen_T0_2_FD_203757 | JGI IMG/M metagenome (GOLD analysis project Ga0302322, IMG submission 203757) | Peat permafrost microbial communities from Stordalen Mire near Abisko, Sweden - Fen_T0_2 | ecosystem: Environmental > Terrestrial > Soil > Wetlands > Permafrost | place: Sweden: Abisko... | reverse complement strand
AACCGTCACCGCCACTGCCGGCCCGACGGCGACAGAGGCCCGGGTGGAAACGGCCGCCGACGGCAGCGGGACGATCGTGCCGTCACAGCCGATTACCACCGGTGGAAGCATGACCGTTTTTGCCGTGACCCGTGACGCGGTGCATGGCTTCGTCGCCAACGCGGCCGCCACCTGGACCCTGACCTCGATCACGGGCGGGGTGGTTGCGGGCGACCTCGTCCCGGCGGGGGACAACAAGAGCGCCGTGTTCACCCCGCACGCAAATGGCTCGGCGGTCATCCACGCTGCGATCAGCGGCCTGACCTCAGTGGACTCGGGCATCATCACGGCGACCTCGGTTTCCACGAATCCGGTGGCGGTCGCTTCAGCCGATGCGACGAGCGTGACCAACGGCCAGAACTTCCTCCTTACCGTCACCGTGACCCCAGGCGCCAACCCTGCCAGCACCGGCCTCGTGGTCACGGGCGACCTTTCGGCACTCGGCGGTTCGCCGGCGCAGGCCTTTGCCGCCGGCCCCGGCAACACCTTCACCTATGCGGCGACGGTTCCCGCCAATCTGGCGGGTGGAGCGAAGAACTTGAGTTTCTCGGTTGTGGATGACCAGGTCCGGAGCGCGACGACTGCTTTGACGCTGAACCTGCGCGGCACGGTGGCAATTTTCCACACCAACGATACCCATGCCCGGGTAACTCCGCACAAATGGGTCGTCCCGCAGCACAGCAACGACCCGGCCGTGCAGTTTGAGGACGTGGGCGGGGTTGCCTACATGGGGGCCAAGGTTCTCGCCCTGACCGCCGGCCAGCCGGACGCGCTGGTCCTCGACGGCGGTGATATATCCGAGGGCAATCCCATCGGCGACTGGAACGGCCCGGGGTTTGATACGGGCACCTACGGTGACGGCACGATCGTGGATTATTACAAGATGCTCGACGCGAAATTGAAGGCGATCCCCGGGCGCGGTGGACGGGGACTCGATGCGATGGTGGTGGGCAATCACGACATTCGCGACACCACCTACTTCACCAACATGCGGGCTGCTTCCAAGGTCGGTGACCCGATCAACGGCTTTCATTTGCTCTCGATGAACATCTGCAACAAGGGCACGCACACGCCCTACTATGAGGCCTACACGACCGTGAACGTGAACGGCAACAAGATCGGGATCATCGGCTACACCACGGAATCCGCCGATTCGCCGGAGGCGGCGGTCAACGGCCTGATCGATGTGGTGAAATGCGACTGGTCCAGCTCGGACAGCACCAAGATCCACTTCGCGGACATCGTCAATGACCTGCGCAACAACCAGGGCTGCAACCTGGTGATCCTGCTCACCCACATGGGTCATAGCGGCCTCTGCACGGTCACGGGAGCCAACCCGACGCCCATCCTCGTGGATACGGTGGCGGCCAAGCTGCCCGAGGTGGTCGTGAGCGGCCACTGGCACACCTATTGCGAGACCGTGTGGCAGCCCACCTCGCTGAATTACAAGACCATCTTTACCGAGGCCGGCAGTTTTCAACACTACGTCGGCGAATTGCGCGTCAACGGTCTGGGCAAATATGTCAGCGCCGCCTACCACCCGCTGCGCAACAGCGCCATCACCCCCGATGCCGACATCGCCGCATACGTGCAAACGCGCAAGGACCAGTACGCCGCCACCAATCCCACCTACGGCGTGGACCAGGTCATCGGTTACACGGCGAATGACCTGCTGCTCGACAACTACATGAAATGGTGGTCCGCCGACGAGTATCCCTGGAGCGGCAACAACACCGCGGGCAACTGGATTTGCGACGCGGTCCAGTGGAAAGCGGCCGCCCTTTTCGGCTCCTGCGATCTTTCACTCGAGGCGGGCGGTGGCGTCCGCTCAGACATCGTCGCCGGCCCGATCAAGTACACGAACATCTATGAGACTTTCCCGTGGGCGGACGACACGATCTATGTGGTGAACATGACCGGCCAGCAGATCTGGAACTTTTTCAAGGATCACAACTGCGATGCCGCCATGTCGGCGGGCTGGCACGTGACGGCTTACGACGGCGTGCCCACGGCGATCACCCTCAACGGCAGTCCGATCAACCTGGCGCAGACTTACAAGGTGGCGATCAACAATTACATGTATCTGCACGATTCGGTGAACTTCGGAACCATCGACCCGAACCCGCAGACCTCGACCTATCTGGCTCGCACTGCGCTCGTGGAATACACCAGCCAGTTCACACAGGGCAACCCCTACAGCGCCGGACCGCCCCGCTACTCGTTGAACACCGACTTTTCCGGCGGGTACCGGGCGGTGGTGACCATGATGAATGATGCCGACTCGCGGGAGGCGTTTGAGGATGGCTTTATCCGCATCCTGAGCGCCTTGCCCGAGACGCTGGCCCACCGCGGCACGCCGCAGGTGCCGACGGACCTGATCAACGCCGACGGCTCGGCGAACCATGCCAACCGGCTGACAGAAAACGAATGGTACCGCAGCTACCTCGGATTCAAGAATGGAGCCGTCCAACCGGGCGACATCGTCGAGGTCTGGGGCAAGGGTGCCTTTTTCGGCGGCAACCCGGAGTTTGTCGACCAGGAAGGCATCCAGTCGGATGGAGTGGAGTTCAAGATCGTCGGCCACGACTCCAGCCTGGCCCTGCCAACCTACCAGCCCTCGATCGCCAGTTTCTGGAATGATACATTAAAGAACCACTATGTGAAGTTCCTGGCCAAGAAGACGGGCACCAGCACGGTGACCGACAAGAGCGGCACGACAATCACCATCCAGGATGTGACCGGCTACGCGGCCCGGACCTTGCCGGGGAATACCGGCGACCTGCTCATGATTACCGGCGTGCCCACCAGCGAAAGCTACGCCCTGCGTTTCCGCTCGGACAGCGCGGTCCTGGCTTCGAGCGTCGGCATCACCAGTTATCCGCCGGTCTCGCACGTAGATCCGGTTGCCTCGACCCAGTCGGGCAGTCCGCTGACCCTGACGGCCTCGGCCGCATTGGCGCCGGGTGCCAACCAGGATTTCTACACGCTCGAGCCGGTCGCCGATGCACAGGTCGCCAGCGGGCATGCGACGACCAACTATGGCACCAGCACCAATTTGTTCCTGCAAAGTTCCACCAATGGGGGCGGCTTCCAGAACGAACGCGCCTGGCTGCGCTTCGATCTGAGCAGCATTCCGCCCGGAGCCACCATCACCAGCGCGAAGCTCAACCTGTGGTGCTGGAAGGCGACGGGAGCTTCCCTGCCGATTGAGCTGCGCGGGGGCGACACTGATTCCTGGGGGGAGACGACGCTCACTTGGAACACCCAGCCCACCTTTGGCACCCCTCTGGACACCCAGACCCTCGCTGCAGGTGTGACCAACACCACCTACGTTTGGGATGCGACCTCCTTTGCCCAGACGAAGTTCGCCGGTACGAAGCTGGTTTCGCTGCTGGTGAAGCCAGTCACGGAAAACTCGCCGGACGTGACGGCTCCGAGTTACGGCTTTGATGCCAAGGAATACACGTCGAACCACCCCTATCTCCAGGTCGTCACCCCGACCGCCGGCGTGCCGGCGACGCTGACGCAGGTTCAATTCTTCTATCGTTATTCGGGCGACAATGCGACTTGGGGCGCATGGACCAGCGCCGGGATCGACGGCACCGCCCCTTATTCAGTGAGCTTCGGGTATCCCCAGGGCTACGGCTATTACGAGTTCTATAGTCTCGCCACCGACAGCACGGGTGCCGTCGAACCGGCGCCGGTCTTCGCCCAAGCGGCCACCCATTACACCAACTCGACGGTTGCGACGGTCGACCTGGGCAACCTGAGCCAGACCTACGACGGCACCTCGCGCGTGGTTTCATCCACCACCGCTCCCTCCGGGCTGGCGGTCGCGGTCACGTACGATGGTTCGGCCACGCCGCCCGTCAACGCCGGCAGCTATGTCGTGGTCGCCACGGTCACGGAGCCAGGCTACACGGGGAGCACCAGCGGCACGCTCACGGTCGTGCAGGCGAGCCAGGCGATCTCCTTTGGCCCTCTGCCGACCAAGACCTTTGGCGATCCTGCTTTCGTCCTGACGGCCACGTCTTCGTCGGGACTGCCGGTATTGTTTGCCAGCACCAATTCGGCCGTCGCGACGGTGAGCGGGAACACGGTCACCATCCTAGGCTATGGCACGACCACGATTCTCGCCACCCAGCTCGGCAACGCCAATTACCTCGACGCCCCGGCGGTCGGGCAATCCCTGGTAGTCAACGGGGCGACGCAAACAATCACCTTTGGGGCGCTGCCGCCGAAAGCGGTCACCGACCTTCCCTTTAGCCTCACCGCCTCTGCATCGTCGGGCTTGACGGTGACCTATCAGAGTGACAACCCGGCGGTGGCCACGATTTCCGGCAACACGGTCACCCTCGTCGGGCTGGGCACAGCCAACATCACGGCGTCGCAGTCCGGCAACTTTGGCTATTTGCCCGCCACCCCGGTCACCCAGGCGTTGACGGTCAGCGCGGCCGATGGCTCGGATGTTCCGACCCTGCCGGTTTGGGCTCTGGTGCTGATGGCCGGGCTGCTCTTCGCCGTGGCGGCGCCGCTCTTGTCGCGGTTCCGGCGGCCGGCAGCCTGAAGCAGTTTCGGTGCGATGCTGAAAGGCCGGCGACCATGGGGCAGCAAACTCCGGCGTAACTGCTGGAGCGCGCTTTGGTGCGTGGTCATTTTTTGCCGCTCTCTGACTGCGCTCCAGGCGGTCATCTTCTGTTCCACGCCGGACCCCAACTTCAACACCGCGGCCCCAACCGGCGTTTTGGCCGCCAGCGGTTGGCAATGGGTGGGAACCTGGGGCAGCTTTCAAGGCACGCCGATCGGTCCTCATCACTTTATCGCGGCCCGCCACGTGGGCGGGTTGGTGGGCGACTCGTTTGGATTCAACGGCGTGAGTTATCCCACGATTGCCTTCGCTGACGACGCGGTCACCGATCTGCGCATCTGGGAAATCAACGGAACTTTTCCCACCTGGGCCCCACTTTACCGGGGCAGTACAGAAATCGGCTCGACCCTGATGGTGTTTGGACGGGGATTGACCCGCGGGGCCGCGGTGGTCGACCCGTTCAAGTCGTTAACGCGCGGGTGGCTGTGGGGCGCAGGTGACGGGCGGTTGCGCTGGGGGCAAAACGTTGTCGCCGAGATCCGCAATGAGGGCGCCTATTGGGGTGAGCTGCTTTATGCCACCTTCGACCAGAGCGGCGGGGCGAGCGAAGCCGACTTGGCATCGGGCGACTCGAGCGGGCCGGTATTCATCAATGACGGGACGGGATGGAAACTCGCGGGGGTCGCGGCCGCCGTGGACGCCTACTTCAGTGTCACCGGAAACGACGCGGGCTTCAATGCTTCGGTCTTTGACGCCCGGGGCCTCTATTTTGGCAGCCAGGGAGCGTGGCAACTCATTCCGGTCTCCAATCCGTCACCTGTCGCGAGCGGGTTCTACGCCACGCGCATCTCGGTGCGCGCCGCTTGGATCGATTCCATTGTGCCGCCCGTGGACGGCGGCGCCGACGCGCCGCTGCTCGGCCCGACCGGGTCATTGGCTTTCGCGATATTGCTTTTTGGCGTCGGGGCACGTTTTCTTGGCCGACACCGCAACCGAGCAGCAACTGCCCAATGAAGCGCCAGCGTTCCCGACCCAATTCGAACCGACCGGCCGATGCCCAGGCGGGCGCGTCCGGGAACGGACTATCCTGGAAAAACTGGCGGCGGACCTTGACCAACTGGCTGGACGACAATGGCCCGGTCTGGCGTTTTGGGCTGAAGTTTGCCGGGCTGATGGGACTTTACTACGTGCTGGTGCTGACCCCGGTCTGCGACCGGCTGCTCTATGGCTATCTGGGCGCGAATGCCTGGATGGCGAACGGCATCCTCAACTGGCTGGGGCAGGATAGTCATGTCTCCGAGGTCACGATCCGATCGGCCCGGTTCGCCATCTCGGTGCGGCGCGGGTGCGACGCCGTAGAGCCTTCCTGGTTCTTCTGTGCGGCGCTGCTGGCATTTCCGGCACCTTTTGCCCGCAAGTTCTGGGGCATCGTGGCCGGAGTCGCGGTGCTGCAGGCGATGAATCTGGCCCGCATTGTGAGCCTATATTTCATCGGCTTCAAGTACCCCGGGGCGTTTGGTCCGGTCCACCTGGAGGTCTGGCCGGTGGTATTTATCCTGGTTGCGATCTCGCTCTGGCTGGCCTGGATCCGATGGTCCCGGCCAACGCCCGTCTCCCCGGTGCATGCCGTCGCCTAGGATCCTGTTCGGCTTTCTGGGCCGTTTCGCCCTGCTCTACGGTCTGCTGATCATCCCCTGGCCGGGTTTCAACGCGGCCTACGCCCGCTTCTTCCGCGGCCTCGGTGACCTGACTTTTGCGCACGAAAGCGGGAAACGCCTGGTGCGTTTCGAGCCGGTTCCGGCGGAATTACATCATGTTCTCGGCACCCGGATCGTCTTGGCCAATCGCGACCAGATTGACCGCAACGGTAACGGGCTAGTGAAATACCTGGAACTCGACACCCGGGGTGTCGGCTGGGTGCCCACAGCCCTGCTGGTCGCCTTGGTCTTGGCGTCGCCGGTTTCGTTGCGCCGGCGATGCTGGGCATTGCTGTGGGGCCTTGGCGCGGTGCACGGGTTTGTGCTCCTCTCTGTGGCGGTCTATATCTGGAACAATTCGGCGGAGCTGCACTTGCTCGCCCTCGGCCCGATTGGGAACTGGATCGTCGCCGGATTGACTGAAACGCTCACCGCCCAGCTGGGCGCCAGTTTTTTGGTCCCCGTGCTCATCTGGGCGCTTGCAACCCTGCGATGGCAGGACTTTGGCCCAGGACCTGCCGGGCGCGTGGCCGCGCCAGCGCCGGGGGTTGGAAAGGGAAATGGTTCGTAACGTATCCGACACACGGGTGACGCGTTAATGTAACGAGCGAGGTCTTGAACGGGTCGGAGGGCCGGCGGCAATCTTGCTATCCGATCGGCAGTACTGGTCAGAGGGTGAAGCCACCTTCTTACCCGTGTGGCCGATCCGTCGTCCGCCCTCGTTTCCAAGCTTCGTCGTTTAGCAATAGGGCGGGCATTTTCCTCAATCCATGGCTCCAGCCGGAATTTCATCTGCGGTCGCCTTCCGCCCGGGGAAGCGACGGGGCGAAGCTTGGGGTGGCCGGAGCCCTTTGATGCGGTCAATTCCGTCCATGACCGTTCCGCCTCCCTCCGGTCGGGGGTGGCGGGTCGCCCTGCAAGTCTCGATCCCAGAGAGCTAAGGATGGCGCGCATTCTCCATGTGATGACCTCCCCCCGGGCTGAGGGTACGCCCCGGTTGGTGCTCGATTGGCTGTCGGTCAAGAGCCACGTGCAAGGCGTCGCCTTTCTGACCGGTGAGCCGACCGATCTGCTGGAGAATTTTCGGCAGACAAATTGCTGGCTGCACGTGGGCGAGGCCATGGTGCCGGGGTCGCGGAAGTTTTGGCAGATCGCAGGATTGGCGCGCCGCTGCACCCGCGAATTCCGGCCGGACCTCGTGATTGCCTGGCCGAACGGATTCTCGCATTGGGTTTTTCTGGGCGCCCGGAGCGGCGGAAGTCGGGCGGCCTTTCTTTCCCACGCGGGAAATCCTCCGGGTACCGGCTGGCGGGAGCGTTATGCCCTGACTTGGCTCTGCGTTTGGACCTCCGCCCTTTGCGGCGCGCGCATGGTGGCGTGCTCGCGCTACGTGCAAAGGCTCTTTCGCGGCATACCGCTGGTGCCCGGTTCCCGGATCGAATTCGCCTACAATTCAGTGCAGGCCGGGTCGATCGGGCAGAAGTCCGCCGCCGCCCAAGCGGCCCGGCCGGCGGGAGGCGTGTTCCGGGCGATCATGGTGGCGACACTTGAAGCGCACAAGGACCATGCAACCCTGTTGCGGGCGGCCAGAATTCTCGTCGATCGCGCCGTGAGATTCGAATTGTTCATTGTGGGCGCCGGTCGGCTTGAAACGGCGCTGAAGGAATTGGCCCACAGCCTTGGGCTGGGAGACAGTGTGCGCTTTTTGGGAGCGCGCGCCGACGTGCCGGAGCTACTGGGCCAGTGTGATCTGTTTGTCTTGTCGACCACGCCCCAGGAAGGCCGGCCGGGTGTCATTCTGGAGGCGCTGGCGGCCGGCCTGCCGATCGTGGCCTCGGATGTTGCGCCATTGCGCGAGGTACTGGAGGACGGGCGCTGGGGTCGATTGGTGCCGCCCGCTAATCCCGAGTTGTTGGCCGCCGCAGTGGAGGAAGCACTGCCGGCAGCGCTCGCCGAGCGGGGCAACCCGGGGCCGGCCGAGGCGCGAAGGGCCCACGCGCTTGAGTTCTCCCCCGAACGCATGCTCGGCGACTACTTGAGATTGGCCCGCCGCGGCGCCGCAGCGCCGTCTTCGTCATGAACCGGACGTCCCGAGCCTTGCGGGCCGCCGCCCTCTTTACCGGCTTCGGCTACGCGGCACAGGTCTTGTCGCTCGGGGCGGTTCCCCTCTATCTGCAGACCATTGGTGCCAACAGCTACGGCCTCATGGTCAGCACCATGGCCTTCATGGGGTACCTGAACTTTGCCGATGCCGGCCTGAGCTGGGGCTCCATCATCCTGATCGGCCAAGCCCACGGCCGCCAGGATCGCGACCTGATCGGCAAGATTGTCCGGAACAGCATCGTCCTGGCTGCCATGTCGGGCGCCGTGATTGCGGTCGCGGTGACGGCCCTGCTCTGGTGCGGGAGCCGGGGCTATCGGTTGCCGATGTTTGCCGGCAATCCCGAGACGGACGTGTTGATCGCGATTGTGGGCACCCAACTCATCATCACTTTGCAGGGGGGGGTCTTCTACAATCTTTTCCAGGGCCTGCAGGAGGCCTATTGGACCGCGTTCTACCAAGGGGTGGGTCGCCTCGCCTCCATTTGCGCGATGATGATCGTGGCCTGGTCGGTCCGGACCGTGGCCGCGATCATGCTGACCCAACTGGTCGTCACGGCCATGGTCGCCTTCGCCAGCGCTGTTCACGCCTGGCGCCGGCACACCTGGGTCTTCAATGGCACCTCGTGGATCGATCCCGACCAGATCCGGCAGCAGATCCGCACGGGCCTCAAGGTGTTTGCTCTGCAGATCGGCCGGACCCTGGTAAGCAGCGCGCCGGTGATGGTCTTGAGCTCGACCATCGGGCCGGCCGCGGTCCCGCTTTACACCGTGCCCACGACGATTCTGACGCTGCTGTTCATGCCGCTGAACGCCTGGAGCACGAGCCTGCAGAGCGCCTATGGGGAGGCGTGGACCTCCGGCAACCGGGCATGGGTGGTGAAGACTTTTCGCAGCACGATTGAGCGGGGACTGTTCTGGGGCGCCGGTGGCGCCGCGCTGTTCCTTCCGCTGGCTTCACCTTTTGTCACGTTGTGGACCAACGGGAGACTGGTGTTGCCCCCCTGGATGCCGCTCGCCGTTGCGACGATCTGCTTTGTGGGCTGGTTTGAGATGGCGGGCCAATACCTCCTATCGGGTCTGAACCTGCAGCGCAAGGTGGCGGCGGCGGAGATTGTCTGCGGCCTGCTCGTGTTGGTGGTGTCCCCTTGGACGGTCCGATGGCTGGGGCCGGCCGGGATCGGCCTCGGTTTTCTGATTCCGGCGCTCGCCACGTCAATCCGACTCGTGTTCAGCGAGGTCCGGGCGCATGTCGGTGCGGCGGCTTTCCCCGGCTGGAACCTCTTCTGGCGGGTGGGATTGGTCTGGGTGGTCGCTGCCGGATTGGGCTCTGGTTTCATGATCAGCCTGGATGGTGGCGACTGGCCCCGGCGCCTCGCCACCATGGGCGGCAGCGCGCTGCTGACACTCGTGCTTTTCGGCGGGGTTTCACTGCTGGTCCGGCTCGACTTTATCGCGGAAGCGGTCCGGCACCTGGCGGGCGGCTTGCGGGGGCGCAACCCATGAGGTCGCCGGATCCAGGGCATTCGCCGTATTTCCTGACGATGGAAGGACCAATTCTCTTATGGCTATCTCTGTAAACGGCGCCCGGTTCATCGCCCATGTGGTCCGGCGAGGTATATCACTCGGCAGCCTCGTCACCGTCGGGCGCCAGAGCCTCTATGCCCCGAAATCGGCCGTGAACCGGATGCTGGCCACGACCGGGCGCGCTGAACGCTATCGACTGGCCCCAGGCGATCCGGGTTATCCACTCGCGGGCGAATGGGCCGACGAACTCTATCCACTGTTCGGCGCCACCTCGGTCCGCGTGCTCGACGGCTCGGCTTACGAGGGTGCCGACCTGGTTCAAAACCTGAACCAGCCGCTGCCGACGGCGCTGCACGAGTCCTTCGACTGTCTCCTCGACGGCGGCACCCTGGAACATGTGTTCAACGTGCCCGAGGCCCTGGCGAGCTATATGAAGCTCGTCAAGGTGGGCGGCCATGTGATGTTGCTCGACATGCCCGCGACCAATGGCTGCGGACACGGTTTCTACCAATTCAGCCCGGCTCTTTTCTGGCAGGTGTTCGCGGCGCAGCACGGATTCGAAGTGGTCGACATGCTGGTGGTCGAAGCCGCCCCGTTTGCTCCTTTTTGGCGGGTGGGTAATCCCGCGGTGCTCAAGCGTCGCGTCGAACTGGTGCATCCCGCCTGCTGCTACCTCTACGTCGTGGCCCGCAAGCTCCGGGCCTTCGCGGGATTTGCCCCGATGCCGGTGCAGGACGACTACGCGACCTCCTGGCAGGCCGATGGAACGGCGGCCCCGGGGGCCGGAGTGCAGACGAGCCTGGGCACACGGGTCCGCCGCCTCGCGGCCCGGCTGGCCCCGATGGCCTATTGGCGGATGACCAATCGGCGGAACAACGCCCGGACCGCCGGTGAGGCCACCCTGGGCGGCACCGCGGCGACGAATCCGTACACCCGGGTTCGCGAGCAATAGGCTCAAGTCCAGCGCGCAGATTTGCCTGATGAAGACCAATTACCACCGAAGATTCTACGAGATCAACGCGGCGACCTCCGCGGCGTCGGCCACCGCAATCCTCGGCGCGCTCCTGAAGATCCACGACGCGAAGGCGGTCCTGGATGTCGGCTGTGGCATCGGCACGTGGGGGAAGGCGGGCCGGGCGCTGGGCGTGACGCGCTATCTCGGCGTCGACGGCGACTATGTCCAGCGCGACCAACTGCTGGTTGAGCAAGAGGAATTCCTGGCGCACGACCTGCGCCGGCCGCTGGTGCTCGACCAGCGGTTCGACCTCGCGATGTGCATGGAGGTGGGTGAGCATCTGCCCGACGCGGCGGCGGCGACCTTGGTCGATTCCCTGTGCGCCTACGCGCCGGTGGTCTTGTTTTCGGCCGCCATCCCTTTTCAGGGCGGTGTCGACCACGTGAACGAGCAGTGGCAGTCCTACTGGGCAGACCTCTTCGCTGCGCGCGGGTTCGAGGTCTACGACTGTGTCCGACCCCAAGTGTGGGAACGCGACGACGTGGCGGAGTATTACAAGCAGAACGCGCTCGTCTATGTCGACCACCGCCAGGCGGCCCTGCGCGAACGGTTTGATCGGGACCGGCTGGCCCGGGCGCCGATCCTCAATCTCGTGCATCCAAGCAGCTATGCGATCAAGTCGGACCCAATGCGCTGGCCGCTGCCCGTGATTGTGCGGCACCTGCCGGCCATCGTGGCCCGGGTGTTCCGAAACCGGCTGCTTCCACGGTGAGGATACTGCACATCACCAACGTGGACGAGGCGGGCGGGACAAACACCAATTGCCTGCAGTTCATCCGCGCCAGCCCGGCGGCGCATACGCTCGCGGTGCTCGATGGGCCCGGACAGATGCAGGCGCGCTGGCCCCGTGAACGAGTCGAAGTCCGCTACCTCAACCTCCTGCGCGGTGATCGGGCGCGGTTGGTCCGCGAGCTGGGCAAGACAGTTGACGACATCAAGCCGGACGCGATCCTGCTCTGGTGCTGCATCAGGATTCCCCTGATCCGTTTCGCGCTGCGCCACACGGCCGCCCGCCTTGGGATCCACCTCGGCAATCCTCGCACTGGCGGGGTGTGGGCCGACCGCTTGCTGCAGGCGCAGGCCGTGGCGCTGCCATCGACCGTCGAGACGCGCCTGTTTTCCTGCTCGGAACATGTCCGCCGGTCGTTCGCTACCGGCTACTGGCAACGATTCGAAAATCGGGTGATCTACAATCCGATCGATCTTCCCGAGGTGCTGGCCGTGCCGACCGCCGCGCCGGCATCCTGTCTTGGCATGGTGGCGCGGCTGGACCGGATCAAGGATCACGCCACATTGATCCGCGCCGCGGCGAGGTTGCGGGACCAGGGCGTGGGCTTTGCGCTGGAGCTGGTCGGCGACGGACCGGCGCGGGCGGAGCTGGAGCAGCTCGTGGACCGGCTCGACCTGCGGGCCACGGTCCGGTTCCTCGGCTACCTTGAGAACGTGCCGGAGCGCCTGGCCCGCTGGTCGCTGTTTGTCTATTCCACGACGGAACGCGAGGGATTGGGCAATTCCGTGGTCGAGGCCTTGGGCGCCGGCTTGCCCTGCGTGGTGTCGGATCTGCCGATGATGCGCGAGATCGACGGCGGCACGGGGCTGATGAGTTTCTTCCGTGCCGCGGACCCCGTGGACTGCGCGGCGAAGATCGGGTCGGCCCTGCGGGATCCGCAACTCCGGGCGCGGGTGGGCGCCGCGGGCCGGGCGCATGCGCGGGCCCGGCACGATCCAGCCGGGTATTGCGCCCAGATCATGGCCTACCTGGCCGGGGACCGACAACCGGCGGAGGCGAGCGCATGAGCATTTCCCGATCGGTCGCGGAGGACCGAGGACATCCGATGATCGACGCGATTGCCGCCATCGGCGACGCCAGCGATATTGGCTGCTGGAGCGGCATTCCCTACCATTTCTGGCAGGCCGCCCTGCGGACGGGCTGGAAAACCGAACCGATTCGCATTCGACTTGAGCAGGCTACCTGGCGCCGTCGGGTGTGGAATCTGCAACAGTTACTGCAGGCGCGCGGCACCGGCGGCTTTCAGTACAGCGAGGACTTCTCCGACTGGGCGTGGCAATTTGCCCCGGCGAGTCTCCGCGCGGCGCATGTCTTGTCTTTTCACCCCTTTACCCCGTCACTGAAACGCCTGCGGCAGGCGGGCGGCCGGCTATCGATCTACTTCGACGCGACGCACCCCTTGATGTTCTCCCGGTACAATCTCGGGCAGAGCATTCCCCCCCGGATGGCGCGCGAGGTTCTGGCCGCCGAGCGGGAGGTGTATCAAGCGGCCGAACGGCTCGTGTTTTTCCAGCGCTGGGCGGCCGACTCGGCCGTGCACGAGTGCGGCGCCGATCCGGCCAAAGTCTCGGTCATCCTGCCCGGGGCCAACCTTGACCTGCCGCCTGGCTTCCGGTTTCTCGACGGCTGCAGCGGTGTCGCACCAGACCGGCCGTTCCGCTTTGGCTATGTGGGCAAAGACTGGCGCCGGAAAGGTTTCCCCAAACTGCTGTCCACGGTGGAGGCACTGAACCGGATGGGCTTCAAGGTCGAACTGCATTGCATTGGGTCGATTCCGGATGAGGCCGTCCGCCATCCTTTCGTCCGCTATCACGGTTTCCTCAACAAGCGCGTGGCGCTCCAGCGGATCGTCGACATCATGGCGGCCTGCGACCTGGGCTGCCTGCTCTCGGACGCCGAGGCGTCAAGCATCTCAGTGCTCGAATTCCTGCGGGTGGGCGTGCCGGTGATGGCGACGGTAGTTGACGGCATGGGTGACCTGATTCCCCCTGACGCCGGCTTCTGCATTGACCGTAGCGAGTCGCCCCCAGCCATCGCCGAGCGCGTGGCGGAGTGGCTGCGGGATCCGGCAAAGATGACCATTCTGCGTGCCCGGGCCCGCGGCTGGGCCGAGAAGGTCACCTGGGACCGGTGTCTACGGGAATGGGCTGAGCTGCTGCAGGCCGGGTGTGTGCGCCAGCCGGTCCGTCCGTGGTTGGGACTGGATGGCAATTGAGTCATGGGCCCCGTCGATCCCCCCAGGCAATCCTACTTATGAAGCGTGCGCTCGCTGGAGTGAAAGTCCTGGTCACCGGAGGATCCGGCTTTGTCGGCAGCCATGTCGTGGACCGGCTGCGGGCCGAAGGCTGCGCCGTGCGTGTACTCGCCCGGCGGACGAGCGCGGTCGAGCGCCTGCTGGCGAACGGGATCGAGGTGGTGCACGGCGATTTGGCTGACGCGGCGTCGCTGCAGCTCGCCGTGACCGGACAGGAAGTGCTGGTGAACGTCGCCACCACGATGGGGGGTACGGCGCGGGAAATGGAACTCGGCACGATCGCGGGCACCGACCACCTGTTCCAACTGGCACGGACGGCCGGCGTTCGCCGACTGGTGCACATCAGTTCCATCGCGGTCCTGCCGATGGCCCCGCCGAAAGGAGCGCCCACGTTGTTGGAGACGGCCGACTATGAGACCGATCCGGCGCTGTGCGTGGGCTACGTTGCCGGCAAGCAGGCGACCGAGCGGGCGGCCTTGGCGGCCGCGGCCGACGGGTGGGAGGTGTTCGTACTCCGCCCGGGAATCGTGTTCGGCCCCCGCGGGCACTGGGTGCTGTCGCGCCTCGGGTATGCGGCCGGATCGCGTTTCTTCGTGATCGGCTCAGGGCGGAACCGGTTGCCGTCGACTTACGTCGAGGATCTCGCGAGCGCGGTGGCCTTGGCGACGGGCGCCGAGCCGACGGCCGGAGGCATTCACCATATTATCGACGATGACCGTTTGACCCAAAATGAATTCGTGACCGGCTACCGCGATCACGTCGCGCCGAAGATGTCCATTTATCATGTGCCGGCGTGGCTGGCCCGGCTGCTGATGTTCGCGGGCGAGCGCGGCAAGAGGCTCCTGCTCGGCCGCAACCCGTTCCATCGCGGGCATATTGAGGGCTGCCTGCGCCCGGTGGACTACAGCACGGAGCGTGCGCGTAGTATTCTGGGCTGGAAGTCGGCCGTGCCAAAAGCGGAGGCGCTGCGGCGCTCGTACGCCGACTGGGCGCAACGGGCAAAGATCAGCCGCAAGGCGGACTTGGCGGCGCTCGATGCGAAGCCGGCGCGGACGGACGCAAGGGTCCGCGTGGCGATCATCGGATGTGGCGGGATTTCCGACATTCACGCCGGATTCCTCGCTGGCATCCCCGGCGTCGAACTCGTCGGTTGTTACGATCCGGTCGCCGCGAACGCGCAGCGCCTGGCGACCAAATTCCAACTTCCGGTGGCGGCGACAACCCTTGACGAGTTGTTCTCGCGGGTTCGTCCACAGGCAGTGCATATCCTGACCCCTCCGCAACACACCGCCGCAGTGGCCCTCGATTGCCTGAACCGCGGCTGCCATGTCCTGGTCGAGAAGCCGATGGCGTTGAACGCCGCGGAAGCCGCCGACCTGAGCCGTATGGCGGCGCAGCGGCGTGTGCTCCTGTGCGTCGACCACAACCACGTTTTCGACCAAGTCATGGTGGAGACGCGCCGGCTCTTCGAGACCGGCGCGCTGGGCAAGGTCATCTGGGTCGAGAGCTATTATGGTTTTGACCTCGGTGGCAATCGGGCGAACCCGCTGATGCAGCCTGACGCCGGTGGCAACTGGAACTACCGCCTGCCCGGGGGTTTGTTTCAAAATCTGCTGCCGCACCCTTTGGCGGTGGCGTTGGAATTCCTTCCCG
>Ga0302322_100002437_pt1 | contig 15671 bp, 15 predicted proteins | sample Fen_T0_2_FD_203757 | JGI IMG/M metagenome (GOLD analysis project Ga0302322, IMG submission 203757) | Peat permafrost microbial communities from Stordalen Mire near Abisko, Sweden - Fen_T0_2 | ecosystem: Environmental > Terrestrial > Soil > Wetlands > Permafrost | place: Sweden: Abisko... | reverse complement strand
GGCCGCGTCGAGTGCGCGCGCCACGATGTCGCGCGACGGCTCGACCTCCGGCTCACCGAGGGACAGGTTGATGACGTTCATCCCGTCGGCGACCGCCGCCTCGATCGCGGCGACGATCTCGGCGGCGTTCCCGTCGAGCCCGACGTTGGCGTCGGTGGGGACGGTGAGCGCCTTGTAGTTCCCGATGTACGCCTGTGGGGCGATACCGGAGACCTTGGCGCCTCCGCTCGCCGTCGTGCCGGCGTCACCGGCGGCGATCCCGGCGACGTGCGTCGCGTGCTCGGACTGGATCGGATCGAAGGGCTTGCGGGCGTACTTCCACGTGGCGCCGGCGGGCGCGAAGGCGCGCGCGACTATCACCTTGGCCGTCGTGTAGGCGGCCTGGCCCTTCGGGAAGCCAGGCGGCATCGTGTAGCCGACCGGGGAGAAGTAGGGATGGGTCTGGTCGACGCCGTCGTCGATGATCCCGATCTTCATGCCGGCACCGTGGTTCGGGAGCCCGGTCTGCCACGTGGCGGCAGCTCTCGCGGCGTCCGAGGCGCTCGTCGAGCTGACGGCATACGACGCGCCCTCGTCGACGCTCGCGACCCCGGGAAGCGTCCGAAGCACGGGGATGGCGCGGCTCGGGACGACGACCGCCGCGCCGTTGAGCACGAGGCGGTACCGCCAGCGGATGCGGGCGCCGGGGAGGGTGTCATGGAGCGCGGCGGCGAAGCGGGCCTGCTCGCGGTCCTCGTGCGCGCGTGCCGTGCGCCCCCGGGCTCCCGTTCGGCCGGCGACGGCAGGGGAGCGGAACGTGACGACCACCTCACTCGTCGGGCCGTCGGCCGCGCTCGGCCCGGCTCCCCCGCAGGCAGAGGCGAGGAGGCAGAGTGCGAGGGCGAGGAGAAGTCCGGAAACGCGGTTCATGATGGTTGTGACGCCGAACGGGGGCGCCGGTTTCCGTCCAGCATGCCAGCATGCGTCACGGCGGCTAGAATCGTCGGCGCGCGGATGTGGCGGAATTGGTAGACGCGCACGGTTCAGGTCCGTGTGCCTTTCGGGGCGTGGAGGTTCAAGTCCTCTCATCCGCATGTGCAATCGGGGCCCTCAGGGGCCCCGATTTCGTTTCCGAGCCGCATCGAGTGCCGGCGCTACGCCGCGCCGGGCAGGGCGGCGAGCACGTCGTCGGCATGCGTCTCCGGCTTGACCTTTCGCATCACCCTGACGAGGATCCCATCGGCGTCGATCACGAACGTCGAGCGCTCGACGCCCATGTACTTCTTGCCGTACATGGACTTCTCGACCCACACCCCGTACGCCTCGGCGGTCGCGTGATCGGGATCGGCGAGCAGCGTGAAGGGCAGCTGGAACTTCCGCTTGAACTCGACGTGTGACGCCTCGCTGTCCGGGCTGACGCCGAGCACGACGGCGCCGCGTTGCTCGAACTCACCCCAGGCATCGCGGATGCCGCAGGCCTGCTTCGTGCACCCGGGCGTGTCGTCCTTGGGATAGAAGTAGAGCACCACAGGCTTGCCGCGGAGCGAGGCGAGCGAGATTGTCTCGCCTGCGTCGCTCGTGAGCGAGAACGCGGGCGCAATGGTTCCCTCTTCGACTGTCACGTTTTCTCCTCCATTCGTTGAGCCCTCGCGCGTGGTGCGTGCGAGCTGCGTCATGGCCCAGACGGCGGGCACATTTGCAGCCCTCCTGTGCGACTCGAGCGTATCCAACTCGTGCCGGAGCGCGCCGAGCGGTCGCGGTGCGCTCACGTCACGTGAATCGACTTCCAGAACCCCGGCCCCGCCTCGCGGCCGGCCCCGGTAGGCTCGCGCCGTGGTCGAGGCACACCGGTATCTCGCGTATGCCGTCATTGCCGGCTGCCTGCTCGCCGGGGTCGTCGGCCTCGTCTCGTACCGGCGCGGGGCCGACGTGAGCGGTGCCACGATCCACCTCCTGGCTCTGCCGCAGACCCTGCTCGTCGCCCAGGCCGCGTTCGGCCTGTTGCTGCTCTCGGGCGGCCACCGCGCTGCCGATCACCTGCACTACGTCTACGGCGGTGTCGCCCTCGCCGTCGTTCTCTCGCCCTGGTACTACGCGCCCGCCGACCCACGCCGGCGCCTGCTCTGGTTCGCCGTCTCGGCGCTAGTCGCCGCGGCCCTCGGGGTTCGTGGCACCATGACCGGGTCGTGAGGCGCTTCTACGAGAACCGGACCGTGCGCGGCCTCGCGATCGTGGCCCTGGTCGCGCTCGTCGTCGTCGTGCTCTCGCTCCAACCCGTGCTCGCGGTCACGGGCGGCCTGCTCCGGATCGGTTTCTTCCTCGCGATCGCGTTCTTCCTGTTCCTCGTGTGGCGCGAGCGCCGCGGCGACCTCGAGGCGTGGTCGGGTCGCTCACGACGTGTCTTCTACGCTGCGATCTGCCTCGCGGTGGTCGATGTTGGCGCGGCGATAGGGCTCTCGCCGATGGGGGCCGACGCGATCGCGTTCTTCGCGGTGCTCGGATGTTGCGTGTGGGCGCTCGTCCGCACCTGGCGCGCCGAGCACACCTACGGCTGACCAGCGTCGCTCAGCCTGCCGTCGCGTGGACGGCGGAGCCGTCGAGCGCGGCGAGCACCGAGCGGACAGGGGCGAGCGCCCCGACGAAGATCGGCGTGTCGCGCTCCGTCCAGCGTGACGCCTCGGTCTCGCGGAGCGTCATCATGAGGTGCATGAAATCGGCCGGCTCGTCGCATTCGAAGGCGGGCATGAACTCCTGGTCGTCGATCCCGAACGAGTACGTCGTGTGGTTCGTGACGGTGACGAACTTGCCGCCGACCTCCGCGTGATGTCGCATCGCGTCGGCCCGTTCCTCGAACGTGAGGAAGTACCACGGCCGCTTCTTCACGAACGGGTAGACGACGAGGTACGGCGCCTCGCGCGGGATCACCTTGCCCTGGCGAACCCGCTTCTTGTCGGTGTAGACCGACGGCTTCGTCGTCGCGAGGTACGAGTACGGCGTCGTCAGCCAGCCCGCCAGCGGCGTGCCGTTGAGGGCTGCGCCGAGATCGAGCAGGTCGTCGTAGCGCTCCGTGATCTGCCAGAGGAAGAAGTCTGCCTCGGGGCGGATGCCCGAGACGTTGTAGGCCCGCAGGCCCTCCATCCGGCCGGCCCAGTCCTCCACGACCTCGGCGAAGGCATCCTTGCCGGCCTCGCGCTCGTCCATCGGGAGGCGTCGCCAGGCGGGATCGATCTTGAAGAAGCGGTAGGAGACGTACTGGCCCACCTGGACCCCTTCGATGCGCTCGTAGGCCGGCTTCGCGTTGCTCATGTCGTCATCGTACGTTGTCCGCACTAGCCGAGGCTGAGCGGTGCGCTCTCGCGGGTCTGGGGCACGCCCGGGTTGACGGGCTGGGTCAGCGTGATCGAGAAGCGAACCTGGCCCGTCCCGAGCTTTCGCCCCTTGAGCGAGACGACGACCGGCAGGCCGGCGCGACCGTAGCCGGTCAGGCGCCGGCGGGTGTCCCCGGTGGTCGCGCTCGAGACGCGGAGCTCCCACGCACAGTCGAGCTGGCACGTGAACCTGACGTTGCGCACGCCGTGCGTGAGAGCTGCCTGCGTCGGAAAGGCCACGTTCGTGGCCGTGACGTCGAGCCCGAGCCCGTCGCAGCGGGCGATCGAGCCGCCGCGGGCCCGCGCGAGAGCATCCCTGACCGCGTACAGGCTCGTCTTCGGGGAGCCGTCCGCGTAGTAGAGGCCCGACTGCCAGCTCGCGAGCGTCGGCTCGTCCTGGGAGTGGAAGAAGAAGATGCCGGTGACGTTCGGCTGGCAGAAGGCGAGCTGGAGGGCCTGCGCGTAGTACGCGCCCTGGGTGATCTCGTCGACGGGCTTCGTCGTCGCCGGCTCGGTGCCCGTGTAGGCGCCGGCCTTGCCCGGCGGGATCTTCGACTCGACGCCGAACTCGTCGTAGAGGATCGGCAACAACGAGCCTGCCTGGGGTGAGCTGTCGAAGGCGGTGCCGAGCGTCCTGATCAGCCGGTCGTAGTCCGCGAGGCCGATCGTGGTCGAGTTCGGGTGGGGCGTGTCCGGCGACTGGCCCGAGGTGTCCGCATAGGGGTGGAACGCGAGCCCGTCCATGATCGGCAGCGTCCGGCCGCTCGCGCGATAGGCGGTACCCATGTCCTTGAGGAACGCAACCGGCGAGTGCGTGTCGCGGCCCGTCCCGGGGCGGTCGATTCCGCGGGGCGCGAGTGCGCCACCCCAGACGCGGGTGGCCGGGTCGACGGCCTTGATCGCGTCGTACGACCGGGCGAGGAGCGCGAGGTACGCGGGTGCCGCAGCGTCCGTTCCGTCGGGATTGAACTGGGGCAGCCAGAAGCGGTTGATGTTCGGCTCGTTGCCGACGATCACGTCCTTGATCGAGGGCAGCTGCTGCTTGAGGACGGTGAGGTAGCCGGCGAACAGCTCGCGGGCCTCCGGCGTCAGAGGCGTCACGCGTGAGCCCGTCGGGTAGACCGAGAGGTAGACCCTGACGCCCGAGAGCTGGGCGGCGCCGGCGACATTGCGAAGAATGGTGAGCTCCGAAGCGCTCGGGGCGGCCTCGACACCCTGCCACTGCGAGGTGACCCGGACCGACGAGAAGCCGGCGAGGCGGAGCAGCGTCATCTTCGCCTTCGCAGTGGGCAGATCGGGCGCACGGACGACGTCCTCGGCGGCCCCGAACTGCATGCCCGGGCCGCCGGCGAGCGCCGAGGGAGCGAGCGCGAGCGCGACGAGGAAGGGGATCAGGCGAGTGAACATGCGGCGGATACGCTAGCTACGTGGTCGATTCGCTACGCGAGCAGTTGGCGGCGTTGCCGCGCAACCCCGGTGTCTATCTCTTTCGCGACGAGAGCGACGACGTCCTCTACGTCGGCAAGGCGAAGTCTCTCCGGTCACGGGTGCGCAGCTACTTCAACCGCGGCGACGGCCGCCTCGGGATCGCCCGGATGGTGGGGCGGATCAGCCGGATCGAGGTCATCGTCACCTCTTCCGAGGCGGAGGCGCTGCATCTCGAGCAGAACCTCGTCAAGCGCCACCGGCCGCCGTTCAACGTGCGCCTGCGGGACGACAAGTCGTTCCCGTACATCGCGGTCACGGTCGCCGACGAGTACCCGCGTGTCATGTTCACGCGCGAGCGGCACCGGCGCGGCACGGTCTACTTCGGCCCCTACGCCAATGCGAAAAAGGTGCGTGAGACCCTCGACGTGCTCAACCGCGTCTTCCAGTTCCGGCCCTGCGAGGGGCCGAAGCCCGGCCGTCACTCGGGGATTCCGTGCCTCGACTTCCACATCGAGCGGTGCACCGCGCCATGCATCGGCGCGATCTCGAAGGAGGACTACCGCGAGCAGATCGGCGGCGTGATCGACTTCCTCTCGGGCGACACGCGCTCGATCGTCCGCTCGCTCGAAGCCAGGATGCGCGAGGCGGCCGCGGCGGAGCGCTTCGAGGATGCCACCCGGTACCGGAACCGGCTGCACGCGATCGAGAGCCTGGCGGAGCGCCAGGGGGCCGACCGGAGAGAGGTCGGCACGATCGACGTCATCGGCCTCGCGGTCGAGGGCGACCGCGCCGCCGTCCAGCTGTTCCCCCTCCGCGACGGCAGGCTGATCGACCGGTACGCGTTTCACCTCGAAAACGTCGAGGGCCAGGACCGGGCGACGATCCTGGAAGGGTTCTGCCTCGAGTACTACACGGCGGCCCCGAGCGTGCCGCCGCAGCTGATCGTGCCGCCGGACCTGACCGACACCGATGCGCTCGCGGGCTTCCTCTCCGAGCTTCGCGGTGCTGCCGTCGAGGTGCGGGCGCCGGCGAGAGGAGAGAAGAAGCGGCTCGCCGAACTCGCGGCCGAGAACGCCCAGCTGGCGCTGACGCACGAGGCCACGGCCGCGGAGCAGAAGCGCCTGCGCCGGATCGCCGCGCTCGAGAGCCTGCGGGAGCGCCTCAACCTGGAGAGCCTGCCGGTGCGCGTCGAGTGCTTCGACATCTCGAACCTGCAGGGGCGCGACATCGTGGCCTCGATGACCGTCTTCGTCGATGCCCAGCCGAAGAAGGCGCACTACCGCTCGTTCACCGTCAGGGGCCTGGACGGCCAGGACGACTTCGCGTCGATGGCGCAGGTCATCGCGCGGCGGTTCGCGCGCCTCCGGGACGCCGGTGCCGCCGATCGCTACGACGAGAGCTTCGCGGCCGTCCCCAACCTCGTCGTGATCGACGGCGGCAAGGGGCAGCTGGTCGCGGCCCTCGAGGCGATGCAGGCGACGGCGGGTCTCCCGCGCGTTGCGGTGATCGCGCTCGCCAAGCGCGAGGAGGAGGTCTTCGTCCCGGGCCGCTCGCAGCCGATCCTCCTCGACCGCCACGATCCCGGGTTGCAGCTGCTCCAGCGGATCCGCGACGAGGCGCACCGGTTCGCGATCACACATCACCGGCAGAAGCGCGACACGCGAGCCTTCGCGTCGATCTTCGACACGCTCGAAGGCATCGGCCCCTCCCGCCGGCGCGCCATCCTCCGGCACTTCGGCTCGGCCGACCGTTTCCTGGCCGCCTCGCAGGAGGAGCTGGAGGCCGTTCCGGGCCTGCCCGCGAAGACGGCGCGGAGCGTCTTCTCCCAGCTGCACCGGACGGGCGGCCCGGCGACCTCGTAGCTACGGCGAAGGTTCCTCCCGGATCGGGTCGCGGAGCCGCCCGATGCGAAGCGTGCGGAGCGTGATCAGGATCGCCGTGAACCCGAGCACCACGTTGACGACCGTCAGCGTCAGCTTCATCCCGACGCTGAACGCGAGCAGCGCCGAGCGGGCGGCCTGTCCGCGCAGGGTGTAAACGAGGAGCGCCTGCTCCGTGCCGACGCCGCCGGGGCTGACCGGGATCAGCGTCGCGAGGCTCTGCGAGGCCTGGACGAGGAGCACGCTCCGCGGTGACCGGTCGATGCCGAAGGCCTCGAGCATGAACCAGATCGTGGCGATTCGCAGGCCCCAGTCGGCGAGCTGCCAGAAGACGACGGTACGGAGCCATCGGACGGGTGACCGCACGACCGTGAATGCCTGGCCGACGCGGGCGCGGAACTCGGCCACGTTCGACCGCACCCAGACCGCGATGGCGATGAGTCCGAATACGGCGACAACGAGCAGGGCCTGCGAGACCTGCGCGTGATCGAGGAACCACGCGAAGTCGAAGCTCGGCAGCGACGGGAGCGCGTGGAGGCTCGGGAAGACGCCCTGCGTCAGCGCCCAGGCGAAGAGCGCGAGCGCGCAGACGGCATCGATGATCGCGAGCACGAGGCTCGAGCTGACGAGCGTGGTGTACGTCGATCCCCTGACGGCACGGTGCGCCATCGTCAGCCGGACGACGTCACCGGCCCGGGCGGGGAAGATCGCGTTGACGCCGACGCCGGCGATGTAGGCGGCGTAGATGGCCGGCCAGCTGACTCGCAGCCCGGGATAGGCCGCGGCGAGAACGTTGCGCCATGCCCGGCTGGTGCACATCGTCTTCGCGACATGGCAACCGATCGCGATGGCGAGCGGCAGGGGGCGCACCGACGCGAGGTAATCCCAGAACGCCGCGACGGCATCGAGGACGGTCCGCACGGCGTCACGGTAACCCGTGCGGTACAAGACAGCATGACCGAGATGCGGCTTTACGACCTGCGCGTGACGGTCGAGCGGATCGAGGGCCGCTCGGTGTGCGGCCTCGAGGTCGGCGATTACTTCGAGGTGACGGAGTCGAGCCGGGTGCGCATTCCGGCCGGCCGCCACTTCTGCCTCTTCGCGATCCAGGCAGTGCTGCCGTTGCTGCCCGCGAAGATGCGCCGCTTGCCCGGGGAGGACTGGCTCGAGCACGACAATCTCGTCTGCTGTCCCGACCCCGAAGAGGGGCTCGTGATGCGGATCGAGCGCTTGACGGAGCGCTCGCTCGTGACGGAGGAGCTCACATAGCCCGCGAGCTCGGGCTCGGGCTGCTCGGCGATCAGCTGCCCGAGGCCTACGAGGCGATCGCGCGCGACGCCGACGCCGCGGGGATCGAGGTGCTCTCCGTGTTCCACGACCTGCTGTATCAGCCGGCTCTGGCGCCGTTGCTCCTCATGGCCCGCGTCACCGAGCGGATCCGGCTCGGCCCTGCGGCGCTGAACCCCTTCACCCTCCATCCGTACGAGATCGCGGGCCAGACCGCGATGCTCGACCTCGCCTCCGGCGGGCGCGCCTATGTCGGCCTCGTCAAGGGCGCGTGGCTCGACCGGCTCGGCCTCGAGGAGGAGCGGCCGCTGCAGGCGCTGCGGGAAGGGGTCGAGATCGTGCAGAAGCTGCTCGCCGGCGACACGAGCGGTGTTGCGGGCGAGCGTTTCACCCTCGCTCCCGGGACGGCCCTCGCCTATGAGCGCTTCCGCCCGGGCGTGCCGTTGCTGATCGGCACCTGGGGCGAGCGGACGGCGGCCTGGGCCGGCACCGTCGCCGACGAGATCAAGATCGGCGGCTCCGCGAACCCCGACGTCGTGCCGGTCGTTCGCGGCTGGGCCGGCCCGTCGAGGGTGCGGATCGTCGTCGGCTGCGTGACCGTCGTCGACGAGGACGGGGCCTGGGCGAGAGAGAGGGCTCGGGCCGCCGTGGCGCCGTATCTGGACGTTGTCGCCCACCTCGACCCGACGGTCGAGTTGCGCCCTGGCCAGGAGCCGCCGCTCGACCGCTTCGCGATCGCCGGAACGCCGGAGCAGGTCGCGGAGCGCGTCGAGGCGCTCTGGGAGGCAGGCGCCGATCGCGTCGAGCTCGGGACGCCGCAGGGAAGGACGACACGCGAGGGCGTGCGGCTCATCTGCGAGCGTGTGGTCCCGCTCCTGCGCCGTTGACCGGCGAGGGTGCCGTCAAGCCCAGGCAAGGCGGACGCCTGCATAGGCGACGACGGCGATCAGTAGCCACGAGGTGAGCCCGAGCACGAGCGGGCGGGCCCCGATCTGCCGCAGCCTGCCGACGTTGACCCGGGTGCCGAGGGCGAAGAGCGCCATGCCGAGCAGCACGGTGCGGAGGTCGTCGATCCGCAGGAGGGCGCGGTCGGGAATGACGCCGAGGCTTGCGACGGCGACCATCGCGACGAAGGCCACGATGAACGGTGGCACGATCGGAGGCCGGGCCGCGGGTGCGCCGTCCGCGGCGGTCGGTCGGGCGTTCGTCCGGCGATGCTGCACGGCGATGCCGGCGATGAGCGGCGCGAGCAGCATGACGCGCGTCAGCTTCACCACGATCGCGGTCGCGAGCGCGACGCTGCCGGCGGTGGAAGAGGTGGCGACGACCTGGGCGACATCGTGGACGCTCGCGCCGACCCAGGCCCCGAACTGCTCGTTGTCGAGGCCGAGCACGCGTCGCAACGGCGGCAGCGTAACGATCGCGAGCGTGCCGCAGAGGGTCACGAGCGCGACCGAGAACGCCACCTCGTCCTCGTCTGCGTCGATGACCCCGTTCGCGGCGGCGATCGCCGAGACGCCGCAGATCGAGAAGCCCGTCGCGACGAGGAGGGAGAGATCGTCCGAGATGCCGAGGCGCCGGCCGGCCCAGCGGGTGCCGAAGAACGTGATCGCCACGACGCCGATGACGACGAGGAGCGCGCGAAAGCCGAGCGCGAGGATGTCCGGGAATACGAGGTCGAGACCGAGCAGCACCACGCCGAGCTTCAGGACCGGCCCTGCAGCGACCCGCAGGCCCGGCGCCGCCGCCGCCGGGACGTGGGCGAGGTTTGCAAGCACGACGCCGAGGGCGACGCAGAGGACGAGCGGCGGAAGGGCGGGCAGCGCGCTGTGGGCGCCGAGCGACACGGCGACCCCGGCACCCGCGAGAGCGAGGCCGGGTACCCGCTGCATCATTCGTCGGGCTGCAGGAACGGGTAGCGGTAGTCGGTCGGCGGCACGAGAGTCTCCTTGATCGTCCGGGGGCTCACCCAGCGAATCAGGTTCCACATCGATCCTGCCTTGTCGTTCGTGCCCGAGGCACGGGCGCCGCCGAAGGGCTGCTGTCCGACGACGGCCCCGGTGGGCTTGTCGTTGACGTAGAAGTTGCCCGCCGCGTACCGCAGCGCGTCGTGGGCCTCCTCGATCGCATAGCGGTCGTTCGAGAAGACGGCACCGGTCAGCGCGTACGAGCTCGTCGAGTCGACGAGCTCGAGGGTGTCCGACCACTTCGACTCGTCGTAGACGAAGGCGGTCACGACCGGGCCGAAGAGCTCGTCGCGCAGCAGCCGGAATCCGGGGTCGTCGGTCTTGATGACGGTCGGCTCGACGAACCAGCCCTCGCTGTCATCGGTGCCGCCGCCGACGACGATCTCGGCGCCGGCCTCCCTGGCCTCGGCGATCGCGTCTCGCTGCGTGATGAACGCCGGCTCGTCGATGACGGCGCCCATGAAGTTCGTGAAGTCGCTCACGTCGCCCATCGCGATCGTCCCGACCTCGCGCCCGAGCGTCTCGCGCACCTCACCCCAGAGGTTCGACGGGATGTAGAGCCGCGACGAGGCCGAGCACTTCTGGCCCTGGTACTCGAACGAGCCGCGGACGATGGCCGCCGCCACCGCTGTGGGGTCTGCAGAGGGGTGCGCGAGAATGAAGTCCTTGCCGCCCGTCTCGCCGACGATGCGCGGGTAGTTGCGGTAGCGCTGGATGTCGTTGCCGATCGTGCGCCAGATCGAGTGGAAGACACCGGTGGAGCCGGTGAAATGGACGCCGGCGAGCTCAGGGCTCGTGAGCGCCGTCGCGCCCATCTCGGCACCCGGCCCGAAGACGAGGTTGATCACGCCCGGCGGCAGTCCCGCCTCCTCGAGGATGCGCATCGTGATCCAGGCCGACAGCGCCTGCGTGGATGCGGGCTTCCAGACGACCGTATTGCCCATCAGGGCGGGCGACGTGGTCAGGTTGGCGCCGATCGCGGTGAAGTTGAAGGGGCTGATCGCCAGCACGAAGCCCTCGAGCGGCCGGTACTCCATCCGGTTCCAGACGCCGGCCGACGAGACCGGCTGCTCCTCGTAGATGCGCGCCAGATACTCGGCGTTGAAGCGGAGGAAGTCGATCGTCTCGCAGGCCGCGTCGATCTCGGCCTGGTAGGCGGTCTTGGACTGGTTCAGCATTGTCGCCGCGTTGATCGTCGACCGCCACGGGCCTGCGACCAGCTCGGCCGCGCGGAGGAAGACGGCGACCCGCTCGTGCCAAGGCGTCCGTGACCAGGCAGGGTGCGCGGCGCGGGCGGCGGCGATGGCACGCTCGATCTCGGCAGCGCCACCCTTCTCGACATCCGCGAGGACGTGCGCCCGTCGGTGCGGCATGACCGCCTCGAACGTCGTCCCCGTCTCGACCCGCTCCCCACCGATGACCATCGGGATGTGCACGTGCTCGCCGGACATCTCGCCGAGCCGGGCGCGGAGCTCGTCTCGCTCGGGCGTGCCCGGTGCGTAGCTCCTGATCGGCTCGTTGACCGCTGTGGGTGGACGGAAGATGCCGGGAGCGCTCACGTAACCGATTGTATTCTCGGCGGCGTGAGCGTGGTCCGATACCCCTACGACGTGCCAGGCTGGGGCGTCGGGGAGATCTGGGTCCGCGACGGCATTCTCGTCCAGCACGAGCTCGCCTGCGAGGCCTTGCGCAGCGGCGAGGCCACGGGACCACCGCGCGTCGCCGGTACCGCAGACGCGGCCCCGAACGGGGGAACGAGGCTCCCGGCGCGAACGCTACCGCCCGCCGGGTCATGGGACAGCGCCGGCCTCGTGCCGGATCTGTGTCGGCGTTTCGCGGCCCACCTTGCAGGCTCACCGACCTCGTACGCGGACATCCCGATCGACCTCGAGTGGGCGACGCCCCTGCAACAGGATCTCGCTGCGGCGGCCCGGGCGATCCCGTGGGGTGAGGTCGTCTCGTACGGCGAGCTCGCTGCGCTTGCCCGGCGGCCCGGGGCGCCGCGGGCGGCAGGTGGCTTCTGCGCCGACAACCGGTTCTCGCTGATCATCCCGTGCCACCGCGTCGTCGCGGCGAACGGGATCGGCGGATACGGCGCCGCCGGCCCGCAGCTGAAACGCCGCCTGCTCGCGCTCGAAGGGGTGCGACTTTGAGCTCGGGCTCGCTCGCGGAGGACGTCCGCGCCGAGCTTGCCGCGATCGCGCCGAGCCGGCGGTGCGACCGCCTCGCGGAGATCTCCGCTCTGTTCCACACCGCGGGCACCGTCCACCTGCGAGGCCGCGGTGCCGTCTCGTTCCACCTCGACGTCGCGTCATCGGCGGCCGTACGCCGGGCGTTCGCCTTGCTCGCCGAGCTCCGCGTGCCGGCCGAGATCCGGACGTATACGACCCGCTCGTTCGATCGCGTGACACGATTCCAGCTTCATGTCGAGGGCACCGAGCGAACGCTCTCCGTCCTCGCCGAGGCGGGCGTGCTCGACGACGTGCACAGGCCGCTCGACAGGCCCCCGGGACGCGTTGTGGCCCGCTCGTGCTGCCGCGGCGCGTATCTGCGGGGAGCGTTTCTCGGCGCCGGGTCCCTGACCGGGCCGCGCTCCCCGCACCTCGAGGTCCGCACGCCAGCCACCGCGGGTGCGTCGTTCCTGCGGAGCGTCGCGTCGGCGGAGGAGGTTCGGCTGCGGGTGGGCGAGCGGGACACCCACGCGCGGGCGTACGCGAAGGGTTGGGAGGAGATCGAGGGGTACCTGCTCGCCGCGGGCGTCGTGGACGCGGTGCTCGCGCTCGAGGAGAGGAGCGTGGTCGCAGAGATGCGGGCCGAGGCAAATCGTCTGGCCAATGCCGATCATGCAAACCTCGTCCGCACGGCCCGGGCGGCACAGCGCCAGCTGGATGCGGCCCGCCGGCTCCGTTCTGCCGGTGCGCTCGAGACGTTGCCGGAGCCTCTCCGGCAGGCCGCCGGCCTGCGCCTGCGCCATCCGACGATGTCGCTGCGTGAGCTCGCCGAGCGCGCGAGCCCGCCGGCGACGAAGGCGAGCATGCAGCGGCGGCTGGCGAAAGTGGTGGAGCTGGGGGAGAGGGACTGAGGGCGCTCGGAGCGGACGAGGCCCGGACGACCGGCTGAAGCCGATCGCCTCCCAAGCACGGAGGTTCCCCGGGAACCGCAGGTTCCAGCTTCAGGATCCTCGCGACCAGGCGATCCGCGCTAGCGGATCCCCAAGTCTGCGGGCAAGACAGGTGGGCTGGGGGAGGAGCTCCGAGGACGACCTCCTCCCCCACTGTGCGCGCTCCGAGACCAGACGGCGAACGGGGTCTGGATCCACCGCCCGGGAGCGCGAGCCCACCGGGACGAGTATGAGGGGCGGAGCGCAATTCCTCAACTGTGGTCGCGTCGGTAGGGGCGAGGCTGCGCGAGACCCGGGGCTAGACTCGGTGCACAATCACTTTCGACGAGAGCGAGGGATCATGGCGGTTCGCGTTGGTATCAACGGTTTCGGGCGCATCGGGCGGAATTTCTTCCGCGCGCAGCAGGCGCTCGGCGCCGATGTCGAGATCGTCGCGCTCAACGATCTCGGCGACGCCGCCACGATGGCACACCTCCTCAAGTACGATTCGGTCCTCGGCCCGTTCGCCGGTGAGGTCTCGCTGGGCGACGGTGTCATCAACGCCGGCGGTGAGCAGATGAGGATGCTGTCGGAGCGCGATCCGGCAGCCCTGCCGTGGGGCGACCTCGGTGTCGACGTCGTGCTCGAGTCGACCGGGTTCTTCACGAGCCGCGACGGCGCGCAGAAGCACCTCGATGCGGGCGCGAAGAAGGTCGTGATCTCGGCGCCGGCGACCGATCCGGACTACACCGTCGTGCTCGGCGTCAACGACGCGGGATATGACCCGGCGGAGCACCACATCGTCTCGAACGCATCGTGCACCACGAACTGCGTCGCGCCGCTCGCGAAGGTGATCGACGATCTCGCGCAGATCGAGTCCGGCTTCATGACCACGATCCACGCGTATACGAACGACCAGAACATCCTCGACCTGCCCCACAAGGACCTCCGCCGGGCCCGGGCCGCGGCAATCAACCTGATCCCGACCTCGACCGGCGCCGCCAAGGCGATCGGGCTCGTGCTCCCGCATCTCAAGGGCAAGGTCGACGGCGTCTCGGTTCGTGCCCCGGTTCCGACGGGCTCGCTCACCGACCTCGTCGTCACGGTCGGCCGTGAGGTGAGCCTCGAGGAGGTCGACGCCGCTTACCGGGCCGCCGCCGCCGGGCCGCTCGCCGGGATCCTGCAATACCAACCCGACCCGATCGTCTCGACGGACATCCAGGGCTCGAGCTATTCGTGCATCTACGACGCCAAGCTGACGATGGTGCACGGCAGGAACGTGAAGCTGTTCGGCTGGTACGACAACGAGTGGGGCTACAGCTGCCGTCTCGTCGATCTGATGGGCCGGCTTCTCTGAGATGAGGCTTCCGCGCTCCGTCGAGACAGCGGACGTCGAGGGCAAGCGCGTCCTCGTCCGCGCCGACCTCAACGTTCCGCTGTCGGACGGCGCCGTCGCCGACGACACCCGGATCCGCGCCGCCGTTCCGACACTGCATCTCCTGCTCGACCGGGGCGCCGACCGGGTCAGCGTTTGCTCGCATCTGGGGCGACCCAAGAGCGACGAGGACCGGAAGAAGTGCTCGATGGCACCCGTCGAGCAGCGGCTGCGCGAGCTCGTCCCGGACGAGCGGCTGCACGTGCTCGAGAACACGCGGTTCGACGCCGGGGAGACGAAGAACGACGAGGGATACGCGAGGAAGCTCGCCGACGGCAACGACCTCTACGTGAACGACGCGTTCGGCTCCGCGCACCGTGCGCACAGCTCGACCGAGGCCGTCGCGCATCTCCTGCCGGCCTACGCCGGGCTGTTGCTCCTTGCCGAGCTGGAGCATCTCGGACGGCTCCTCGGAGACGTCGAGCGGCCCTTCGTGCTCATCGCCGGCGGGGCGAAGGTCGACGACAAGCTCGCCGTCCTCGAGCACCTCGGCGGCCGCGCCGACCGCGTGCTGATCGGCGGCAAGATGGCCGAGCAGGTGCGCGAGCACAACCCGCTCTCCTACCCTGTCGAGCTACCGACCGACGTCGTCGCGGCGAGCGCCTTCGCGGAGGATGCCGAGTCGCGCGTCACAACGGTCGACGCCGTTCCCGAAGGCTGGCTTGGCCTCGACATTGGCCCGGCGACCGCCGAGGCGTTCGGGGCGATCGTGCGCGAGGCACGAACGATCTTCTGGAACGGCCCGATGGGCGTCTTCGAATGGAGCCGGTTCGCAGCCGGCACGCGCTCGGTGGCGGAGGCCGTGGCCGCAGCGGACGCCTACTCGGTCGTCGGCGGCGGCGACTCGGTGCGCGCTATCCAGGAGCTCGGTCTCGCCGGCAGCGTCTCCTGGGTGTCGACGGGCGGTGGCGCGTCGCTCGAGCTGCTCGAGGGCCGTGAGCTTCCGGGCGTCGCCGCGATCCCGAAGGACGGTGCCGAATGAGGAAGTTGATCGCGGGCAACTGGAAGATGTTCAAGGGCCCGATCGACACGCTCGCGTTCTTCGACGGCTTCGAAGCGCCAGACGGTGTCGACGTGGTGCTCTGCCCGCCGTACGTCTCGCTCGAGGCGGCCGTCGGCGAGGAGTGGCCGGTTTACGCGCAGAACGTCCACTGGGCAGACGAGGGCGCGTTCACGGGAGAGATCTCGGCCCGCATGCTCGTCGAGCTCGGCGTCCAGGGATCGCTC
>Ga0302322_100002436_pt1 | contig 15688 bp, 13 predicted proteins | sample Fen_T0_2_FD_203757 | JGI IMG/M metagenome (GOLD analysis project Ga0302322, IMG submission 203757) | Peat permafrost microbial communities from Stordalen Mire near Abisko, Sweden - Fen_T0_2 | ecosystem: Environmental > Terrestrial > Soil > Wetlands > Permafrost | place: Sweden: Abisko... | reverse complement strand
CCACGGATGTAGCCTTGTGTCTCGCTGTGAATCGCGCCGCCGCAGGTTCGGACCGGAGCCCGAAAGTCGCGAAACCGGACCGCCTCCCGGATTATCCAGCCCGGTTGTTTTTCGAATCGCGATTTGGGCCAGCTTGCGTCTACTTGTACCCCTTCGACGCCGAGGTGTGACACTTTGCTCGTGGCGCGGGGACGAAATCTTGAAGCTGGCCTGGTGCTTGCTCTGAGCGTGAGCAACAAGAATGCAAACGGTAGTTAAGGGTATGGTTCAGGTTCGTAGCGTTACTTATCGCATCGTGCGCGTGCGTCCCGGTCACTACGACGTCGTGCGCTTATTGGACGATGTTCGCGTCGGGATGTTTTCGCTCGGCGCTCGGCACGAAGCGATTATCGAAGGCGATGCCCCGGAAGTGATTCGCGAAGTGGCTCGTGCGGCGCTTCAAGGCGGACGCACCACATGGGCGCCGCGCCGATTGACGGCCTAACCCTCGGCGCCCCTTTCGAGGAACGAGCAGCTCGCGTCAGAACGTTCTCCGCGAAATCGCGGAATTTCGGCTGGGTCGCGCTGAAATGTGCTCTCGATCCCGAGTAGCAAGCCCTGGTCAGCGGTGTTTAACTGGGTTATCGCCAGACTTCGGGATCGCACGCGAGGCAATCGGGGACCCGCCTGACCGATTGAACGGGACATTGGGCGCATGCCGCCCGAAAAGCGGAGGCGCGACCGTTCACGTCGACCAAAGCGGACCTTGAAGCGTTGGCCGACAGCCGCCGTACGAGAGCTTGCCGGGCCGTACGAGAGCTTGTTGGGCCGTACGAGAGCTTGTTGGGCCGTACGAGAGCTTGTTGGGCCGTACGAGAGCTTGTTGGGCCGTACGAGAGCTTGTTGGGCCGTACGAGAGCTTGCCGGGCCGTACGAGGGCTTGCCGAGCCGTACGAGAGCTTGCCGGGCGCGTCGCGTCTGGAACGGTCCTCAGAAACATTGCTATCGACCGAGAATCAATCCGGAACGCGCGGCAACACCAAACTGAAACCGAGTGCTTGGTAGACTTATGGCCAGCATGCACGAAACGCCGAAGTTCATTCAGGGTGTTTTCACGTTTCGCGGGGCAGGGCTGACTCATCCGGCCCCCCTGACTCCAGCAGCTACCTACAAAGTGCCGTTCGACCGGCGCGCGCAGCTCATCTACCTTCGCGCCGGGAACGCCACTGCCGAGTTGGTGTACCTGGCGCTGAATCGCGGCGGGAAAAGCATGCGTTTGTTCCCGGTTGGCGCCAAGGAGGCCATTCACGTCCCGCTCTCGATCGTCGAGGACGTCGATCCCGAAAGCGAACTCGAGCTGTGTATCGGCGCGCCCGAAGGGCTCGAAGGAGCGCTCGTGATTGATATGGGCGTCCTGGAGATTTAGGGGGATGACCAGCAAGCAGAAGTTGGTCGTGATCGGCAACGGCATGGCCGGCGCGCGAGTCGTCGAGGAAATCTTGGCTCGAGGGGGCCGAGAGCAGTTCGAGATCAGCATGTTCGGCGAGGAACCGTACGGCAACTACAACCGAATCCTGCTCTCCGACGTGTTGAACGGGTCGCACGAAGCCGAAGACATCTTTTTGAACCCGCTGGCTTGGTACGCGGACAACGGCGTCAAGTTGCATGCAGGGGTCAAGGTCTCCAAGATCTTGCGGCATGCGCAGCAAGTCGAAGCCGAGGGCGGGATCGTCGAGAATTACGATCGGCTGATCATCGCCACTGGTAGCCTGCCCTTCCTGCCGCCCATGGATGGCTTGACGCTCCCGGACGGTAGCGACAAGCCGGGCGTGTTCGTGTTCAGGAATCTGGAGGACTGCCGCAAGATCACCGCGTACGCCCTGGGCAAGAAGCGCGGCGTCGTGATCGGCGGAGGCTTACTCGGCCTCGAAGCCGCACGTGGACTACAGAATTTCTCCCTCGACGTGCACGTCATCCAGCGTGGCAACTCAATCATGGGTCAGCAGTTGGACGATCCCGCTGCCGCGATCTTGAAAAAAACGCTCGAAGGCTTGGGCATCGTCGTCCACACCAACAGGGACACTCGTGCCATCCGCGGTCACGACCAAGTGACCGGGCTGGAGTTCAAGGATGGCACGCGCCTCAGCTGTGATTTGGTGGTGATCGCGGCGGGGATCAAGGCCAATAGCGGCCTCGCCTTGCGCGCTGGCTTGGCTGTCGAGCGCGGCATCGTCGTCGACAATCGACTGTGCACGGACGACCCGCGGATTTTCGCGGTCGGTGAGTGTGTGCAACATCGCGGCCAAGTCTACGGCCTGGTCGCCCCGCTTTGGGAGCAGGCCAAAGTGCTCGCCGCCCATCTCACCGGCGCCGACGCCGACGCCGCGTACCACGGCTCGAAGGTCGCCACCAAGCTGAAGGTGATGGGGGTCGAGGTCGCCTCCATGGGCATCACCGAGCCCACGGAAGAGGGCGACGAAGTCGTTCAATTCACAGAAGCCAAGAAAGGCACGTACAAGAAGCTGATCATCCGCAACGGGCGCTTGGTCGGCGGCATCCTGCTCGGTGATATCCGCAAAGCGCCGTACCTTTCGCAAGCTTACGAACGCAATACGCCAGTCCCCGAGGAGCGACTCTCGCTGCTGTTCGACATCGGAGCCCCCTCCGAGGAAGCCTCGGTCGAGAGCATGCCGGTCGAGATGCAGGTCTGTAACTGCAACGGTGTGACCAAGGGCGCGATCATGGGTTGCGTCAAGCAAGGCAAACGCAGCTCGAAGTCGGTGATGGAAGCGACTCGCGCCGGGATGGGCTGTGGCGCCTGCAAGACGCTGGTTTCGCAGGTCATCGCTTGGGCCTGCGGCGGTAGCACGGACGAAGATCCGTCTGCGAATTTTTATGTGCCAGGCGTGCCATTGACCAAGCCCGAGTTGATCGAAGCCATCCGCGCGCTCGGTCTCAAGTCCGTTTCATCAGTGTTCGCCGAACTGGCGGGTGGCAAGGAAGATCCAGGAAGCAAGCCGGGCTTGGCATCGCTCTTGATCACACTCTGGGCGGACGAGTACGTGGACGAGCGCGACGCGCGCTTCATCAACGATCGTGTGCACGCGAACATCCAGAAAGACGGCACCTTCAGCGTCATTCCACAGATGCCCGGCGGGGTGACCTCGGCCGCGGAGCTGCGTCGAATCGCTGACGTCGCCGACAAGTACCACGTTCCGCTGATGAAGCTGACCGGCGGTCAACGCATCGATCTGATCGGCTTGAAGCGCGAAGACTTGCCGAACGTCTGGCGCGATCTGAACATGCCCTCGGGTTTTGCTTACGGTAAGCGCTACCGGACCTGCAAGAGCTGCGTGGGCACGGATTTTTGTCGCTTTGGGCTGGGCAACAGCATGGGCCTCGCCCAGCAAATCGAGGCTCGCTTTCAAGGCTTGGACGCGCCTGGCAAGCTCAAGTTGGCTACGGCCGGTTGTCCTCGCAACTGCTCGGAGGCATTGGTCAAGGACGTCGGTGCAGTCGCTGTGGAGGGCGGCAAATGGGAAATTTACGTGGGCGGTGCGGCGGGAGCGCACGTAAGAAAGGGGGATCTTCTCTGCGCGGTCGACACGCACGAGGCCGTGCTCCAACTCTCGGGTCGCTTCCTGCAATATTATCGAGAGAATGCCCGCTACTTGGAGCGAACGTACGCGTTCGTGCCACGTGTCGGTATCGATAAAATCCGCGCCGTAGTGGTCGATGACAGCGAGGGCATCGCCGAACGTTTGGATCAGTCGCTGCAACGCTCGGTCGATGCGTATCAGGATCCTTGGCAAGAAGCCGATACGCCCGCGACTGCGAACCAATTCGGGGCACTGCTTTCGATCGTGCAATGAAGGAGAAGTGCAGATGGAGGTCACATTGGGTCCCATCACAGCAATTCCGCGGGGCGAAGGACGAAGCTTCCAAATCGGCTCCGCGCAGATCGCAGTATTCAGAGCTCGTGACGGCGGCGTGTTCGCAACGCAGGCGGAATGCCCGCATCGCCGCGGCCCCCTGGCAGATGGCCTGCTCGGTTCAGGTACGCTGATCTGCCCGCTTCATTCGCTGAAGTTCGATTTGAGCACGGGCCAGGCCGTAAACGGTGATTGCGCGCTGAAAACCTACCCGGCGCGCTTGAGTGAGACCGGCCAGATCGTCATCGATTTACAGGAGGCGCCGTGACCCCGGGATTGGCACTCAGGACAGGTCCTGCTCTACGATGGAGCTTCATCCCGAGTTCGGTCATCGCTGCCGTGTACTTGCCGCAGAAAAGGATACTTTGTGCACGAAGTACCCTTTCTGCGGCGTGGGGCGCCTCCACAGGCGCGGGGCTACCGCCGGCCCCGAAGGCGATCGACTTAGCCTTTCGCGGGCCCTAAGCTTTGCGCAGGGCCCAACCGCTCGCGGGGTCGAACTCGAAGATCTGCCGCGTGCAGCCGAGTAGCTCCTCGGGGTCGTGCGTGACGTAGAGCAAGGTCGAGTCCGTGTGGCGACCGATGTAGTCGGCGATGGTCAACACTTCGCTGCGGTGTCGCGCGTCGAGTCCGTGGCAGGGCTCATCCAAGATCAAGAGCTGGGGTTGCTTGATCACCGCCCGCAGAATCAGCGCGACGCGCTGCTCGCCATACGACAACTGGGTGAACGGCTGCGCCCGCAAGCGGAGCATGCCCACGACCGAAAGCCAGCGCTCGGCCGCGTGGATCTCGCTGAAGCCTGGCTCCTGGTACAGCCCGATGGAATCGTAAAAGCCCGACAAGACGCATTCGATCAGGTTCGCACTGCAGCGATAAGCGTATTCGACGTGCAGCGCGTACGAGACTTGCCCGAGCTGCTTTTTGACATCCCAGATCGACTCGCCCGAGCCTCGCTTCATGCCGCAAATGGTGACGTCGTTGGCGTACACTTGCGGGTTGTCGCCGTTGATCAGATTGAGCAGCGTGGTCTTGCCGCAGCCGTTTGGGCCGCGCACGAGCGTATGCTCTCCGCGGCTGATTTCCAGGTTCAGTCCGTCGAGTACGCGGCGCTCGGCGTAAGACACGGTGACGTCGCGCATCGCAACTAGTACTGCGCTCGGCGGGCTGACCGCAGCGTGCGGTCTGGCTCCCGCGCGCTCCTCCAGTGTTTCGGCCAGCGCGTGATCGAACGACTCCACTTCTTCGCTAGGCAAGCCGCGCAGCTCGTTCGGAATGCCGCGCGCCTCGAACTCCGCGCGCGGCCCAACGAACGCGATCCTGCGATCTTCGAGGTGCAGAACGTGGGTCGTACCCGCCGGGACGTGCTCGTAGCGATCACTGATGATCAAAACCTGCGTCGCGGATGCGCTTGCGCAGGACGCGCTCACCAATCGCTCGAGCTCCGCAGCCAGCACCAGGCGCGTGGCGCTGTCGAGCCCCTCGTACGGTTCGTCGAAGACGATCCAGGCTGGTTCACGGATCAACTCGCGGCACAGCAGCACCTTTCTGAGCTCGCCGGTCGACAGATACTTCAAACCGCGCCCGAGCACGGATTCGATACCGAGGCGCCGCACTAGCTCGTCCAGTCGCACGGGCAGGCAGAGAAGCGCGGCGGCCTCACCGCCGCGCTTGCGGCCGAGGATGAAATCGCGCGCGCAGGTACCCGGGTCGATACCGCCTTCCACGAACTCACCGTCGTCGTGGTAGCGCTCGTCGAACACCACGTCGCGCTGGCGCTCGAACGAAATGAGGGCGACCTTCGCGGGGGCGGGTAGCCGGCTCCCAGCGCCGTTTGACGCGTCGCGCGAGGCGACGGCGAGCCCGCCCGCCAAGGCCTGGGCGACGGCACTCTTGCCGCTGCCATTGGAGCCGGTGATGACCCAAGACTGGAAGGGCTCGACGTTCCAGGAGAAATCGCGGAAAATGGGCTGGCTGGCAGGGCCAATCGTGGCGCAGTGAAAGCAAACGGTTCCGGTGGTCATGGCTTTGTTCGCGCTATGTTGACAGGGCGTGGTTGGCGGACAATGTTCCCGGCCTCCTTGACCGGGGGTTTCACCCCCGCGCCCGCTGAAATGAATTCAGCGGGGCCCCACCCCAGACTTTTGGGGCCCCACCCCCAAAAGGGCTCGTTCAGGAACACCGAGGTTTGTGCCGATGAGTTACTTCAATTCACTGCCGTTTCGCGAAGCCCTCAAACAGCTTGGCGTGTGTCGCTTCATGGACAAGAGCGAGTTCACCGACGGCGTCGGTGTTCTCCGCGGCAAGAAGATCGTCATCGTCGGCGCTGGAGCGCAAGGCCTCAATCAAGGTCTGAACCTGCGCGATAGCGGGTTGGACGTGAGCTACGCCCTGCGCAAAGAGGCCATCACCGAGAAGCGCGCCAGCTACCGCAACGCGACCGAGAACGGCTTCAAGGTCGGGACCTACGAAGAGCTGATCCCGACGGCGGACGTCGTAGGCAACCTGACCCCCGACAAGCAACACACGCCGGTCGTTACGGCGCTCTTGCCGTTGATGAAGAAGGGCGCCTCCCTCTGGTACTCGCACGGCTTCAACATCGTCGAAGAGGGCATGCAGGTACGCAAAGACATCACCGTCGTGATGATGGCGCCCAAGGGCCCGGGCTCGGAAGTGCGCGTCGAATACACGCGCGGTTTCGGCATCCCGACCCTAATTGCCGTGCACCCGGAGAACGATCCGGAGCGCAAGGGTTGGGCCGTGGCCAAGGCGCTCGCATCCGGCACCGGCGGTGACCGCGCGGGCGTGCTGGCCAGCTCCTTCGTCGCCGAGGTGAAGAGCGACTTGATGGGCGAGCAAACCATCCTGTGCGGCATGCTTCAGACGGGCTCGTTGCTCTGCTTCGACAAGATGGTCGAAAAAGGAATCGACAAGGCCTACGCCGCCAAATTCATTCAATTTGGCTGGGAAACCGTGACCGAGGCGCTCAAATTCGGTGGCATCACCGGGATGATGGATCGCCTGAGCAACCCGGCGAAGCTCAGGGCCCACGCGCTCTCGCTCGAGCTGAAGAAGATCATGGCGCCGCTCTATCAGAAGCACCAAGACGACATCATCAGCGGCAAGTTCTCGAGCGGCATGATGACCGATTGGAAGGCCGGCGACAAAGATCTGCTGGCGTGGCGCGAAGCTACCGGCAAAACCCCGTTCGAGCAGACCGCCCCGACGGACGCCGCGATCGGCGAGCAAGAGTATTTCGACAAGGGCATCCTGATGGTGGCCATGGTCAAGGCGGGCGTCGAGCTCGCGTTCGAGACGATGACCGACGCCGGCATCAAGGCCGAGAGTGCCTACTATGAATCGCTCCACGAGACGCCGCTGATCGCCAATCTGATCTCGCGCAAGAAGCTGTACGAGATGAACAAGGTGATCTCGGACACGGCCGAATATGGCTGCTACTTGTTCGACAACGCCTGTCGCCCACTGCTTGGTGAGTTCATGCTCAAGGTCGAGACAGACGTGATCGGCAAAGGGCTCGAGCTCAAGGACACGGCCGTGTCGAACCGCGAGCTGGTGCGCGTCGACGCGGAGATCCGCAATCATCCGGTCGAGCAGATCGGCACCGTGCTGCGCGCCTACATGACGGCTATGAAGCCGGTCATCTAGTCGCGGCCGGCAGATCTCGTGCCTCACGGAAAAGTTGTCCAACTGTCGGGCAGCTTTTCCGTTTCCCGCCCTTGTGTCAGTTGCCAACCGAGTCGGCGTTTCGCCTAGCCGGCCGGGTATGTTTCGAGTTCGAAACATAGGTAACTGTTCGAATTGCTGCGAATCGGCCAAATTGCCGAGGGACCAGGACTAATTCTCTTTCAGGATGGGCCGTACTGAACGACTCGCCTTCGTGAGGATTCGCCTTGCTCCGTGATCAGCTCCGCCTCCGCACCGGTCAAAAACTAGGTCGCTATGAGCTCCTGACGCCGGTGGCGCGTGGTGGCTCGAGTCCAGTCTGGGTTGCTCGCCTGCGCGGTGCACGCGGCTTCAACAAGCTGGTGGTGATCAAGACCCTGCTGCCCGCTCCGGGCGACCCGCTGCTCATGGAGCAGAAGCTGCTCGAGGATGTGCACATCGCGGCGCTGATTCAGCATTCGAACGTGGCCCAGACCCTGGAGCTGGGCGAGGAACAGGGCACGCTGTACTTGGTGATGGAGTGGGTGGACGGCGAGCCGCTCAGCAACGTCATCGAATGCGCCGAGCAGGCCGGTGGCGTGCCGCTTCTGGTCGCGGTCAACCTGATCGGTCAAGCGCTGCGCGGCCTGCAGGCGGCGCACGAGCACTGTGATAGCGCGGGCATTCGAATCGGCGTCTTGCATCGCCACGTCACGCCGGACAACATATTAATCAGCTATTCCGGCATCGCGAAGCTGATCGACTTCGGCATCGCTCGTGCCAAGAGCCAGGACCGCACGCTCGGGCAAGACAATCGAATCGAACGCAGATTCGGCTACGCAGCCCCCGAGCTGGCGATCGGTGGGCTGGTCGATCAGCGCACGGATCTGTTTGCGGTGGGGGTGATCCTTTATCTGCTCACGACCGGTCGGCATCCCTTTCAGGGGTCGGATTCCGCGGCCACGTTGCGTAACATCGTCAGTGACGAGCCAGCGGTGCGGCCATCGACGCTCAAGACCAACTACTCACGCACGCTCGAGGCAGTGGTGATGAAGGCGCTCGAGAAGGATCGGGATCGACGTTGGCCGTCGGCCGAGGAGATGCGTTTGGCTCTGCAACGAGGCGTGCCACAGGCATTCGACCTCGGCTCCGAGGCGCAGCTGCGCACGTTCATGGCTGACACCGTAGGGGACCGTGGTTTGCGCAAACGCGAAGCCATTCGTCGCGCCGAACTCGTGGTCGATTCTGGTGCAGGGGAGCCGAGTGGCGGGACTTCCGCAAGTAGCGTCAGATCGCTACGCGCGATCGCGGTCGACGCCGAGGGCGATCGCAGCGACTCGACTCCGCCCTCTCCCCGCTTCCCCAGCATCATGCCGACGCTGCGCCCGCTGCTTGCGCGTAGCTTGCCCCCACCGCGCCTGCGGCGGCCGCTACTGTTCGCGACGTTCGCGGTCGCTGCGCTGCTGCTTGGCGCGCATTGGCTGCGCTCTTCGGGCCGGACGCCCAGCGTTGCGGCCTCCCCCGCGTCGGGCATGGTCGATTTGACCCCGCCGCGTCCAGCTTCTGCTGCTCCCGCGCTGGCGCCCAGTGTGGTGCTGGCGCAAAGCGCGAGCGCCGCAGCCGTCGCCAGCGGCAAGCCTTCGCACTCGACCACGAAGCGGCATTTGCCCGCGGCGCACTGAACCGAGCGCCCCAATCCAAATGGATCCCCGCCCTGGCGCGGCGCTCGGCTCGCTCACGCAGTCTCGATATTCGGAGCCTGGTCACGCGAGGGCGATTCGGTGCTGACTTGCGGCGCCACGCTCGAGGTGCAGCCATGAAATGCTGAGCTAAGCTGTAGCGGTGCGAGTGATTGTGGCAACGTCGCTTCGAATTCACAGACGGCGCAGCGCCGATGACACGTTCGTCTTCGGGCTCGCGACACAAGCGTTCGCCGAATACGATCGGCATCCGACGGCGACCATGCAGCGGCTGGTGCAGCGCGGGACCACCTGGATCGCCTGGCGCGGGGACGCCCCGGTCGGGTTCGCCATCGTTCACCCGCTAGACCAAGGCAGCGTGGATCTGTGCGCGATCGCCGTCGAAGAAGACGCACGCGGCTTGGGCATCGGCCGCGCGCTGCTGGCGCATATCGAGCGAACCGCGCTCAGAGCTGGCCTGAAAGAAATCAGACTCCACACCGCGCAATCGAACCTGTCTGCGCTCGAGCTATTTCTCAGGTGCGGCTTTCGCTTGGAGCAACGCATGCCGCGCTTCTACCGCGACATGTACGATGCATGCGCCATGGTCAAGCTCGTGGGCTCTCGCCTCGCCTAGGCAAATAGCCGTTTCTACGGCCATTTGGGCAAGAGCGCCGCGTCCGATCGTCGAATGCGCACGCCGGACGGTACTTTCGAGCGCAATTCGAGTAAGCTGAGCTATGAAATCAGCACAGCAGGGTATCTTCCCCAAAGAAGCGCGCACTCACGACTGGGCACTACAAGAGGGTGCAGTCGGCTCCTTTAGCGCTTACAAATGCACCAAGTGTGGAACCAAGGCCAGCGGCCGTGGAAAGACGATCATGACCGCAGCCGGCTCTCAATCTTGCGATCAGACGATCGCAGCCGCCGGGCAGAGCTAAGCGCATCCAGCAGGCCGGCTCGACCACTCGCTGACAGTGAAGTGAGTACGGTCGAGCGCCCAGCTGAGCCAGCGCAGCAAATCACCAGTAAATGACCAGCTGCTCGACGTCCTCCAACGCGAAGAGCAGCTCGGGCGTAGTCTGCTGTGCGGCGATTCTGAATATGCCTGCCCCGTTCGAGTAGACGACGTCCTCGTTCGCAGTGATGTCGAATGCGAGTACGTCCCGTGCGACCAGCTGCGAGCCTTTGGGCGTGATGCGAACCAGCTCGCTAGTGTCGTCGGTGCCTGGTTCGACACTGGCTCCACCCCCAAATAGACTACGAAAGACGCTGGAAAGTCGTCCGAATGGGGATGCCCGCAAGCTCCGGGTGTAACTCCGCCGCAGGGCGTAGAGCGAGTTCTGCGAGATGGGTATGCCCGCCGCATAGTCGTACCGCGCGTCAGCCATCAACACCTCCACGCTGTTGTCGCTGAAGCGTAACCGGTGCAGCGCGAAAGGTGAACGGCTCACCGCTCTGCCCGCCTTCGTGCGCCCGATGCCCGCCGAAGCGTACACGATTTCCGCGCGCCCCCCCGGAGTCCAGCGCGGCGCGCGATCGATCACGTCTCCCTCGGTTACCGTTCGCACTCCTTTGCCGTCGTCCGAAAGCACACCGATCGCGCTCGTGCCGCGCTCGCCCGCGACCGTGCAGGCAAGCGCTTCATCGGCAACGCTGAAGTCGAGCTCGCTCAGTCGGGTATCTGCACCGTGAAAGAGCTGCTGCTCCTCGCGGCTGCCCGGAACCTGAGCAAACACTGCCGATGTCCCTTGGTTGCTGATCGCGTAGCATAGCTCACCGCTGGTTCGCCCTCGGGTGATGCTCGCGATTCGTGCCTCTGCTTGCCCTCTAGCCCGAGCAGCGAGCTGCTCGCGGTAGGGGCTTTGCAAGCCTTGGGCAGCCTGGCCACGGCGCAAGACCTCGACCTTTCCGTCGTGCAAGCAAGCGACCAGCTCTGCCATCGGCCGCGACACTAGCGCAAAAAGAACGCTCGGCCGCTTCGCCGTTCCGCGGCTCCGCCTCTCTGGTTGCGTCGCGACTTGGGCTGCGTCGCCGAACCAGCCGAGAGTCGTCGCTTCGCCTGCCAGGCGATCGGCGATTTCCCTCTATTTCAGGGCCATTTGCGAACATCTTTCGTGCGCTGCCCGAGCTTTGCTGCGCGTCGAAAATGTCGCAGCGTGGGTGATGAGCGCACGCGCTTCGGGTCAGCGAGGGCCGCGCGTGGCTGATCGAGCTCGGCACTCAAAGCGGCGAGCTCGCGGTTTAGCGCTGGATTTTACGGTCTATCGGTGCTCTCTGTCGGTCCTTAATCCTCGAACAGGAGATTTCTCGATGGCAAAGCCGAAAACAAAAGCGACGAAGCAACTCACCAAGAGCGCCCTGCTGCTGGCCGTGGTCGACAGCGTTGGCGAAGGCACGACTCGCAAAGACGTCAAAGGGGTGCTCGACGCCCTGGTCGAAATTGGCCACAAAGAGCTGAAGAAGAACGGCGTATTCGTACTGCCCGGCTTCGCCAAGTTCGTGGTCGTGAAGAAGCCCGCGCGTCCGGCGCGCAAGGGCATCAACCCGTTCACCAAAGAGCCGACGACGTTCGCTGCCAAGCCCGCCAGCAAAGCCGTCAAGGCGCGCGCGACGAAAGCCATCAAGGACGCGATCGCGTGATTGGGCTTCGACCGGAGCGGCCGGCGCCCTGAGTTCACTCAGGTTGTCGGTCGGCTCCGTCGGCGACGTCGCGAAGCGAGCGCGTCGCCGTGTGCCGTTAGAAAATTCGCCGAGCGCCCCGCGGCGGTTCGAGCCCCGGCGTCGGGCCGTGTGCGCTTCGCACGAGCGCACGCTCAACGCAGCGCGAACCATGGCTTGCGGGAAGTGCGGGGCGTGAAAGTCCGAGCAGCCGAGCGAGCGCTCGTGTCGATCCGGAAGATATCCAGAAAGCTGCTCTCGCTGCTCGCGGCAGCGGCCTCGGCGTGCGGTCAGCCCGCTGCCCCAGAAGCCAGCCCCGTACCGTCACAAATGGGCTGTCCGGCAGTCGCTTTGACCTACGACACCGGCGTTGCCGAGCTACTCCAGCGCGGCTGCTCCCATGTCATTGGCTAGGCGGAATCGAGAACAGTCGGCTGCTGAGCGACTACGCACACGTGTTGGGCGAGCGGATGAGCATCGCGTCACAGCTGGTGACGCGCTCGATGCCACCGCCGGGCTCGCCGCCCCTGAGCAGCAGCGAGCGACAGCAGATCCTCGACTGGTTTACTTGCGGCAGACCGCAGTAGCCGCCCAGCCCGTCACGGTATGTCGACGAAGAAGGCGACGTGCCCATGCGGCGACGCTTCGCCGTCCTTGCACTCCTCGTAGAAGTGGAAGCGGACGACCCAAGGTCCGGTCAGACCAGAGCTAAGGGGTCTCCAGCGAACCAGTCCGGCCAAAACGACGGCTGCGTCGATCTGCCGCGGCTCGGGCTCTCTTGCCGCTAGGGCAAGCGCGATGGGCTCGGCAATGCTCCGCCGGCTTGCACGTAGCGGATGATCTCGTCCATGAACGCGCGGTCATAGACTTCACAGTCCTTGGTGACTTCACCAATGCTGAAGCCATGGCAGGCTTTCCGGCGCGCCGCTTGGGCCTTGGAGATGTCCGGCTGCTCTTCCAGAGTCTTCCGAAGATCCAGACCCAGGCGTCGCCATTCGATCTTGGAATGGACGATTTCGCGTGGGGGGGTGCGCGTGAAATCGCCATCGTGAATGGTCGCGCAGGCGCCGTTCCAACGCAGCACGTCGTAGCCGGCGTTGTCCCCGACTTGCATCTCGCCGTTGTTGTCGCGGCGCTTGAGTGCAATCACCTCTTCGCCCCGCTCTAGCTTGTCACCCAATAGAGAAGCGCCGCCAGAGGCGTTGAACGGGTCGGCGCGCGCCAGCATGTACAGCCGCTTCCAACGTGTCCCAGGCTTGAACATATTCAGGGCGACGTCCGGGTAAACGTCCTCGCACAGCCGCTGCACCCAACCGGGGGGTGGCACGCACTCGCGCTTACCGTGCGCGCAATGGTCGGGCAGCGATCGACGCTTACTCCGACCTGTTGCGGGCGAAACCGACGGATCATTCGAAGCGACTTCGGGGTGCTCCGCCGTCGGCGTACCGCTCGAACCGCAACTGACACAAAGCAACAGGAAGATAGCCGTGATCGCGCGCATCGTCTCTTCAGTGCCTCATTTCGCTCCGTGAACTAGCGCTGTCTGAGCCTGCGCACAAGACGAACTCCACCACGCCCCCGCTGACATCGTAAAATTGAAGTCTGACCGCTAACCTGACGAAGGGGCGCCTCGCGTCTCGACTCGTAACTGCGCGTTTGCACGACGGCGCCGGATCTCCATCACCAAGTAGATGACCACCGCTAGGTTGATTAGCGTTACCAGCGCTTTCGTCGCGCTCGGATGCGCGCTCAACTCATAGACCTCGATCGGTAGGAACGAAACGGTCACGCCGGCCGTCATGTACTCCGCCCAGGTTTTTCCGAATAGCAGCCCGATGCCCTCGATGCCGAACACGGTCGCGTAGAGCAACGTGCCGACGCCGAGTCGCCGCATGGTCCGGTGACTGATGCCGGCGACTTTCGCCAGCAGTTCGTCGATCAAGCGCGCGTGGCTATCGAGGCGAAAGAACTCGATCCAATGTCGCACGGCTTGGGCAACATCCCGATGTAGCATCGACAGCAGTCCGACCCCCACTACCAATAGGGCTAGCGCTTTGAGCACTTTCAGCACGCCGATCAGCAGCAGCCCACGGGGTGTTTCGCTGGCCATCGCAGGCAAGCGTACTCGCTCTCCGCCGCCCCGCTAGCGCGGCAAGAGTACCCGCTATTTGCGCGTCGAAAGGGAACGTGCTTCGTAGGCCGGGTGAGCGCCCAGTTTTCGAAAACGGCCCGCCCGCGCCCGGCCGCTGTCCGGCGCTCGCGTTGGCTGCGTTCGCTCGCGCTCTTGATCACACTGCTCGGGCTAGCCGCCCAGCAACGCTTACTCACGCCCGCGGTGCGCCCAAGCGCCTCGGTAGCGCGGCTCGTGACCGAACGCGTGCAGAGCATCGAGAGCCACGCCGTGCGCGTCGAGGCGGCGGTGCGCGTCGTCGCGGCGCCGGTTCTTGCGCGCGTACCGCGGTTCGTCGAGCCATTGGTGGTATGGCCGCGCCTCGTTGTTCTGGCTTGCTGCGTGCCGCCCACGGACCCGCTCGGCCAATCGATCAGCCATTTTCATAGCAAGCGCCGTATCCCGCGCATGAATTCCGAAGAGCCGCCCAGGGCCTGAGTTCGCTCGCAATACCTGGTTCATTGGCCTTTGGCTGCCTGATCGAGGCAGAAATGGAAATTGTCGTCATGTCGAACAAAGATCGCGACGCGTCTTCTGCAACTATTGAATCGACACCCGAGAAATCCGCTCACAAGACGCATCCTGCGCCTCCGATGGTCTGGATGCTGCTTCCGGTAGCACTGCTCGCGCTGTTGGCGTTCCTCAGTCGCTGAGGTGGCGAAATTGTCTGGCGTGGCGTCGCTCACCGTTCGTGGCCGCGCCAACGCCAGGCTGCCGAACTTGCAATGTGGTGTCGATGCGCCGAGGCCGGTGCTAGCTTCGCCGAGCACTGAATGTCGGCAGCTTGCGGCCTGGTTCGTGCGTCGTTGGCGCTATTGGCTATGCTCGCGTTGGGCCTCGTCCCGCGCTTTGCCGCTGCGCAAGGAGCGGCGGCCGCGTCGACCTTGCGCGAGATCGCACCGCCCAGACCGCTTTCGGAACTGAGCGCCGCATACCCGGAGCAGGGGAGTGGTGACGCAGTCGTCGTTTTGACGCTCACGGTCGAGCCCGACGGCACGGTCAGCCATGTCGCCGCGAACCAGACGAACGAGCCGTTTTCTAGCCAGGCCGTCAATGCGGCGCAGGCTTGGCACTTTCAGCCTGCCACGCGGCGTGGGGCCGTGGTGCGCGCGCGCATTCGCGTTCGCATCGAATTTCATCCGCCGCTGCCCGAAGTGCCCGAGCTACCCGAGCCAAGTCCTGCAGAAATTGCACCACGGAGCGAGCTCCGTGCAAACCCCAAGCCGCGTTCGGCGCGGGCAGTCGAGATTGAAGTGCGCGGCGTGAAGATGGACCCTTCGCGAACGGCTTCGTTATCGCGCGCCGAGGTGCGCCAGATCCCTGGCACCTTTGGCGACCCTTTTCGGGCAATCGAGATCATGCCTGGCGTGACGCCAATCATCTCCGGCCTACCGTTTTTCTTCGTGCGCGGCGCACCACCCGGCAACGTGGGCTACTTTCTGGACGGCATCCGCGTCCCACTGTTGTTCCACGTCGGTGCGGGGCCTTCGGTGGTGCACCCCGGACTGATCGACCGGGTTGACCTGTACCCAGGTGGCTACCCTGCGCGCTATGGTCGCTTCGGCGGCGGCATCGTTTCGGGTGAGACCACTCCGCTCGCAAGCGAT
>Ga0302322_100002435_pt1 | contig 15693 bp, 8 predicted proteins | sample Fen_T0_2_FD_203757 | JGI IMG/M metagenome (GOLD analysis project Ga0302322, IMG submission 203757) | Peat permafrost microbial communities from Stordalen Mire near Abisko, Sweden - Fen_T0_2 | ecosystem: Environmental > Terrestrial > Soil > Wetlands > Permafrost | place: Sweden: Abisko... | reverse complement strand
CGCGGCGGCTCGGGCGATCTTCGCGGTGACAAATCCGCCGCTCCGGCGCGGTGATTCATGATTATAGAGAATCGCGGAGCAAGTCGGCATCTCGTAGGCGATACGATAGATTCGGGCCATGTGTTGCGAAAAGGCCTTCGCTGCGCCATAGGGCGTGGTCGGATTGAGCGGCGTTAGCTCATCCTGGGGCGAGTGTGGTGGCGAACCGAACACTTCACTGCTGGAGGCGTAGAGAAATTTGGTCGGTTCGGGCAGATCGCGCAAGATTTCGAGCAGGCGAAGAGTCGCCATTCCTATGCTATCGACGGTGCTCTCTGGCAGTTCCAGACTGAGGCGCGGGCTGGACTGGCCGGCGAGGTGGTAGAACTCGTCGGGTTGGGCTTTGCTGATCACGCGGCGGAGGTGCGTGGCGTCTTCGAAGGCGCCGTTGTGGAGGAAGAGGCGTTTGTTGAGCAGCTTCGGGTCCTGCACTAGGTGTCCGATGTTGCTGTGGTTGAGGGCATCGGGTCGGTGGACGAGGCCGTGGACTTCGTAACCTTCGCTCAGGAGTAATTCGGAGAGGTAGGAACCGTCCTGGCCGGTGATGCCGGTGATGAAGGCGCGTTTCATATGAAATGGGTTTGATGCCCTGAAGTTCGCTTCGACTTGGCTGGGATGTAGGAGCCTGCTTGCAGGCGAGGGGAGGATGAATCGCCTGCATGCAGGCTCCTACAAATGAGCGAACGAACGGTAGGGATGGTGGTTGGTTTAGGTTGGTAAGATCGACCGTGGTTGCCGTGGGGCAGGATTATTTCTGCATCGACTGTTTGTCGTAGAGGCTGCGGTACATGGGAGAGTCTTGGTAGACGGTGGCGTGGGGGCCGGAGGCGACGATGCGGCCTTGGTCGAAGACGAGGATCATATTGGCGTCGCGGATGGTGCTGAAGCGGTGGGCGATGATCAGGACGGTTTTGCCAACGACGAGTTTTTGCAGGGCTTTTTGGATGGCGGCTTCGCTGTCGGAATCGAGGGCGGAGGTGGCTTCGTCGAGGATGAGAATGGGGGCGTTGCGGAGGAAGGCTCTGGCGATGGCGATGCGTTGGCGTTGTCCGCCGGAGAGGCGGCTGCCGCGTTCGCCGACGACGGTGTTGTAGCCGAGGCCGCCATCGAGGTTGAGAATGAAGTCGTGGGCGAAGGCGTCGCGGGCGGCTTGTTCGACTTCGGCACGGGTGGCGTCCTGGCGGCCGAGGAGAAGGTTCTCGTAAATGGATTCGTTGAAGAGAACGGGGTCTTGTGAAACGACGGCGATGTTGCGGCGGAGATCGGTGAGCCGGAATTGGCGGAGGTCGTGGCCGTCGATGCTGATTGAGCCGGCGGAGACTTCGTAGAAACGAGGAACGAGGTTGGCGAAGGTGGTTTTGCCCGCGCCGCTGGGGCCGACGAGGGCGCAGATGGTGCCGGCGGGGATTTTTGCGGTGACGTCGCGGAGGACAGGTTCGTCGGTTTTGTAGGCGAAGGTGACGTGGTCGAAGGCAATAGCGCCTTGCACGCGGCCGATTTTAACAGGTTCGGCCGGATCGGTGATGGTGATGGGTTCGTTGAGGACTTCTTCGAGGCGGAAGAGCGACGCTTCGCCGCGTTTGAGCTCGTTGTTGATGGCGCCGAGTTTTTTGATCGGTTCGTAGCTGAGGAAGAGTGCGGTCAAGATTCCCAGGAAGCTCCCGGCGTGGACGTTGTAACGGTAGGCGTAAACGAAGGTGATGGAGATGCCGAAAGCCGCGAGGATCTCGATCGAAGGGGCGAGCATCTGGGCGTATTTGACGACCTTCATCTGGGCCCGCACGATCACGGCGCTGAGTTTGGCGAAGCGGTCGACTTCGTAGTTTTCAAGGCTGAAGGCTCGGACTTCTTTCGCGGCGGCGAGATTTTCCGTGAAGCGGCTGGTGATGGTGCCGGCTTGAGCTTGCAGGTGGATGGCTCGTGCGAGCATTTTTTTGCCCACATAGCGAATCGGTAACACGGCGAGCGGCACGGTCAGCAGACAGATGAGCACGAGGAATAGCCCTTGTTCGCTGTAGGCGATGAGTACGACGGCGGCGAGGGTGCTGAGCAACGTGGCGGGTTGTTTGATGAGGTCGTTGGAAACGATGGTCAGTGTCGTTTGCAGTTGGTTGGTGTCGCCGAGGCCACGGGCAATCACTTCACCGCTGGGGAGGCGATGGAAAAAACCGAGCGGCAGGTTCTGCATTTTCCTGAAGTAATCGAGGCGGATTTGCTCAAGGATTCGTACGCCGGCAAACTGGATCAGGTAGGTGTTGAGATAGCCTGCGATGCCGCGGAGCAAGAAGATCACGGGCAGCCAGAGCGCGACGGCCCAGATTTGCCAGAAGCTGAGTTTGGGGCGGGGTGGAGTTGGCGCGGGTGGAGGGATATTGGCTGGCGTTTCTGTTGGTTGCGGTTTGGCGACTCCAAACATGCGGTCGAAAAAGCCGTCGAGATCGACCCATTTAAAGTCCCACCATTTCTCGCTTTGCTTAATTTCAACGGAAGTCGTCGGCGCGGGATCTGATACGAGAACGCGCGGGATGACATACTTTATCATCAGTGGCATGCCGAGACCGCCGACGGTCCCATAAAGAATGCCGCAGAGGACGCCGACGACCAGGGCGAGTCTGACTTTTTTAAGATATTTAAAATAGGGAAAGAAGCGGCGCATCGATAGTGAGTGGATGAGGGTGCTGAATCAGCGGGCCAACTCAATCTTTTGATGCGCGGACGTCGAGGGCGTCGCGGAGGCCGTCGCCTAGGAAGTTCAGCGAGAAAAGTGTGAGCGAAAAGGCGGCGCCGGGGACGATGAGGAGCCAGGAGAATTCTTCCATTTTTTCCGCGCCGTCTTTGATTAATGATCCCCACGAACTCATCGGTGGTTGCACGCCGAGGCCGAGGAAGCTGAGGAAGGCTTCGAGGAGCATGACCGAGGGAATCGTGAGCGTGGTGTAGACGATGATCGGGCCGAGGATGTTGGGGATCATGTGGCGGAAAATGATGCGGGTGTTGCTGAGCCCGAGTGAGCGGGCGGCTTCGATGAATTCCATTTTCTTCACCGTCATGATCTGGCCGCGCACGATGCGGGCCATCGTCAGCCACTCGATCGCTCCAATCGCCAGAAATAAAAGGTAGATGTCGCGACCGAACCAGACCATAAGTAAAATCACGAACACGGTGAACGGCATGGCGGCAACGATTTCGACGAAGCGCATCATCACGGCGTCCGTTTTTCCGCCAGCGTAGCCGGAAATCGCGCCGTAGGTGACGCCGATGGTGAGTGCGACAAAGGTGGCGACGAGTCCGACGGTGAGCGAAATGCGTCCACCGTACAGCAGCCGCGCGAAGAGGTCGCGCCCGAGCGTGTCGGTGCCGAACCAATGAGCTGCGCAAGGAGACACGGCGCCCAGGTTGAGGTTTTGTTCGTAGTAGGGTTGGGCGAAAAACGGGCCGAGGCCGCAGAGAAGAAGTAACGCGATGAGCCAAACCGCGCTGACGACGGCGAGTTTGTTTTTGCGCAGGCGGATCCAGGCGTCGTGCCAGAGCGAGTGGCCCTGCTCCAACTGGTCGACGGAGAGGTTGGCGGTGGGGAGATGTTTGGGCGAAAGGGAAACCATGGAGGGCGTCGTCGGACTTGGTTACTCGAATTTCAATTTCGGGTTGAGCCAGGCGAGGGCGAGGTCGACGAGCAGGTTGAGGAAAATCAGGAACGACGCGTAGAGCAGCGCGAGTCCGCAGATGAGCGAGCCGTCGCGGTTGCCCACGGAGTTTACGAATTCGCGGCCGAGGCCGGGGATTTGGAAAACCGTTTCGATTACAAACGAGCCGGTGAGAATGCCGGCGATGGCGGGTCCGAGGAAGGAGACGACGGGGAGAACGCCGCCGCGCAAGGCGTGTTTGAGCACGACGCGGAGTGTGGACGCGCCTTTGGCCTTGGCGGTACGGATGTAGTCTTGGTTGAGGACGTCGAGCATGCCGCCGCGGGTGAGCCGGGCAATGTAGGCGGCGTAGTGCAGACCGAGGGTGAGCGAAGGGAGGAGGCGATCGGACGGCTCGAACCAACCGGAGGCGTTGAACCAGCCGAAGTAGATGGCGAAGACGAGCACGAGGAGCGGGCCGAGCACGAAGGTGGGCAGGCAAATGCCGGTCATGGCAAAACCACTCGCCAGATAATCGACCCAGGTGTTGGGTTTGAGTGAAGCGGCCACGCCGAGCGGCAGGCCGATGGCGAGGGCGATCAGGAGCGAGAGCGCGCCGAGTTCGAGCGAGACGGGGAGTTTGTCGATGACGATTTCATTAACCGTTCGGTTGAGGTATTTCATGGAGATGCCGAGATCTCCGTGCAGCGCGCGCCCGACGTAGTTGAAGTACTGCCGGTAGAGCGGCAGGTCGTAACCGTAGTAGTGTTCGAGATTCTTTCTGATCTCCGGCGTGGTGGCTTTCTCGGAGTCGAAAGGTCCGCCGGGCATGAAGCGGACAAGAAAAAATGCGACCGTAACAATGACGATCAACACGGGAATCGTCTGGAGAAAACGGCGGAATACAAAGCGGAGCATGGCTGCGTTAAGCTTTTAGGCGGATGGCCGGTTGGCAATACGCGAACGGCATTCGGTTGCGGGTTCAGGGGGCTGACGGAAGGCCGGAGAATGAGAACGATAAAGAGAAAGACTAAAGAGACGGAGGCGGGGGCGCTTTTTTCTTTATCGTTTGACGACGAAAGGGGCGAAGAGGGCGGACTGGGCGGCGGGGAAACGGCCGTGGATGGCGACGCCGTCGTCGCGTTGTTCTTCGCTCTGAATGTGGCCGAGCGCGTGGAGCTTGGCGATGATGTCGTAGCGGGAGTGGGGAACGAATAACTCAACAGAGCCAAATTCGTGGGCGATCAGTTCGGCGAAGCGGCCGAAGAGCGCTTCACAGCCGGCGCCGGTGTGGGCGCTGGCAAAAAAACCGTCGGGCACGAGGTGGCGGGCGTGGGCGCGCATGGTTTCGTCGGCTGCGTCGTCTTTGTTGAAGACGGTGACGATGGTGTCGTTGTGGGCGCCGAGCTCGGCCAGCACGCTGAGGGTCGTGGCGTGGTGGTGGGCGAAGTTGGGGTTGGTGACGTCGATGACGTGTATCAGGAAATCAGCTACAATGACTTCTTCGAGCGTGGCTTTGAATGCTTCGACGAGGCCGTGGGGCAGGCGGCGGATGAAGCCGACGGTGTCGGTGATGAGGAGTTTCTGGCGGTTGGGGAGTTGGAGCTGGCGCGTGGTAGGGTCGAGCGTGGCGAAGAGTTTATCTTCGGCGAGAACGTGGGCGCCGGTGAGCTGGTTGAGGAGCGAGGATTTGCCGGCGTTGGTGTAGCCGACGATGGCGGCGGTGGGCACGGGCACGCGGAGGCGGCGGCGGCGCTGGGTGTCGCGTTGTTTGACGACAGTGGCTAGTTCTTTTTTGAGTTGGACAATGCGGTCGCTGACGATGCGGCGATCCTGTTCGAGTTGGGTTTCGCCTTCGCCGCCGAGGGCGCCTTTACCGCGTTGGCGGGAGAGATGGGTCCAGGCGCGGGTGAGGCGCGGGAGCGAATACTCCATGCGGGCGAGGGCGACTTGGAGAACGGCTTCGCGGGTCTGGGCGCGGTCGGCAAAAATTTCGAGGATGACTTCCTGGCGGTCGATGACGACGAGGCCGGAGAGTTCTTCGATGTTGCGCTGTTGGGCGGGGGAAAGTGCTTCGTCGAACACTATTATATCGGCTTCGTCGGCTTTGGCGAGGTCGATGAGTTCCTGTGTTTTGCCGCTGCCGAGCAAGGTGGCGGGCGTCGGTGTGCGGAGGTTGACGAGGGTGCTGCGCACGACGGTCATGCGCAGGTTTTCGACGAGCTCGGTGAGTTCGGTGAGCAGCTCGGCTCCTTCGCCCGCGGCCATCTTGTGGGTTTGTACACCGATGAGGAAGGCGCGTTCGCGTTTGCTGGAGCGGGTTTCGAGGAAATCGGCCATTAAGAAAAGGGGTGGTTAAGGTGGGCCGGGTTAGCTGCGAAAGCGAGAGGGAAAAGGCAGGCCGTGTAGTGGGCGCAGGAAGCGTGGAACGCGCGGCGTTGAATCGTTAACGTTTAGTGGCGAGCGATCGTACGGCGTGAATTTTGCCGCCACACGATGGTTGACCTGAGCGAGCCCATCTTGTGTGATTTTCGGAATGCCGCCACTTCTTAGGAGGAAACGGCGGTTTCGTATCAAATGCCCCGGCTTACAAATATTCTGATTGTTGATGGCGATGCTCGCGCTGCTGCGGCGGTGGAGGATTTGCTACGTGCAGAGGGTTTTGGCGGGGTGATGATCGTTGCTGATGGAGCTTCGGTGGCGGAGAGAACGAATGGCATCACGGTTGATTTTGTTTTGCTTTCGGTGGCCTCGGGGATGTTGCCGGAGTGTGTTCTGCGGGCGCGGGAGTTTCGTCAGCGGTTGCTGGCTCCGGTGGTGTTTATTTTGGACGACGCGACGCGGTCTGAACTGGAGAAGAACGGCGAGGTGGCGTCTTACGAATATGTTTTGAAACCGGTCGTTGCGCGTGAGCTCCGGGTTGTGATCGATGCGGCGCAGCGGGTGCATGCGTTGGAGTCGCGGATGCGTCAGATTGAGGCGAAAATGCAGGAGGCGCAGCGGCTCGAGGGCATCGGCGTGATGGCGGGCGGTATCGCTCATGATTTTAATAACCTGCTCACGGGGATCTTTGGCGCGGTGTCGATCGCGCAGCAGGAGGCACCGGCTGGTTCGGCGGTTTTGCAACGGCTCGATCACATCGAGCGCACGGCGACGCGCGCGGCGGAACTTTGCCAGCGATTGCAGGCGCAGCTCGGTCATGGTGCGAGTGCGTTGACGCTTCTTTCCGTGGACGGACTGGTTGATGATGCGATCAAGCTGGCGCAAAGCAGCTTCAAGCCAGGCATCACTTTGCAGACCGGGTTTGCTGGAAATTTACCGTCGGTGCGTGGCAATGAAGCGCAACTTCGCCAAGTCGTCGTCAACCTCGTGACCAACGCGTCTGAGGCGATCGGCACGGCGGGCGGAATGATCCGTGTGGTGACTTATACGCGACAGCTCGATGCGGGCGGTCTGGCTCCATTGCAGTTTTCCGAAGAGTCCCGGCCTGGTGACTATGTGGTGGTTGAGGTTGCTGACACCGGCGGTGGCATGGAGGAGAAAAACTTGCCCCGGATTTTTGATCCTGCGTTCACGACGAAGGCTTCTGGCCGCGGTTTAGGGCTGGCTGCAGCGGGCCGGATTGTGCGGAAACACCGTGGCGGGCTGAGTGTTGAGAGTATCTCGGGTCGTGGCTCAGTTTTTCGTTTTTTCCTGCCGGTTGTGTGGGCGGCATCCTCCACGCCGGCTACGGTTGCGCCGATGAACATGACTCCGGGCGCGGGCGGCACGGTCTTGGTGGTCGATGACGACGAGGCTGTGCGTGCGCTGGCGAAGTGGGTGGTCGAGAAGGCCAACTATCGCGCCGTGACTGCGCGTGACGGCGATGATGCGTTGAGGGTTTTCAAAGCGAATCGAGAACAGTTTTGTTTGGTGCTGCTTGATTTGACCATGCCTCGGATGGGTGGGGCGGCGGTGGCGGCGGAGTTGCACGCGCTGGGTAATAAGGTGCCGGTGGTCATTATATCCGGCCACGGCGAGGACGTGATGGCGTCGGAAATCCAAGCGGGCGTGGTCGATTATTTACAGAAACCTTTTGGCCCCGAGCAGTTGAGGGCCGTGCTGAAACGTCATTTGCCGCCGCCGTTGAGTTGAACGTGCGTGGCGTTCGCATTTCGTATCGGAAGACTGGGCGCGCGGATTGAATCTTTGTTGCGTTGCAGGGTTGCGCGGGAACGGCGGGTTCACCACGTTGCACCGCTCATGGCTTTATTCAGTCTGCTTGATGTCAATCTTAGCTTCGGTGGTCCCGCCGTCCTTGAAAATGTAAATTTCCAGGTCGATCCGGGCGAACGCGTCTGCTTGCTCGGGCGCAATGGCGCCGGCAAATCCACGTTGATGCGTGTCATCGCGAGTGAGATGAAGCCCGACACCGGCGCGGTTTTTCGCCAGCCCGGCGCGCTTTTTACCCGGTTGGAGCAGGAAGTGCCGGAGTTGGTGGGCACCGTTCATGATCTCGTCTGGTCGGGCCTGCGTCCGCCGCGCGATCACGAGGAGGACTGGGAGCGCGAGGTGCGCGTGGAGAACTTGATCGAGCGTCTCCAACTGCGTCCCAGCGCCAAGTTTAGCGACCTCTCTGGTGGTTTGAAACGCCGCACGTTGCTGGCCCGTGCGCTCGCGGGACAACCGGATCTGCTGCTGCTCGACGAGCCGACCAATCATCTAGATCTAGAATCGATTCTCTGGCTGGAGGAGTTTTTGGTCTCAGAGAAGATCACGCTCTTTTTCGTTACGCATGATCGTACGTTTTTGCGCAAGCTCGCCACGCGCATCGTCGAGCTCGATCGCGGGCGTCTCGCGAGCTGGGCCTGCGATTACGACACCTATGTCGTGCGCAAGGAAGAAGTCGTCGCCGCCGAGGAGAAACAACAAGCCGCCTTCGACAAACGACTCGCGCAGGAAGAAGTCTGGATTCGCAAAGGCGTGAAAGCGCAACGTTCGCGTGCTCAGGGCCGTGTCCACGCGCTCCTGGAAATGCGTGCCCAGCGTGCCGCCCGTCGTGAACGGGTGGGCAACGTCAATCTGCGTCTCACCGAGGCCGACAACTCGGGCGTGAAGGTGATCGATGCCGAAAATCTTTCGTTCTCCTGGCCGGACGGCCACGAGGTCTTGCGCGATTTCACGACGACCATTACGCGTGGCGATAAGATCGGCATCATCGGCCCGAACGGCGCGGGCAAAACGACGTTAATCAAGCTCCTGCTCGGCCAACTCGCGCCTTCCGGGGGTATCCTTAAGCTAGGGACAAACCTGGAGGTTGTCTATTACGACCAGTTGCGTGAGCAGATCGACGATAATAAGTCCGTGGCCGACAACATCGCCAACGGCAACTCGACCGTCACGATCGACGGACGCACCCGCCACGTGATCAGTTACCTCGATGATTTTCTCTTCACGCCTGATCGTGCCCGCACCCCGGCGCGCGTGCTCTCCGGCGGCGAGCGTAATCGGTTGCTGCTCGCGCGGCTTTTCACGAAGCCGGCCAATGTGCTCGTGCTCGACGAACCGACCAATGATCTTGATCTAGAAACGCTCGACCTGCTCGAAAATTTGCTCGTCGAATACGACGGCACTTTGCTGTTGGTGAGTCATGATCGCGATTTTTTGGACAACGTTGTGACGAGTACGCTCGTTTTTGAAGGTGATCACCAGATCGGCGAATACGTGGGTGGTTACGCTGACTGGGTGCGTGAAAAAGAGAAACGTGCCATCGCCGCCACGCTCCGGGCCGAAGCGGCTAAACGCGTTGAAGAGACAAAAGCTATCGTTAAACCGGCGCGTAAGTTGACGAATAAAGAGCGCACCGAACTCGAGAAATTACCGGCTAAGATTGAGGCGCTCGAATCTGAGCAGGCCGCGTTGATCGCGAAGCTCGGTGACGTCAGCATCTACCGCCGCGATCCGACCGGTGCGGTGGCAGCCAAGGCGCGGCTCGACGAAATCGAGCACGAACATGCGACAGCATTTGCCCGCTGGGAAGAGCTGGAGGCCGTGAAAAACGCCGGCGGTTGAGCGATCAACTGAAACCGGTTGCACACGATGCCGTCGAACTGGCGACGACGCCTGTTCAGCAAGCTCAGGGTCCCGAGCCTTGAGGGAGAGCGCCAGCCTCCATTTAGGCGCTTAACCGGCAAACAACCGTTTAAGCGCGGTGGACTTGTGTCGATTTCAACGGTTTATTCCGCCGCTTAAATGATCACGTCGAAGGGAACCGCTGACCTTGTTTCGCCATCGGTGGATGATCGTTTGCACGCTGAGATGACCCGTTTGCTGTATGGCGCGGCGGGAATGGGGCTGGCCATGCATTGCATCATGGCGTTGGTCACGACGGTCAGTGCGTGGAACTGGTTTTCACACCCGACGGTGATCGCGTGGTCGATCGCGATGAATGGCTGCATCGGCGGTCGCACGCTCTTGCAGGTCATGTTCAAGCGTGAAGCGGCGAGTCTTCGGCGCAGGGATTTTTGGCGTCAGGCTTTCGCGGTCGGATTAATTGCCTCGGCGGTGCTGTGGGGTGTGGCGGTATGGATTTTTTTTGCGACTGACGAACTGTTACCTAGGTTTTATCTGATTGTGATGATTTGCGGCATGAACGCCGGCGCGGCGCGTTCGCTCGCCTCGGTGCCGTGGTTGATGGTGGCGCACGTGAGCGCAACGATAACGCCGCTGGTGATCCGTTATCTTCAGTTGCCCGGCGAGGGTGGAGGCGTGACGCTGGCCTGCCTGACCATGATCTTCGGCGCCTATCTGGTTAACATGGCAAAGCACGGCCACGCGGACCTCAAGAAGATCTACCGTCTCGCTTTCGAAAATCAGGAACTCATTTCGACCTTAAGCCAGGCCAAGGAACGTGCTGAATCAGCCAACACCGCCAAGAGTGGTTTCCTCGCGATGATGAGCCATGAAATCCGCACGCCGATGAATGGCGTTCTCGGCATGCTGCAAGTGCTGCGGGGCACCAGGATGGATCAGGAGCAGAGAGAACACTTGGATGTGGCGTCAGGTTCTGCCGAGGCGTTGATGCGGTTGCTGAACGACATCCTGGATCTTTCGAAAATCGAGAGTGGAAAGATAGAGTTCGAACGTATCCGGTTTTCACCGGCCGCCTGTGGCCGAGAAGTAGTTGCGCTGGTTCGGCCGGCGGCAATCGAGAAACGGCTGCAACTTGCCCTGGATCTGGACCCGGCGTTGCCCGAATGGGTCGAAGGCGATCCGGTGCGTTTGAAGCAGGTGCTGCTGAATCTCCTCGGCAACGCCGTTAAGTTTACCGCCAACGGAACCGTTGAATTGCATCTGTCAAAGGTCGGCGGGCATGACGGACTGGCGAGTCTGAAGTTTGCCGTCAGCGACACGGGTATCGGAATGGATGACGAAGCGAAGGGTCGGATTTTTAAAGTTTTCAGTCAGGCCGACAACAGCATGACGCGCCGCTATGGTGGCACCGGATTGGGGCTCGCGATTTCGCAGCACTTGGTGGGTTTGATGGGTGGTGGGATTGCCGTCGAAAGCTCGCCGGGACATGGTTCGGTTTTTTCCTTTGAAGTGAAGTTGCGGGTCGCCCCGGCGGAAGCGGTGAAAGTTCGGGTAACGGAAACGACGGACAGCACGGCGCCGCTGAGTGGACGCGTGCTGGTGGTGGAAGACGACCGGGTGAATCAGAAGGTCATTCGGCTTTTGCTTTCCAAGCTTGGCGTTCTCTCCGAGGTCGTGGGCGACGGAGAGCAAGCCGTGCAGCGCGTGCTGGCAGAGCCGTGGGATCTCGTGCTGATGGATTTGCAGATGCCGGGGATGGATGGACTGGAGGCGACGCGACGTATCCGCGCCAACCCTACAGGGAAGACTGTGCCGATCATCGCGATCACGGCTAATGCGATGCCGGAAGACCGCGCCGCGTGCGATGTGGCCGGTATGAATGGTTTTGTGGCAAAACCCGTTCGACAAAAAGAACTGCGACAGGCGCTGGAACGCTGGCTGAAGGCTGCGGCGCCGGTCTGACGAAAGGGGGGTGTCTTGAATGAGGTGCGGCGGGGGTTTTATGCCGGAAAAGAGACTGAAACGCAGGAGATTTTGCGTTGTGGATTTATGAACCTTTGCCGCAGGGGATGACGGGTAGACTAATTCTAATTCTATTAATTATTAATGATTAGAAAGATAAATATGCCGCCAGCGGGTTAAGGTTTTTGAAGCATCGTGAGTATGTAGAAACTTTACGATTTGCACCGCAGGTAAACTGAGCTCAGTTCTGCGAGGAACCCCTCTTGAGCCATGTTTTCTAAACGCATCTCTTTGCTCTGTTGTTTTCTGTCCGGTTTCGGCTTCGTTTCGGCCACAGAGCCGATCAGTCCGATACCGCCACAAGCGACGCTGCGCATCGCCGCAGTGCAGGTGCGGGTTGCGCCCGATCATCGGGATTGGTCCTATAAGGTGGGTGAGGCGGCAAAGTTTAAAATTACCGTCACGGCGGACAATGAGTCGATCGAAAATGTCACGATCAACTATGTGGTCGGACCGGAAATGATGCCAGCGGCGAGCAAGACCGTTCAGGTGCCGCTGGAGGGTTTGGTGGTCGATGGTGGTTCGATGACCGTGCCGGGTTTTCTTCGTTTGACTGCGACTGCGGACGTGGCGGGACGGGTTGCCCGTGGCGTCGGGACGGCTGCGTTTTCTCCAGAGAAGATTATGCCCACTCAAACTGAGCCGGCGGATTTTGATGCGTTCTGGCAGTCGGGGAAAAGCGAGTTGGCGGCTCTGCCGATCGAGCCGCGCCTGACGTTGTTGCCTGATGCCTGCACGGACAAGGTAAACGTTTACCATGTGAGTTTCCGGACGGTCGGGCCGAACTGGACGACATCACCAGCTCGTGTTTATGGCATCTTGTGCGAGCCGAAGGCGCCAGGGCGTTATCCTGCGATCCTGCGTGTGCCGGGTGCGGGAATACGCCCGTATTTTGGTGACAAAGGTCTCGCTGCGCGCGGGGTCATCACGCTTGAAATCGGTGTTCACGGTGTGCCGGTAAATATGCAGCAGGAAGTTTATGATGCGCTTTTTGCCGGGCCGCTGTGTTACTACTGGCTCTTCAATATCGATAACCGTGACACCTTTTATTACCGCCGCATTTATCTGAGCTGCGTGCGTGCGAACGACTTTCTCACCAGCCGCGAGATGTGGGATGGCAAAAATCTTTTGGTGATGGGGGCTAGTCAGGGAGGGCAGTTGTCGGTTGTCACGGCGGCGCTTGATTCGCGTGTGACGGGGCTGTCGGTGACGCATCCTGCTTTCTGTGACGTCACGGGCGATCTGAACGGGCGGCCGGGTGGTTGGCCGCGGCCTTTCCAACCGGATGCGACGACTGGTAAAATTTCGATTAACGCGACGCCAGCCAAGATTGGGACCACTGCCTATTATGACACGGTCAACTTTGCACGCCGCATAAAGGTGCCCGGTTTTTATACTTGGGGTTATAATGACGACGTCTGCGCGCCGACTTCGATCTACGCCGCCTATAATTTGATCAGCGCGCCGAAGGAACTGGGGCTGACTTTAGAGCTGGCTCACAGTTATACACCTGAGCAGGGCGAGGCGATTAATAACTGGGTGGTGAAGTTCCTCGGGCTCAAGTGAGTCAAGGCGGCACCTGACTATCCGACCTAAACTCTAGGAGAAATATATTATGGCCAGCTACGGACACTTTGACGACAACGCACGGGAATACGTTATCACGCGCCCGGACACACCGAAGCCGTGGAGCAATTATCTGGGTTCGACCGAATACGGTGCGATTATCACTAATCATGCTGGTGGGTATTCTTTTTATAAGAGTGGGGCTACCGGCCGTTTTCTCCGGATGCGTTTCAACAGCATGCCGCTGGATCAGCCCGGGCGGTATTTCTATCTTCGCGACAACGAAGGTGGCGATTTCTGGAGCACGGCGTGGCAGCCGGTTGCTAAACCGCTTGATAGCTACAAGAGCACCTGCCGCCACGGCACGGCCTACACGGTGATCACGTCCAGCTACGCGGCTATTGAAACGGAGGCGACGTACTTTGTCCCGCTCGGCCAGACGTTTGAATACTGGCGGCTGAAGGTGACCAACACGTCGGAGCGCACGCGCAAACTCTCGCTCTTCACGTATTGTGAGTTCGCTAACCTTTGGGACACTTTCCAGGATCTGATCAACCTGCAGTATTCGCAGTTCATCACGCGGGCCTCAATGGACGACGGCATTCTCGGAATCGCCTGCAACCCGCACTACGATTTTGACGGTAAGGATTTGACAGGTTGTGCCCGCACCTGGATGACGCTGACAGGCGCGCCGCTGGCTGGTTACGAAACGGTTCGGGAACGTTTCTTGGGCAGCTACGGCGGTTATGCGGCACCTGAAGCCGTGGTGAAGGGCAGTTGCTCCAACTTCCTGGCCGAAGGCGATAACACCTGCGGCAGTCTCCAAGCCGACCTCACGCTTGCGCCTGGTGAAACCCGGGAAGTCATCGTGCTCCTCGGTATCGGAACTCCTGATACACATGGCCGCAGCACGATCGCTACGTTTGGCAATTCGGTGCGCTGCGAACAGGAGTTGCAGAAATTGAAAGCCGCGTGGCACGCCCCGCTCGCATCACTTCAGGTCAAGACTCCGGATAAGGAGTTCGATCACATGATCAACGTCTGGAACGCCTACAACACGCTCATCACATTCGCGTGGTCGCGTTCTGCTTCGCTTATCTACAACGGCGAACGCGACGGCCTCGGTTTCCGCGACACGGTGCAGGACATGCTCGGCGCCATTCCGCTCCTGCGCGAAGGCGTGAAGCCACGGTTGGAGTTGATGCTGACCGGCCAGCTCGCCAACGGCGGCGCCATCCCGGTGATCAAACCGTTTTCCCACCGGCCCGGAAAAGAAAAAGCGCCGCCCGACGAGGAATATCGCAGTGACGATTGCCTATGGTTTTTCAACGCCATTCCGGCCTATGTGGCCGAAATAGGCGATATCGCCTTTTACCGTAAAGTCCTTCCCTACGCCGATCAGGGCGAGGCGTCCGTCTTTGCGCATTTACGCCGGGCGTTGGAGTTCAATCTCACCCGCACCGGTCGCAACGGCCTGCCTTGCGGTCTCGCGGCCGACTGGAACGACTGCATTCGCCTTGGGTATCAAGGTGAAAGCGTGTTCGTGGCTTTTCAGGTGCGACTCGGCCTTGATGTTTATGCTGGCATTGCCGACCTGCTCGGCGAAACCAAAGAAGCGGCCTGGGCCCGCGCCGAACTTGTTGCCATCGATGCGAAGATTCAAAAAGTTTGTTGGGATGGCGAATGGTTTATCTGGGCCATCGGTCAGGATGGCTCCGTTTACGGTACCAAGAATTTCGCCGAGGGTCAGGTGTATATGAACACGCAGGTGTGGGCGGTGATGAGTGGCGCGGCTACTCGTGAGCAGGCAGTCAAGGCGTTGATGAGCACCAAGGAAAAACTTGCGACACCCTACGGCGTGATGTTGTGCGCGCCGCCGTTTATTAAAGCCGATCGCGAGATTATGCGCGCCACGTTGTTCAACTCGGGCATCAAGGAAAACGCCGGAATCTTTTCGCACACCCAAAGCTGGGGCGTGATCGCCGAGTGCATGCAGGGCAATGGCGACCAAGCCTACGAGTATTACCGCGCTTTTCTTCCTTCGGCCTACAACGACCGCGCGGAGATCCGGCAGATTGAGCCTTATGTTCACTGCCAGACGACGTACTCAAAATTTAATCGCAACGAAGGCGCTTCACGCGTCCCGTGGCTCTCCGGCACGGCATCATGGGCTTACTACAGTGCGACCCACTGGATTCTCGGTGTGCGGCCCGAGGTCGACGGTCTTCGGATCGACCCGTGCCTGCCGAAACACTGGCCAGGTTTCAGCATGAGCCGCCACTTCCGTGGTAAAAACATCCAGATCGAAGTGCGCAATCCCGCCGGGGTCACCCGTGGTGTAAAGCAGCTCTTTATCGATGACGAACTATTA
>Ga0302322_100002434_pt1 | contig 15697 bp, 8 predicted proteins | sample Fen_T0_2_FD_203757 | JGI IMG/M metagenome (GOLD analysis project Ga0302322, IMG submission 203757) | Peat permafrost microbial communities from Stordalen Mire near Abisko, Sweden - Fen_T0_2 | ecosystem: Environmental > Terrestrial > Soil > Wetlands > Permafrost | place: Sweden: Abisko... | reverse complement strand
AGCTCCACCGCTACCTGCTCAGCGCGGAAATACCCCAACTGCTCGGCGAGCAGCGCCGGATAGTAACCCGCCCACAGGTCGATGCCGACTTGCAGCGGCGACTCGTGGTTCGCGGGGGTGGCCTCGCTCCCCGTGCAAGCAGCGAGTAGCAAGACGGCCAGACCGACCCCTGCTCTGCTTAGCCAAATCAGCGCCGGCACGTGCGAAGTAGAGCAAAGGCAGAGCGCGGCTCCAAGTCAAACACCGAGCGCTTGCATCTTGCGCGCAAATTTGGCGCGCGGCTCGGCATAAGCGAGAACCGAGTTCGGTGAACTTTCGACTCGAACGCTGGCGTCGGCTGCGACGAAGCGCGCGTAGAGCTCGGCCCAGGACAAGCCCGCGCCGGCATGAGCCGCGCGCAGGGCCGCACCGAGCGCAGCCGAATTCGAGACCGACAGGGTTTCGATGCGTGCGTCGAATACGTCGGCGATCACCTGCAGAATGCCGCGGTTCTTGGAGGCACCGCCAGTGACGCGCACGCTTCGCGGCCGCTCGCCGATCCAATCGGAATGGCGTTGCATGGACAATACCTGGGCTTCGACGATCGCGCGCGCATTGGCCGGAGGATCCTCGAATGCGCGAAATGCGACTGTCCCCTCGAGTTCGACCCGAGGCTCGAGCAGTTTGGGAGTCATCTCGGGAAAGAAGTACGGCAACATCGAGTTCCCATCGTTGCCGGCCTTCGTTTGCTGCAAAATGGCCGCCTCGAAAGCAGGCCAGGACAAGCCGACGCGACGCGCCACTTCCTCGCGCGCCAATGAGCCGTTGGCGAAACCGATCAGGCACATGAAACCGCCCGCGGGATTGCCGAAGACATGGCCGTAGCCGCGTGGATCGGTGCGCGGGTCGCGCATGGCGGCAAACACGGTATCGCTCGTGCCCAGACTGATCACCGCCGTGCCCGGCTCGGTCGCGCCCATACCCACCAGACTGCTCGGGTTATCGCCGGTGAACGCCCACACGGGCGTGCCGGGCCCAAAGCCGAAGCGTTTGACGAAGTACGGTGCGAGCTCTCCCACGCGCGTGGCGGACGGCACGGCGGGTAGCAGTTTTTGCGCCAAATCTGGCGCGGTGGCCGCGAGCAGCACGGGACTCCAGGCGCCGCTTTGGAGGTCCAGCAGATTCATGCCCGCGCCATCGCCGTAGTCGATGGGGGCCGACGCGCCGGTCAGGATCGACGCCATAAAGGCGCTGACCAAGCTGATCTCGACCGTTTTTGCATACGCCTCGGGCTCAGTCTTCCAAAATTTGCGGATCTGTGGGCCGGTGAAGCGCTCGATGGCGCGCGAGCCCGTGACGCTGACGACCACCGGATCGCCGCCAACGGCTGCGGCGATCTCGGTGCACTCCGCGGTCGTCGAGCTATCCAGCCAGATCGGCGCGCTGGCGCGGCTGAGCAAGGGGCGCACCTGATCGACCAAAGGTGCCCCGGTCGACCATGCCGGCGCATGGCCAATGCGGGTGTTCAGATAGACCGAGCCATGCTGCTGGCCCGAGCCGCTCACACCACGTATCGAGGCGAAATCGAAGCCGCTCTTCGCGATCTTGGACAAGAGCAGCTCGAGTGCAGCCACCCAGAGCAGTGGGTCGGCGTGCCGAAGCTGCCGATCCGGGTTCGGCAGAAAGCCCTGCGGCGAGCCGTATTCCGGTAACTCTTGGCCGAAATTCACGGCCTCTTGCAGCACGACTTGGCCCGCATCGCTGTCGATCACCAATGCCGAGAGGCTCTGAGTGCTGGAATCCAAACCAAGGTAAAGGCCCATGCCTCGAGGCTATATCAGATGCCCCGCACATCCCGCGAGCGCAACTCACACGACCCGCCGATGCAAACTTCTCAGGGCGACGGAACCAGACGGATCGCCGCCCCCCTGCCTGTGCGGGCCGCTGGGCGACGTTGGTGCGCTGCGCCAACGAGCCGAGTTGTCGTGTGAAACCGAAGCGTTGAACAGCGCACTTCCGCTCTCGACGCAATCGGGCTAGGTCTTGGGCATGCCGTCTTTCGATTCCGCCCGAAATTGCCACATCGTGCGCATCGTCTATGACGGTCCGGGCATCGCTGGAAAAACCACGAATTTGCAGCGTATTTGTGACGTCATTCCGAGCTCTCGACGGAGTGAGATGTACACCCCCGCCGAGCTCAAGGGGCGCACGATGTTCTTCGATTGGCTCGAAATCGACGGGCCGGCCCAGAACGGACAAGCCCTGAAGTTTCAGCTGATTACCGTGCCCGGGCAGGCTCAGCGCGCGTACCGCCGGAAGCCGCTGATCGAGATGGCCGACGTGGTGACTTTCGTCTGTGATTCGAGCCCCGCGGCCATCCCGGAAACGATGCGTACGTTCTCGCGGCTGCGCGCCTTGATGCGCCGCCGTCAGGAGAAGCTGCCGTTGGTCGTGCAGGCCAACAAGCAAGACGTGGAGGGGGCGTTCACACCGGACAAGCTGCGCAAGCGGCTCAAGCTCGACGCGGCCGTGCCCGTGCTTGGAGCCACGGCTGTCAACGGTGGCGGCGTCAAAGAGACCTTGATGACAGCGATCCGCGCGGGTGTGCACACGCTTCGTGACTCGCGCATTACCCCCTTGGCTAAGGCGTTTGCCAACGCCGACGCGCTGTTCGATCACGTGCTGACTTTCGAAGATACGCCCAACACGGACGAAGTCGTGGACGCCGAGGAGCTGCACATCGCCGCCGAAGACGTGGACATCGAGGGCACCGCGGCGGCGGCCCAGCTGCAGGCTGCTTCGCTCGACGACCTGGAAGCCCGCGCGCGTCGCGCCGCGACCCGCAACCGCTCGCACTCGACCAGCAAATAGCGTGAAGGCGCGTGGCGCCGCATTCCTGGCCACGCTGGCGCTGCTCCTTTCGTCGACCAGCTCGGCGTATGGCGCGGGCCGGCGCCGCCACTTCGAGCCCGACGATCTGGAGCTCGAGCAACCCGGCGTGCTCGACTTCGATCTGCAGCTCGGACCAGTGCTGGGTAGTTCGCCCAGTGGCAACCACGTGCTACTCCCGGATTTCGAGATCGGCCTGGGACTTACGCGCAACGTCGAGCTCGACGTGAGTGGGACGTTCACGCTCGATCGAGAAAACGGCCAACGGCACGTCACGGGCGATGCGCTCTGGATCGCCACCAAGCTCGGGCTGTTCGATAGCCATGACGACCAGGGCAACGCTTGGGCATTCGGCCTCGAGCTGGGGCCGCGTTTTCCCACGCTGGACGCAGCGGGGCTCGGCTACGGCGCGCTCGGACTGCTCGGGTTCACGCACCGAGGAATCGCCTTCGTGCTCAACGCGGGCACGCTGATCGATCCCGGCGCGGGCCTCAGCCAAGAGCACCCGAGCAGCCTGGTCTTCGGCTTGGATTTGAACGCCGAGCTCGACCAACGCGGCCAATGGTCGCTCCAGTCGGAGCTCGGCATGGCTCACTACCTGAGCTCAGATCCCGACGAGCTCGCGTTCACGCTCGGGGCGACTTACGCGGTCAGCCGGCGGCTCGACATTTCACTGACCGCGCTGAGCGGCTGGTTGCCGAACACCGATCATGCCGGGTTACTGCTGGGCGTGTCACCGCAGTTTGGCCTGTGGTGACTGGCCCCGCCCCCGTGCAGCGCACTTCAGGTGGCTCACTCGGTATCGAGCAAGGCTTGTTCGCACGAAGCGCGCCGCCGAAGGCTGAGACGATCGCGGGAGGCCCCGTGACCATCAAACCCAATCAACCCAATTGGCCCGATTAGCCCAAATCGAACAACAGCACTTCGGACTCGCTCACGCCGCGCAGGTCGAGCGCGGCTTCATCGCTGACCTGCAGCGCATCGCCCGCGGATAGCTCTTGGCCGTTCACGAGCAGTTTGCCGCGAGCGACGTGCAGCCAGGCGTGACGCCCGGGAGCGAGCGCATATTTCTCCGCTTCGCCCTCGCCGAAAGTGCCCGCGAGGAGTTGCACGTCCTGGTGCACCAGCACGCAGCCTTCTGCACCCTCGCGCGAAGCGACCAGACGCAGTTTGCCCTTCAGCTCTGACTTCGGAAAATTTTTCTGCTCATAGCCGGGCTCCAAATTTCGACTCTCGGGCAGCACCCAGATTTGCAAGAAATGCACGGGCTCGGTCTTCGAAGCGTTGAATTCACTGTGCCCGACACCGGTGCCCGCGCTCATGCGTTGCACGTCCCCGGGGTTCATCACCGAGCCGTTGCCCATCGAGTCGCGATGCTCCAAGGCGCCATCGAGCACGTAGGTCAAGATTTCCATATCCCGGTGCGAGTGGGTCGGAAAGCCCTTGCCGGGCGCCACGCGATCCTCATTGATCACGCGTAGGGCGCGAAAGCCCATGTGCTTCGCATCGTAGTAATCCCCGAACGAAAAGGTGTGCCACGAATCCAGCCAACCACCGTGCTGAGCGTGTCCGCGATCCTGGGCTTTTCTGAGAGTGATCATCGATACCTCCAAAGAACAGCCGAGAAGTTAACCCTCCGCCAGAGGTCAGGAAAGGGATCCGGCGACAACAGACCGTTGTGGCTGCGCAACGCGGACCCGGGGCCGCGCGCCCCTTGGCGGTCGGCGGCTCCGATGCGCCCCAAAAGCGCCCGAAATCCGGCTTGGCAAGGCCGACGCACGGTCTATCATTCGGGTTGAAGGAGCTTTGATGCACCCGGCTTCGGTTCTGATCCTCCCCGGCCTCGGAAATTCCGGGCCCGAGCACTGGCAAACGCACTGGCAAAATGATCACGGCTATCAGCGCGTCGAGCAAGCCAATTGGGATCAGCCGAAGTTGCCGGACTGGCTAGCCAATCTACACCACGCCGTGAACGCCCAAAGCAGCGGCGTGGTTTTGGTCGCGCACAGCTTGGCTTGTTCGTTGGTCGCGCATTTCGCCAAGGCTCGTCCGCAGCGAGTCCTGGGCGCTTTCCTGGTTTCGCCGGCTGACGTCGAGTCGACGCGCTGCACGCCCGACGAAGTGCGCTGCTTCTCGCCCATTCCAGTCGGCCCCCTGCCCTTCCCCGCGCACGTGGTGGCAAGCTCGGATGACCCCTACGTGGACTGCGCACGCGCCGAGTTCTTTGCCACGAGCTGGGGCGCGGGCTTCACCGACATCGGCCACCACGGCCACATCAACGCCAGCTCCGGCCTCGGCGCCTGGCCCGAAGGCCACGCCCAATTTCGAGCCTGTTTGGCGCAATGGGCGCTAGCTTAGGCCGCACTTCGGCACGACGATCACGTCGTCACGACGATCACGTCGGATGGACGGGAGCGACCGCCCCTCCAGCAAGACCGCCCGAGTGAAGTCACCGCGACCGCGCGTGACTTCACTCGGGTCGTGGATTTTGGCTGGATCGAGGCTTGTCGGACGATGATCGCCTCGCGTTGGTCACGAACGCTGCCTTTCTCGGCCGTGCTCGAGCGCGCGACGATCGCTAGCGTGCAGCTGGATGGCAGCCTCGCGGCGCAGAAATCATACTTTGTGCACAAAGTATGATTTTCGTCGGCTGACGGTGCCTCCGGAGCGCAGCTGGGTTCTTTGCCCTTTCGTCCGCCGAAATTCGCAGCGACTCATCCGGGGCAAGTGACTAGTAGTACTAGGGCCGGCGCGATTGATCGGCTGGGCTCTTCCTTCACTTCGGCACGACGATCACACTGCATACGCCATCGACGCAATCGGTCAGGCCGCTGTTGCAGCAATCGCTGGCCGCGCTGCACGCATCACCTGAGCCCGCGCAGGAAAGCGACGTCTTATCGACGCACTGGCCGTCGACACAGAACCCCGAGCAACACTCGAAACCGGCGCTGCAGGAAGGCCCCTTTTTCGGAGGCTTGGGCGTCTCGATACACTTGGCCAGCGCCCAGAAGCCGCGCATGTTGGGCGTTTCATCGTTTTGGCCCTCGACGTAAAACGCCGGGTGGCTGGGATCCAACTTGCCCAGTTTTTGATCGACAGCGGCGACCCACAACCGGCGCTTACCGTTGATCACCGGACCAGTGAGCGCATTGCCCCAGTCACGCATGCTGGTGAACACGACCCACGAGTAGCCGCCGCGATTGATGGGACAGAACGTGGGCTCGCGCTGAGTCCCGTGGTCCGCGTCGAGCGGCGGATCATTGAGCTTGGCCATGCGGATCGGTGCGCCAGCGCCGTTCGTGGCACTGACCCAGAGCTCGCCGCTGTCCGGCGTGGCGTCCACACAGCCGAGCGCGTTGCAGCCCGTCGAGTACTTGCCGCTGTGATACGAGATGTACTTCCCGTCGGGACTGAACGTCGGATAGCCGAGTTGATCGTTGCCAACCGGCAGGCTGCTGGCCTTCACCACTTCATGGATATTGGCAGCGTCGAACTTGGCAGTCTTCTGGTCGAAGTCGAGGTAGATGATGCGCACGGAGGTGGGCAGCACGTTGTCCCGGCGGTCACCGAGCGCTTCGACCAGTGCGAGCTTCGTCCCATCCGGCGAGAACGAGGGCATCATCACGCCCATCTCCGCAGTGCCCAGCACCAAATCATCGAGCCCACTGTCAGCGACCACTTCGCCGGTCTTTGTGTTGGCGAGCGAGATGTACTTGGAACCGGCAACCGGCGACGCGGTTTGCCCGCCAAACACGACGTACTTACCGTCCGGCGTGAGCGCCGAGTTGGCGCCGTACATATTGGTCTGCTTCGATAAGGTGGCGGTCTCGCCCACCTGATTCGGCAATGCAAACGCCGCCCACGCGCGCGTCCCCGACCAATTGCTGTACGGGGCGACCGAAGGCGCAGTCACCAAATCTTCGACCGTGGCCACCAGCGTGCTGCCATCCGCGCTCACCGAGTGACAGCCCATGCAACGCCCCTCGTTGAGCGTCTCCGGCGCGGCGCCTGCCCCCGGATAGATGCGGGTGATGTTGCCCACGCGCGTCGTGCCGTCGTTCGGATCGGATTGCGACGCGGTCCAATAGTAAATCGCACCGCGCAAGCTCTCGGACGCGATCGTGAAGCTCTCGCTGACCGACGAGTACGCCTTGGACGTCGCCTTGTCCCAACGCGAAACGCTGAGCGTCAGCGCGTCCCCCGTGTTCGACGCCGTGACGCGATCCCACGCATCCTGCGGTAGCCGCACGCGCGCCGGCGCCTTGACCGTCGTGTAATAGTCGTAGCTGTACCCGGACTGCTCGAGGTGCACGCGATACACATCGCCCGCAGCATTCGGCGCGTTCCACATGATCTGCGGCGAGGTCAAACCGAGCGCAAAAACCGTCTGATCATACGGATAAAGCAGCGCATCGAGCCGCGGATCCGCCGGCAAATTCGGCTTACCCAAGCCGGTCAACGCGGCCTTCGGGATCGTCCCATCCAGATTCGTCTCGACGATCTTCACGACCAAATCCGCCGTCGCCTCGAGCCCGCCGTACACCGCGTGCAGCTTGCCCGTGCCCGCCATGTTGCCCGTCGCCGTCACCACCGCGGGCGGCCCCAATTCGAAGCTCGCCAAATCCGGCCGATCGAACTCGAGCGACTCCGCGGCCACCTCGACCTGCGTGTCGTCTTTGAGCGTCGCCTTGAGCACGTAGCTCGCCGTCTTCACTGCGCCCGCATCACCCAACGTCAGCGTGATGCTCGGCGGATCAAACTCGAGCGCGGTGGCGTCAACCACAGGCCCACCGTGACCTGGGCCGTCTCCACCGTCAGTGATGAGCATGCCCGTCGCCGCACTGCCGCCATTGGCGACCGCGGCAGATGCAGCGCTGCCTCCCGAGTTATCCGAGCCACCGAATGCACTCGGCGGTAAAGTCACCGATGGATTGCTTCCGCAGGCAGCGGCGATCGCCGCCAGGGTGCAAAACAGTGCCAGCTTTAGTCGGCCATCGAGTCGCGCCATTGGGTCAGGTGATTATTGCCCGAGGCGCGAATTTTGCAACGGGTGTTGGGGGAGGCGCGATAGTGGTGCGGGAGCGGGGCTTGGGGCTGCTCCTCGGCGGGGGAGGCGCGATACGACCGGGCGACGACCGGGCGTGCTCGCAAGCTGCGCGCGCCCGGGGCCCTCTTAGCCGGACGCGGCGCCTCGAAGACCAGCCGCCGCGCGCGAGCCGAGGGCCCAACGGCTGCGTCCACTGGCCTGCTGATTTTCAATTGGGATTTGTTTCATCGTTCGCGGTCGACGTCGAGAAGCTCACCCGCATGCAGAATTGTCATAGGGGATTCGTTGGAAACTCAGTGGGCACTTTCACTATCCTGTCGGTCCGATGGGTGCCATTTGTGTTGAAACATTCGCCGCAACTCCGCTCCAAAATCGCGAACCCACTCGAGTTCGGAGTCCTCGAGAACCCGTACTGCCCTTCCATCCTTTTCACTGACAAGGGTCGCAATCACGAGTCCCACCAACAGGTGGTCCTGACGAGAGTCGGCGACCAATGTTTTCACCCGGATCTCTGGGTCACGGGATTGGTCGAGAAGTTCGTCCATCACTGCAGCGGCCCAGGCCCAATTGCCTAGGCGGAAAACGTCTCGTGCGCGCGCTATACCTTGTGCTGCCAATACCAATATCGCGTGTTCTCGAACCGGAAGAGGTGCCGATTCAAGCCGTGCAAGCGCAACGTCGAGGAGAGCACTCCCATCGGCTGCACGTAGCAGAACCTCAATCGCGTAGGCAGCCGTTCCTCGGTCGGGAGCGTCTACGTGAAGCGCCGCCTCCTCGACGTACGGCTCCAGATCATCCAACTCACACACGGTCCAGAGTATGTCACCAATGAAGGAGGCGTCGCCACGAAGAAGCTCCTTTACAGCAAGCGGCGAGTTTCCGTCCCGAAGCAACTCGAGTAGTCGTCGATAGCCGTCGGTCCTTTGAAACCGATGCGGATTGGCCTTCAATTCCTCCAAGATTTTGCGCACGGGATCCATCTGTGAATCGTCCATCATCAAGCTCTTGATCCGTAAACTACGGAACCTTTCTGCCGCGCAATATTTCATTTATGGCGTCCAACAGACCCCGTTCCTCGCCAAGCCTGGCCGCGTGGCCACCCTTCGCTCCCAATCTCAACATCTCAGCTTCGCGTGTTGCAATGCTGGTCCGTGTCAGCTCGCGCAGTTCCACCAGTCCTTCGCTCGCCGTCTTTCGAAGAAGACTTTTGTCTGGAATGTTGCCATGAAGCCGATATCCGGCACGAGAAGCCCTGAGGAACAGGCTGCCTTCCCGTGCAGCCAGCTTTGCAGCCAGCTTGGAGCCCAACTTTCCCAGCAGTGCCTCCTCCGGCCCGCCGATCGGGTTCAGGATCATGATCAGGTGCATGCCCGCCTCGAACATCTCCGCGCTCTGGTCCGTATTGATTGGTTGCGACAGGATCGGACCCGCATACGTGCGCGCCTCGTATGCGCCCGGGGTATGGCTCACGTCCGGTCGCGGCCCCCACTCATCGCGTACCGGGTTCGGCGTTGGCTTCGCCTCCGCCGGCGTCCGCGCCGACGGCCTCTCCCGCCTCGGCGAGACCGACGAGTTCGGCAAATCCGTGCGGGCCGCACTGGTGCGTGCCGTCGAGCGAGTCGGCGCGGGCTGGGCCTTGAATTGCTGCACAGGTTGGCGGGCAGCAGCAGCGACGGTGTTGCCGAGGGCACCCGCGGCTGCGACCGCCGGTGCCGCAGCCTCAACAATCGCTCCCATGCTCGGCGCCGCTATGCCGGACCCAACCGCCGCGGCCGCAAGCTCGCCGCCTGCGACTGCCCCCCCCGAAAAGGCGCCAGTCGACCAGAGTGTCGCGGCGAGACCAGCGGTGTACGGAACGCCGAGGCCAAGCCCGGTCTCCCAGTCCTCCGCGCTGAAGCCCGAAGGATCGATGTAGTTCATCGGACTGTTGAACACGTACGCGAACCGGTTCAACCCTTGGCCATAGGGCGATTGGATTTCCGGATCGGGTGACATGAACTGTCCGAGCCGCGGGTCGTACATGCGACCGTGCATGTTGACGAGCCCGAGTTCGGGATCCTGCTCTTGGCCAGTGTATCCGTACGGTTCCTGAGCTACGTTGGCGATCGCTCCGCGGGAGTCACCAAATACATCGAAGTGACGCCCTCCAACAACGGAAGCATCGCCGGCGGTAATGCTCTCGACCGAACCGAGCGCGTCGTCGTGCAAGTAGCTAACGACCAGGGGGGCCGAACTGGATGCTTGAGTGGCCGCCGCGACTGCACGACCGCCCGCGTAGATCATGAATCGTTGCGCCGTGGCGCTGGCGGAGGTCGTAACCTGATACAAATCGCCGGCGTAGTACGTCGTTTCGGCATCCGTTCGCTTGACGACGCGTGCGCCATCCGCGTCGTAGGCAAGGTCGACGTTTTGGACCGCGCCACTCTGCAGCGTGACGTGCGACGGCAAGTTGTACGTGGTGTACACGTACTCCTGAGTACTGCCGGGCACGTTCGGCCCCGACCGTGTCTTGACGTTACCGAATACATCCGGCGTGTACTGGGTATCCCCTGCCGATTGTATCCAATCCCTACCTTGGGCCTGGTAGCTATAATTCCCTATCGGATCCTTGCGAGAGATCCGGTACGACACTGGGTCGTAAGTGATTATCTCCGACTCGGGACGGTCGGAATATGTCGTTGACTTAACCCGGTTCAGCGCGTCGTAACCAAAAGTCTCGCTGACGCCACTCGTTACGTTGGTGCGACGAGTCAGATTGTCGTTCGCATATTCGTACCTCAGTTGCTGGACGGGCGCGCCCCCATGCTTGGTAGTGATCGCGTCGAGGTGACCTGACAATGGTTCGTAGTGGCGGTCCGTGGTGACACCGTTGCCGAGAGTCTCCCCCTTGAGTCGGTAGCCTTGATCAACGCCGCTCACTTGCCAGTAAACGTTGGCCGAGTTTGCAGGGTCTGTAGCGCTGATCACGTTTCCAGCCGAGTCGAAGCCGTATTTGACGGCGAAGCCCGATGCGCCGGGGTAATCCACCTGCTCGAGGCGAGAAAACTCGTCGAAGTGGTACGCCGTCGTCAGCTGCGTGGGCGCTGTGCTCGAGCTGACACCAGGAGGGAGCAGAGACTGGGTCACCGTTGCAAGCAATCCGCGGTTCTTGGCTCCGGCTTTCGGCTCGTAGGTGTAGTCCGTTTGCTGACCGGTTGGCCCGACTGTCTGCGTCAGGCGACCTAGCGCATTCGTGCCGACGTCATAGGTGAAGGTGGTAATCCCGTCCGCATTTTCGAGCCGCTTGGTCCGCCCCAGTTCGTCGTAGTAGATCCCTGTCGGTCGATTCGCGGGATCGAGTGCGGAGACAACTTCATCCAGGCCGTTGTATGTGACGGTCGTCGTTCCGCCGACGGCAGCATCGGAAGACGACAACATCCTTCCGTAGTTGTCATAATCGTAGCTGAGCGTTCCATTGGGGCCGGCGATTTGTCGTACGGCATCGAACGCTCCGTAGTTGTAGATCGTTGTCCGATTGTTCGCGTCCACCATCGCCACTGGTCGACCGTCACGATCCAAGAATTCGTAGGTGGCGTTCAGGCTGGCGTCTCGGTTGCGAACGACGGAAACGGCTCCGCTGTCGCTAGGCACGAGGGGCTGCAACTCGGGCTTCAACAAGGAAACGAGCGCGTGCTCGTGCGTCAGCACGATTCCGTCCGGATGTACCTCGGTCAGCAACTGGTTTTGGTCGTCATAGAAAAAGTGAGAGGAACCTTGAGACGTGTCGTCTGGCAGGTGCGGGCGCGATTGCGCGCGCAGACGGTTGCGAGAATCGTAGCTAAACGACTCAACGACAGTCGCGCCCTTGAGACCGGAAGACTCGCGAGTGACGATCTGCCCCAGAGAATTGAAACGCTCGGTCGTACCGGGACCGCCAACGACTTGAGTTGTTACGACGTACCTAGCGCTCAGCCCATCAACCAGCCGTTGATCGAGGTCGTAGTCGGTCGTCTCCTCCCCCCCCGGACCAGAATGGTCGCGAAGGACTCCGAAGTCGTCGTATGACCAGGTCTCGGCGATGTCATTTGGGTCCAAGCTGACCGTGAGCTTACCAAAACGCTCGTCAAACCTGACATCGGTGGTTCGGCCGAGGCCATCCGTGTACGAGATCGGGTAAATCCCGCGCGTGTCAAATGTGGTCGATGCAGTCCTGATGTCCCCGATCGCGTCCTGTTCGGTCAGCCCTGACACGTTACCGTACGAATCCCTGTCGTATGTCGTAATTTGGGTGGCCGCACTTTCGTTGGCCGCCCGCGTGATGCGCCTTACCTCCCCGGAATCGTAATATTCGTAATCCGCGTGCCGAGTGCGCACCTCGGTCGGGCAGGATAGCGCCGCGCCAGCGCATCGCGGGTGATCAGTCACCTCGTCGAATCTCGTCTTCGAGATGAGCCAACTATCAATATCAGTGGGCGATGGCGAGAATTCGTGGTGAACCTGCTGCATCGAAAGCGACCCTGGGACGGGCGCCGAGTCTATGGCTTCAGCGTCATAGTCTTCAGTCGCTACTGCGTGATCCGTTGTATTGCCAAAGTCATCTACCTGGAACACTTCGATAGTTTTCGACAGCTTCAGAGCGACCCACATATCTGTGGGAGACCAGGTCGAAACGAACTTCGTGCTTTGCTGAAGAACGGCAAATGGCCGCCCCTTGGACGAAGTCCGTTCAATCCAATGATAGTCAGTACGTGTCTCCAAGTGGTCGTCGTCGAAAGTAGTCAAGTCGGAGGCCGCGTGCACGCCAGTGTCCGTTGTGTAGCTCGGGACGCCTACCACCGCTCGAGAGTACGGTGCCTCGATCGCCGGCATTCCGGCAGTCAGCGCTTCCTTGCTCGAAAGCGGCACAACGTATCCGACTTCTGACTCGTCGAGTAGCGCGCCTGCGGCGTCGCGCACCGTGGTGTGTCGCATATCGAAACCAAGCGTTCCGAGGCCGGAAGAGTCGCCGAGCTGCAGCCCATAGCTCAATCGCGTGTCCACGTCGGTCTGCCAGACGTCGGCCACTTCGCTATGCTTTCGCTCGAAGGAACTGACCAGTAGACGGTCCACCCGACTCGCGCAAGCATTCGGCCAAGAGCACTTGGTGAAATCGCGCCCAATATCGCTGTTTCCGTAGGTAGGCTTACCTTCAGGGTTCTTGAGGTCGTAGTGAACATCCACCCGTCGCCCAAGCCCGTCAGTCACGGTCTCGAGCGCGTTCTGCAAGCGCCCAGAACCGTGATGCATGAAATAGAAACCCGTGGCGCTGGGCTTTCTTGTCACGAGATCGAGATTTCCGTCTCCGTCGAAGTCCCCAAGCGCACCAGGATAGACAGGGCCGGAGATCTCTTCCCAGGTGATGTTGCCGCCAATGAAGCGACGCATGCTCCAGTTGTGGGGAAGCTTTGCTTCGTCTTCCCAAGCCTTTTGAGCGTTTTGACAGCTGAGCGCGGCCGACGTTGGATCACAATGCGTGTAACCGTCAACGTACTCACAGACTTGTTCATTGGGGTCGCAGCCTGGTTTGGGCACGGACCATGCCTGAATCAATTCATCAATCCCGTCCTTATCATAATCTACGACGTAAGCCGTCGTATCGGGGGCCCAGACCTCGCTTCCCACTCCGTTGACAATGGCAACCTGGAAACTTGTGCCGGTATTCGTCCACAATAACGGATAGGGGTATTCGTGACTGCCCGAGATAGGCAGCGCAAGCACGTCGCGGAGCCCATCACCATTGGCATCTAGGAAAGCAACATAGTAGTTTGCGAGGCGAATCGGCACCGGATCGGTCGACAATCGGCGCCACTCCGGCATTGGTCCGTCGAAGAACAAGCCACTGAACCCAGTTCGATCGTTGACTAGGAGGTTGCTCGTTCCGTCGCCATCGACATCGAAGGCCGCGATGAACGGCGGTTCCGTGGCCGAGTTCGGTGACGACGCCCAAGCCCTTTCGGAAACGCAGAAGTTTTTGAAAGCGGGAACCGATCCGTCCGGACCGGGCAGAGTCCGAACGTGGGTCGGCACCTCATGGTCGTGATTCCTCGCCAAATAGTATTCGATCTGCTGCCCATTCACCGAGCATTGCAATCGATCCTGCACCCCGTCACCGTCGACGTCGATAAAGAGCGTCTTAGCCTGGCCCTCACAGGTATAGTGGACCCCTTCAGACCCGTCTAGGTAGTGAATGACCTGGGGAGCGGACGGAACTGTCGGCATACATACTCCATCGTTTATGAACTCTCCACCGCTTGAAGACGGATTTGCGGTGTGGTTCACGAAATCGTTGAAGATGTCGACAAACCATTCCTGATGTTCCTCGCTCGACCCGAAGAGGTTAATCAAGTCAATTGCTATCGTAACTGCCCATCCGACAGGGTTGGACCACATCACCACCGCCACCGCAGCCGAATCCCCCCCTGGCAGGGGCGTGACTATAGAGCTTGTCCCGTTGTCGCTACGCGTAAGGAGCTCGTCATAGGTTCCGCGCGACAAAGCGATTCCGAACGGCGTAAACGCCATGGGCGCACCCCATTGCGGCTCGGGAACAGCCGGGGCAAACGGGGTACCAGCGTCGAAGCCCTGGTCGGTCTTGTAGCTGAACGTCGTCGCGCCTTTGCAAATGGAGTTCGGCCCATCGCATTCCTGGACCGATGTAAGCCGGCTTGCTTTGTTGAGCGCGACCTCGTAGTGAAGGTCGTAACGCCGCACCAAGTCGCCCAAGGCAAGCACCTTGATGTGCTCTAGCCGCAGAGTTCGCGCAAGAGAACCCCCCGTTGTTTGGTAACCCAATAGCTTATCTGGGCGACTGTCGCTATACTCGAACTTAATTTCACGGTCCCCCTCGACAACTCCATTGCCGGTGTAGGTGATGGAGTCGGGCACGAGCTCCGTTGTGCTGGTCACGAGCTCCGTTGTGCTGACTTGAGGCTCCAGATCGTGCGCCGTTGTTTGTCGGTAGACAATATGTATGAAGTTCCCATTTCGGTCCTCCACACGATTGAGTGCCCACGTCCGCACGAAGGCACCTGACGACGTGCTCCTTTGGTTGCCCCAGCTCTGTGACTCTGAGCCATAGAGCAACCTTCGCCCGTCCTTCGTCAGGACTTCGAAGTACGAATTGTTTTGTGGTGAGGCTGATGCCGGCGTTCCACCAAGCCCGTCGCCGTCGCCGAGTCCGCCCGGGTGAGAAATCGCAAAGTCCAGCCTGCGGATCCTCGCGAACGTCTCCACCGCGGTTCTAAATTCGCCCGGCTCAACTTCGATGAGTCGTTGTCCGTCCAGGCAGAATGCGTCATTCGCGTCGAGTCGAACCGGGCTCGCCTGGCCTTCTTGTGCGTAGCTCTTGTTACAACGTGAAATGGTGGAAAGCCCATCCAAACTCCAGCCGACGCCAAGGGTGCCGTTGCCGGTGCTGCTCGTGTAACTAATCTGCAATGATGGCGCAACACCGTGACGACCGGGCGGCAACTCGATTGGGATCGAGTAGGACGCACTCCCCTGCTCCGTCACTGTGAAGGAGCCGGGTGTGGCACCAAGCCCGACAGCGGGCGGGCTTGCCGGAGGCACGACGGGGTGGATGTTGAGGCCGTGGGCAAGGATAATCGGCGGGGTGCTCGCAAATGAGGTGCAGCGACCGGTGGCAGCGCAAATTTGGCCATCAGCGCACTCCCCACAAGACATACCGGACACCGGATCCGAACCGCACTCGCGGCCGCTGCAATTGTTCGCTTGAGTCGGACATAGACCGCATAGCGAAAGAAC
>Ga0302322_100002433_pt1 | contig 15709 bp, 18 predicted proteins | sample Fen_T0_2_FD_203757 | JGI IMG/M metagenome (GOLD analysis project Ga0302322, IMG submission 203757) | Peat permafrost microbial communities from Stordalen Mire near Abisko, Sweden - Fen_T0_2 | ecosystem: Environmental > Terrestrial > Soil > Wetlands > Permafrost | place: Sweden: Abisko... | reverse complement strand
TCGCGCCAGGGTTGAGCGGTTTCTGGTTGGGTCGCTGCGATCGCAACTGTGTCGAGCGCCATCAGCGTCCTACCAAACTGTGCAAGATAGATGTAAAGAATGCCAGTCCATCAATACTGGGACCAGTTAAAAATTCGATCGCTTGCTCTGGATGTGGCATGACGCCAACAACATTTCCGCGCGCATTGGAAATTCCGGCGATATCGTTCTTTGAACCATTGGGATTTGTATCGGCATAACGCAAAACGACGCGACCTTCGGATTCCAATTGGTTCAACGTTTCGGCGCTGGCTTGAAATGAGCCTTCGCCGTTCTTGATAGGAATAACCAAGCGATCACCCTTTGTATAGCCCGAAGTCCAAGGGGTAGATGTGTTCTCAATAATCAACGGTTGATCGGTACAGACGAAATGCAATCCTTGATTGCGAGTAAGTGCTCCGGGCAAGAGATGTGATTCGCAGAGAATTTGAAAGCCGTTGCAGATTCCAAGAACGGGAAAACCGTGTTCCGCTGCAACGATGATGGAAGACATGATTGGGGCAAAACGAGAAATCGCACCGCAGCGCAAGTAGTCACCGTAGGAAAATCCACCCGGGAGTACGACCGCCTCAACTTCTTTGAGATCATCACTGGCGTGAAACAGTGGAACGGGCTGCCCACCTGCTAGGCGAATCGCGCGCAGCGCGGATGAATCATCGAGCGAACCAGGAAAGGTGACTACGCCAATGCGCATTACGCCTCGACTTTTACTACGTAGGTTTCAATAACGGGATTGGAGAGCAGGGTCTCTGCCGCCTTCTCAATCTCGGCTAACATTTCAGCAGTAGGAGTTCCAACTACTTCAATTTCAAAACGCTTTCCTTGGCGCACCGCCTTGGCAAAGGTAAAACCCAAGCGGGGTAGCGCCGCCGCTACTGCCTGGCCTTGTGGATCTAAGATCTCGGCTTTCAACATAACTTCCACGACGATGATGGCCATTAGTTAGTCCTTCCGGTCAGTAAAGTGAAAGCGGATTCGTAACGCTCGCGGGTCTTTTCAACTACTTCGGCGGGTAACTCTGGTGGCGGGCTCTGGCGATCCCATCCGGAAGCGAGTAACCAATCGCGAACATATTGCTTATCGAAGGAGGGCTGGGCACCGCCCGGCTTCCAAGAGTCGGCAGACCAAAATCGGGAAGAGTCTGGAGTTAAGGCTTCGTCGCCTAGGCAGATCTTACCTTCCAAGTCACGTCCAAATTCAAATTTAGTGTCAGCCAAGATGATTCCCCGCGTGGCGGCGTAATCATGCGCCGTGGAATAGAGTTTCAAAGTCAATGCACGCAGCGCAAGAGCATCCGATTCACCGATGACGGCGATCGTTCGTGCAAAAGAGATGTTCTCATCGTGATCGCCCATCTCCGCTTTCGTGGCCGGTGTAAAAATATTTTCGGGCAACTTTGATCCATCTAATAATCCAGTGGGCAAGGGAATTTCGTTAACGGATTGCGACCTTTGATATTCGACCCAACCTGAGCCCGTTAAATATCCGCGCGCTACGCATTCGATGGGAAACATCGTAAGAGGCTTAACAATGACAGCACGATCTTTAACAACGCTAGGTACATCTGTACTCATTAAATGATTGGGCACCAAATCAGTAAACATTTCGAACCAAAATAGCGAGAGTTGAGTGAGAAGCTTTCCCTTGCCGGGAATCTCTGTGGGTAAAATGTAATCAAACGCAGAGATGCGATCACTCGCGACAATTAATAGGTGACCGCTTTCGTTTGTGTAAAGGTCGCGTACTTTTCCGCTGCGCAGATGGTTCCAACCAGCAATCACGGCGCTCACCTAATACTTGTTGGGCGATAATTCGCCGCTGCGGAGTGCTTTGAAGTAATCGCTTCGATGCGATTTATAACGCGAGTTGTTTGGGCTCTGGCATCACCCGTAAATTCAAGAGGTGATGAGAGAAGGGCTTCCAGGGACGCTTTGTCGAGTGGAATTCGTGGATCGGCTGCGAGCGCATCAATCATGGTATTTGCTTTACCCGATCGAATTGCCAACGCTGCGGCGACTGCGTGTTCCTTGATGACTTCGTGCGCTAACTCGCGACCCACGCCAGCTTTGACTGCAGCAACCAAAATCTTGGTGGTAGCAAGAAATGGCAGATAGCGTGTTAATTCGGCGCTGATAACTTCTGGAAAGGCACCGAACTCATTTAACACAGTCATAAATGTTTCGAGCAGTCCGTCAATCGCATAAAATGCATCTGGGAGTGCGATTCGGCGTACAACGCTGCATGAGACATCGCCTTCATTCCATTGATCTCCGCTCAACTCCCCGACCATCGAGGCATAGCCGCGGAGTATTACCGATAGGCCGTTGACTCGTTCACACGATCTGGTGTTCATCTTGTGCGGCATAGCGCTGGAACCGACTTGACCTGCCTTAAAACCTTCGGTCACAAGCTCAGCGCCAGCCATTAGCCGAATCGATGTGGCAAGCGATGATGGAGCCGCGGCGAGTTGGACCAAGGTGGTGACAACGTCGAAGTCGAAGGAGCGTGGATAAATCTGACCCGTTGAATCCAGAACCCGTTTAAATCCCAAGTGTGTGGCGATCTCTTCTTCCAACTCCTGATGCGCATCGACACCGCCTAGTAAATCTACAGAATCTTGAGCGGTTCCGACTGGACCTTTTATTCCCCGAATTGGATAGCGTCCAATCAAATTTTCTAAACGCTCATAAGCAAAGAGGAGTTCTTCTGCGGCAGATGCGAAGCGCTTACCTAACGTTGTTACCTGCGCCGCGACATTGTGCGATCGACCGGTAATAGGTTGATCGATATATTTGCTTGCTTGCTCTGCCAGCATGGCAAGGCAGGCAATAACACGTTCTTGCACGAGCAGTAGCCCATCTCGCACCTGCATCGCCTCAACATTTTCGGTGAGATCGCGCGAGGTCATACCAGCGTGAATCGCCTGGTGACCGGCCAGTGCATTGATCTCCTCAATGCGAGCTTTTACATCGTGAAGTGTTAACTTTTCACGGTTATCAATCGACTGCAGATTTACATTTGTCAAAACTTTTTCGTAATCTGCAATCACATTTTCGGGGATGGAATGCCCCAGCCGAGATTGTGCGCGCATTACCGCGATCCATAATTTACGTTCCTGAATAATTTTTGATTCTGCAGACCAGATGGAGCGCATCGCCGCCGATGCATAACGATCAGCCAATACGCTCATGGCCTAATTCTCCCTTACTTTACTCGCGGTCGACGCCGCGAGCGCTATGTCGTGGCGATAGTGCGCCCCACGCAGCGTTATCTTCGCGATCTCCTCATAAGCCGAAGATCGGGCTACTGCCAGCGTTTGGCCGATTGCGGTTACGGAAAGTACACGACCCCCAGCTGAATGCAGCACGCCATCCCTTAAGGAGGTCCCTGCATGATGAACATACGCGCCGGCAATAGAGTCGGCGCCAGTGATTGGGTCTCCAATACGCGGGTTGGCGGGATAGCCTTCCGCTGCTAATACGACTGTTACGGCGGCCTCCGTCGACCATTCCAAGGCTGGCGCATCCTTGAGCGCGCCCGTTGCTGCTTGGTACAAGAGTGTGGCCAGCGGCGTTTGCAGACGTGGCAATAAAACTTGGGTCTCGGGGTCTCCGAAACGAGCGTTGAATTCGATAACGCGGATACCTCGCGAGGTAAGTGCCAGGCCCGCATAGAGCAACCCGACAAAAGGTGTATCCCGCGCCTTCATCTCGGCGATGGTTGGCTTAAGAACTTGAGTGAGTGTCTGTTCAACAATATCGGCGGGCGCCCAGGGCAGTGGCGAATAGGCACCCATGCCTCCAGTGTTTGGGCCCTGATCTCCATCTAGAGCCCGTTTGAAATCTTGGGCGGGCTGCATCGCAAGGATCGTTGTTCCATCAGAGATTCCAAAGAGCGAAACTTCGGGGCCGTCTAAGAACTCTTCGATAACTACGCGAGGTGAAAGGTAAGCGTGATCAAGAGCAAGCTGACGATCGTTGGTTACAACGACGCCTTTGCCGGCAGCTAAACCATCGTGTTTAACAACATAGGGCGCACCAAAGGTGTCGAGAGCCAATTCCATCTCTGCCTTGGTTGTACAGGTGAAGCTGCGAGCCGTGGGAACACCAGCATCGTGCATGACTTGCTTAGCAAAGTCTTTCGAGCCTTCCAGTTGGGCGGCCATCGCGCTCGGGCCAAAGGTGGCGATTCCAACTTTGCGCAGCGCATCGGCGAGCCCATTAACTAAAGGTTTTTCCGGTCCGATTACCACGAGATCTATCGCTAATTCTTGGGCCAGTGCAACGACACGTTCATTATTATCAACGTCAATCTGGTGGAGCGTTGCAATCTGCGCGATGCCCGGATTGCCCGGCGCCACGTGAAGCTCTTCTAAATTCGGATCGAGATTAAGGGCTTGCGCAAGTGCATGCTCGCGGCCCCCTGATCCAATCAGAAGAACCTTCAAATGAAATCCTTGACGACGATGGTCTCATCGCGACCTGGACCGACTCCGATAGCACTCATCGGCGCTCCTGAAATCTCTTCTAGGAATTTAATGTAGGCGCGTGCATTTGCTGGCAGATCCTCAAGCTTACGCGCCTTAGAAATATCTTCTTTCCAACCTGGTAGATACTCGTAGATAGGTTGTGCATGATGGAAATCCGATTGCGATGATGGAAGTTCCTCGACGCGCTTGCCATCGATCTGGTAAGCAACACACACCGGAATCTGCTCCCACCCAGTGAGCACATCAAGTTTGGTCAAAAAGAAATCGGTTAATCCATTTACACGCACGGCGTAGCGAGCGATTGGTGCGTCATACCAGCCACAGCGACGGGCGCGACCGGTTGTTACACCAATCTCTCCCCCGATGGTGCGTAACTTTTCGCCATCTTCATCAAAGAGTTCAGTAGGAAATGGTCCAGATCCGACGCGGGTGGTGTATGCCTTAACAATTCCAATAACGCGCGTGATCTTTGTAGGACCGATTCCTGAACCCGTACACGCACCGCCTGCAGTTGGATTGGAAGATGTAACAAAGGGATATGTTCCGTGATCAACATCCAGAAGAGTTCCCTGGGAACCTTCGAGCAATACGGTTTTGCCGGCTTTCAGCGCTTGATCAAGAAGTAAAACAGTATCTGTTACATATGGGCGCAGAATTTCGGCGTATCCAAGGTACTCGTTGAGAACTTCTTCAACTTCGATCCCTTTACGGTTAAATACTTTAATGAGTACCTGGTTTTTATCGCGGAGCGCTCCTTCGATCTTTTGACGTAAGATCGATGGATCGAAGAGATCTTGTACGCGGATACCGATTCGGTTGATCTTGTCTGCATAAGCTGGGCCGATACCGCGACCAGTTGTGCCAATCTTTGAATTGCCCAGAAATCGTTCTGAAACCTTGTCAATGGTCCGGTGATAAGGCGTAATCAGATGCGCATTGGTGCTGATCTTTAATTTTGAAGTGTCGATACCGCGCTCGTTCAGACCTTTAATCTCTTGCAGGAGAACAGATGGATCGATCACCACGCCATTACCAATTACCGGCACGACATTTGGGCTCAAGATTCCCGATGGCAGCAGATGAAGCGCATACTTTTGATCACCGATAACGACGGTATGCCCGGCATTATTTCCACCCTGATAGCGAACGACATAGTCGACGCGATCTCCCAAGATGTCAGTCGCCTTACCCTTACCTTCATCGCCCCATTGAGCGCCGAGCAGTACTAGAGCAGGCATTTTTACCTAACTTTCTTGGGAGTTAATAGGCGAAAGGTGAACTACTTGTTGATAGATGTTCCCGTGGAGCGAAGATCGGCGCAGGCTTCAAGAACGCGCTTTGCCAGACCGGCTTCGCCAGCCTTACCCCAGGCACGTGGATCGTAAGCCTTCTTATTTCCAACCTCGCCATCAACCTTCAAAACACCGTCGTAGTTCTTAAAGATGTGGTCGACAACGGGGCGGGTAAATGCATATTGAGTATCGGTATCGATGTTCATCTTTACAACACCGTAATCAAGTGATTCGCGAATTTCAGAGAGCAACGAGCCAGAGCCACCGTGAAATACCAGATCCATTGGCTTTGAACCTGCTGGAAGTCCGAGCTTCGCAGCAACAGCCTCTTGCAGTGTCTGCAAAATCTTTGGCTGAAGCACTACGTTACCTGGCTTGTACACGCCGTGGACATTTCCGAATGTTGCCGCCACCATGTAGCGAGCATGTGGGTCATTACCAAGAGTGTCGATAGTGAGGAGTGCATCTTCAGGAGTCGAGTACAACTTTGCGTCATGCTTCGCCTCAATGCCATCTTCTTCGCCACCAACGACACCAATCTCAATTTCAAGGATGGTGCGAGCTGCCTTGGATTTCTCGAGCAACTCTTTTGCAATGCTCATGTTCTCTGGCATTGATACCGCTGATCCATCCCACATATGTGAATTGAAGAGAGGTGCCTTACCGGAGTTGACTCGATCGGCGCCAAAGGCGAGCAGTGGACGCATGAATCCATCTAACTTCTCCGCCGGACAGTGATCGGTATGGATACCAATGTTGACGTTGTAGTTTTTGGCAACAATATGTGCAAACTCAGCGAGTGCTACAGCGCCGTCGACCATGTTCTTGACAGTTGAACCTGATAGGTATTCCGCTCCGCCCCACGAGATCTGAATGATTCCATCGGATTCTGCTTCTGCAAAACCACGGATCGCCCCGATCAGAGTCTGAGATGAAGAGACGTTGATCGCTGGGTATGCGAAGGCGCCAGCTTTGGCGCGGTCCAACATTTGTGCATAAATTTCCGGGGTTGCTATAGGCATGTGTGATGGTCTCCCTGTTGAGGTTAAAAGGCCGTAAGTGGACGCCAATGGCTCAACGCTGGGTCAGGCTGTCATGCTTACGGCTAATCCCACCACATTTTGGAGCGGATTGGAAAACCGCGCGGGGTGTTTAGCCCTAATTGATCCCAAAATGGCTCAATAAGCGGTCGATTCCGAGAAGACCGAAGTTCGAGTGCATCATGGCCTGACCTCCTTTTAATAACCAGCGACCGGCCACCTCGAAAGTATGAAGATGTGAAACAACTCTAAAAACGGTATTAAAAATTACAAACACGCTGCCCCCTTAAATACATCCGCACCAGATACTGGTGCGGAGCTGTGTTAGGTCGGCAAAAATACGAGAGTGAGCCAGAAAGTGCTCGCCACCGATTACTTGTCGTGGAGAAACTCGGCCTGTGGATGCAGTTCGCAATACCCGCGCGGTAAGCGTGAATCACTTGTTAAGCCCCCCACGCTGGCGTAGCCTCACCGCCATGAGTTCACTGGAGAATCTCTCCCACGAGGATCGGACATTTCCCCCGAGCCCAGAGTTTGCAGCCCAGGCGAACGCTTCGGCTTCACTGTATCAAGAGGCGGAAGCGGACCGATTAACCTTTTGGAGTAGACAAGCTGACTACTTACACTGGGATAAAAAGTGGGATCAAGTGCTCAAGTGGGAAGTTCCCTCGGCGCAGTGGTTCCTTGGCGGAAAGATCAATGCATCTTATAACTGCCTAGATGTCCATGTCCTCGCCGGCCGAGGAGATCGCGTCGCCTTCCACTTTGAAGGCGAGCCCGGCGATACCCGAACCATCACCTATGCTCAAATGCTGCATGATGTTAAGAAAGCGACCAACGCTCTTATTGAATTAGGTATAGGCCTCGGCGATCGCGTTGCAATTTATATGCCAATGATCCCCGAAGCCGCTATTGCCATGTTGGCCTGCGCAAGAATCGGCGCTGCGCACTCTGTAATCTTCGGCGGATTTAGCGCTGATGCCCTCAAAAGTCGTATTTTAGATGCAGATGCAACTTTGGTAATTACCTCTGATGGTGGATTTCGTAAAGGTTCGGCGCTCCCACTCAAGCCCGTTGTTGATGAAGCGCTCGCACACGGAGACCACAATGTAAAGAATGTTCTTGTTGTTAAACGCACTGGCCAAGAGACAGCATGGAGCGCAGGACGCGATATTTGGTGGCATGAAATAGTTGATCGCCAAAGTCCAGAGCACGTTGCCCAGGGTTTTGATTCCGAGCAAGTCCTTTTTATTCTCTACACATCTGGAACTACGGCAAAACCCAAGGGAATCTTTCATACCACCGGGGGATACCTCACCCAAACGTCCTACACGCATCGCACCGTCTTTGATCTCAAAGCCGAGAGCGACGTCTATTGGTGCACCGCTGATATCGGGTGGATTACCGGGCACTCGTATGTGGTCTATGGCCCAATGATCAATGGCGCCACACAAGTAATGTACGAAGGTACGCCAGATTCACCTACGAAGCATCGCCTCTTTCAGATTATTGAGAAGTACAAAGTTTCAATTCTCTATACCGCACCGACCTTGATCCGCACCTGGATGAAGTGGGGTGATGAGTACCCAGCAGATAGTGATTTAACATCGCTGCGCCTACTCGGGTCGGTCGGTGAGCCAATTAATCCCGAGGCGTGGATGTGGTATCGCGAAGTAATCGGAGGGGATCAATGTCCCATTGTAGATACGTGGTGGCAGACAGAGACCGGTGGTCTCATGATCTCGCCCTTGCCTGGTGTAACAGCCACAAAGCCCGGCTCAGCGATGGCGGCGCTTCCCGGAATTAGCGCGAAGGTTGTCGATGATGAAGGAAATGAAGTTGAAAACGGAAAGGGCGGCTACTTAGTTCTCACTGAACCTTGGCCAGCGATGTTACGCGGAGTTTGGGGTGAGCCAGCGAGATATCAAGAGACATACTGGTCACGTTTTCCCGGTAAATACTTTGCTGGTGACGGTGCCAAACTTGATGAGGACGGGGCGATCTGGCTTCTAGGTCGTGTCGATGATGTCATGAATGTCTCGGGCCACCGAATATCTACTACCGAAGTTGAATCTTCACTGGTCTCTCACCCAAATGTTGCGGAAGCGGCTGTTGTAGGTGCCAATGATGCAATGACTGGGCAGGCGATCGTCGCCTTTGTAATTTTACGTGGGGGAATCCCCAGCGTGGGCGGGGAAGAGTTAATCAAGGATTTGAAAGCTCATGTAACTAAGGAGATTGGCGCCATCGCGCGTCCAAAGCAGATATTAGTTGTTGCCGAACTTCCTAAGACGCGGAGCGGAAAGATTATGCGTCGTTTGCTGCGCGACGTCGCAGAGAATAGAACAGTCGGTGACTCAACGACCCTCGCCGATCCAAATATTATGAAACTTATTGGCGAAGGTTTGAAGAGCGGAAAATCTGAAGATTAGTTAGTTGTCTCCGCCGCCAACACGTGGCTTCGGTGCAAGTGATGCACACGCAGTCATAGCTGCTTTCTGTGCTGCGCTCACAGTTGGTGTCACTGTAGGTGTTGGTGTCACAGTAGGGGTTGTCGTTGGTTTTGAAGTCGGCTTTCTTCCATCATCACCCTTCTTTACCCCAACAGATGCAAGGACCGCTGTTCCGCCGTGGGCAACAAGACAGGTGTTGTACTTTTTCAGAACTGCTTGACGAGACGCGTTACTTCCACCTTTATTGTCTCCGACTCCGCTTTCACCTTCGCCGCGTGCCCCACCACTAATCGTTGGCTTTGGAGTTGTTGCAGTCGCCGTCAAAACCCAAACTAATTTTCCACTCATTACTTTGGCGCAGGTATACGACTTTCCGCCAATAGGTGTCACGGTGCCAGCCTTCACACAAATTCCACCGGCAGTTGCGGACGAGGTGATACCCGCCGCTTGCGCCCCCGTCATCGAGATCGCAGAGATAACTACCAAGGAGAGCAGACTGGCTAGCGTTTTCTTTATCATGGGGAAATGGTAGAACTTCAAACTCAACTTGTGCTGACTGATCGCTGTGAGAATTCGGTGAATCTTGCCCATATTTAACGGAGCGTGGCCTCGGCACGCTTGGTAATGTCAGAAATAATCGCTGGAGCTTGTGCATTTAGTCTCGTATAAATGGTGCTCTTAGGAATGTTTCGCTCCGCCCAACCCCAGGGAGTAATCAAGAGAAGGTGGCCAAGGATGACCAGCGCAATAAGCGTGCCTAGCGTCGAGAAGGCTGCTCCCAGGAGCGAATCCACCCATCTAAACGGCCCGAACAAAATCTTGGAATGAAATAACTTCCCAATCTGCTTGAGTAAGGATTCGCCGATCGAGGAGGCGATTGTCGCGGCGAGAAAGAGAAGAAAGAACTTTGTGACCCCGTGGGAGTGGAAATAGTGAAGTCCAAAGGTCAACCCTAAGAGTCCTCCACCCACATAACCGATAAAACTGAATAACGAAGTGAGAAAACCCGCCTTATATCCGCGGATGAATGAAACGACGACTGCAATCACGAAGATTGCATCAATCCAATTTTTCATACTTTGATCTTCAAATACTTCTTAACTTCTGCCTTTAGTTCGGCAGTTGATGTAATCAATCCGATCTGCTTATAAACCACCTTTCCCTGAGCATCGATAAACCAGGTTACCGGCACTCCTAGCCCAAAGATCCCCCGCGTAATGCTTGTAACATCGAAGAGAATAGGCCAGGTCATCTTCTTTTTGATGACAAAGTTGCGCCCTGCTTGCATATTTGTCTCTTCTACATCAATCCCCACAATCGAAACTTTGTGCGTCGACTGCAAATCAAGAAAGTGTGGGATCTCTTGGTTACATGGTTCACACCACGAGCCAAAGACATTCACAACTACCGGGCCACGTATCGCCTGATAAATCACGTGCGACTTATTGTCCAAGCACGGAAGAGAAATTCCTTTGGTCACCGATTTGGATACTAAAATTGTGGAACAACCGACGACAGTTCCCTTGGCTGCTTGTGCGGTGATTGGAAATAGCAAAGTAAGCAGAAGAGTGGTGAGAGCCACCAAAGTCCGCTTCACCGAAAGTCCTCATCTCTCTTAACAAGTTGCAAGGCTTTAATCTTATCGACCTCGCCAATTCCGAATGAAGGACAGAGCGCCGCGAGTGGGCAAGCCCCACATGCGGGTTTACGGGAATGACAGATTCGACGACCGTGCCAGATCATTCGCTGCGAGAGATTGGTCCACTCTCTTTGTGGAATAAGCGCTCCCACTTCGTGCTCGACCTTCACCGGATCAAGTGAATCGCTCCACCCAAAGCGACGGCTCAATCGACCGAAGTGGGTATCAACCGTGATGCCAGGAATTCCAAAGGCATGTCCGAGAACGACATTTGCGGTCTTGCGTCCGACTCCAGCTAACGTCACTAATCTATTTAAGTCACCTGGGACTTCCGAGTCGTACTCTGTTATCAAGCGCTCGCTGAGGGACTTAAGGTTCTGTGCTTTGGAATGGTAAAAACCGAGTGGGTAAATGATCTTCTCCAGGTCGACAACTTTTGCCGCGGCCATCGCCCGAGGTGCGCCATATTTCTTAAAGAGCAGCGGCGTCACCTGATTGACTCGCTTATCAGTGCATTGTGCTGACAAGACTGTGGCTACCAGGAGTTGAAAAGGGGTCTTGAAATCTAGCTCACAATGCACGTCGGGATAGCGCTTAGTGAGGACACGATAGATAGCGCGGGCTCGTTTGCGCCGCTCCGTGTCGCTTTCATTCATATTGCAAGCCTAGGGGATCGGCCAAGCCAGGTGGGTTGGAGCGACGCGGGCACTGGTTGTAGGGTCAACCCGTGAACCAAAAAGATGATGATCTGGTTATCCGACAAGCGCCGCTCTTTAGTGCTCTAGACGATGATGCTTCGCACGCTCTACGTGCATCTATGGTGGCCCTCAAACTTAATAAGGGTCAAGTTCTATTCAAAGAAGGTCAAGAGGGCGATCGCCTTTATGTCGTCGTCCACGGAAAGATTAAATTGGGCACGACTAGCGGAGATGGTCGCGAAAATCTGCTCTCAATACTTGGACCTGGTGAAATGTTCGGCGAACTTTCACTCTTTGATCCAGAACCCCGCACTTCAACGGCAACAGCCGTGACCGATGCTCGATTGGTTTCGCTGGCGCACGACGCCGTTATTGGATTGGTTACCTCAAATCCGCAAACATCACTTGAACTCTTACGCCGCTTAGCTCAACGTCTACGCAAATCAAATGAAGTCCTTGCTGATTTAGTTTTCGCTGATGTCCCAGGTCGCGTTGCAAAGGCAATTATGGATCTTGGTGAGCGCTTTGGTGTACAAAAAGATGATGGTTTGCATGTAAACCATGATCTAACACAAGAAGAATTAGCCCAACTTGTTGGCGCATCGCGCGAAACAGTTAATAAAGCGCTCGCGGATTTCGCGGCCCGTGGCTGGGTAAAACTAGAACCGCGCGCAGTTCTCGTCACTGATGTTGAACGAATTACTAAGCGCGGTCGCTAAGCCTTAATTTTTACGCCACTTCTACAGTTAATTCGATTTCTACTGGTGCATCAAGTGGCAACTCCGCAACACCGAAAGCGCTACGGGCATGCTTGCCATTGGCATCTCCGAAGATGTGGATCAGAACCTCTGAAGCTCCATTGACAACTGCTGGAGCAGCGATAAATCCAGGGACCCCGTTGACATATCCAACGACGCGAACCACTTTAACGATGGAATCAACAGGTGCAACGAGTTCAACTGCAGCGAGCGCATTAAGGATGCAGACCTGCGCCATCTCTTTTGCTTGTTCGGGAGTAACTGGTCCGCCAACTTTTCCGGTGAATGGGATCTTTCCATCGACAAGTGGCAGTTGTCCGGCGGTAAATACCAGATTGCCGGTGCGAACGGCTGGTACATATGCCGCAACGGGAAGTGCCGCAACGGGAAGTGTGAGATTTAGTTCAGCGAGTTTTGCACGAACATCCATTTAAGCAACCACCCTTTTCATGTAAGCAACTAAATTGTCCCCGCCGCCCGGCGCCGGAATTACTTGAACAAGTTCCCAACCTTCCGATCCCCAATTATCGAGAATCTGCTTCGTCGCATGCGTCAGTAGTGGAACCGTCACATATTCGAATTTAGTCATCAGTTGCCTCCAGTGAGTGCGGCTTTAACGAGCCCCGATACGGTGCCGCCATCTGCCTTGCCTGCGATCTTCGGTGAAATAATTTTCATCACTTGCCCCATACCTGCTGGTCCCGTGGCACCTGACTCGGCAATCGCCTCAGCAATAAGCTTTTTGATTTCCGGTTCAGAGAGTTGAGCTGGCAAATAAGTGATGATGAATTCACCCTCTAGCCGCTCGCGCTCTGCGCGATCTGGGTGTCCACCATCCGTAAAGGCTTCAGCGGCCTCGCGGCGCTTCTTGGCTTCGCGAGAGAGGACGGTAATGATCTCGGGTTCAGTCAAGGTGCGAGCTTCTTTTCCGGCCACCTCTTCTGTCGTGATGGCGGTGAGGACCATGCGGATAGTGCCCGATTTAAGTTCATCGCGGGAGCGAATCGCCTCGGTGAGATCGCTCTTAAGTATCTCTTTGAGTCCCATGAGGGTATCTTCTCATGTCTATGAGTTATCGACTACGCGAGGCAACGCTGCCAGTTCTGCCAATAGGCCACCAACCTATTCGGATTCTTCACTTTTCTGACCTGCACCTGACACCCAAGCGCAGCGTCGAGATCGCCGACATCAAAAGCTTTGCTGCCCTCAAGCCCGACCTTGTCATAAGCACCGGCGATTTCTTAGCCGATCGCGCGGCGGTCCCCGTTGTTCTCGATGCATTAGAAGAATTATTGAATATTCCTGGCGTCTTTGTCTTTGGGTCCAATGATTATTACTCCCCGCGAGTTAAGAATCCTTTGCGATACCTTTTGAGCGATCATGGCAAGCGAGTCCTCGGCGATTTGTTACCCATTGAGGATCTTCGCAGCGGACTTACTAAACGTGGCTGGAAAGATCTCAATCACCAGCGATCGACGCTAAAAATTAATGGTGTCACCATTGAGTTTCGTGGCACGGATGATGCGCATCTAGAGCTCGACGACTATTCAAAGGTCGCTGGTCCTGCTCTGAATTGCGATTTAGCTGTTGGAGTGACGCATGCTCCTTATGCGCGAATTTTGAGCGGCATGTCAGCGGATGATCTAGATGTAATTTTTGCTGGGCATACTCATGGCGGTCAGGTGAGACTTCCTTGGCCAGGCGGTTCAAAGGCGTTAACGACAAATTGTGATTTGCCGACGTGGAGAGCCCGTGGTGTTTCAAAGGTTTCCGGTGAGCCATGGCTCAATGTTTCAGCCGGAATGGGGACTTCGCCATTTGCTCGAATTAGGGTTGCCTCACCACCTGAGGTTTCGCTAATTACACTCGACCGTAGTTTGTAAATTCCGCCAACATGGTGAAGCCCGCTTTTTCGTAGGCGCGTTGTGCCGCAATATTTGTTCTCCGGACCCCAAGCCCAATCTCTTTGATCCCCAAGGAGTGCGCGTGTGAAATCATTCCTGAACACAATTTAGTTGCATACCCTTTTCCGCGATCTTCTTCTCGTGTCACGACAGAAGCCATCACGTGATAGCCCGATTGCCATTTAACAAGCACTGCTAGAGCAGTTAATTCTCGTGCTTCATTTCGAATTCCGCCCCAGAAAACCTCTTCCGGATCACCAGGCTGAACCGAGGAATCTGGCGCATGCTGGGTGATGATCGCGTTGATTTCCTCTGCATTGTCTAGCAATTCAATCGATGAGGCGTTCTCCGAAGTCACCGTTTCCCAGAACTGAAATCCGCGCCCGCTTTCCATTTTGCCCGCGAGATCTGGCTCACCGCCGGTAGCTGACAACCAGATACACCTGTCGTCGAAATAAGCATCGGGTCCGTACATTTGACTATAGAAATCTTCACCTTTAATGAGAAATGAAAAAGACTGATTCTTTCTATAAGCCGCTACAAAGTTCTCTTGGGCCAAGTAATACTTAGCGGGATTTTTATCCTGCAAAAGATCAACCGCCCATTGCTGAGCGGTTGATAATTCAGAAGTGCTTTCTAACATCAATTACTAAATTCAGCTGCTACCAACTCTGCGATTTGAGCAGTGTTAAGTGCGGCGCCTTTGCGAAGGTTATCTCCGCACATAAAGAGATCAAGGGCATGATCATCATCGAATGAGCGACGGACGCGACCAACCCAAGTTGGATCGGTATTGACGACATCTGCTGGTGTTGGCCAAATACCGTTCTCTGGATCGTCGAGTAGTTCGATTCCGGCAGAACTCTTGAGCAAGGCTTGTGCACCAGCGCGGGTTACTTCGGTATCAAATACTGCGTGAACCGCCAATGAGTGGGTTGTGATCACTGGAACACGGACACACGTCACTGCAACCTTGAGATTTGGAAGACCCAGAATCTTGCGGGACTCAAAACGGACCTTTGTCTCTTCAGAAGAGTAACCATCGGCTTTAAGCGAACCAGCCCATGGAATTACGTTGAGGGCAAGCGGAGCAGGGAATGCGCCAAAATCTTTGATGACGGTCCGAAGATCGCCCGGTTGTTCACCCAGGTGAGTTCCGGCTACAGCGGAGATTTGAGAGCGCAGAGTCTCAGGACCGGTTACACCCATGCCTGAAACGGCCTGATAGGACGAAACAAAAATCTCCTTAAGCCCATATGCCTTATGCAGCGCTCCCATGGCAACGATCATTGTCATCGTTGTGCAATTTGGATTAGAGATAATCCCCTTTGGACGATCCTTAATCGCCTCAGGGTTAATCTCAACTACAACGAGTGGAACTTGATCATCCATGCGGA